>Ga0070726_10004436_pt1 | contig 11184 bp, 11 predicted proteins | sample tdAd471_FD_67275 | JGI IMG/M metagenome (GOLD analysis project Ga0070726, IMG submission 67275) | Marine sediment microbial communities from the Atlantic coast under amendment with organic carbon and nitrate - tdAd47.1 | ecosystem: Environmental > Aquatic > Marine > Coastal > Sediment | place...
CCCGTCAGCCCGGTGAAGGAGAGTAAGTGAATATCCTCTTAACCATAGTCCCGGCATCCCTGTCCGGCAGTGATCCGTATCACTGGTCTCGAAGTTTTCATGAAAATTGTTTTGATTCAGCATGCTAAGTCGAAAAAATTATTCTTTCGATACCCGCACAAGGCGTTCCGCCGGCAAAATCACCGCAATTTTCGTTCCCTGACCGACCTCGCTTTCCAGCTTGATATGCCCGCCGTGCAGGTCCGTCAGCGCATGGACGAGAGGCAGTCCCAGCCCTGTGCCTTCGCGGTCGCTGACAAACGCCGAGTCGACGCGGATAAACGCATCGAAGATGACCTGCTGGTCTTCCTTCGAAATACCGATGCCGCTGTCCTCGACTTCGAGAACCGGTGCGCCGTCACCGTTGACGTACGCGCGCACGATGATATGCCCGCCCGGTCGGGTGAACTTGATGGAGTTGTTGACGAGGTTGATCAGGATTTGTTTCAACCGGCGCGGATCCCCCCGCACGGCGATATCCGGGGCCGCGACATCGACCGAAATCAGCAGTTCCGCTTTTTGTGCGCGGGTGCGCAGCATTCGTTCGCACGAACGAATGACCACCGCTAATTCGACCTCGTCCTCGTTCAGCACCATCGCGCCGCTTTCAATGGATGCCACGTCCAGCAGGTCGTTGACGACTTCCAGAAGATGTATGCCCGAGGCATGGATCGATCCGGCATAGTCTACGTAGTGCGCATTTAAATCGCCCATGATTTTGTCGCGGATCAATTGCGAAAAACCGATAATCGCGTTCAATGGCGTGCGCAGCTCGTGCGACATGTTGCCGAGAAACTCGGTCTTGGTTCGGTCCGCTTTCTCCGCCGCTTCCTTGGCGCGCACCAGATAGCTCTCGATCTCCTTGCGCCGCGAAATATCCATCAACGTCGCCTGAATTGCCGGACCCCCGTCCCATTCGACCAGCCGGGAAAAAATCTCGACCGAGACGTTGGAGCCGTCCTGGCGCAGGCCCGTGAACTCATAGCGGTCCGGCACATCTTCATCCCCGGCAAGACGGCGGCGACGGATATCGGCGATCACCCCGCGCTCGTCCGGCGACACGAGTTCCATGACGGTACGCCCGATGAAATCGTCGACAGAGAAACCGAATATCTGCGCCGCCGTGTCATTGGCGTAAAGAATCTCCCAGTCACGGTGCACGAAAAGGCCCTGAATCGAGCCGTCGACCAGATTTCTGTATCGCTGCTCGCTTGCGATCAGAGAGCGCGTGGCCTGCCACTCGGTGGTGCGGTCCTGCATGAAGACCTGAACCGCCTGTTTGCCGTGCCATGCGCCGACAACCACGAAGAATTCCAGGCTCAGGATTTTGCCGTCGCTGCGCAGCCCCCGCGTAACGTAGGAATCCGGCACATCCAGCCCGCTGCGCAGATCCTCGTTGAAACGGCGCAGCCGATCCCGGTCAGCGGGGTCGATAAATTCCCAGAATTCGCGGCCCAGCATCGTATCGGTGTCGCTGCCGAACATGTCCGCGGCCGCCTGGTTGGCAAAGACGATACGCCCGTCCACATGCGTCACGAATGCCTGCTGCGAGCGCGCGAGTGAATCATAGAAAAGCGCACTTTGCGGCGCGGCGGCGCCATTCAGCGATTCCGCCGCTTCGTGTACCACCAATATGTGGCGCCCCGACGGCAGTGTGCGCATTTCCCCGCCGAGTCTGCGGCCGTCCTCGAAATGCCAATCGATCAGAGCCCGCCCAAGTGTCCGGCGAACCCTGGAAACCTTGCGCCGGTCTTCGGAAAGTAACGGCAAAAGACAATCGATGAAATTGCCATAACTGGTGCCGACCTGAAAAAATTCCGCCGGCAACGGCACCAGACTTCGGAACGCCGGGTTGGTAAAGCTCAGCCGCTGACGGTCGTCGAAATAGGCAACGCCCTCGGTCAGTGTTTCCAGGGCGACCTGATAATCCCCGGCGAGCGTTTCGAGATGCGCGCGGCGGATCGCCTCGACGGTCTCGTCCGTGGCAATGCCACGATATCCGAAAAACATGCCGTCGGTGCCAAGAACCGGTTTCCCGCTGAGCCGCCAATACACCAACCCGCCGCCGGGCTGACGCAGTGATATCCGGAAATCGCGGAATGGCTCGCGCCTTTGCAGTTTGTCGACGAACGCCGCCCATTCGTGATCGCGATCCGGATCGGCATCGGCGAACTCCCACGGCGTCTTGCCCAGAAGATCGAACTCCTGGACGGTCGAGCGGCCTTCGCGGCGCATCGAGACGATGGCAAAGCGATAATTGGGATCCAACTCCCAGAACCAATCGGCATCCGCATCCGCATAGTCACGGAAGCGAGAGACATCTTCAGCCTCGCTGCGAAGCTTGCTTGGTTGTTTGCCTTCCTCGAGAGCCAATGCGTCTCAACTCCAAAAGCACCGTCGTTCCGGTGTAGATTGAGCCGTCCCAGGGCGCGGATTATAGTGAGATTCGGATCGCGAGTCACACCGGCGGGCCAACAAATCGTCCGTTTTGGCTAAAATGGAGAAAAACCGTGGAAGAACCGCGCGTTAAGGCGTCGCTCTGGGTATCGGCGCAGATTCGGACGTGCAATCTGATGGCGCTTCCGGCCGTTGTCCGCCGGCGAGGCGATGCGGATGCGGGCAGTGTCCTGCTCCGTCTGGACCGGCTCGACGGGCATTCCGTTCTGTTGTCGCAATCGCGCGATGCCGAAGGCCGGCGTGCATGGCTGATGAGCAACGCGGACGGCGCGATACCCGATGCCGATGCCGAGGAATACATTCAACGCCGGATCAAAAGCGATCCGGATATCTGGGTGCTGGAAATCGAAGACCGGGACGGCCGGTATCAGCCGGACGCCCCTGTCATTTCCTGAGCGCGTTTATTCGGTGCGCAGGATCAAGTGATAGCCGAAATCCGTTTCAACCAGGCCGCTCAGCCCGTCGACATCGAGCGCGAACGCCGCTTCTTCGAATTCGGGCACCATCACACCGCGACCGAATTGACCAAGGTCGCCGCCGCTGGCACCGGACGGGCAGTCGGATGCTTCGCGCGCAACATCGGCGAAGTCGGCACCATCGACGATTTTCTTGTGCAGCGCTTCGGTTTCGGCTTTCGCATCGTCTTTGCTGCGCGTGTCGGTCGACACCAGGATGTGCGAGGCACGGATTTGATCGGACATTGTCGTCTCCTTATCAGGGAATTCGCTCGACTCTTGATTTTTCTCGCCCGGTGCGTAGCGCATCGGCCCCGCAGATACAAGACGGACGCATCACCGTGGCTATGGAAACTGTCTGAAAAGGCGGTTACGCTTATTTGGGGATTCGCACTTTTTTGAACGGAAACAACGTGATCGAGAAAATTGCCAAGTACTTGATCCTGAGCGTCCTGGGCTTTTGTGCCTTGACGTTCGTTGCCGTTCTCGTGATCGACGACGACACCATCAAGGGCACGACCGGACCGGCAGCCGAAACGCTGCTGGACATCAAGCACGGCACGCTCGGCACGGTCAGCAGCAAAGCCGACACGTTCGTCTACTGGATCAGAACGAAAATCTACGCCATCATCAGCTTCTCGCCGAGCGACCGGACCCCGCGCGTCGTCATGCGGATTCCGCCGCCGCCGGAAAATGTTGCCCGCACACCCGGAACCGAACAGGCAGCGAGCGCACCGGCGCAAGACCCGATTCAGGCGGCCCCGGAACCCCCCGCGGAGACATCGTCGGCAAGTATGCCGGCAGCGCCGGAAAACACTCCTACGATGCCGGAAGAACAGATGGCGATGCCGGATTCCCCCCCCGCCCCCGAGGCACACGGAACGCCCGATGCAACCATGCCCGCGGAACCCGTTTCCGCCATGGGTCACGCGCCGAGCGTGCCTGAAGGCGCGCCGGAGCCGGCACCGGTTGCCGCCGTCAACGATCAACCCTTGCCCGCCGCCGACACACCAACCGCGACGACCGAGCAGGCATCGCTGCCCGCCGGCGACGCGCCACCGCCGCCACCATCCCCCGAGGAAGCCAAACCCGGCGAAGCGGATTACCAGCAGGGCCTCAAATATTATAACGGCGACGGGGTCGAACAGAATTTCGGCAAGGCCGCGCAATTCTTCATGAAGGCCGGTGAAGACGGTCACGTCGGTGCGCAGTATAACCTCGGCATCATGAATTACACCGGGCAGACCGGCGGTCAGGATTTCGCCAACGCGGCGAAATGGTTCGAACGCGCCGCCAATGCCGGACATACCCAGGCGCAATACAATCTCGGCTTTCTTTATTACGAAGGCAAAGGTGTGGCACAGGATCTGAAGACCGCGTTCGACTGGATAAACCGCGCCGCCGAGCAAGGCTATCCGAAGGCCATCAAGGCACGCGATGCCTTCAAGCAGGCAATGCCGGAACTGTTCGAAGCGGCACCCAAAACCGCGCAATAATCCAAGTCGCTCCCGGCTCATTAACCGAGTTTTACCGGGCTACACCCGGAATCCCATTGATTCTATTTACAAATAACTTCGCTACAGCCCCCCGCGTTAACCACGTTTTTACACCTGCGTCCCATTGTGGACGCATGGGACGCAAGTCGATTCGTGCGGTCCCCGGAGACTGGGACAACGGGGTTACTTATGAAAATTACTGGGCCGGTGACGGCGCTCGCAGTAGGAACGACGGCTTTGTGTGCAGCCGGAACAACCGACGCGGCGGACCGCATCAAGGACGACTACTCTTTCACCTATCATATCGAAGTCGCGGGTGCCGACGAAAGCAACGTGGCGACGGAAAAGGAACTGCGCGACAGCGGCACCAAAATGGTTCCGGCACAGCCCGGCGGCACATCGCGTGATCCGCTGAAGAAACCCGCACCCGCTGAAATCAGGAAAGCAGACCCCGAACCCGTTCCCGAGCCGGCACCGACGTCGGCGCCGGCCGAGGCAAAATCCGACGCCGACGCCCCCGCGTCCGCTGCACAGAAAACCGCACCTGCCCCAGACACCGGCACGTCTGCGACGGATAAACCCGCCGACGCGATGTCCAATAAAATAGCCGCCAGCAAGGAAAAGCTGTTCCAGCCGTACCTCAGGATCGATGGCGGCTATGCACTGACGAGCGATCCCGACGGCACCGGCGCCAACGGCCCGCATCTTTCCGCGACCACCCAGGACACCGGACTGGTCAGCATCGGCCTGGGCACGCACGTCGAAGATCAGGTCCGCGTCGAAGGCGCCGTCACCTACCGTTCACCCATGGCCATCGACGGCACCAACGGTGCCGGGAATACGATCTCGGGCGAGGTCGAAAGCATGAGTGCCATGCTCAACCTGTATTACGATGCAAAGGAAGTTCATGAATGGCTGGGCAGCGATACGTTCACGCCATATGTCGGTGCCGGAATCGGCGTGTCGATGCTGGACACCGACTCATTGGTGACGACGGGCGGCAACACCGAACGCGGCACGCAGGTCTACAATCTGACTTATGCCGCCATGGCCGGCGTCGCATCGAAAATCTCCGAGCAGATCTCGCTCGATCTCGGCTATCGGTTTATCAATCTCGGCCAGTATGAACAGGACGGCAGTTTCACCAACGGCAGTTCGACAACGGCGACCAAATACGACGACCTGCTGGCCCACGAATTCCGCGCCGGAATACGTTTTCAATTCTGATTTCCTTCTTGATGTAAATCAATGCGCCGGGCCGTTGGCCCGCGAAAGATGATCGGCAGGTTGCGGTGTCGCCGTCGAAGCGCCCCGCATTGGGAGGCCGGTTATGGATTTCAGGTCGATTATGGCAATCGTCGACGGTGACGAGGAAAGCCGTAACGTGCTCACGACGGCAATTGAACTCGGCCAACGGTTCGATGCGGTGACGGCGCTGCTGCAGATAACCCCGCCGGCAGTGCAAGGGATTTACCCGGTCCTCGACGCCGCCCCCTCGGAACTGGTGGACAACATCATCAACGACATGGAGCGGTCGATCGACGACCGCCGCAACGTTTTTCTGAACATTTACCGACAAACCGTCGTCGATACCGGACTCCCTGTCGTCGCGCCGGAAAAGCTGTCGGAATCCGTGCACTTCGCCGTTGCCATGGAGGCGGTTGTCGGTCACGAGAACCGTGAAATCGCCACACGCGGCCGGCTATTCGATCTGATCGTCATCGGTGTTCCCGGCGATGAAAGCGGCGGCGTCGACAGCGCCGCGCTGGAAGCCGCGCTACTGGATACCGCGCGGCCTGTGCTGATCACATGCCGCTATCCGCGCCCGGTGATCGGTGGCCACGTCACGGTCGCGTGGGACGGCTCAAGGGAAGCGGCGCAGAGCGTTCGCAACGCCTTGCCGCTGATGCGACATGCCAATAGCGTCGAAGTCATGCATGTGATCGAGGACGGCGACACCAAGTGCGACCCCCTCGACATCGTGCGCTATTTGCACCTGCACGGGATCGCTTCGACACCGCGGACCGCCAAGACAACGCGCGGCGGGGTTGCGGACAGCCTGTTGGATGCCGCGCGCACCAACGGACACGCGCTTCTGGTGATGGGTGCCTACGGGACCGGAGCCGTCGCCGAATATATGTTCGGCGGTGTGACCCGCACCGTCATGTCGAATGCGGACGTCCCGCTTTTGGTGTCGCACTGAAACAAAAGCCGCTTGCGCACGCCGCTCTGGAAAATCCGGCGGGTTTTAACTACACTTACGCGATTGAAGCCGACGGGAAATGGATTCGCGTATGAGCAGCACACCGCAAAAGCGGTCAGCACTGAAACCGGCGCTCCCCCGCGGAGACGCCGGGGAAAACCCGTGCGCTGCCTGTCCGGTCCGGGAACACGCGGTATGCGGAGCATTGACGCCCCCTGAACTGGCGCGCTTCGGCGGCAAGATGAAGCACATCACCCTGCAGACCGGCGATCATCTGCTGGATGAAGGCGAGCCTGAAACGCATATCTTTTCCGTCACCGATGGCTGCCTGAAATGTTACAAGCTGCTGCCCGACGGGCGTCGGCAAATCATCGGCTTTCTGTTCGCGGGAGATTTTCTGGGGCTGGCGCGGGCCTCGACCTCGCCGAGCAGCGTCGAAGCCGTGACCCCGGCGACGCTCTGTCGCATGGAGCGCCGGGAGATGGAAACCATTGCCGCTTCGCTGCCAAATCTCGAGCGGCGTCTGCACGACATGGCGTCGGAGGCCCTGGCCGAGGTGCAGGGACAGCTCCTTTTGCTCGGCCGCAAGACCGCACACGAGCGTGTTGCAACGTTTCTGTTGATGCTGGCCCGACGCGCCGGAGAACGCGGCGCGCCGACCAATCCGGTCGACGTCCCCATGAGCCGTGACGACATCGGCGATTTCCTCGGCCTGACCACGGAAACCGTCAGTCGCACTTTCTCGCGATTGCGCAAGGACGGCCTGATCGGCGGCGATCGCGACCGCAAAATCGAGATTCTCGACGAATCCGGTCTAGGCGAAATCGCCGAAGGATTCTGATCCCTCGGGGTCCGCAAATACTCTCCACATCGCCATTGCACGCTGCGCCGTCAGGCTTATGTCATGCATGGATGATACAAACAGAAATCGTTTAATTCTGACGGGATCCGCCCTCGCATGTTGACCAAATTACTCGGGAACAAACGCATCTGGCTGCGCGCGGTCTGTCTGGCGGCGGCCTTCTCCGTCATCGCGCCCGGCCCCGCCACGACCCAGGTCGCTCTGACGCTGGAGCCGTTACGCAATATGAAATTCGGCACCTTCGCCGCGTCGATCGACGGCGGCGGCACGGTCGTCCTCAGCCCTGATTCCGACACCGTTTCGTACAGCGGCGCGATCACCAACTTCGGCGGCACGGTAAAGCGCGCCCGGTTCAGGATCACCGGCGAGCCGAAAGCATACGTCATCGTCTCGTTGCCGTCCTCGATCACGATCCGTAAGGGAACGTCCAGCAATTACATGACCGTCGACAACTTCACGATGAACCAGACGAACCCGGTGAAGTTGAACAAATCCGGCGTCAAGGTCATCAACATCGGCGCGACGCTGCACATCACCACCGATCAGACGAAAGGCAATTACAACGACGAAAACGATTTCACGTATATCGTGGAGTATCTCTGAACGCGCCAAGCGCGCGTAACGATGTCGTTCAGGGGAGGACGGTCGATCCTTCGGCCAGAAGCTTGCCGCCTTCATCGGAAATCGTCTTGTAGTCGATCTTGAGGCTATTTCCCGAAAGCGTCACCCCGTCCGGCACCCGCAACGTCATTTCGACCGTACGGCTTTCGTTCGGCGTATAGACCGCGAGCCGGAAAATCTGCGACAACACGACATCCTTGCCACCGACATTCAACGTCGCCGTCAAATCACCGTACGAGGACCGGTTGCCGGTCCGGTTCAGCTTAAAGCGGACTTTCGGCAGCGGCTCCTGTTCCGTCGCCGGTACGAACGCGATATCGCTCATCGACATCTGATAATCGACATTGCCATGACGGACGATGATCGGCACGGCGATGCCGAAGACCGGAATCAGGCGTACCGCAGCGCCGGTACCGGTGCTCTCGACACTTTGCCCGGCGGCATCGGGAACCGCGCGCAGCATCATGTGCGAACGATACTCGCCATCCGGCAGATCCTTGGGCTTGCGCAGCAGCAACCGGATCGCTTGCGATGCCCCAGGCTCAAGCGTCACCTGACGTGGCGAATAGCGGAACAGCTTGTCGGCGAATTGCTGGCCTTTGGCCGGTGTCGCGACTTCGGTCATACTGCCGTCTTCGCTCATATGCATATTGATCACGGAAATACGATACGTCGCCGTGCTCGAACCTTTGTTGACCAGCCCCAGTTGCGCCGAGCGGGTCCGGCCCTCAAGCACGACACGGGTCGGAGAGACCACCAGATCCCCCGCGCCTTGCGCCTGCACAGGTTCAACGCTGAAAGACACCCCAGCAACAAATGCAGCCGCCATCATGCTCAGCAGAAACTTCGGGGTTCCTCGCGGCGCCGGTCGGGCGCTGTTCAATTCTCGCGACATTGGCTAAGGACCCTTTTTCTCATGATGGAAGATTGCCCGCGGCATGCGCGGAAGCCTCAGTTGTACGAAACGACAATGTTCACAAACGGCGAGCGCTGCGTAAACGCCGCTGCCAGAACCGTCTGCTGTCCGCTTGCGGCGTTGCCGCCGGCCCCACTGCCCTCGTCCGAATTGCCACCTGTCGGCGACGGTGAAGAATCGACCTGGGCACCGATGCTGAACGTACCGGAACCGTCGCTGCCGAGCGCCGGCGTTGCTCCGGCGCTGTGCTGGAACCCGCTGAGGCTGACGACATTGCCGCCGCTGGCAAACGATGTATTTCCCGGCAGAATGACGTTAAAGGTCTGGTTCGGTGCACCGGCGACCGCAAGCACGGATGAGTTACCGAACGAAACCGGGGCCGCACCGCGCGAGGCGAATGCCCGCGCCGCCTGATCAGGTGTCGTGGACGTGCCGCCGGACGTTCCGGCTGCGCCGACATCCCCCGATTGAGGCGGCGCCACCGGGGCGGCATCGCCGAAACCGATGTTGGAGGTCGTGCTGACCGGCACCGTCGGAATGCTTGTCGACGTTGCGGGGCTGCTAACAGCCGATGACGGCGGCGGAAATCCGAACGTTGCTGCAGCCTGAATTGTAACGGAGATCGACGCCGTGTCTCGTGAGGTGCCAGCATGAAGGGTAGGCGCGCCAAAAGCGACGGCGCCACTCAACAGCCCTGCCGCACATGCCGTGCCGAAAATCCGTAATGGCGTTCTGTTCAACGCACCACCTTCAACCTGTTTCCCCGACAATACATGAAATCATTTATCGGGCCAATAAAAACCGCATAGAATAAAAGCTATAATCTTTTTCCGAACAACAGGTTAACACTAAAACGAAAAGCCGCCGGAGCGTAATTTCTCCGGCGGCTTTCGAACTCGTTACCCGAGGATATTCGCTCAGCGTGCGATCAGTTGTAAACGACCGTCACGTTGAAGCTGCCCGAATATGCGCCGGCGGTCTGGTTCGCACCCACGGCGAGCACCGCACCGACGTCAACCGTGAAGGCGCCGGAACCGTCGAGCGTCTGCGCACCGGCTTCGGTTTGGCTCAGGGTTGCCGACATATCGGTACCCGGCCCCGTCAACGTCGCCGACGCCGGGATCGTTACAGAAATCGCCTGGCTGGCCGCACCGGCAACGTTGAACGACGCCTGCGACGGGGTGTCACCGGCCTGCAGCACGACGTTGGCGTCACCCGTACGGACACCGGCATCGGAAATCGTCACCGTCCCGGCCGTACCGGTCGGCGAAACAAGGCCGAATTCCAGGTCGCTGACCTTGGTGACCGTCACGGCGGCGGCAATCGTCGCCGAAGCCGTTGCTGAATCGCTGGCAGCCTTGACCGAAGCAGGTGCCGCAACAATGGCAACCAAAGCGGCGGCCGTAAGGATGTTTCTGATCTTCATTTCACAATTCCCTTCTCTCGTTCCCGGATAGGCCGGGCCCAAAATCACATAAAAAAGGGCGTTCCCGCCCGGTCGTCCAAGTTCATGGGGCCTTTATAAAACCGGTAGCTGACACGAACATGACAGAATCCAAAAAATCAAAGTTTATCAATTCCTTACAGATACCTGACAACTCCCCCGAAACCGTTTAAGCGGCCATTAACCAAACCTGCCGCAGAGTACCGGGGTCATCCGCTTTCCGCGTTAAGCATAACCCTGAAAAGGAATATTGCTTGCGTACGGGAGACGCGCCTTTCGGGGCCCGTGTCGACCTTCCGGTGGCGGCGGGAGACAGACGAAAGTGCATTGCTCAGTCAACGAACATGATGGGAGTTCGTTTGAGGTTGCAAAGAGAAGACGTGCCGCAATCCGGCCCGGTGGCGACACCGTGCCCGCGGCACACAGCAGAGATCGCGCATGCCCTGCCTTCGGCGGGACATACGCTCATATCCGAAATGCGACCGGATAGACGTGTCTCCGGACCTGTTGTGCTGGCTGCAATCCTCGCGATTGCGGCCATTCTTTTTGCGCCGGCTCCCAGCCTGGCAAAGACCGTGAAGTATTCTTCCGATATGGATGTTTCTTCATACGTCGCCCAGGTTCCCGAAGCCGATACCCCCTTCAAAGCTGCCGAGCGCAGCGACGAGGAATTGCTGATCCTGAAGATGAC
>Ga0070726_10004437_pt1 | contig 11184 bp, 10 predicted proteins | sample tdAd471_FD_67275 | JGI IMG/M metagenome (GOLD analysis project Ga0070726, IMG submission 67275) | Marine sediment microbial communities from the Atlantic coast under amendment with organic carbon and nitrate - tdAd47.1 | ecosystem: Environmental > Aquatic > Marine > Coastal > Sediment | place...
CTTACATCCCGCGGCTGGTTAATCCTAAAAACTATCCCGATTGAATTCTTGCAACAAGAGATTGATGAAGTTAGTGAACACGCATTCAGTTTACCTTCCTGATTCCGAAGCCACCGAGGAAATTGGCAGGGCACTGGGTTTTGCTACCAGCAATTTATCCGTTACCGAGGCGCAGCAGGCGACTATAGCAGTTGCCAGCCTTGGAGGATGTATTTACCTGATTGGTGAACTGGGTGCAGGTAAAACCACCCTGGTCAGAGGCTTGATGCGGGGTTTTGGCTACACCGGTGCGGTAAAAAGTCCTACGTATACACTGGTTGAGCCATATGAATTCCCAACTTACAATATCTATCACTTTGATTTGTATCGGCTATCGGTTGCGGACGAAGTCGAATATCTGGGGGTGGAGAGTTATTTTCAAACACAGAATCTGTGTTTGTTTGAATGGCCTGAGCGGGGAGGAAAGGCAATACCAGCCCCCGATCTGGTAATAACTATCAATATCGAAGCTACGGGCAGGAAGCTCGAGTGGCAGGCAGAATCACCACGTGGTTGTGAAATTGCTGAAAGATTGATGCAAATTAGCCGAATCTTATAGACGACGGTAATTGCGGACTGAAGTTATGATAATTGCTTTAAAAAAGGTACTTTCCGGCTTGCAGGCCCATCTGGCGTTTTTGGTCATGGGGCTTGCCTGGCAGATGGCGGCCTTTGCTGCAACCGTTGAGGATGTGCGCATCTGGAGCGGACAGGAACACACACGCCTGGTCTTCGATCTCAGTGCGGAAGTAACGTTTAACGTATTTACCCTTGATTCCCCCGATCGGCTGGTCGTCGATATTACAAATACACGTATGAACGCCAGCCTGGCGGCGTTGGATTTTTCCGCCAGTCCGGTCAATTCCATTCGTACATCGCCGCGGGACGGCACCGATCTGAGGGTTGTGCTGGATTTGAAGAACAGTATTGAGCACAACAGTTTTACACTTGATTCTACCGGCTCCTCTCTGGACCGCCTGGTACTGGATCTGTTTGACGGCGGGTCAGTTCCCAGTGCCACGACTACAGCAAGAACAATTCCGCCTCCCACACAAGCTGATCAACGTGATATTCGTGTGGCGATAGTTGCCGGGCATGGAGGCCAGGACCCGGGTGCGCCCAGCTATAACCGAGGGTTCTGGGAGAAGGATGTCACCCTTGATATCGCCCGGGCAGTCGAGCGGCGCCTGGAACAAACCTCAGGTTACGAACCGGTTATGATTCGTGACGGAGACTACTCGGTAGAACTGAAAACAAGGCCAATAATGGCCCGTGAGCAACGCGTAGACATTTACATATCCATTCATGCCGATTCCTATCGTGGCCGGAGTGTGCAGGGAGTGACGATTTATGCATTATCCGGAGAGACCGCAGATCGTGAAAATATTCGCCGTATTGAACAGAAAGAAAATCAGGTAGACCTCCTTGGTGGAGTTGCAGGGGATACCCGTATTTCTGACGTGGATGATGACCTGGCGTTAACCTTGCTGGATTTATCAATGGCCTGGAGTATGGAACAGAGCGTTACCTTGGGTACCCATATTCTAGGTACACTGGATGGTGTGGCCCGATTGCGCAAGGATAAAGTGCAAGGTGGCAATCTGTGGGAGTTGCGCTCCCCGGATATTCCTTCAATCTTGATCGAAACCGGCTACCTGTCCAATCCGGAGGAGGCTGAGAAACTCGCCAGCAGTCGGTACCAGGGCGCACTTGCCGGCGCCATCGTGCAAGGCATCCAGAATTATTTTTACGAACGGCCACCGGAGGGAACCCTGATAGCGTGGCAAAAAGAAAACGGTGTGGTGCCGGATACCTATACCGTCAGCCGAGGCGATTCACTATCAGAAATTGCCCAGCGCTTTGGGGTTACCCTGAATGACCTGAAGGCTGCTAATGGCCTACAGTCTAATGTGATCCGCATTGGTCAGAGTCTGACCATCCCGGGATTTGGTGGCTCTGGTCAGATATCAGAGCATCGCATTGCCCGGGGTGAGACTCTGTCGGAAATCGCCCAGCGCTATCGCGTCAGCTTGTCCAGTCTGCGTCGCATGAATAACCTGGCAGGAGATAAAATTCTCATCGGGCAGGTCTTGAAAATCCCCACTTCCATATAGCTTCAAGCCCCTGGGGGCTGAACTTCAATGGCGTAATTGCTATACCCAGGTCTTGGTGGGTGCGGGCGCTTGCATGATCCGCCTGAGTCGTGACTTGGTGGTACAATGCCGTGATTCTCATATGCACGGTAAAGTTTGACCATGGGTAAGATTACGGTACTGAGCCAGCGCCTGGCTAATCAGATTGCCGCCGGTGAGGTAGTCGAACGACCTGCGTCCGTAGTAAAGGAGTTACTCGAGAACAGTCTTGATGCCGGGGCGTCACGCATTGATGTGGAAGTCGCTGAAGGTGGCACCAAGTTGATGCGAGTGAGGGACGACGGTTCTGGTATGGATCGGGATGACCTGGTGTTGTCAGTATGTCGCCATGCTACCAGCAAGATCTCCACCCTGGAGGACCTGGAGAAAATAGGCAGCCTGGGATTTCGTGGTGAAGCACTGGCCAGTGTCGGTTCCGTGTCCAGGCTGACCATCACGTCCAGAACTGCGAACAGCCAGCAGGATAATGCCTGGCATGTTGAGGTCACCGGGCAAGACATGGAACCGGAGATTACTGCAGCTGCTCACCCGACCGGCACTACGGTTGATGTCAGGGACCTGTTTTTCAATACCCCCGCACGGCGAAAGTTCCTGCGCACTGAAAAAACCGAATTTTCCCGCATTGAAGAAATTCTTAAACGTATGGCATTGAGCCGGTTTGATGTTTATTTTTCCCTTAAGCACAACCAACGAACGATTCACGTTCTGCAACAAGCTACCACAGAGCAGGAGAAGCAACGGCGGGTAGCACTGGTTTGTGGGCCGGCCTTTGTGGAGAATTCACTTTACCTGGATGTGAAGGGGCCAGGTTTACGTCTTTGGGGATGGGTAAGTTTGCCGACCTTTTCACGCAGCCAGGCAGATCTGCAGTACTTCTATGTCAATGGCCGGATTATCCGTGACAAACTCGTTACCCATGCCTTGAAGCAGGCTTACCGAGATGTTCTATTTCACGGGCGTCACCCTGCTTATGTTTTATACCTGGAACTGGACCCGGCTTTGGTGGATGTTAATGTGCACCCAACTAAACACGAGGTCAGATTTCGTGATAGTCGTCTGGTGCATGATTTTCTTTTCAGTGCGCTGCATCGGGAACTGGCAAAAATTTCACCCGAACAGAGCCTTGAGCATGAAGCTGAAGACAGTCTCCAGGTAGCGGAGCAAGCATTGAATCATACGCAAGATGCATTCAGCCAAGATCGACTTAAACTGGCTGACTATAATAGGCATGGGGGATCTTCGTCGCGGATGGTAAACCAGTTAACTGGTACCCCGGGTCTGGTTAAGGAACATATTGAGGCGTTCGAAAAACTGTCCAGGGACGAGGAAGTCCCTCCACTGGGCTACGCCATGGCACAGCTACATGGCATCTACATCCTGGCTCAAAATAAGGAAGGTCTGGTAATCGTTGATATGCACGCGGCCCACGAACGTATAACGTATGAGCGGCTGAAAACAGCTTGTGCCAGTGAGGAATTGAAAGTTCAACCCTTACTGGTTCCATTATCCCTGGCGGTTAGCCAGGCCGAGGCTGATTGTGCGGAAAGTTGCCTGTCTGAACTGACGAAACTCGGACTTACTTTAGAACGCGTTTCCGCCGAGTCTTTGGTTGTTCGCCAGATTCCTGCGCTGTTGCGTGACTCCAATGTGGAACAACTGGTGCGGGACGTTTTGTCAGATTTGATGGAATTTGGCAGTAGCGAGCGCGTTCAAGCCCATCAGGATGAGCTGCTTTCGACGATGGCCTGCCATAACTCGGTGCGGGCAAATCGACAGCTGACTATTGCTGAAATGAACGCTCTGTTGCGGGATATGGAAAATACTGAACGCAGCGGACAGTGCAATCATGGTCGCCCTACCTGGGTTTTTCGCAGTCTTAACGAACTGGACAAACTGTTCCTGCGGGGACAGTGAATGGTCTGTTAACCAGTTAAGGTAGGTAATTTGAATAAGCCCGCCATATTCTGCCTCATGGGTCCGACAGCATCTGGTAAGACTGATCTTGCGATTGAACTGGCGCAGCAGCTACCTATTGATCTTGTCAGTGTAGACTCGACCCAGGTGTATCGCCAGATGAATATTGGCAGTGGTAAACCTGATGCCGATACTTTAGCCAGATTCCCCCACCGACTGATAGATATCAACGATCCCAGTGAACCCTATTCGGCAGCGGATTTTCGCAGTGATGCATTCAGTCATATAGAAGACATAGTGCAGCGTCAGCGGATTCCATTGTTGGTTGGCGGTACCATGCTGTACTTCAAGGTGTTGCGTGACGGTCTGGCAAGGTTGCCTGGTGCCAGTCAGGCAATTCGGGCTGAAATTGAGAATCGCGCTGCCGTTGAAGGGTGGCAGTCAATACACAATGAACTGGCACGGGTTGATCCCCCGGCAGCCAAGAGAATACACCCCAATGATCCGCAACGATTACAACGGGCGCTGGAAGTGTATCTGCTCACCGGCAAACCTCTTACTGAGCTGCATCAAAATCGCTACGACCAGGCAAACCTACCCTTCCGGTTGGTCTTTCTGGCTTTAATGCCGGAAGATAGGAGCCAACTGCATCAGCGTATTGAGCATCGGTTTCGCCACATGCTCAAGTCCGGGTTGGTAGAAGAGGTCAGATTGCTGCGCGATCGCGAAGATTTGCACCCGGGATTACCATCGATCAAATCCGTTGGTTACCGCCAGGTATGGCAGTATCTGGAAGGCGAATTAAACTATGATGCTATGCTAGAAAGAGGTATTATTGCCACCAGACAACTGGCTAAGCGTCAGCATACCTGGTTACGTAGTTGGCCCGAATTAACTATTTTGGGCAGTCATTCAGGAAATTCCCTGCCGGCAGCATTGAATATCTTGGAATCAGCCCAGATATAAACGAATCTAGTGTGAAGGGACAAAATGAGCCCGTCAAAATGAGCGAAGGAGAATACTAATGTCTAAAGGGCATACGTTACAAGACCCATTCTTGAACGTACTTAGAAAAGAGCGCATACCTGTCTCGATTTACCTTGTAAGTGGTATTAAGTTGCAAGGGCAGATCGAGTCGTTTGACCAATTTGTCATCCTGCTTAAAAACGCTGTAAACCAGATGGTTTATAAGCACGCAATTTCTACCGTGGTTCCAGCCCGCACGGTTAGAATTCCTTCGCCTCATCAGAACGACCAGGATGATGAAGTTTCGGATGATGCTCCCGGCAACGCGGCTTAAGCATAGGTAAATATTGTTTTTTGAAAGGCCTGAAAGCGGTGAAGTTGCAGTTCTTGTTCATTTAGCCATCGAATCTGAATCTGAACGGGAAGACCCTCTTGAATTTGAAGAACTGGTGATCTCCGCAGGAGGAGATCCTGCGGAGTTCATTCTTGGCAGTCGCAAGCACCCGGCACCTGATGTTTTTGTTGGGTCTGGCAAACTTGAGGAAATCGCTGACGCGGTTAAACTCCACCAGGCGCAGCTGGTAATATTTAATCACAACCTCTCACCCAGTCAGGAAAGAAATCTGGAGCAGCAGCTGCACTGTCGGGTGCTGGACCGAACCGGGCTGATATTGGATATCTTCGCGCAGCGGGCACGAAGCCACGAAGGTAAATTGCAGGTCGAGTTGGCCCAGCTAAAGCACTTGAGTACTCGCTTGAAAAGGGGTTGGACGCACCTGGATCGTCAGAAGGGCGGTATAGGGCTGAGAGGTGCAGGTGAAACTCAGCTTGAACTTGACCAGCGGATGATCGGACAACGCATCAAGTCGATCAAGAAAAGTCTGGAAAAAGTCCGGGTACGACGTAATCAAGGTCGTCGTTCCAGGCAACGGGCAGAGGTGCCTACAGTATCATTGGTGGGTTATACCAATGCTGGCAAATCTACGGTTTTTAATCGTCTGACAGCAGCAGATACCTATGTGGCTGACCAGCTATTTGCTACGCTGGATTCCACTTTGCGAGCTTTACCGGTACCTTCTTTTGGCAATGCGGTACTGGCGGATACAGTTGGTTTCATCAGTCATTTACCGCACCAGTTGGTTGAGGCGTTTCGGGCGACACTGGAAGAAACATCCCGGGCCAGTCTTCTTCTGCATGTGGTTGATGCGGCCAATTCGGATCGAGATGTGTTGATAGAAGAAGTAAATGCAGTATTGACCGATATCGATGCGATTTCCACGCCGACTCTGATGGTATATAACAAGGTAGATATGCTGGCGGGTCAAAAGCCGGTGATTGATCGGGATAGTGAAGGTATGCCGGTCAGAGTATGGGTATCGGCTTTAACTGGCGCTGGCATGGATCTGCTAATGCAAGCAATAGCCGAGCGACTGGCAGGGGAATTGATTGAAAGGGATTTAGTTGTGGCACCGAGTCAGGGGCGCCTCAGAAGTCGCTTGTATGCCAGGGGTGCAGTGCAAGGAGAAATTGTGGACAAGGACGGATTGATTCATCTGAAAGTCTGTCTTGATCGTAGACATCTAGAGAGGTTGCTTGAGGAAGAGGGGATAAATGCGGAATCCCTTGAATTTCATATGGCACCGGTAAGTGAGCGATTTTAGCCTCCTGTTTGTCGTTAAAGACTGTGTAAAGCAGTAAAATTTCGCTAAAATTACGTCCTCGCATCAAAATTGTTGTGGAGTAGCCAATGGCTTGGAATGAACCTGGAAATAACGGTGATGGCAAAGATCCATGGGGCAGTGGTCGCCGTGGAAATAACGATGGCCCTCCCGATATTGATGAGGTGTTAAGAAATCTCTCAAAGAAGCTCAGCGGATTGCTGGGTGGAGGTGGTAAATCTGGCCAGTCGTCAGGGAGTAAATCTGGTGGCAGTGGCGGGGTTTCAAATGGATTGATCGGCGGTATGCTGCTGGTTGCGGTCATTATCTGGGGCTTTTCCGGATTTTACGTAGTTGATGAAGCTGAACGCGGAGTAGTGTTGCGTTTTGGTAGAGTTCTCGATGAAGTGGTGCCGCCAGGTTTGCGTTGGAATCCAGTGTTTATCGACGATGTCACCAGAGTCAATATTCAGCAATTGAATGAGCGCACTTATCGCAATGACATGCTGACCACCGATGAAAATATTCTTAACATCGCTATCGCAGTGCAATACCGGATTCAAGACCCAGTGAACTATGTAATTGCGGTGCAGGACCCGACTAGCAGTCTGGATAACGCCACGCAGTCAGCAATTCGCCATGTGGTCGGTGGCAATTTTATGGATCAGATATTAACCACCGGGCGAGCTGTTGTGGCGGATGAAGTACATGATCGATTGCAGGATTACATGAATGTTTACAACACTGGTATCCTGGTCAGTCAGGTTAATGTCGTTGATGCACAACCGCCCGATGCGGTGCGGCCGGCATTTGACGACGTTATCCGTGCAAGGGAAGACGAACAGCGGGCACAAAATACGGCTCAGCAATATTCTAATCGAATTATTCCCGAGGCCCGGGGTGAAGCCCAGCAAGCTATCGAGCAGGCCAATGCCTACAAGCAAGAAGTTATTGCCCAGGCTCAGGGTGATGCATCAAGATTCAATCAATTGCTGACCGAGTATCGCAAAGCCCCTGACGTAACCAGGCAACGCCTGTATATAGATTCTATTGAAAACGTTATGACCAACGCCAGCAAGATTATGATCGATGTGGAGGGGGGCAACAATATGCTGTACCTGCCACTGGATAAAATATTGCAACAGGGAAACTCAACTATAGGTAACCTGGGACCAACCGGTTCGCGACAGGAACTACAGGATCTGGCCAATCAGCTGGCGCCCTATCTGCCGGCCCCGAATAATACCGGCACCGCGGTGGACAGATCAAGATTAACCACTTCTGGGAGAGGACGTTGATATGAAAAATATGATTGTCATAGGCGTAATTGTCGCAGTCGTGTTGGTGACCGCTAACACCTTGTTCGTGGTAAAAGAAACCGAACGTGCGGTGTTATTACAATTTGGTGAACTGGTTCAGCCGGACCTGGAACCAGGGCTGCACATAAAAGTACCCATAGTGAATACCGTCCGCAAATTCGACGGTCGAATTTTGACTCTCGACTCGCCATCCCAGCGTTATCTGACACTGGAACAGAAAGCCTTGTTGGTTGATTCCTATGCCAAGTTTCGAATTATCGATGTCGGCCAGTTTTATGTATCAACCCAAGGTAGCACAAGCAATGCAGCTGCTCTGTTATCCAATCGAATTAATGACGGGCTTCGAGATCAGTTTGGCAACCGTACCTTGCAGGAAGTCGTGGCTGGTGAACGAGAAGCGCTGATGGTTGCTTTGACCACAGAACTTAATGAGTCAACTGCGGCAGATATCGGCATTGAGGTTATTGATGTAAGGGTAAAGCGCATTGATCTGCCTGATGATGTGCGCTCGTCGGTTTATGAGCGTATGACAACTGAGCGAAACCGCGAGGCGCAGGAGTTGCGCTCACGGGGAGAAGAGCTGGCTATTGGGATTCGTGCCGATGCTGACCGACAGGCTCGCGTATACATTGCCGAGGCTTATCGGGATGCAGAGCAAACCAGGGGTGAAGGAGATGCCGAAGCAACAGGAATATATGCAGAGGCCTATACCAAAGATCCGGAATTTTTCGCTTTTACGCGTAGTTTAAACTCGTACCGCGAAACATTCGGAAACAAGTCTGATATTATGCTTCTTGACCCGGAGAGTGATTACTTCAAGTACCTGAAAAATGGCCCTTTGCAGCAATAATTGCTATCCAGACGAGTTAATCATCAGCGCCGAAGAATCACACTACAGGTAAGACCTGTCCAGCAATAGAGAGAATACTTAGAGGCTAAATTTACAAAGAACTCAAGTGGCAACAATTGTTGCCTCTTGAGTTATTTTTTTGTCTTGCTGAAAAGAAAGGATGGTGATTCAGTCCAGGCAACCTAGACCTCACGGACAACGCTAGATGAGTCAATATCAGTAGAGGAAGGTTACCGAATGCTGCAAGATCTTGCCGTGGCTGTTTGTCTGATGCTGGTAATTGAGGGCATCATGCCGTTCGTAGCGCCAGGCCGATGGCGCAAGATGCTTGAGGCTATTGAGTCGGTTGACGATAGTACTGTGAGGGTTATTGGATTGTGCAGTATGTTGGCAGGAACCATACTGCTTTACATTATTAATTAGCCTGCGGTTCCTCAAAGAAAGGGTCGCAATCCAGAATTGCGACTCACAGGAAGGCCAGTTAGCGCACCGCACTCTAGATCAAACAGTGTCAATTGGTCACCGCAGTGCAACGCAGAGTATGGCGGAAAAAGAAATGGCAAACGCAGATAGATGGTTGTTGCCGGAAGGCGTAGAAGAGATTCTTCCAGACGAGGCATTTGCACTGGAGTCCCTGCGGCGCCGGGTTCTGGACATTTATGCCAGTTGGGGATACCAGCTGGTTATTACCCCTTTTGTTGAATTTCTTGATTCACTGCTGATCGGAACATCACACGACCTGGATCTACAAACATTCAAAGTCACGGATCAACTCAGCGGGCGAATGATGGGAATTCGTGCTGATATGACACCCCAGGTTGCCAGAATAGATGCCCATAGCCTCAATCGACAGGGGCCCGCCAGATTGTGTTATGCCGATAGCGTTTTGCATACATTGCCGCGTGGCTTGCTTACCTCGAGAGTGCCTATTCGCCTTGGCGCGGAATTTTTTGGCCATGCTGGCCCTGAGGCCGACATAGAATTGATATGCCTGATGTTGCGTACTCTTCAGGAGGCACAAGTAAATAATGTGCATCTGGTACTCGGTCACGTGGGCATATTTCGGACTCTGGTTGATATTGCCGGATTAGATGAAAGTACCGAGCAGGCATTGTTTAGTGCCTTACAGCGGAAAGTCTATGAAGAAATCGATCAGATATTAGAACAATCAGTTAATGAATCAAATATCCGGGACATGCTGTATCAGCTTTCCAGGCTGAGCGGCGACGAGGAAATTCTCGACCGAGCCATGGAGAAATTTGCCTCTGCGCCCGAGCAAGTGCAGCGAGAATTGCATGACCTGCAAGCAATAGCCACCGGTGTTCGAAAAAAATTGCCCACTGCAACCTTGGGTTTTGATTTGTGCGAATTGCGTGGCTATAAATACCATACAGGCATTGTCTTTGCTGCTTACACGCCCGACTACGGTCGCGCAGTAGCAAAGGGTGGCCGCTACGATCATATTGGTGAAGTCTTTGGGCGCGCCAGGCCAGCGTCTGGGTTTGACTGTGATTTGAAGGTACTGGCAACACTTTCACATACTGGCGTTTGCAGAAAGCCAGGCATCCTTGCACCCGATAAATCTGATACAGAGCTAGCTGAGGTGGTTGAAAATTTGCGTCAAAGTGGTGAAGTTGTAATAGTCAATTTCGGTGTCGATTTAGACATAGCTAAATCGGAGTTGAATTGTGATCGGCAGCTGGTAAAGAAGCAGAACTCATGGCTTGTCGAACAGCTCTAGAAAGTTACAGAGTAACAATGGGGAAACAGTGATTGATTTTGGATCAGGTTATATAGAGTAAAATCTTATGGGGAAAAGTGTAGTCGTTCTGGGGACCCAGTGGGGTGACGAAGGGAAAGGTAAGCTGGTAGATTTGCTGACTGAGCAGGCGCAGTTGGTAGTAAGGTTTCAAGGCGGTCACAATGCTGGACATACTCTGGTCATAAACGGTGAGAAAACCGTATTGCACCTGTTGCCATCAGGCATTCTGCGCAAAGGTGTCACTTGCGTAATTGGCAATGGCGTGGTGCTCAGTCTCGAAGCGTTGTGGGAAGAAATCAGTGCACTGGAAGGTAATGGCATCCCAGTCCGGGAGAACTTGCGAATCAGTGGTGCCTGTCCCCTTATTCTGCCGACCCATGTCGCTCTTGACCAGGCTCGGGATACTCGTCTTGGCACCACCGGTCGAGGTATCGGTCCGGCCTATGAGGACAAGGTTGCCCGTCGTGGTATCAGACTAGCAGAGGCACTGGACGCAGAAAAATTCAGTTCGCGACTGGCTGCA
>Ga0070726_10004438_pt1 | contig 11184 bp, 7 predicted proteins | sample tdAd471_FD_67275 | JGI IMG/M metagenome (GOLD analysis project Ga0070726, IMG submission 67275) | Marine sediment microbial communities from the Atlantic coast under amendment with organic carbon and nitrate - tdAd47.1 | ecosystem: Environmental > Aquatic > Marine > Coastal > Sediment | place...
ATGTTCTTAAACGTGATGCGGGGGGTGTCAAAGGAAAACCACGCCGTATCATCTTCCCAGGCACGGGGATCCCGCAGGTTTTCCGGGTAGGGGTGATAGGCAATGGCCCAGGGAAAGTCGCCCTCCGCCCGGCTGAAGGAAAGGAGCAGGTCGAGCAGCTCTTTGCCTTTGTAGCAATGGTCCGCATACACCGAGTTCCAGTGGTGTTCCAGGGAGATGTAGACCTTCGCGTGGGGGTCATACTGCCACGCAATGAGCTGGGTCATGCGCATGGACTTGTGATAGGCATCCATATAGCGCAGGGCAGATTTCTCTCCCATATTGGTCCACACCCAACCCGAGTTTACTTCGTTGTGCACAATCCAATGATGGATGCGGCCAAATTCTCCGTCGGGACGGCTGTACCGTTCGGCCAGGAAATTGAGCGCCGCAGCATAGGCGTTCACTCCCTCAGCGTGCGTAAAATTGGGCATGACATAGATGCCCGCCGGGTCCGCATCCGGGTGGGCTACAAGACGGGAGAAACTGCCTTCGGGTGCATCGCCCGCTTGCCCCAACAAGACAATGGCGGATACGACGACGTCATAGGTCGCGGCAAGCTGCATGGTGGCGTCCATGTGGGCCACGGCACCGTTGTCGGTGTACCACTTACGTCCGCCGTACTCAAAGGCGGTGCGTCCCTCGCCGCCCTCGGCGCGCATGAAATGCTGGAGGATAATATTCACCGTCACCGCCGAGACGTCCAGATCCTTCACATCTTCCACGGGACGACCGGGGGAGAAGGCACCCAATCCCTTACGATTGCGGAGTGGGGCTTCTGTCAGTCCTTCGCGGTGGGTCACGGCGTCGGCATAGCGTCCGTGAGAGAGGAGCGTCAGGCCGATTTCGTTTTCCCGCGCTACAGCCCAGCGAGAGTAGAGGCGGTCCCGACCCTGTTCGTCAAAACGGGGGATGACCTGCTCGTGGAGGTCACTGTTGCCGTCCCGGATAGCATCATGAAGTATCCAGTCGTTAGGATTGGTCGCCTCGCCCCATACGGGAATCTCGACGAGTACGACACGGCGGGCCGCTCCCCGAGGATTAACCGTCACGCGAACGGTCTCGTGCTCCACCTCGACCCGCTCCATGGCGGCAGGGTAGGGGGTGTCGAGATAGGTGCGCGTGGTCTTGTCCAGGGCCGCTTCCCGGGCTTTCTGGTCCGCCGCGTCGCGGGCCAGGCGTTTTTCCGTTTCATTCAGTGGGCGCAATTGTACACCGCGAATCTGGGCGCTCTTGCCCGCCTTGCGCCCGAAGTCGATGCGCAGTTGGGTGACGGGTGCCGTGAGTTTTTCCAACAGAGGCGTCAGGTCAATCCGGTGAGAAGACCAGCCTTCACTCCGGCTCAATCCCGAGGCCCGCACCGTGACGGACTCCTGCTGGGGGGGCACCGCAAAGACCTGAAACTCATCCGTCCCGGTGAGACTGAAATACGCGAAGGAGAGGATGGGATTCGTGGCGATATCGAGACCACCGGGCACCACGTTCGTGTAGAGGTAGGGGTCCGAACCCGTGGTGGTGATTTCATAGACACCGCCATCGAGCCTCGCGAGCGTCAGGTCGTTGGCACGGTCCGGCGTCAGGGTCAGGGGCTGGGATTCGGCAGATACGAGGGGGGCGATAACCAGACTGAGAAGCGCCAAGGCAATCAGGGGCCGTGAGGGGTACTTCATGGACAATTCCTTTGTGGGGTTTAACTGGGCCACAGTATGCCAGATTGGACCGCGGAGAGGGGAGCTTCCAAGCCTCATAGCCGATCCGCTGGATTCATTGTCCTTTAGGTCCTTTACGGTGCTCTGAGGGCAGCTCCTCCAGAAGCTGAGCAGCACCCACTACTTTCCCGCGAAGGTATCCGGTCCACCCAGCCAGCGATAGGGGCTCGAAAACTGGACCGTAGCGCGGCCATTGGAAAAGTTACCAGCGCGTTGAAACCGAGGCGGGATGACCCACTTGCCCGTGGTGTCGATGTAGCCGTAACGTAAAGACTGGATTTCATCGTCTTGAACCCCAGCGTATGCGAGCCCTTCGAAGAACGGACTGACGTGTCTGAACTGAGGCGTGATCGCCATCGCGCCGTTTTTGTCGATGTAGCCCCAGCGGTCCTTTGGCGCGTTCCCCGTATTGACGGCTGCCAGGCCTCCACTGAACCACGATGCACCGGAGTAGGTAGGAGCAATTACCAGCTCTCCCTTCGCATTGGCGAAACCGTAGCGCATCCCGCCCGATTCCGTGCTTTCTGCCACCATGATCAGGCCTTCATTTGAAGGGATGATGATTTCGTACACGGCGGGAAGAATCTCGTGGCCATCGCGGTCGAGGAGACCGTAACGCCGACCGGTGGGGCCCGACTTTCCAAAGGTCATGGAGCCGTCGGGATAGACCGCCTTTATATTTCGCTCCGCCCCAAAAATAATTTGACCGGTGTTGTCGATGACCACTGTTTTCCGATCTTCGAGCCGGACAGTGGCCCGTCCGCTTTGAAAATCGTTGGCCTGCTCGAATTGTGGTGGGATGATGATCGTGCCATGGGCGTCTTCATACCCCCATTTACCGTCCTTCACGACCGGAAAGGGGCCTTCCCCTACGCGCGGTGGCGGCTGCGAGGCCAGGTTGCCGCGGGTATCGATGTAAACGGGGTCAGCGCCTCGGCTAACTTGGGCAATACCCTTTCGAAATTCCCCCGCGTAGGTGAACTGTGGTGGGATAGCCAGGGCACCGGTCGTATCGATGTAGCCCCAGACGCCGTTCACAAAGGAAGGCATAGGCTCTGGTTGTGCCTCGAACCAGGCCTCCCAGCGTACTTGCGCCGTTTTCATTTGCTCCCGGGAAAGATCGGTCAACGGTGCCTGGGCATCGCCGAGATACCAGCCACCCGCGACCTGTCGCACAAGTTCCAGCGCACGGTTTCGTTTCTCCGGGGCCTCGTCATCCAACAAGGTGATGAGATTCTTAATCAGAATTCGGTGTTGGGCCACGGGCAAGGGGGAGCCAAATTTGTAGCTATTGTGCAAGCGATACTTCACACGTTCGTCCGCGTCCAACAGAAGCGAGGTGGCACGGGGACTTTCCATCAAGCTAAGTCCATGGCTCAAGGCGTTGCGCTTGATGTACTGGGGATCGGCGTGCGCCCATTGCTCAATGAGCGGCAGGAAGTCCTCGGACAGGGAGAAGTGTATCGCCCCCAGGGCCGCTCGCTCACGGGATTGCCAATTCGTGGGAAGTTTGTCGGGGCCCGTCAGGTCGCGCCACTGTTCCACCATCGCTTCCCGTTCCGCTGGCGTGCCAACGGTAATTTGAATGGGGAACCGTGCATAAACCTGGGCAGCGCCTATGGCACGTTGCCGTTCCGAGAGCACGTGGCGTTTAATGATATCGTCGCCTTGTAGGGGGGCACCCATCGCCGGCACCTCCTCGGCCAGGAGGGCGTGGATAGCATCAGGCATGTGCGCCAGCAGCGCGGAATCCTTCCTGTCTGAGCCGATGGATTGGTCTTCGATGTAGTAGTGTTTGGAAACCTCATCCGTCGCGTTGTCGATCAGTCGACCATGGCCTTCCACGCGGTGTGATTCGAGAATTTCCCGGGGCAGCAACGCCTTCGCCGCTTCCGTGAGTGCTCCGGGAGTGTGCCATCCCATTGGACGATAGAAACAGAAGAGTTCATAGTCCCCCGGCTCAGTGATGGCGGCCCAGCGTTGGACGGCTTGCCAATCGGAGGAGAGGTTCTCCTTGTCGACACGGTTCCCACCGCCCAGGCCGCCACCGAAACCTCCCAGATTGGGGTGTATCTCATCGACCCAGGTTCCGTCGTTCCGTCGGAGGAGAAAGTAAAAATTGTCATCCCGACCCCGAGAACGGTAATTGCCGCCTCGGCCCTCGGTCCAGCTGCCCTCGCCATGAAGTTCGATACGATATTCGACGAGAATAGGCTCACCCAGCAAGAATTCCCCTTTTTCCAACCGGAAGCTACGACGGAGATCGGCCGGATCGCAGTCAAATTCTGGCATAGATTTTCCCAACAGCTTGCCCGTCTCATGGTGGAGGGCCCGGCTGAATGGGATGGTATTGTAGGTCGTGCCCACGGAGTCGTCGGTGTCGGCTGCTACACTGGGAAGGGGTATCCAGGTATTTTCCACGTCGTAATTGATAGGGATGGGGGTGGGTAGCGCTTCCCCGTGGGCGACTAGCGCCATTACCAAGTTTAAAAGTCCACAAAGTGTATTTCGCATGGTGCATTCTCCCATTGGTGCCCGTTGCCGCATTCGTACGTTTCAATCGGTTAAGGCCGAAAGGGAAGGCCTATAATTGAAGTATCAACCATATTATCGGGACAATCAAGTCTTGCGACAGTCCCAGCGATACAGAATACGAGGTAATCCCTGCCAATAGAGCGCTTCGATAGGGGATAGTATTTCGTCCATCCCATGGAGTCGTTTCCATCGTTTCCGTCCTGTAGGTGCTTTTCCCCTTAACCGCGACCACGTACCGCAATAGCCCAAATTCATGCTTGATACCTCTCCCCGCCATATACTACAATTCCCTTCACATTCGGGGTGTGGCGCAGTCCGGTAGCGCACTACGTTCGGGACGTAGGGGCCGGAGGTTCAAATCCTCTCACCCCGACCATTTTATGGTCGCAAACCGCATTTGACTTCGGTCGAATGCGGTTTTTTGGTATATTTGGACTCCCTGACCCATTCCTGCTCAGGGAGACACAAGCAAAGGGGAATTCGCAATGGCTATCCAGAAAGACCACACAGGTAAACGTTGGGTAGAAGTGAGCCGCGAAGTGGCCGGCACCCAGGAAGAAGTCTGGGATGCCATTGCCACCGGCCCAGGTATCTCCTCCTGGTTTGTGCCCACCGACGTGGAATGTGATCGGTCGGGTAAGCCGGTCCGGGTCGTCTCCCACTTCGGCGATGACCCCACGATGGACTCGGTCGCGAAAATCACCACCTGGGAGCCGCCCCATCGATTTGTAGGGTTAAGCGCTGACCTGGGTCCCGATGCCCCGGAAGTCGAGACCGAATGGAGCGTGGACACCCTGTCGGGCAGTACCAGCATCGTTCGGGTGCGCCACCAGTTGGTGAGCGAGGCCGACACGTGGGATGGTCAGATGGAAGATTGGGAGGGGGGATGGCCCTGGTTTTTCAATGTGCTCGGGCTTTATCTACTCCATTTTCACGGACAGGAGAGCGCGGCCTTTCGGGTTATGGGCGGCGCACCCCAACCGACCTGGGATGCGTGGGACGACTTTTCCCATGCCATCGGTATCGCGAACGCAGACGTGGGGGATCAGGTCCAATCTCCCGATGAATTGCCACCTCTCATTGGTACGGTCAAATACACCAGTGGCGAAGATCAGGAATTTGGCACCATTGCGCGGCTGGATGAACCCGCAGCGGGGATTGTGTCTGCCTTTGCGATGGCGATGGACGGACAGGTATTCCTCGTCCTGGATTTTTACTTTTATGGTACCCAGGCCGTAGAAACGGCTGCCCGTTGGGAAGGCCGCTGGAATGCCTGGATGGCGGAACGCTTTGGATTCGAGGAAGAATAGCCGTTTTTCCCGCTATCCCATGGGTGGACTATACATCTCACAACCCAACGTAGTATCCTTTTTTGCGACCCAAACCCCAACACGACAAGGCAACCCATGACCGTAGAAGTTCAAAATGACACCCTGCTTCGGGCGCTCCGTGGAGAAGAATCCCCCTACACCCCCGTATGGATGATGCGCCAGGCTGGACGGACTGATCCGGAATACCTGGCCTTGAAGCAACGGCTCAATCTGCCGCTGGAAGACCTCTTTCGCCACCCCGAACATTCGACGGAAATCACGCTACTTCCCCAGCGTATCGGGGTGGATGCCCTCATCTATTTTCAGGATATTCTGACGCCTCTGGCCCCCATGGGGGCGGAATTTGTCTTCGCACCCGGACCCCAGCTTAAGACACCCTGCGACAGCCTCAAGGCCATTGAGGCCCTCCATGGCTTCGATGTGGAAGCAGAAATGCCCTTCGTCCGAGAGACCTTCCAAGGTATCTTCGGGAAGCTGGAAGGGGCCTTACCGGTCCTCGGTTTTGCCGGGGCACCGCTAACACTCGCCGTCTTTATTCTCGAAGGTAAGAGCTTTGGTGCCAGCGCAGACAAGGCCATGGCCTTCCTGGAGTCCCAGCCAGAAGCCCTCCATAAGCTCCTTGAAAAAATTACGGTCATGACCATCGATTATCTCAGGTATCAGGCGGATTGTGGCGTCGCGGCTGTACAGCTGTTTGAGTCGGCCGCATTTCTGCTCTCCGAAGCGCAATATCGGGATTTCGCCCTACCTTATCAGCAGCGCATTTTCGCGGCGCTCAAGGGACATGTGGCGACCATTAATTTTGCGCGGGAATGGTATGATTTGGCGGACCTGGACGCCGCTGGTGCCGACGTCATCAGTCTACCTGCCACCATAAGCATCCGGGAAGCCCGGGCCCAGTTGGGAGCCGATCGGGTATTTCAGGGCAATCTGGACAACCAGTTACTGGCACACGGCGACGAGGCCGACATCGCGAAGGCCATTGCTAATTGCGTGAATTCCGGCGAGCATCGCGGCCATATCTTCAATTTAAGCCATGGCCTGTTGCGTGAGACGCCCTTTGACCGCGTCAAGGGCGTCGTGAAACAGGTCCACGCGATCCGCAGGGATACGAAGCAGGAGTAAACTCATGGGGAAATTCCGAGAGGTCGTTCTGTTCATGTTGGTCATGGTCATGGTCCTCAGCGTAAGCGGCTGTGCGGTACCCCGGGCCGCCGCAGGGGTAACAAAGGGCGTCGTTAAAGGCACGGGGAAGGTCGTCCACAAGACCGGTAGCGTGGTGACCAAACCCCTGCGCTGACCGACGGACCCGGGGGGTGTCTTCGCACATTAGCCGAACGGGGCGGTGCATTTTCTCCCCCTTAAATCATATGCTATACTCGGCGCTCAACCGAATGAAGGAGAAGTTATGGCTACCGTAGGTTATGGAATTATCGGATGCGGAAACATCGGACCAATCCACGCGGCGAGCATCGCCGAAGTGCGTGGTGCCAAGTTGGTCGGTGTGGCAGACGTCCGTATGGAAACGGCAAAGAAACTCGCCGATCAGTATGGCGCAGATGCCTTTGACGACTATAAAGAGATGCTCAAGCGGGATGATATTCACGCTATTTCCTTGTGTGTGCCCAGTGGGTTGCGTATGGAAATCGCCGTCGACTGCGCCAAAGCGGGAAAACACATTCTTTCGGAAAAGCCCCTGGACGTCACGACGAAACGCATCGACAAGATCATTAAGGCCTGTGATGATGCGGGCGTGAATCTCGGCTGCATTTTCCAGAGTCGCTTTGCCGAAGGCTCCGAACAGATTCGCAAGGCCATCGACCAGGGCCGCTTCGGGAAAATTGTCCTGGGCGACGCCTATATCAAGTGGTTCCGTTCCCAGGAGTATTACGACAGTGGCGCCTGGCGTGGAACGTGGAAGTTCGATGGTGGCGGTGCCCTGATGAACCAGGGTATTCACTACATCGACCTCCTCCAGTGGTTCATGGGACCGGTGAAATCCGTTTACGCCCGCACGGCGCTGGTGGCCCACGAAGGCCTGGAAGTAGAAGATTTGGCCACGGCCATCCTGGAATTTGAAAACGGAGCCCAAGGGGTCATCGAAGGCAGCACGGCCATCTGGCCGGGCAATCCCGCCCGCGTGGAAATACACGGTACAGAAGGCAGTGCCGCCATGGAAGATGGTAAGATTGTCTCTTGGCAGTTCAAGAAAAAGCGTGCCGCAGACAAGAAAATTGAAGCCGCGATGGCAGGGGAGTCGGCACTCGGTTCTGGTGCCTCCGACCCCTTGGCCAGTCTGAAGATTGAAGGCCACCGCCGCCAGATTGCTGACTTTACGAAGGCCATACAAAAAGGCGAGCAGCCCGCTATTCAAGGTCGGGAAGGCCGCCTGGCCGTGGCCCTTATCGAGGCTATCTACAAGTCGGCAAAGACCGGCAAGGTAGTGAAGCTCTAAGGCCTTTCCAAGAGTCTTCGCCCACCGCTCAATGGATTCGTATCACCCACCATACCTTTGCTATGGTGGGTGTTTCGTACCCTGATGCGGCGGGGAGCGAAGTCGGTCCCCTGTGCGATTGTTTCCGGGGCCAATGGTGTATGAACCCGGTAATTTGAGGTAACTGAAATGATTAAATTTCCCTGTTATGTAGTAACGGTTGCGTTGGTATGGGCAATTGGCCTGGCACCTGCGCAAGAGTTGACTCTCAAAGAGGCCTCCCAGGTGATTGCACGGGTTGGTGATGAAGAGATCACAGCCGGTGATTTTGCTCGGGACCTTCAGGTTCGTCTGGCCCAGATGAAAGCCACGACCGGTAAAGAGGTCCAGGCAGACTTGCGCATTCGTCGTGCCCTGATGAATGAATTGATTCAAGAGCGCGTCCTGAGTATCGCGTCGCGTAATGCCGATGTTACGGTGGACGATGCCGCGCTCGAGGCCGAGTTTAAGGAGCGCAAAGAAATCTTTGATTCAGAGGAGGCCTATGAAGCCTACCTCGACGCCCTGAGACTCACGGAAGCGGGCCTCAAAGAACATATGCGGGCACGACTGCGCATTAAGGCATTCATCGACAGAGAAACGGGGCCGATTGAAGCGAGTGATGCCGAAATCGAGGAGTTCTACGCACTGATGAAGTCACAGGGCACGATGACACGGACCAACGATACCCGGGATATCGCGGTGATTCTCTTCCGTGCCAAAGGCGGTACGGATGAAAGTTGGCGCGCGGCCGAAGAGCGCGCAACGGCGGCGCGCGAGCGACTCGCGGCCGGGGAAGTATTCGCTGAACTCGCGAAAGAGCTGTCCGAGGACCCTAATACCGCGCCAGACGGCGGCAAGCTGGTGGAGATGCAGGTAGGGAGTTTTTATCCCGAGTTGGAGGAAGCCATGTCGAAGCTCCCTATCGGAGAGGTGTCGCCTCCCGTGCGCAGTGTGATGGGCTGGTATCTCATCACCATTCTGGAGGAGAATCGTCCGGGAATCGTACCACTGGAGAAGGTTTCGGACATGATCGCAACGCAAATTGTTGAGCGGGAGCGAAAGGCAAAGGTTAAAGAAATTGTCGCCGAGGCCCAGAAATTGATTCGTGTGGAGATAGTGAAGACGGATGCACTGGAAGCCGAGGCCGACGTAGCCCCGGTGTCGCAGTAAGCCCTCGGGTATCGTCGTATAAACGTTTTAGATGAGATGATTCATGCTGCGGGCTCCGTCGCGTGAGAAATAGCTAGACAGGAAATCAGTATGAGCAAGTCATTGAAATTGGGACTGATCGGCGCCGGGATGTTTGGCGGAGACGTGCATCTGCGCACCTACCTCCAGCTGGAGCAGAATGGGTTGATTCCCTGGTTGGGTCGTCTCGGACTCGATAACATGGCCCGTAAGCTGGGCGATATCGAGATCGATTTTGTTGCCCTCGCTACCCACACCGAAGCGTCGGGCAAACGCACACAGACCCACTACCAAGATCTGGGAATGTCTTTCGCTACCTATCATGGTGAAACGCCCTGGATTGACCTCCTGGATGCCCATCCTGATTTGGATATTCTTGCTGTCGCCACGCCCGATCATCTTCATGCCGCGCCTATTCTGGCCGCCCTGGAGCGCGGGGTTCACGTCATCACCGAAAAGCCCATGACCCTGGATACAGAAGAGGCGGACGCAATCCTGGCGGCATCGAAGAAATCAGGTTGCATGGTGGGTGTGGACATGCACAAGCGCTATGACCCCGATCACCTCAGTATTCGCGACAAGATTGCGGACCGAATTGGTGAGCCGCTCTATGGCCGCGCAGTGTTGGAAGAACCTCTGGAAGTCTCTACCGAAGTATTCAAGAGCTGGGCCGAAAAGAGCGACCCCTTCAGCTATGTGGGATGTCATTGGACCGATCTGTACATCGCTTACTTCGGGGTGAAGCCCGTCTCTCTGCATGCGGTTGGTCAGAAGAAAAAACTTCGTCAGGAGCACAATCTTGACGCCTTTGATGCCGTGCAGGTCAAAGTTCAGTTCGACAATGGTATGAGCATCGACTTCATAAACAATTGGATCGTGCCGGACAAGTTCGAAGCGCCGGTGAACCAGGAGAGCCAGCTTTTCGGTACCCACGGCATGGTGGAATCGGACAGTCAATATCGCGGACTCCGCTTTTGCACCACGGAAAATGGCACCCAGACCATGAATAATCACATGACACGGGACGTCAAGCGGGAAGACGGTAGCCTGGGGTATGTGGGGTACGGTGTGGACAGCCTCGTCGTATGCATTGAGAAGGTCGCCGAAATGAAGTTCCTCGGTAGAAGCCTCACTGACATTCACAAAGGCTACCCTAACCCGGAAGAAGCGCGTCTCTCCGTGTTGATCGTCCATGCGGCGCGTGCGGTCGTGATGCGCAACCAGACCTATATCGAGGCGGGGAAAGGAGCCCCCGTCACGGCCATCTTTAATGAAGAAGGAATCACGATGTTCGACCCTTATGCCGGGCCCGAAAAGATCTACAATCGGCCCGTGTGATATGCCCAAACGTGCCCGCGCCATAGCCCTCATTGTCCTGCTGGTGGTGCTGTCCTTTGGCATAGCCGCAGGCGGGGTGTGGTGGCGTTGGACCGGAGGGGCACTGCCTTGGGCTACCACCTTGTCCTGGCAACAAATGGATGGCTTGGTGGAAACTCAGGTTATCGCCGCGACGGACGTTACGCTGCATATCCAACCCGAATCCGGGCGGATGGAGGGGGTCGCCACCCTATCTTTGGCTGCTCCGGGGGGAGGAGGGGCAGAAGTGGCGGTATTGCTGAATCCCGGCTTTACCCTCCAAGCGATTACCCTGGACGGCGAGGCCCTGCGCTACGACCGTTATCGCGAGCGTATCCGCGTGGGATTGCCACCGGACAAAAACACCGGCGAATTACAGTTTACGTACGCCGGATGGCCGGAAGCGACCAACGGCTCCACCCATGTGGCAAATGCCGACGAAGTATTGCTCGACAAACTGCAATGTTGGTACCCCATCGATCTCAAGAGTTTTGCTTCCTTTTCGGCTACCGTATCAGTACCGGAAGCGTGGGAGGTGGTGTGGGGCGGA
>Ga0070726_10004439_pt1 | contig 11184 bp, 7 predicted proteins | sample tdAd471_FD_67275 | JGI IMG/M metagenome (GOLD analysis project Ga0070726, IMG submission 67275) | Marine sediment microbial communities from the Atlantic coast under amendment with organic carbon and nitrate - tdAd47.1 | ecosystem: Environmental > Aquatic > Marine > Coastal > Sediment | place...
CCCGCCGATACCCCGCCCGCCGTGCTTCCCGCAGCACCGTGCGGTCATACGAGCCGAACGGACAGGCCGCGTCGTCCACCGCCACACCCAGCGCATCCTCGAGCCGCGATCTTGACTCGGCCAACTCCACCCGGAGCCGCTCGGCGTCGAGCCCACGCCACGGCACGTGGTCCATCCCGTGGCTGCCGATAGTCATCCCGGCCTCGATGAGTTGCTGCATGCCGCGGACATCGAGAAAGCTGCTCTCCCCGATTCGGCCGGCGCAGACGAAGAACGTGGCCTTCATCCCCCGCTCAACGAGCCGCGGCAACGCGATCTCCAGATCCGAGGTGTTCCCGTCATCAAACGTGATCTCCCGCCGCGGTGCCGAAGCGATAGCGTCGAGGGCGCGCTCAAATGATGCCGTTTCGAGCCACACCCCCCGCTCACCACTGTCGACCTCGCGAGAGGTCGGGCCGATGCCGTGAAATGTCACGCGGACGGTGTGGGGCATGGTAACTCTCGCAGCCACTCTACCTGAGTTGAATCGAGGCAAAGGGCTCGAAGCCGAGCTTCGCGAACGCCCGGATAGATGGCTCGTTCCACAAGGCGATGCCGCAGACGACCATACACCCCTCGTCCGTGAGTGTGTCGGCCGCGTGGTCGATCACCCTCGGCGCCAGGCCGAGCCCTCTGAACTGGTACCGCGTAAACACGCTGTAGATCACGATGTCCCGAGCATTGAGCGGCACAAACCACCCGGGAAGCGACGCGCCCGGCGCCGCCCAGAGCCAGCACGCCGGCTCGCCCCCGCGCGTCAGACAGACCCACCGCTCGCCCCGCTCTAGCTTGCCGGCGATCTCCGCTCTCGCGGCCTCCCGGCCCCGCCCGGGCAGCAGCAGCCGCAGCGCCGCCGCCGGGATCGCGCCGATTTCGGCGTACGTTGTGATCTCCACGGCGCCCGCGTCACGGAACTCCTTCCGCGGCAACGGCACAGGAGCGCGATACAGGGTCATCCTGCCCTTGTCGGTCAGGTGATGCGCCTTGGCTCTCACCGCGTTGGTGACACTCTGGATGCGGGACACAATCGACATCAGCGTCGCCTCACCGGTTAAACCGCCACTCCCGGCGGCGTGAGAGAATCGTCGACCACGTCGAGGCCAGTTCACGGTGCGACGCGTTCACAAGCGAGAGCACCCTGCTCCGGATCAGCTTATTGAACGCCCAGAGGTCCAGACACCGGGCCGCCAGGCCGGCCTTCCACGCCGGCCAGTGCTTGTTGAGCAACTGCATCCGCGCGCGGTACTGGCGAACGGTCTGGTCCGCCAGCACCCGATCCGACGCTCCCCCGATGTGGATGATCTCCGCGCTCGGGCAGCACACCGGTCGTGCGCCCTCCTTCCGTGCACGGATGCACAGGTCGAACTCCTCGGCGTACATGTGAAACTGCTCGTCGAACCCGCCGAGCGTCTCCCACAGCGAACGCTCGATGAGCAGCAGGCACCCGCACACAATCGGCACCTCGCGCACCGTGTCACGCTTCCATGTGCCGAGCGATTCGGGATTGAACAGCTCCGAGCTCTTGAACAGCGTCGCCAGCCCGATGCCCCGCGCAAACATCGCCCACAGCGAGGGCATGCCGTGCACGCTCGTCGGGTCCAGCGTCCGTTCCGGCGTGAGCGTCCGGCCCCCATAGAGCCGATGCTGCGGGTTGGCCTTGGCAAACTCGACAAGGTTGTCGATCGCGTGGTCGAGCGTGACCGTGTCAGGATTCAACAGGAGCACGTACTCGCCCGTGGCCTCCTGCGCCCCGACGTTGTTGGCCGGACCGAATCCCAGGTTCTCATCCAGCGCCAGCAGCCTGATCTCGGGAAACTCTGCCGCGATCGCCTCGGCCGAGCCGTCCGCCGACGCGTTGTCGACGACGATGATCTCCTGCGACACCCGTGTTGTCTCGCGCAGCGCCGAGCGGATGGCCTCCAGGGTCATCTCCCGCGTGTTGTAGCTCACAATGATGGTTGAGACATCCATGGTTCGCTCTCGGGGCCGTTCAAGCGGTCAGTCGGCGTATCAGCCGTTTGGTCAGCAGTTTCGGGTCGCGACGGTCCACATCGGTGATCCTCGCCGGAGGCGCGTCAGAGAGCAGGCTGGCGATCTCGCCGAAGGTCGACCGCCCCGCGTACACCAGCGCATCGCATCGCGAGAGCATGTGCATGTCCAGCAGGGCCTCCTCGCCATTGGAGACAGGATCTGCGCAGCTGTCATTCTGGTGCATCGTCCCGCCTTCGGGCGGGAACCACTTCGGCGCGGTGATCACACGATCAAACTTCTCACGGTAGTCCTTCTCGACCCCCTGATTGTCCGTCGCCAGAAAGACCGCCGCCCCGGGCAGGGCCGTCAGCTGCGCACGCACCGCCTTCTCCAGTCTGCTCAGGTCCGTGGTCAAGTCTGAGTAACGGACGTGCACGCCGACGACGGGACCGTCAAAGTGTGTGCTCGCAAACTCATCAACCTGTGCCCGCAGCGCGTCGGTCAAGGGCAATTCCTCACGCACCGCTTTGCGGGAGATCTCCCGCACCGAGAGCCCCGCGTACCCGTCTATCCGCGAGCGAACCAGCCGGGCCATGTCGTGAAAGCGGCCCATGTAGTACCAGAACACCACCGTCGGCTCTGGATAGTCCGCGCGCGACGGATCGATCGAGTACTTCTTGTGGATTGTCAGACTCGAGTGTGCGTTGGGGTCCAGGCGAAAGAACATCTCGTCCACCGGGGTGTCCAGGTGTCCCTGCCACACCGGTGGATACACATCGCCGCCACACTCCGGCATCTCCTCCAGCACCCGCGGGTTCGCAAAGAAGTGCCAGAACGAGTTCTCCTTATTGCGGGAATAGCTCGTGTCGCGCCAGTCCACGAAGACCTCGCGCCCGACCGCCCGCGCCCAGAGGATTCCGCTCGCTGCGCACAGCATGCGGTTGCCCATGCCGCCCTTGGTCTTGACGACGCACAGCGGAGAAGATGTCGTCGCACTCGCGGTCACAGGATGTTCTCCGAGATGTACGGCGCAGCGGCCGCGACCGGCTCGCGCTCGTCGAGCAGTCGGCCCGAAGGCGCAGCCTGGGGAGGAGCACCGCGCGGCCTGGGCGGCCGCAGCCCCGAAACCGACACGCCCATCCCGAGCAGGAACCCGAAGAGCACGAACGCCGAACCCCACAGGTGGACCGTAACCGCCGCGATCGAGAGACCGATGAACGTCACCAGCCACCCCATCACGATCGGCCGCAGCGGCTTGTAGGGCAGGCGGATCATCCGGACGATCGCCCACAGCGTCAACGCAACCAGCGTCAACGCCCCGGGCACGCCGTACCGCAACGCCGTCAGCAGCCAGAACGCGTCCACACTCGTGTTGTGCCACCACTCCGGCGCCGTAGTCCACTGGTTGAACCCGATCCCGAAAAGCGGCGTGAGCTTCACCTGCGCGAGCCCGATGTCCCAGATCAGCTTGCGGTCGTAGCCGGTCTGGGCATTGAACGTGAGGTAGTGCACGAACACCGTCAGCGGGTCACGGTTCGACAGCGCATCGATCGCGATGTAGGCCGCGACAGCCCCCGCCAGCAGGATCCACCACCGCCCTTTGATCCCCTTCGTCACCACATCCCAGCCGAGAATCCCTATCTGCACCGTGCAGGCCATCAGGGGGCCGGTGGAGAGTGATGTAAAGGCCGCGCCGACGATCGCCACACACCGCCAGAGGCGGCGAAAGCTCAGCAGGTAGCGAGCTCTGGTCAGATACCACGTCATCCCCAACGCACTCGCCGCGAACACCCCCCACAGGATCGGGTGGTCGAACGAGGCGAACGCCCGAGTCAGCCCGAACCGCGGCGTCACCCCGCCGAGGTATCGCGAGCCGAAGATGCTGCCGAACGCCTCGCGGATCAGGTGCTTCCCGGTCAGCATCTCCGGGACCGCCGCGAGGGCGATCACGAAGATGAACAGCAGCAGCCGCCTCGCAAAGAACACCGCGTGCGCCGGGCTCGCGATGAGCGCGCGCCCGAGCATGTAGCTGCCGAGAAACTCGATCGTGTAGCTGCCGCCCGCCTCGATCGACATGGAGTTGATGCCGTGGACCTTGCAGACCGAGATCCACGCCCACAGGACGTGCAGCCCCGCGAGTCCGTCGAGCATTCGGAGCCCGAGCCGCCGGTCGCCGATGACCCGAAGCACCGCCGGGAACAACGCCAGCATCAGCAGCACCCGCTGCGGGCTCAGCACCAACGGGCCGAGGTTGAACTGCGCCTCCGGCGGCATCGCGATCGCCGCCAAAAAGCCCGTGATCATCCAGCGATCCTTCGCGGGCACGACCAATCGGGCCGCGGTCCGCGCGCGCGGCATCGGCCGCCCGGCCGTCCTCCCGTCCCGCTCGGTCTGGATCGCCGCGACCGCCATCGACTACCTTCCGCCTCCCGGCTTGATCCCCCGCAGGATGACCTGATAGGCAAGGAACTCCTTGAACAGGCCGAGCGTCGCCGCCGAGAGATACTCCTCGCGCCGCCGCCACAGCCGGTAGTCCACCGCGTCGGTCCGCAGCCCGACCTCGCCGAACCACTCCTGGATCATCTTCCGCGTCGTCAGCCGCAGGTGGGTCCGATCGAAGATCCCCGCATCGACATATTCGACATGCCCGCGCACAAACAACGCTGCCAGCACCGTGTAGTGCCTGAAGTTCGGCACGCTCACGATCGCGCACCCGCCGGGCACCAGGCGCGCCACATGCTCCCGCAACACCGCGACCGGATCGGCGATGTGCTCCAGCACGTCGGCGTAGAGCAGGCAGTCAAACCGCAGATCCGCGAGCTGCGCGTTGATCTGCCCGACGTCCCCCTCCAGCATCTGCAGCCCGTGCTCCCGCGCGACCTGCGCAGCGCCGGGGTCGAGCTCGATCCCCGTCACCGAGCACCCGCGTTTGACCAGTTCCGCCTCCGTCCGGCCCGAGCCGCACCCGACAGACAGGAACGACCGCGCCCCCTCGGGCACCATCGCCAGAACATCCGTCCGCAGATGCGTGAAGTAGTTCTTCTTGCCGTCGCTCGGCGCGGGCACATCAGCCGGAGTCGCCTCCACAGCCTCGGCCACACCGGCACCGCCCCGGCTCACTTCGCTTGCAGGCATGGCCCCTCCACCCGTTCCCAACGGCCCGTTGATTCACTGTACGTCCGCACCGGTCTTGCCGGGGCGCCCGCGACGACTGTCATCGGCGGCACGCTCGATGTCACCACCGAGTTGGCCGCCACGACGCTGTTCCGCCCGATCCGCAGCTCGCCACGGTTCGACACCACGCACGCGCCGAACCCGATCCAGCACCCGGTCTCGATCACCACCGTCCCGCCCTCGGTCACGCCCTGATGCAGGATCGGCACGGTCACGTCGCCAAACTCGTGGGCGTGGTCCATGATGAGTACCTGCGGCGCCGTTACCACCGCCTCGCCGAGCTCGACCGAGTTCTTCGCGCTGATGACGTTGTTGCGACCGATGCCGCACCCCGCCCCGAGCCGCAGACATTTGTCCGGCGATTCGGCGGTCGGGACATTCAGCCACGTGTGGCGCTCGATGCAACAGCGCGAGCCCAGCTCGATCTGCCGCGGCCGCTCCTGCCGGATGTCTACCGACCAATGGATCCACGAGCTGGCATCGATCGCGCCCCATCGGCCGAGCCGGCGGTACCAGAGGGAGCGGGCTTGCGAGAGAGCGCTTTCGATCTTCATGACTGTCCGAACCATCCTTACTCTGTGCCGGACGTGACCGCCGGCACCCGCCCCACCCGACGGCTCGCCAGCACGCCCGCCACAAGTCGACGAGAGCCCGGAGCGGCCAATATCGTCGCGCCGCCCGCCATCGCACCAATCCCCAGCCCCGCAATCGCCCGTACCACAGGTTCCAGCCCAGCGAACCCGGACATCCCCCCCAGACCGAACGCCGCCGCGAACCCGGCCACGACCACGAGGATCGAGACCGCCGTGCTGCCAAGGGCAACCCCGACCTCGTGACGTTGAGCCCCGTGGTGATCGCGATTGCGCCGAGTTCTCCGGCCGCTCCGGCCGCGAGCACCGCCCACGGGTCCTGCCCGTCCATGGCCAGGAGCCAGCCGACGCCGACCGCCGCGACGCGAACCACGTTGCCGAGCATCGCCGCGACCGTGCGCCCCTCGGCGATCGCCGCCACGATGGGCATCGTCCGCACCACCCGCAGCGCCAGCCCGAGGCCCAGCCACGCCGCCAGCGCCCGGGAGACGGCGTAGTCGCTCCCGAAGATCAAGCCCACAAAGTCGCCCCCGGCGCACCCGAAAAGCACCGCGAGCCCGAGCGCCGGCGCTGTCAGCAGGTGCACGCCCGTCGCGTAGTGCTCATCGCGCTGGCGGCGGTCGTCGCGCAGAGAAGCGAGCTGCGGCACCCCGAGGCTCAGCGAGACACGTCCGAGTAATCCGGCCGGCGTGCTCGCCAGGAGCAACGCCGCCGAATAGGCACCCAGCAGCGAGGCACCGTACGCGTTGGCCACCACGATCCGCTCCCCGTGCAGCACCACGAACATCAGCAGCCCGTCGGCCATGAGCGGCAGCCCGAAGGCCATCACCCGCCGGGTCTTGGCCAGGTCAAAGGCGAGCCGGTACCCCTGGCCTGCCAGCAGGTGCGACGCTGCGACCGAGAGCGCGACGTTCGCGATCGACAGCGCGAGCAGCGAGCGGAAGTCGGGCAGCAGCAGCGCGACGGGATACGCCGCGAGCAGCGTGACGATCTGCGGCACCATCTGGCTCGCGACAAAGGCCTTGTACCGCAGGTCCCGCTGCGCAAGCCACATCTCGTGGTGCATGAACCCCCGCACCAGCGGCACGACCGCGATCAGCTGGAACGCCCATGCCGCGTCGGACATGTTCAGCACCGACGCGAGCGGAATCGCGATCAGCCCCAGCACCACCGCGCCGACGAGCCCGCGGACGGCCGCGATCCCGTGGGCGACCGGCAGCCAGACCCCTCCATCCTCGCCGTGCAGCCGGGTCAGGAACCTGGCGGCCCCGAACTCCGAGAGCATCTCCACCAGCGACACACTCATCGCCAGAGCGACCGCGATGCCGAACTGGTCGGGAGAGATGATGCGGGCGACCAGAAAGTTTCGGAGCAGCCCGCAGAGTTGGACCACGACCTCGCCGAACACGAGCGCCGAACCGCCCTTGAGGAGTTGGTGCCGACGGCCGCTCATCGATGCGTTCCGGGCCTACGCCCCGTGTCCTCTCTGCAGACTCCCGGCGAAGCACCGGGGGTGGTTACTCAAACGGCCAGGCCCCTCGGTCGGGACGCGATTCGAGCGTGAGCCCCGGGACCAGCCAGGCCGAACCGATGATGTCCGCCGCGCCGTTGCCCTTGTAGGTGTACGAGCGGCCCGAGCTGTTGATGATCGCGATCGCGCCGGTGGTCGGCTCCTCGCCGATGGGGTCGTTGTAGTTGAAGTGGCAGTGATCGATCGTAACGCCCTCGGGGATCGGCCCGAAGTAGTCCGCCGCCTGGATCCGCTCGACGATCGAGTTGCGGAAGACCACGTTGTGCGCCGTGAACTTCTTCTCGCCCACGAAGTCGTCCCGCAGCCCGAACCGCTGCCCGGGGTTGGAGATGTGATAGAACAGCACGTGATCGTGCGCCGAGTTGAGCTGGCTGAACGGCGGGTCGGACTGCGCGTTCTGGACCGCGATGTTCACGAACGCGCAGTTCGTAAACGAGCTCTGGTAGTGATCGAGGAAGAAGTTCTGGCACGCGACAACCAGCGACGCGTTGACCTGATACACGATGATGTCCTCAAAGTGCCCGAAGTACTGGAACAGGTCGGTGTGGTGCGAGTTGACCGTGCTGTCCAGATTGTGCGCCGTCGAACGCACCACCATCAGCGAGTTCTGGTACGCGTCCCCCGAGATCTTCTCGACGTGGCAGTTCCGCACCAGGTTGCAGGTGACGAATCCGTACAGCGTGTCGTACGCCACGCTGTCCGTGATATACAGGCCCGGATAGCCGTGATTGCGCACGGGTGTGATCGACTGCGGAGGGGTGTACCCCCAACCCTCGCCGGAGAACCACCTGCAGTTGTCGTGCCACTGCCGGTGCGTGTCCTCCTTGTACATCTGCCACGTGTCGCTGAAATCGATGCTCAGCCCCTGCAACTTCAGCCACTTGACCTTCGGCCGGATGATCGTCGACCCGCTCCCCGCCGCGATGATCACCTCGTCACGGTCCAAGCCCTCGGCCGGCCGCAGCGTGATCCATCGCTCGTTCTCGACCGAGAACGCCGGCGAATCAATGTCGTACCGCCCCGCCTCGGTGATCACGATCTCGCCGCCATCGAAGCGATCCATGTCCAGATAGACCTTGTTGAGGGCCTTCTGGATCGTGGCGTACGGGTTCAACGCGGTGCCGTCCCCGGTGTCCGGGTCGCCAGAGGCCGCGACGTAGATCTTGTCCGGACCCAGCGACTCGCCGCTGTTCACGTACAGAAACAGCGAATCTAGCACACGCGGCTGCCCGGCCTCGGCGGGATACGCCACCGCGCGCAGCTCCACCGCGCCGTCTGTCGCAGCAGGCCCGAGGTCCTCGGGGATCATCGCCACATACTCAAGCACGCCCGTCCGCGGGTTGATCTGCATCCTCTCGATCGTCTTCCACGGCCCGTTGTCGAGCGACATCTCGATCCGATCGATCCCGTTCATGTGGAACGCCAGCAGCCCGACCGCGAACTCGCCGTCGATGGTCTGGTACGGCACCTCGTCCCACCGGCCGATCGCCTCGGCGTCGTAGCCGACCTTCGACTCGTCGCCAATCGGTGCGGGTGTCGGCGTCTCGCCGTTCCACCCGTCGCCCGGCACCAGCACGAGGATCTCATCCGCCGACGACGAGAGGTAGTCGCCGCGGTCGTCATCCTCGCCGAACGGCGCCCAGCCCCGACCGGTCTGCCACTGCTCCGCGTCATCGGCCGCGACGACCGGGCCTTGCGAAACCGCGCCCCCGCGTCCAGCCGACGAACGCCGAACGAAGTCGCCGCTCCCGCCGACCAACTCGCGAGTGCCCGTGTAGGGATGCGAGATCACCACTCCCTCGTTCCGCGGCACGACCACCCGGCCACCACCGCTCACCCGCTCCGGCCGGATCGCCTCGCTCGACGCCCGCTTGGGCACGACGCGGTTGCCGCCGCGAGCCTGCACGCCCCCGTCCTTCGGGCCAAACGACACGACCTGATCGTCCGTCGCCGTCCCGGGCAACTGCCGGACGATCGCGCTGCGCGATTCGGGGCGGATCGACAGCATCGAGCGGCTGCGGAGCACCCGCATCTCGATCACCGAGCCGTCCGGCTTCGAAATCCGGACAGTCTCGTAACGATCATCAGATTGAGGAGAGGAAACCGGCGAACTCTGCGGCGTCGGGCCCGCACCGGCCACCACGCCCAGCCCCGCCAGGCACAGCAACCCGGCCGCGAGCCGGATACCGAACAAGTTCCGAAGTTTCAGAGCCGGCATGGACACACTCCCTCAGTCGCCACCCCGACATCCCGTATGGGTATCGGCCATGGCTGGTTCACTGCTTCTTGGATTCCCTAGCTTCACTCTCGACCCGGCCGAAGACATCCCCTGTCTTCGGTCCAGTTTCCGCATGCCCTACGACCGGATCGCGTGGCGCAAGGGCGTGCGCACACCGAGCTTGCGCGCAGCATACGTCTGATAAGCCGGCTCCGTCCCGACAATCTTTGCGCAACCCTCCTCCCCGGATCCCTTCCTCGAGGATCGTGGCCCAACCCTTCCGTGCTCACCCCATTCGATCCGACGAAAACACCGGCCACACCGGTGCGCCCTCGGAGCACATCGTGTCTGATCGAAACCCGAACAACCAGGACAGGCGTGCCACGCGTGGTGGATGCACCCAACGGACCGCCTTCCTTGAGAGCCTCGAGCCCAGGCAGCTCCTCTCCAGCAGCTTCAGCGCCGAAGAGGTGTATCTCTCGGAGCTGATCAACCGCGCCCGGATCAACCCGGTCGCCGAGGCCGCCCGCATCGGGATCGACTTCACCTCCGGGCTCAACCAGGGCGAGATCGATCTGCTCGGACCCGTCGAGCCGCTCGCGCTCGACCTCTCGCTCGCCACCGCCGCCCGCGCCCACAGCCTCGACATGATCCAGCGCGGGTTCTTCGACCACATCAACCCCGACGATCTCAACCCCACCCAGCGCGCCCGCGCTGCCGGATACGCGGGCGTCGCCGGAGAATCGATCGGCCTCGCCCACAACTCGCTCGACGCGCTCTACGAGGCGTGGATGGACACGCCGGAGAACCGCGTCAACATCCTCAGCCTGTTCACGACCTTCACCGACAGCTTCCACTACGACCAGCTCGGCCCCGGCTTCGCCACGGACCAGGGCAGCGCCGAAGACCACTTCACCGCGATGTTCGGTGACCCCGGCGCAGGCTCGATCGCGCGCCTCCTCGGTGTGGTCTACACCGACACCGACGAAGACGACTTCTACTCCATCGGCGAGGGCTTCGCCAACGTCCGCATCGACGTCGCGGCCTCGGGCGCACCCGACGTCATCGTCGCGACCTACACCACAGACGACGCGGGCAACTACCAGATCGAACTCGGCGACGGCTCCTGGATCGTCACCTTCACCGACCTCGACACCGAGAGGCTGGTCGTCAAGACCGTCGCCACCGACGGCAAGAACATCAAGCTCGACACCACGCGCGACCAGTTGCAGGAGCCCGAACCCGACGACGGCGGTGACGGCGGCGATGGCGGCGGCGATGGTGGTGGAGACGGCGGCGGGAGTGACGGCGGCGGATCGGGCGACGGCGGCGGCTCAGACGGTGGCGGCGGCGGTTCCGACGGTGGCGACTCAGGCGCCGACGACCACGCCGACGACGGCGACTACGCCAACGCCACGCTCATCGCCCTCAACGCAGAACACCGCGGGTCCGAGGCGGGCCTCGTCGACACGCCCACCGACACCGACCTCTTCTACTTCACCGCCGATATCGCCGGCGAACTCACCATCACACTCAGCGCTCCCGACGCCTCGATCCGCAGCCTGCTCACACTCCAGAGCGACGCCGGACTCCCGCTCACGTTCAACTCGGACTCCGAGTCAGGCGGCACCGTCACGGTCGTCTGGAACGCCGCAGCCGTC
>Ga0070726_10004441_pt1 | contig 11181 bp, 9 predicted proteins | sample tdAd471_FD_67275 | JGI IMG/M metagenome (GOLD analysis project Ga0070726, IMG submission 67275) | Marine sediment microbial communities from the Atlantic coast under amendment with organic carbon and nitrate - tdAd47.1 | ecosystem: Environmental > Aquatic > Marine > Coastal > Sediment | place...
CGGCACGACGGTGTTCATGGCGCTCTACCGGGAGCACATCGATGCCGATGACTTTCCCGACCTGGGCGCTCTGTACCGGGAGCTGGGCCTGCAGTCCATGAGCGAAACCGGGCTGCGTCTCGACCCGACGGCGCCGGGGGCGGCGATCTGCGAGGCGATCATGACGGCGCCGGAGCACTAGTGGCGGGATATACCAGCGTGCGCCGGGCAACTTCACTGGCCGCTATCCTCCTCGCACTGGCATTCCCTGCGCTCGCGAACTCTTCCCAGGCCTCCTTCGAGCAGCTGATCCTGGACCTCGAGACTTTGCGAGCCGAGCACGCCGTGCCGGGATTTGCTCTCACGGTGGTGTCAGGTGAATACGGCCTGCGAACCGGCAGCGGCGGCGTTGCCGACCGCGACAGCGGACGCCCCGTCACCGCTGACACGCTGTTTCGCATCGGGTCCATCACCAAGACCTTCAACGCCCTGGCTGTACTGCTGCTCGTCGAAGAGGGGCGTCTCGATCTGGACACAACCCTGCGTGGGATCGTTCCCGACGCACCGTTCGAAAATCCCTGGGCCGACGAGCACCCCGTGCGGGTCGCGCAACTGCTCGAACACAGCTCGGGCCTGCTCGATATCACGCGCGAGGAGTTTGATCACAACCAGCCTTTCCCCACCCTGGAGGCAGCCTTTGCCTGGCGTCCACAGGCGCGCGTGGTGCAGTGGCCGCCGGGTCTGCACCACCTGTACTCCAACGCCAACGCCGGACTGGCCGGTCTGGTCATCGAGCGCGTGAGTGGGCAAGACTACCAGCGCTTTATCACCGGGCGGCTGCTGCGGCCGCTGGGCATGCGCTCGGCGGGTCTTGCCGACGATGAGGCCGCGCGCAGGCGACTCGCCACCGGCTACGACAGCGATGGCAGGACCCCGATTCCGTACTGGCACATGATCTTTCCGCCGCTCGGCGCGATCAATGCCACGCCGCGCGAGATGGGTGCGTTGCTGGAGCTGTTCCTGCGTCGCGGCATGGTCGGCAACCGGCGATTGCTCGACGAGGCTTCAGTCGAGCGCATGGAACGCCCCGCCACAACCCTGGCCGCGCGGCACGGCCTTGGCTATGGCTACGGGCTGGGACTGGGCCAATCCCTGCGTAAGGGCTTTCGGTGGTATGGACACGGTGGCGACGGCGACGGTTATCTGTCCCACTTCGGCTACAACCGTGAGGCCGACGCCGGGTACTTCCTGACCATCAACGCCTTTAATCATGACGCCCTTCGCGCAATTAAGGCGCGGGTGCAGGATCATCTCACCCATGCCCTGTCAGCGCCGCGACCACCCACTTCGAGCATCGACACCGATACGCTGAGTCTGCTCACCGGGACCTATGTGGCGGTCACCCGTCGTTTCGAGTGGCAGTCTCCGGCCCGACTGGATGAGGATCGGCTACAGGTCGTGCTGGAGGACGGCGCACTCTACACGCGCTCCTCGAACGGTCGTCGCCTGTTGATCCCCGCCGGCGCACACCTCTTCCGTCGCGAGGGGCAGCCGGTTGCCACCATCGCGATCGCCGCGCAGGACGGCGATCTCTACTTGCAGGCCGATTTCGGCAACTATCGGCTGATCCGCGCTCGCTGACACCGAATACAATATGATGGTGGTTTCGGTACCCGGTTCATCGAATCGACATTCCTGACTCACTGCGAATGACTCGCCACGGATTGAGACCTTTATGACACCTTGGATATTGCTCGATAGCGCAGCCGTGCCCGGCCACGGCGGGGAGTTGCGCCTTTACCAGCGGCGCGATGAATTCTCGATCAAAATCGTGGGTCGTGGCGAGTTGATGAACAGCCGTGTCCACGGCTCAGAAGATGCGCTGGCTGAGCATACCTGTGCCAGGCTGGCGGGTTGCTTAAAGCCGCGGCTGCTCATCGGTGGGTTGGGCATGGGATTTACCCTGGCTGCGGCGCTCCGACACATCGGTGACCAGGCGCAGGTGGTGGTGGCTGAATTAGTGCCGGCGGTGGTGGCGTGGAACAGGGGGCCGCTTGGCGAGCATAGCGGTCATCCACTCCAGGATCCGCGTGTGACCGTGCGCGAGAGGGATGTTGCCCGCATTCTAGTGGCCGAGCAGCAAGCCTACGATGCTATCTTGCTGGACGTGGATAACGGACCTGAGGGGCTCACTCGCAAGGAGAACGATTGGCTCTACAGCATGAATGGATTGAATGCGGCATATACGGCGCTGCGTCCTCAGGGTGTATTGGCTGTGTGGTCGGCAGGTCCAGATCAGGATTTTTTGCAACGGCTGCGAAAGGTGGGTTTCGAGGTGGAAGAGGTGCGTGTACGTGCACATGGTTCGAAGGGGGCGCGGCACATCATCTGGTTCGCCCAAGTGTAGGGTTTAGTTAGTTGGCCCGAGTCGGGTACACAGAATGACTGACTTGCTGACGTTAACGCCATCAAGATGAGAACTATTGATTAGGGTCAATACATGTTCTCTTGTGAGGGCTCGGGCAGTTATGCCCTGAACATCCCGCTGGATAATGACGGGCAGTTCAAGCTGCAGGTCTATGCAGATGGATTTGCGCCGATGATCCAGACCTTTGACGAGTTCAAGACTACCAATAATGTACGCATGGCCCGTGCTGTGGAATGCCAGTAAATAATAAAGAGGCCGGGAATAGCGGTGGCCTTCGGATTATTGAATTGGGGTGTGAGGCCAGACTGAACAAATGAACTTGCGCTTGATTGACGTCAATGAAAAAAAATCTAAATGGTGTAAATATGAAATTGGGGAGAAGTACCGCCTGGGCGATTTTATCTACTAAGCTGGCTTCGAGGCCGGAAGGAGGCGGTGAGGCGTAAGTCAGCTTTGGCACACCCCGAGGATCGGTAATGCCCTGACTCGGTTAATTCAGATAATAATAGCCAGGCGAAAAGCCCTTCAATATCTGTGGACTTTTCGAAACAGGGCTTTTATTCTTTATAAGCCCGGAGGGCTGCCGAAACCATCCAATAGAGGTGAGAATAAGCCATGTTACGTTATTTTTTCTCGATTGCAGGTGCTCTTCTTTTCGCCACAGCGGTCTGTGGCGAAACAATTACCTATGTCCGCAAAGGATCAACCACTGACTTCCTGGGATGGGGACAAGCTGGCTTTTATTTCCCGCAGTTTGCCGCCTCCGGCATTGTCGGACCAAAACGAACCGACGACAATATGCAGTTTTACGTGCCGAATTGGCTGGAATTCAATTTCGACCCTTGGGATTTCGATAACACCACCTTCTCAGTCGACAAACCCGATTGCTTCGACAATTGCAGCGGGAGAGGCGTCTATACCCGGGGAGGATATACCAATTGGGACTCCTTCACCTTGCCAAACGGCTTTTCCGGCCTCTCCGGCTCGATCGTGGATGAAAAGGCAGAAAACAACACCAATAACACCGTCAATCAGATACGTATGAAATCCGGCGTGCCATCCTCCTTCTGCATGCATCTCGTCACGGACAACACGGCCAATGCACACAATTCAGCTCACTCTATCATCGTGAGGGGCGGCAGACCCGGCCAGGGAAGTTTTGACCCCAATGCCCCTGTGCCGGATCTTTCATTCGACGGAACTACTGACGTGCATACGTTCCGACTCGATAACTTTCTCCCGGAAGATTTCATCAAGATCAGGCTCAACTCAGGAACCCCAGGCATGGACCCCGGTTTTGGCGGTCTCATGTTCGATTATGCCTGCGATTATATCCCTAACGAACAATGCGGCAACAACGTCTGTGACGTCACCCGCGGTGAGACCTGCGAGAGTTGCCCGGGAGACTGCGGCGCGTGCATACCCGGGACGACCCCGATAAGAACCTGGCATTATCACGGCCCGGACCCTAAGTCCCATCACGTGGAAGGCGCCAACCGGTTGCTCATTTTTGTCGCCCATGGCGTTGACTTTGAAAACCATTGGGTGCAGGGCGTGAAATATGGCAACAAGAACATGCACTTTCTCGAGGCGAGGTCGCAAGATAGAAACGAAAAATCCACTGTTTCGGTATGGTACCTGAAAGAGGCGGACATCTACTCAGCCGGCGGCACAAATTTCAGTGTGGACTGGTATCACAAACCCGGTCAACGCTCCTACGAGAGCATCTTTCTTAGCAATGTCAGTCAGACCTTCTCATTTGGCTCCGTCGACGAAGCCGGTTGCAATGATTGCTACGCGGTTGCCTGTCCTTTGAGGACCACGGAGCCCGGTCATATATCGCTGTACGCCGGCACGCATGAGAGAAACGGAGCCAACTTCTGGCCCCTTAACGGCTACACCCAGGATGCCGACCTGTGGATGGGTGGCAATGGCAAGGCTACCATAGGCCACAAAAACGGCATCGGTAATGTGGAGTCGGCGGGCGCCCAGTTCGGCAGGGAGGGCGCATTCTCCCTCGTCTGCTTCGAAGTTCAGGATATCCCGCAGACCGACAGTGACGGCGCACCTGGAAACCTGGTTGACCTTAGTGGCACCATCCAAACTGCAGATGGCCGCAATATCTGCGCCATGGTGTTGGCCAGCGGTAAGTCCACGTTCTCGTGCAACCCCGTAGGGGTGTTCTCACTCACAGACCTGCAACGGGAAAATGATGGCACGGTGAAACGCCATATCTATGCAAACGGTTTTTTCCCGAACATCGATGTGTTGCAGGATTCTGTTTCCGAAACCGTGGTCATGACGCCTGCCGGCACGTGTCCCAGCTACAACGTGCCCTACGATGCCGGTGTGTATCCCGGCTCTGCCGGGAAACGGATAAATATATCGGGCCAGGTACTGATGCAGAACAGCCAGACACCGATTTGTGCCATGGTGATGGCGAACGGTCAGAAAATGTTCTCCTGTGATGGTACTGGCAGCTATGCACTGAACATCCCTCTGGATAATAACGGGCGGTTCAAGCTGCAGGTCTATGCGGATGGATTTGCGCCAACGATACAGACATTTGACGAGTTCCAGGTCACGAACGATGTACGCATGGCGCGGGCCACGGAGTGTCAGTAGTTAACAAAGAGGATTGAGAGTAGCGGCAGCCTTCGATAAGCCGTTTTGCATTGCGCAGTAGAACTGAGGCCCTAAGCGGACCTTCACAGAGTCTGCCTCAATCAAGCTCGTGCAAACATTTCAGTGCTTGATGAGAAATGATTGTCGACTGTATCGTCGTGGCAGCAGCCAGGATCGAGAGCCAATAGATGGTGCTTTCGATGGCCAAGACCGGTGGCGATCCGGACTTCGCGACCAGTCAGTGGTTCGTCAACCTTGGTGACAACTCAAGCAATCTCGATTCCCAGAATGGTGGATTTACGGTATTTGGCCGGGTGATAGGGAATGGCATGGACGTCGTTGACAAAATTGCCGCTTTGCCGCGATATGACCTCACCAACATTCACCCCGCGTTCACCGACGTGCCACTAAACGGTTTTACAGGTACTTATGATCCTGCCAATCAACTTGTATTTGTCAATAATGTGAATCCCGGTAATGCACTTGATGGCCCTGTTGATCTTAACGGAACTGTACAGACTATTGATGCCCAGGACATCTGTGCCATGGTGCTGGCCAGCGGCAAGTTCATGTTCTCCTGCAACCCTGCCGGCGTGTTTTCCCTGACAGGGCTGCCGCGTGAGAATAACGGTACCGTTAAGCGCCAGATCTACGCGGACGGTTTCTTTCCTCGAATCGACACACTATTGGGTTCCGACGATGACACAGTCGTTATGACGCGCTCGGGAGCCTGTCCAGGCTACAACTCGCCTTACGATCCCGGTGTGTTTCCCGGCTCTGCCGGTAAACGGATCGATATCTCAGGCACAGTACTGCTCCAGAATTCGCAAACGCCGATCTGTGCCATGGTACTCGCCAATGGGCAATTTACGTTCTCTTGTGATGGTTCGGGGAGTTATGCACTGAACATACCGCTGGATAATAACGGGCAGTTCAAGCTGCAGGTCTATGCGGAGGGATTTGCACCGAAGAACCAGACCTTTGACGAATTCCAGGCCATGAACGATGTACGGATGGCGCGGGCCACTGAGTGTCAGTAGTTAATAAAGAGGATTGAGAATAGCCGCGACCTTACCTAGTCCGTTTGATATACGGACAGAATTTTAATAACGTGCAGACAGAAGTAATGGATTATTCTAACATCAGGGGGTTCCTGGGCCTGCTATCTTTTTGTAATTGTCGAGTTTACTAGGTTGAATCATATGGAATTCAATTGGAATGAAACATATGCAGCAATTTGGAGGCAACAAAATCTTCGCTTGCGTCCCGTTAACTCAATTGATCCTGTTTCACTAAACTCGTTGATTGGTATAGATCAGCAAAAAAACGAATTAGTGCGAAACACTGAAAGATTTGTTTCAAGCAAGCCTGCTAATAACGCATTGCTGTGGGGTGCAAGAGGAACAGGAAAATCGTCGCTGATTAAAGCTGTATTAAATGAATATAAGCCTGACGGTCTGCGTCTGATAGAAGTTTTCAAGAATGATTTGCATAACCTTCCGTCTATCGTCGATGAGATAAGGGATGCTCCTCAGAAATTTATTATTTATTGCGATGTTTTTTCATTTGAAGAAAATGAAAATATTTATATGGTATTAAAAACAGTACTTGATGGATCAATCGAACTACCACCCAGGAATGTAATATTGTACGCAACATCAAATCGCAGGCATTTGTTGCCAGAGTATATGAAAGACAACCTGGATACGAAAAATGTTGATGGCGAATTACATTACGCAGACACTATCGAAGAAAAAATCTCACTTTCAGACAGATTTGGCTTGTGGTTATCGTTCTATTCTCCAAATATTGAAGGATACTTGAGCATAGTAGACAGCTATTTTCCGAACTTTAAGGGTAGCAGAGATAAGTTGCATGAAGCTGCAATATCATTTTCAATGACCAGGGCTTCAAAAAGTGGAAGAACGGCTAAACAGTTTTACAATTACTATTCAATGCAAGACGAATAAACTATCAAGACCAGTTAACCATGGACAAACAACATCATTTATTTTGTGTTAGCGCTTTATTCAAAGTCACACAAGATAAATGATATTCGAGCCAGGCGGGTGAAATCCAGCCGCCGAATCCACAGCTGCAGAGGTAATACAATGAGCAAGTATCGCGTACTGCTGGACGAAAAGCTCGAACACCATGCCCGACCGTTGCTCAATGATGTCGGTATCAAGGTCGATGTGGTTCGGCCGAAGACGGGTAATTTGATCAAGTTGCTTCAGGCCAAGCCTTACAATGCACTAATAGTCCGGGAGAGGGTGCGCGTTCCCCTGGAGGTGATGGAGACAGCGCCCTTGTCCCTCAAAATTATCGGTGTGCTTGGAGACTCGCCGCGCAACGTGAACCTCATGGAAGCCACGGCCTGCGGTATCGTCGTCAAAATCACCGAATACGGTAATACCTTCGAGGCGGCTAACCTGAGCAAGCGCCTGATGGTGTTTCTCCTGAGCGATTCCTTCCAGCAGCACAAGGGTAAAAAGGCGACCGTAATTCTGGACCCCGCCGCGCCGCCGCCAAAGGGGTACAGCGGTTTCGAACTGGCGGACAAAACTGTCGGACTGATTGGCTGTGGGCGTGTGGCCCAGGCCCTCGCCCTGATGATCTTGCCCCACTGCGCGCGGGTGCTCGGCTTCGACAACCACCCGCGTACTGTTTACGAGGAGTTCCACCTCCCGGATCCCCTGCTGCGCCCCGTCATCGAATACTGCCAGATCGAGGAAGTCGTGAAACGCGCCGATATCATCAGTATTCACACCAGTGGCGAAGAGCAGGTCTTTCTCATCGACCCGGTTTTCCAGTCCCCCAGGAAGCCCTTTATCATTAACACCACGCGAGATGCGGTTATTCACGCGGAAGCTTTGCTATCGGCACTCAAGGATGGCCGCATCCGGGGTGCGGCGTTCACCCTGCCCCAGTCAGACCTGAAAAGTGGTGAGTTTCCCGAAGGCATAAAACCCTTCCTGGATCTGGGTAATGTGCTTATCGCGCCGACGCAGGGCAGGCCTGTCGCAGAAGCCCACAAAAAGAACGTGAAAAGGCTCGCGACCGCCGTCGCCGACTTTCTGCTGAAGGGGGATATGAGTCTGGCGGTCAATCCGCCCGAACTCTTCGGCGGACCGACAGATCGGCACTATCCGTATTCCATTCGTACACGACGGGTGGCACTCCGCCTGACGCTCTAGGGGCCCGATAGGTAAGAAAGGCGAAAACCACGCTTTTCGCCCTGGCATACCTTAGAAAATTGATTAGAGACAATCGGGTCACTACGTCGATGGTTGACGATGCATTTGTGTAAGTTCAATAACTGTTATCCGTAAGAGGAGAATGAATTGAAAGAAACATTGCAACCTGGAATCCGGTACGAACATAAATTCGTAGTGCCAATATCTAAGACGGTTCCTGCGCTTTACCCGGAATCACAGGAGTTTGTAGCAATGCCAGAAGTATTTGCTACAGGATTTCTGGTAGGCTTCCTGGAATGGGCTTGTATCAAAGCTATCAACCCCCACCTTGATTGGCCAAAAGAACAGACAGTTGGAACTCATATTAATGTAAGTCACGATGCAGCAACACCACCCGGTCTTGAGGTTACGGCTACAGTCGAACTGATTAAGGTTGAAGCAAGAAAGCTATTATTTTCTGTAGAGGCACATGATGGAATAGATTTAATCTCCAAAGGACTCCATGAGCGCTTCGTAATAAATAAGGAAAAGTTTGATGCCAGAATGACTGAAAAGGGAAAGAGTAATGCATAACAATGTAATTGACTCCCCTTCTAAAGGTCAGGCCATCCTTAGATTTTATGTCCGGAAAGCACACTGAAACCGGACGTTTAGGCTGTGGTAGTGATCGGCAGACATCGACCCAATCAAACCATTCGGCAAGCTCGATTGAGGGCATTGGTTATTGGATTGGAAGATTATTGAGGCTTGCTAAGCCAACAGGCGCCGTAATCGTTATCAGAAAGAGTCATTGGTGGAGAAACCCGCCCATTTTTCTTCCTCCGTTTCGCTAACAAGATCCGAGAAGGCATTGGTCAGCGACTCTTCCAGGCCTTCATTTACTTGGGCCTTAAGTAATGCACCCTCGTCGGCCAGCCATTCCGAGAGAGGATGCTTTTTCGATTCATAGCCCCCGGCGAGGACGTCCCAGGCGTTGTTAAGGTTTGTCGCGGCATCGTACCTGGTAAGCGTCCATTGCGAATGAACCGTGAGCGTGACGCGTGGATCATTCTCCGCCTTGCCAGCGAATAACACGCGGAGCTCAGAGAGCACCAGATTCACATCCGTGTACGGCCCGCCCGGTTGTGCGGCCTTGCCCAGGCTGTAACGGTCGCCGTCGGGAACCGCTGGCACAAATTTGATGGTTGGATTCTCTTGGCGGACGAGTCGCAGCGTGCGTTCCTCCACATCGGACCTGGTAAGATAGTCGAGCTGTAGCGCAGGGAGTACTTTGTTGACTTCGTAGAGATGAACCGGCGCGACCTCAACTTGCTCCTGGGTATCTACGGTCGCCCCGGCGACTCCCCCAGCAGCTCCGCCGACGACCATGCCAGGTACTACAAATAACAATAGAGTGACGGGTAGCCAAGGCCCCGAAAACGCGCAGGGGCCGGCCATACACGCAACCGCGGCGCCCAAGGCACCGCCAGCTACCGTACCAGCTCCGGCGCCCACAGCGGAGTTCCTCACGGTATCCTGACGCTTAGTGACATTATAGAGTTCGATGACGTCGGCAGCCTCTAAGGTTTGACTGGACCCGTCGGGAAGAACAACACCGATTGTCTCCACCGAGGTGAGGTCTGGCTTGGGCTCATAGCTAGTGGCGCAACCACCAGCGAGGAGACCGAGGAGGCAGACAGCGCCAAACTGTCGGACGCTGTGCGAATCAAGGCACTGGGTGAGGGTGGTGATTGTGTTCATCGCGGGGACTCCTGTGCCATTCTGCAGGCAGTTTTATTGGCTGGTTTATCCCGCCGGGCGGTTCTGTGGCACGAGCGGGCCGTTTGTGTGTTACAGGCCAATTCCAGCGCGAAGCACGCAATTAATCCTGATGAAAGGGTGATCTTGTTCTGATGGTTTCCACCCAGGGCAGGGAGACTTTTTTCAAATCGATAAAATCAAGAATTACAGTGTGTTATGATGGTTTTGCGCTGCGGGGGGAATTCCTGCAGGCAGGTGAATACGAAGCGTGTTGCAGGCATGTGATCGCAGCGTGGGTGCTGCAGTGGAGGAAAAGCCCCCGACGGGGCGGGGCCTGAGGTAGCCAGGTGTTAGTTACAAACAACGGTGTCGAGTTGCGGCTTGCAGAACGTCGGCCAGCCGTGTTCACCCCAGTAGGCGTCGAGTCCGATTTTAGCCAGCAGCTGCGGGAAGCGTGGATCACGGCGCAGTTCCTCGGCTTCCGGCGCGAATAGGAATTCCACCGTCAGCGACCTGTCCCCGAGCATGTTCTCTGCTGTTTCGAATGCCAGCTCCGGTTGCTTCAGGAGTACCGCCGTGTAGAACACCATGGCATCGGGGAGTGAGCCATGCGCCTGCGCTAGTGCCACGGCTTCCAGCGCCCCGGGTACCAGGGCCGGATCTCTGGTGGCTTCCAAAACGGGGCGTACCCAGTCCGTGTTAAGTCCGAGTTTGCCGAGGATCTTTTCATACAGGATGATGGCCGCGTCGATCTGGCCGGTGCGCAGCAACAGCAATACGTACGCCTGGTCATAGGCAGTGCGGTCGAGACCCAGTTCCGAGGCGATGCGGAACTGTTCGGCGGCCAACTCGTACTCACCCGACCAGAGGTAGGTTACGCCCAGCCGGTCATTGATCACTGGGGATACCGGGTCGAGCTCCCGGGCCCGGAGTGCTTCCGTGACCGAGGCATCGATATATCCGACGTAACTCAGGAACTCCGAGTACCACTGGTGTGTGGTCGGGTCGTTGGGCGCTGCCGCAAAAGCCAGCCGGAACTGGCGGTCGGCTGCCTGCCAGTCCCAGCGTCTCAGGCTGGTAAATGCGAGCACCGCATGGGCCTGACCCAGCGACGGGTCCAGTTCCAGCGCCTTTCTCGCCGCCGCTTCCGCCTGTGCAAAAGCGCCTGCTCGGGATTCGCGGGAATAAAAGGGCAGCACGAGGTAGGCGGTC
>Ga0070726_10004449_pt1 | contig 11169 bp, 12 predicted proteins | sample tdAd471_FD_67275 | JGI IMG/M metagenome (GOLD analysis project Ga0070726, IMG submission 67275) | Marine sediment microbial communities from the Atlantic coast under amendment with organic carbon and nitrate - tdAd47.1 | ecosystem: Environmental > Aquatic > Marine > Coastal > Sediment | place...
TAAGCCGGGTCGAGATGGGCGGGATTATGACGGGTCTTCGGGTTTTTCCGAGGCAGGGTTTGCAGTGTCATCCACAGGCGATGCAGCGCGCGGCGCCTTGCGACGGCGCAGATTCGACCGCAAGGCAGCGGCAAGACGCTCTTCCTTGCTACCGGCAGGAGCGGATTGGGGCGGGCTCTTGGACTGTGTCGGCTTGTCGTTCATGCAATTCCTCATGTCGAACGCAGCTGGCAACGTCAAGACACTCTTGGCGGCGCGGATCGCTTGCGTTATACGCGCGTCTCTCAATCGCGATCTCGCGATATCGGCGCCGCGGTAGCTCAGTGGTAGAGCGCACCCTTGGTAAGGGTGAGGCCGAGAGTTCAATTCTCTCTCGCGGCACCATTTCTTTCTAGCTTCCGCTCCGCTTGAACCCGTGCCCGGTCTTGCCGTCGGCGTTTGGGTTCATGCTCGCATGAAGCGCGCTCAAGGCTGGGGAGTTCAGAGTTTCTCCCCCCAGCGGCACCATTATCTCCTCACTTCCATTCTGGACCTCAAACCGACCGGCCAGTATCGTCGCGACCGGAAACGGGGAACGGGGACTTCATGCAATCGAACTGGTTACGCGCGGGAAGCGCCCTTGTCTTTGCGCTCCTGGCGGCCGCAGGCTCGGTCCGCGCTGCGCCCTATCTGCGCGACCAGGGCTGGTTGCCGGAACCGGAAGAGCGGCTCTATACCATCATCAATCTCACCGAGGACCCGCACGCCTTCGCCGCCTGCCCGCTGAATACCGACGCCCTGCGGCAGGAGATCGAGCAGCAGATGACGGCGCGCTTCCTGCGCGGGGTCTACAGCCCGATCGCCGAGGGACCGGATGTCGCGACTCACGAGGTCGAGGCGCGACTGGTTTCGGGATCCAGCTGCGAATGGCAGCGCCGCGTTCGCTATCGCGGAGATGTGCGGGACATCACATCGTGAGTGCGTTTTTCCCGGAAACCGATCCGTTCGACACCGGCCGTCTGGACACCGCTGACGGTCATTCCCTGTTCTGGCAGCGTTGCGGCAATCCCGAGGGGACTCCCCTCATCGTGCTGCATGGAGGCCCCGGTTCCGGCTGCGCGCCGAAATTCCGGACCCTGTTCGACCCGGACCGTTTCCACGTCATCCTGCTCGACCAGCGCGGTGCGGGGCAATCGACGCCGCACATTTCGCTGGAGAACAACACAACGGCCCACCTGATCGGCGATGTCGAACAGCTGCGGGAGCAGTTCGGCATCGAACGCTGGGTCGTGTTTGGCCCGTCCTGGGGCTCCACCCTCGCCCTCGCCTACGCAGAAACCCACCCGGAACGCGTGCGGGGCCTCGTGGTGGAGGCGATTTTCCTCGGCACGAATCGCGAGCTCGACTGGTGGCATAGCGAAGCCGGTGCGCCGCGCTTCTTCCCGGATGCCTGGGCCGATTTCGTCGCGCCGATTCCCGCCGACCAGCGGACCTGCGCCCGCTCGGTGCTGGACTGGTGTTTCAACGCCATGCAGGCCGAACTCGCCGAAGGCCTGCCGATCCTCTCTCAACTCGACACGGCAGAGATCGAGACGCTGCGCGGGTCGACCCTCTATCGCTGGACCGAGTACGAGGACCGGCTGTCCTATCTGAACAATCCCCCGGATGCGGTCCTGAAAGGGTTGCGGGAAAAAGGCACGCAATACATCACGGCCCACTCCCTCATCGAGGCGCATTATTTCCGCAACAAATGCTTCCTCGACTCCGACCAGCTGATCCGCGACGCCGGCAAGCTGGCGGACATTCCGATGGCCATCCTGCACAGCCGGTATGACATGGTCTGCCCCGCCGAGAGTGCCTTCCGCCTCGCCGAGGCCTGCCCGCACGCGGACTTCGTTCTGGTTCCGGTCAACGGGCACGGGCTGACCGAGGCGGCGCAGGCGTCACTGAACGCCATCATGAAACGCCTGCTCCACCGGATCTGACCGCTAGTCCGGCGCGACCGGTTTCAGCACATGGATGGCAAGGCGCACACTGCCGCCGGTGAAGTCTCCCCCGTTCGCGGTGATAAGCACCGGCGTATCCGCATAAAACGCCTGCGGTCCGATAACTCCTATGTTCGACGCGCCCGCAGAAACCCCCAGCGATCCCCCGAACTTGCTGGTTTCACTCGCGATTCCGCAATCGAAACTGCTCGCACCCGTGATCGCCTCGCTGGTCCGGACTGTCACGCCTATCACAACGCTCCGGTCCGGAATCACGATGGTGGAGCTCACTGACGCCCCGGTCAGACCCGTTATTTCATCATTCAACACAAGGGCTTGTGTCACGGCTCCGGTGACATCTCCGGCGATCACCGAAACCGGGTTTTCCAGCTGGTCGATCCATCTCCGACTACTACTATCACAGCAGACCCGCATCGCGCCGGTATCACGGATGTAGGCCCGCCATCCCTCGGCCGGCTCCAGATTGAACCAGGTCCCGTCCCGGAAGACCGCGAGTGTCCCGGCCTGCCAACCCGTCCAGTCGGCGCCCGTCGCGCCGTCCGGCAGGATCCAGGCCTGCCCCTCTTCCGGCGAGGCCGGTTGCGCGATGACCGACACGCTTTCGACACTCAGCTGGACCAGCGCGTCCAGCCGCAACAGGCTCTCATTGACGGTGACATGTTTCTGCGCCTGGTCGGGCATGACGAGCGGAAGTTCCAGGTTCGGACTGGTCTGTGACATCGCGGCCTCCTTGATTTTGCCGCGACCGAGCATGAGGCCCCGCCCAAGCCACTGGATTGGCCCGCCCCTGTCCATCCGCATCCGCGACCTTGACGCGGGCGGCATCCGCGCCTTTTCTCCGCCCCGAAAAGAGGATTGGCAGGAAGGTTGATTCCGGCATGACCGAGACCCCCAAGGCGTTATCCGGCGGATTTCCCGCCCGCAATGAGACTGACTGGCGTGCCCTCGCGGAAAAAGCCCTGCGCGGCGCCGATTTCGACGCCACGCTCGGCCGCGAGACGGCGGACAGGCTGATGCGCGGACCGGCCTTCTTCACGCGACCGGACGGGGCACACGCCGTCGACACGCGCCCGAAGGATGAATACCTGCCCTGGGGCATGCGCCAGGCCATCGTCGAGCCGGACCCGCAATCCGCCAATGAAGCCGCGCTGGCCGACCTGATGGGGGGCGTCTCGGAACTTCAGCTCAATCTCGACCCGGAAGGCCGCCACGGCCTCAAGGCCAATGAGATCGACACGCTGGATGCAGCCCTCAAGGGCATCGACCTTTCCCTTGCTCCGATCCACCTCGAGACGCTTCGCGGTCAGGGGCATCATGCCGATCTGCTTCTCACCCTGTTTGCGCGCCGCCGTCTGGACGGTGAAGGACTGCGCGGTGGTCTCGGCATCAACCCGATCGGGCGTTCGGCGCGTCAGGGCGTGGCCCTGTCTCCGGACTGTTTCGACAAGGCGAAGGCCTTGCTGGAACTTTCCCAGGCCGCCTTCCCGCAGCTCACCATTTTCCGCGCAGACGGCGCCCTGGCCTTCGAGGCGGGCGCGACGGAAGCCCAGGAACTCGCCGTCATGGCGGGGTCCGTCGCCGCTTATATGCGCCTCATGGGCGATGCGGGACTCGACGCCAACACCGCCGCACCGCTGATCGAGCTGCGCCTTGCCGCCGACACGGATATCCACGTCTCCATCGCCAAGCTGCGCGCCGCCCGACAGGTCTTTGCCCGGATCGTGTCCAGCTTCGGCGCCGACGGCCCGGCGCTGCGTGCCAATATCCAGGCGGTCACCGCCGCACGCATGCTCAGCGCGAAGGACCCGTGGACCAACCTCATCCGCAATGCCTGCGCCGGTTTCGCCGCCGCGTCCGGCGGCGCGGACGCAATCACCATCCGTCCGCTGACCGACGCTCTGGGACGCCCCAGCGGATTTGCCCGCCGGGTCGCCCGCAATCTGCACACCCTCCTCGCCGAGGAGAGTCATATCGGCAAGGTCACCGATCCGGCGGCCGGCAGCTATCTGCACGAGACCCTGGCCCGCAATCTCGCTGAAAAGGCCTGGGAGATCTTCCAGGAAATCGAAGCCCGCGGCGGCCTCGCGGCGGCCTTCGCTGACGGGTCTCTGCAGACGGCGATTGCTGCATCGCGCTCCGCCGCGATGACGCGGATCGCCGAGGGCGAGGCGATCATTCTCGGCGTCACGAAATACCCCGACCCGGACCCGCGCGCCGTTCAGACCCGTGGCAGCTGGGGCGAGGAAGACTGGCCGGAGAGCGGCCTGGCGCCGGTCAATCTTGCCGCCGCCTTCGAGGGAGAGAAGTGATGAAGACCCCGGATTTCACGCAAATCGACCTCGGCTCCGCGACCGATATTCCCGCCGGCGAAACCGGACGCGACTGGACGCCCGCGGAGGGCATTCCGATCAAGCCGCAATACCGGACAGCAGACAGTGAGGGGATCGACTTCCTCGACAGCGTGCCCGGTGCGGCACCCTTTGTGCGCGGCCCCTACCCGACCATGTACGGCCAGCGCCCCTGGACGATCCGCCAATATGCCGGTTTCTCGACGGCCGAGGACTCCAACGCCTTCTATCGTCGCAATCTGGCCGCGGGTCAGAAAGGCCTCTCGGTCGCCTTCGACCTTGCGACCCACCGCGGCTATGACAGCGACCACCCGCGCGTCGCCGGGGATGTCGGCATGGCCGGCGTCGCCATCGACAGCATTTACGACATGCGCACCCTGTTCGACGGAATTCCGCTGGACGAGATGTCGGTCTCGATGACGATGAACGGGGCCGTCCTGCCGATCATGGCGCTCTATATCGTGGCGGCCGAGGAACAGGGCGTCAGCCCGGAGAAGCTCTCGGGCACGATCCAGAACGACATCCTCAAGGAATTCATGGTGCGGAACACCTATATCTATCCGCCCCTGCCTTCCATGCGCATCATCTCCGACATTTTCGCCTACACGTCGGAGCATATGCCGCGTTTCAACTCGATCTCGATTTCCGGCTATCACATGCAGGAAGCCGGCGCTCCGGCCGATCTGGAGCTTGCCTACACGATTGCCGACGGGCTGGAATACATCCAGACCGGGGTCGATGCCGGGCTGGACGTCGACGCCTTTGCGCCGCGTCTGTCCTTCTTCTTCGGCATTGGCATGAACGTCTTCATGGAGATCGCCAAGCTGCGCGCCGCGCGCCTGCTCTGGGCGAAGCTGGTGACGGAACGCTTTGCGCCGAAGAGCGACAAGTCGATCTGCCTGCGCACCCACTGCCAGACCTCCGGCTGGTCCCTGACCGCGCAGGACGTGTTCAACAATGTCGGTCGCACCGCCCTGGAAGCCATCGCTGCCGTCGACGGACATACCCAGTCGCTGCACACCAACTCGCTGGATGAAGCCCTGGCGCTGCCGACGGATTTCTCCGCCCGCATCGCGCGCAATACCCAGCTTCTCCTGCAGACCGAAGCCCATCTCTCCGATTGCGCAGACCCCTGGGGTGGCAGCCATTATGTCGAACGCCTGACCCACGATCTGGCCGCCAAGGCGCTCGATCACATCGCCGAGGTCGATCAACTCGGCGGCATGGCCAAGGCCATTGATGCGGGCATTCCGAAACTGCGTATCGAGGAAGCGGCCGCAAGAACCCAGGCGCTGATCGATAGCGGGCAGCAGACCATCACGGGCGTCAACAAGTTCCGCCTGGACGAGGAGGAAGACGTCCCGGTCCTCAAGGTCGACAACTACCTGGTCCGCAAACAGCAGATCGAGAAACTCGAACGCCTGCGCCAGGAGCGGGACAGCGCCGAGGTCGAGCAGCGCCTCGATGCGCTCGCCGACGCGGCGCGGTCCGGCGATGGCAATCTCCTTGCCCTCGCGGTCGATGCGGCCCGGGCCAAGGCGACGGTCGGAGAGATTTCCGACGCCATGGAACGCGCCTTCAACCGTCACGTCGCCAAGATCCAGACGGTCAAGGGGGTCTATGCCGCCGCCGCCGGTGAGGACGAAAAGATCGCGCGAGCCCGTCGCTATGCCGCCGACTTCGAGACGAAGACCGGTCGCAAGCCGAAAATCCTGATCGCCAAACTGGGACAGGACGGCCACGACCGCGGCCAGAAAGTGGTCGCGTCGGCCTATGCGGATCTGGGCTGGGAGGTTGTCGCCGGACCGCTCTTCCAGACCCCGGAAGAGGCCGCCAGCCTCGCCGTCGAGGAAAATGTGCACGCCGCAGCCGCGTCTTCGCTGGCAGCCGGCCACCTCACCCTGGTGCCGGAACTGCGCGACGCGCTGCGGGACAAGGGACGCGAAGACATCCTGGTCATCGTGGGTGGCGTCATTCCGCCGGATGACGAGCCGGTCCTGCGCCAGATGGGCGCCGCCGCCGTCTTCCCGCCGGGCACGATCATCGCCGACAGCGCCATCATCATGCTCGAACGCATGGGCGTTGAGGCGGAAGCCGTCTAGCGAGCGTCTACCCCGCTGAACGCACGTCGGACAAAGTCAATCAGGTGATCTTTCCCCTGCGAACAGACTCGCCAGCGGTTTTGTCTCGCGTTGCATATGTTCGCGGAAAAGGATGACCCGTTTCGTGTTCCGCAGATCGCGGTGGTAAAGCAGCCAAAGCCCCAGATCGTGGCGTCGCTCCGGCTCCCGGAAACGCGTCAGTGCCGGGTCCTGATCACCGATGAAACAAGGCAGGAACCCGACACCAAGTCCCTCCCTGAGCGCCGCCAGGGTCAACGAGGTTTCATCTACCCAGAACGAATGATCCGGCTCTGAACAAGCCTGTTCCGTCCACGCTCGGTGGTATTCACAGCAGTCGACGCCGATCCACTTTTCCGGTTGCTTGCCTGATTTGACAGCCTCGCAATAGCTCGTGGCTCCGTAGACGGCGGACGCCACTGTGAACAGTCGGGTCCCGATCAGCGTGTCTCCGGGCGAATTGGTCTGCCGCAGCGCGATATCAGCCTCCCGATCTGCCAGGCGAACCGAGTCATTGGTCACTTCAAGCCGGATGGTGATGTTGGGGAATGCCTCGCTGAATTGCGCGAAAATCGGCATCAAGACCGTCGACGCCATGTTCGCAACCGCAGTCACACGGAGTTCGCCGCGAGCATCCTTGTTCTGGCCAGAGCTTGCTGCCTCGAAGGAAAGGAACTCCTGTTCAATCCTCAAGGCCGAGTTTCGTAGCTCCTCGCCCGCAGGCGTGAGCTTGAAGCCGGACGAAGTGCGCTCGACGAGACTGGTTCCAAGCGCGCTCTCCAAGGCGTGCACCCGGCGCGAAACCGTCGAATGCTGCACCCCTAACCGCTTCGCCGCCGCGCTGAAACTTCCGTCTCGGGCGAAGGCGAGGAAAATTCGGGCATCGTCCCATTGCATGGCCATCTCCTGATGGAGGACATTCTCTCGGGCTGTGCAAATTTGCACAACCCGTTTCGTAATTTCGGCAGTTTGCAAAGCCCCCATGGCGTGCGAGCAAGGTCGAACCGCTTGTTATCGCTGGCAGGAGACCCAAAGCATGCACCAGGAATTCGACACGCCGTGTACCGGTGGCTGCACCTGCGGACAGGTTCGCTATGAGGTGAAGGCCAAGCCGCTTGTTGTCCATGCCTGCCACTGTCGCTGGTGCCAGCGTCAGACCGGCGGTCCGCACGTGATCAACGCGCTCTACGAGGCGGAGCTGGTGACGCAGACCGAGGGCGAGACCGAGACGATCGAGACCGACTCCCCCAGCGGCCGCGGGCAATCCATCGTGCGCTGTCCGCAATGCCGGGTCGCGGTCTGGAGCCATTATTATTTCGGAGGGCTGAAGGAGCGCATCGCCTTCCTGCGTGTCGGCACGCTGGACAATCCGGACCTGATGCCGCCGGACGTACACATTTTCACCTCGACCAAAATGCCGTGGTACGTGCTGCCGCCGGAGCATCAGGCGGTTGAGGAATATTATGATCGGGACACCACCTGGTCGCCCGAGAGCAATGCGCGCTTTGCCGCCTGGCTGGCAGACTAGCTGGCCACGGCCGGTTGCGGCAGGTGTACGATAAAGCGTGATCCCACGCCCGGCGTGGACTGGACGGAAATACTGCCACCGTGCAGGTCCGCGACACGCTGGCATATGGCCAGGCCGAGACCGGAAAGTGGACGCCTCGGCCCATGCGGGTCCGGGATGAGAGGCTGCCCGGCACGATCATCGCCGACAGCGCCATCATCATGCTCGAACGCATGGGCGTCGAGGTGGAGCAGGCAGAATAGGCTGGCCTGTTGATGTAGAGCTCGGCTAGGCTCAGCGGAAATCAGGAGGGATGGATGCGGAGTCTGGGAAGCGGCCTGGCGGTCATGATTGCATTGGGGGCCACGACACCTTTATTCGCGCAGCCTTCAACGGGGGACATCCCCTGGATCCGACAGGCGCTGGACGGGGTGGAGCTTGCACTGCAATACCAGAGTGTCTCCCGGACCAGTTTTCCGCAGTTCGGCAGTCTGCGAGACGACGGCAGCCAGGACTTCACCGTATACATGCCACAACGCGGCTATATTGCGGTGGGTTGCGATGAGGACTGCCACGGCATCATGATCGGGCGCCTGAGCGGAGGTGTCATCCAGCACCGCGAGTACGGACAGCGCGGCGCGGTGATCTATGCCAGCGAGGAAGGCTCGTATCAGATCCGCATCCAGGTGACGGACTGCCGGACTGAGTATTGTTATGTGAGTGTGGTTGGCGCCTACTGAGGCTTTCTTGGCGGGCGTACCAGCGGGTGCACATCCGATCGCTAGCGCGGGGGTGGAAAGACGACACGAAACTCCGACCCCTCGCCGAGTTCGGACTCCAGCTCGATCGAGGCACCGTGCAGCGCCGCGATACGCCGACACATCGCGAGCCCCAGCCCGTGACCTTCATACTCTGCCTGGCCGTGCAGGCGGTCAAAAGCCTCGAAAATGCGCCGGCTATGCTGCGGCGCGATGCCAATTCCATTGTCCCGGACTGACAATACCGTCATGTCGTCGCGCGTCCGCGTGGAGACCTCGACGACCGGGCTTTCTTCACAATATTTCAGGGCATTCCCGACAAGGTTCAACACCAGCCTGGTGACCAGAAATACATCCCCGACCAGCGGGGCATGCCAGTTCCAGGAAACTTGCCCCCCATGGACCCGGATCGGCTCCGCCAGCATTTCGCCAACGTCTTCCGCCAGCCTGTCGAGGTCGATGGGTTGAAGCTCGAGCTGTCGATGCTCGGCGGCGGTATAGTCCAGCAGGGACTGCACCAGAGACTGCGCGCGATCCGCGCTGGCGGAAATCCGGTCAAGATAGGCCCGGCTGGTCTCATCCAGTTCAACATCCCGCCTGCGCAGCGCGTCGGACCAGCCCTTCATGCCACGCAGTGGCGCCTGCAGATCGTGGGAGGCGTGCGCTGCAAAACGCTCCAATTCCTGGTTCTTGCTCGCAATGATCGCGTGACTGGCGCGCAACTCCTCGGTTTTTCGCGCGACTTCCAGGCGCACATCAAGGGTCTTTCGTGCCTCGGCATAGGCGATAAAGAACAGCGTGATCGTGCTGAGCAATCCCACGGCAAGCACGAACCAGGGAGCGGCACCGACATTGAACACGCCGCTCTGCGTCGACACAAATTCCATCCGGAGGTCAGACATTGGAGCCGGCGCAGTCCATGTCTGGCTCATGGGCCCAACTCTCAACGATCGAAGTCCCGCCTCTGTCGCGGGCGTGGAGCCCAGCAGGCGGACTGTCAGCCCCTCGAAATCAGGCGGCACAAGCGTGGCCAGTTCCGCCTGCGCAACAACACGTCCGCGCACCGTATGGCGTTCAAACACGATGCTCGGCGGTGCCTCTCCCACGCTGACCGCGAAGCCAGTCTCCACCTCACCTCGCGCGGCAAACGAAGCCGCTGCGGAAGGGTTTCCGGCCAACACCACCAATTCCTGCCCCGTTTCGAAGAAAAGCAGATCGAAACCCACTGACCGGTCGTCGAACCGGCCTCTCGTGAACACTGAAGCAAGCACGGGCACGGACACGTCGGCTTCCAGGCCATTGGCGATCTGCTCGAGCTCGACTGTGATCAGATCGATCCGGCTGGCGACAATCGAAGAGAGTTCATTCACCTCGGCCGCAAAGGCCAACTCGGTTTCTTCTGCAGACCGGCTGATGGCCAGAAAGAAACCGATGAAGGAAATCAACACCCCGAAGGCGGCAATCGCGAGCGGGACTCGATAGGCGTCGAGAATTTCCTCCAGCTCGCCCGACAGGGCGACCGCGTCATCTCCGGTCGAAGCGATCACGGCGCGGCATCATCCTGATCAGCAATACGGGAGAATTTCTCCAGCAATACGGGCACGAGCGGCAGCATCAAGACCGCTGTCGCGACAGACGCTGCGGCGGTCAGAAGCTTGAAGACGCCCTCGATATAGTAGATCGGGTACCAGAGCACGACGATGTTCAGAAGGTGATTGATCCCGCAGCACAGGATGAAAATCCCGAACATGATGAAGGCCCACCGGAAGGGAATCGGGCGGCCGGAGCGATGCAGGATGGTCGCGATGGTGATCGGGATGGAGAAGTAGGCGAGCGCAATCGCGAGGTCGCTGACGACGTGCATGCCGACCAGTTCGGGGCGCCACATGAAGCACATTCCGTGCGGCATGAAATTGCTGATGTCGAAATACCCCATGCCCGCTCCCCGCGTATTTCAGATCTGCCGACATCACAAATAGATGAGTTCGGCCGCAACACCGCGCGCGGGACGCTCATAAAAGTATTAGGACGATGCCCGGACGAAAGCCCAGGCGGGTGTCGCTTGCCCCGCGCCGTCTCGAGCGCGTAAGCTGTCCGAAAGGGGAAACTGACCATGCGCGCCATCCTGATCCTGCCGGTTCTGGCCTTGCTTTCATCCTGTGCCGTAACGCCCACCGCGTACGCGCCGGCTAACGGTTCAGACCGTGGCTATTCCGAACAACAGATCGAACGTGACCGCTACCGGGTCCATTTCGACGCCGGGTCCGACATGTCGATCGAGGCGACCGAGGACATGGCCTTGCGTCGTGCGGCCGAGCTGACCCTGCAGGAAGGCGGAGACTGGTTTCTCGTCGCGGCCCGCTTCCGAGAGGGCAATGACCGCAACCCGGTCCGTGTCGGCGGATCGGTCGGCCAGACCTTCGGCACGCGCCGCTATTCCGGCACCTCCGT
>Ga0070726_10004458_pt1 | contig 11158 bp, 10 predicted proteins | sample tdAd471_FD_67275 | JGI IMG/M metagenome (GOLD analysis project Ga0070726, IMG submission 67275) | Marine sediment microbial communities from the Atlantic coast under amendment with organic carbon and nitrate - tdAd47.1 | ecosystem: Environmental > Aquatic > Marine > Coastal > Sediment | place...
GGGAGCAGCTTGCTCACGGCCTTCTGGGCGGACTCCACCACGCCCCGACCCAGCGAGACGACCGGGCCGTTGCGCCCGTAGAACTGGGCGATGGTGTCTTCGAAGGAGTTGAGGAAGTAGTCGAGGTCTTCGTCGGTGCACACCACGGGCGGAAGGATCTTGACGGCATTGACCCCAGGGCCCGGGATCTGCGCGATGATCTTCTGCCGGGCGAACAGGTCGACGTGGACAGCCGCTGCGAAGGCGCCCTTGTCGGCGGCCATCATCGCCTTCTGCTGCAGGGCCAGGTGCGGGGTGGCCGAGTCTTTGAGGTAAACGGTCTGCATCATGCCCATGCCGGTGACGCGGTCGATGCAGTCGTAGCGCTCGGCGATGTCTTCGAGGCCACGGCGCAGGTAGGCACCCTTCTCGGCGGCGAGGGCGGGCGCGTCGAGCTCTTCGAGTAGGTCGATGGTCGTGATGCCGGCGACCATGGCCAGGTTGTTCTCGGCGAACGTGGAGAAGTACATCAGGCCGCTAGAGAAGCCGCTGTAGACCTTGTCGTAGACCGACTCGTCGACCAGCACGGCGGCCACGGGCACCGCGCCCCCCGAAAGCGCCTTCGACGTCGTCATGATGTCGGGGCGAATGCCCAAGGCGGTGCTGGTGAACCAGTGGCCGGTGCGGCCCAGGCCCGTCTGGACCTCGTCGGCAATCATCAGGGTGCCGTACTGCTTGCACAGGTTCTCCGCCTCCCGCAGGAAGCCCACGTCGACGGGCTCACCCGTCATGCCCTGCACGGGCTCGAAGATGAAGGCGGCGACATCACCCACCTTGAGCTCCTGCCGCAGACGACGCAGATCGCCAGGCTGGATGGGCGTGCACGTGGGCATCGCCGGCTCGACGCCGGTGCGCATTTCCTTGAAGCCGCACACGCTGATGGCTCCGTAGGAGCGGCCGTGGAACGCGCCCTCGAGGTAGAGGAAGCGCCGGCGGTTGGTGACCTGGCGCGCAAAGCGCAGCGCCACCTCGGTGCTCTCCGATCCGGAGTTGGCGTAGACGACCTTGGTGAACCGTGCGCCGGCCTTCTCGATGAGCTTGCTGGCCAGCAGGCCGCCCAGCGCCGAGGCGTTGACCACGGTCATGTTCGGCAGGTTCATCGACAGGGTGTCGATGAGGGCCCCGTGGATCGACGGGTGGTTGCGGCCCATCAGATAGACGCCGCCCCCCGACAGGAAGTCGAGGTAGCGGTTGCCCTCTTCGTCCCACATGTACTGGCCCTCGGCGCGCTCGAAGCGCGCACCCATGCCACCCAGCTCGAACATCTTCATCAGCCGAGGGTGCACGTGGCGCCGGGAGAGGGCATCAGACGACTGGAGGTAGTCCTCCAGCTGTTCCTTGAAGTCGCTCATGGGGATCCTCGATTGGGAGCACAGCGCGAGCGCCGCTCCGACCGTCAGGTCAGCTTGTAGTCGGGGTCGTATCCGTATGCGTCGAAGCTCGCGCGCCAGTAGTCGTAGACCTGGGCGCGGGCCTTCTTGGGCAGCCGCAGCTTGTTGCGCTTGTAGTCGCCGAGGCTGGCGACATAGTCGTCGAGCACGGGCTTGGCGCGCTCCCACCCGGGGAGGCCGAACTGGTCGTAGATGCGCTCGACCGTCTCGAGCTCGTGGCCGCACAGCTCTTCGTAGGGGACCTCGATCAGGTTCCCCTCGGGGATGAGGTGGCGGTCTTGCGTGACCCGGTCGAAGATGCGCTGGCCGAGCTGCAGGGTCTGCTGGCTGCGGAGGACTTCGGGGTCTTGCTCGGGCAGGTGAAAGAAGTTCTCCCAGTCGGTGTGCGAGCGCATGTGCAGCGTGCTCGCGAAGACCTCGTAGGGGTGCCGGTGGATATGCACGAACTTGGCGTTCGGGAACATCTCGAGGAGCAGCCGAATCCGTGCCGTGTGGGTGCACGACTTCACCACCACGCGGTCGCCGCCGGTCTGCAGCATGATCTTCTTGAGGAAGTAGCGGAAGGCCTCCTTCCACGTCTCCCGCTCGTCGGTGCGGCACTCGACGAAGTCGACGTAGCGTTCGTACTCCAGGCTGTTGCCCGGGAACATGAACGCGATGTAGGGAGACAGGCCCGTCATCTTGGCGAGGGCGATCTCGTCTTCCGCCGCCTCGCTCCAGCCGTGCTTCACGTTGTCGTAGGTGCGGGTGTCGTCCATCAGTTTCGAGGTGAGCGACGGTACGACGTTCTCGGTCGACAGGAAGCAGGTGGGGAAGATGCACTGGTAGACGGTGGGGTAGGTGTGGCCCGGGAGGCGCCCCAGCAGGTTGTGCAGGTGGGTGGTGCCCGACCGCCAGTGGCCGATGACGAAGAGCGGCTCCGGGTCGATCTCGGTGTTGGCCAGCTTGCGGCCGTAGCGTGCGTCTTCGATGCGACCCATCACCGACGTGCCCAGCGACATTCCGCCGATGAAGGCAGCCCGATGCAGGTAGGTGGGGTCGACCCGGTAGCGGTTTCGCCCGAGCAGCTTCAGCCAGTCTTGGAGCTCGATGCCCGTGATCAGCTGATCGGTCGACCAGCGCTTCTGCACCTCGACGTTCATGCGCTGCCCTCCGCGGCTTCCACCGCCTTCTCGGGGGCGGGGGAGGCCGCCTCCGCGCCCTGCCCGACGTGGCCTTGGGCCTCGGCCTGCTCGACGAACCCGAAGGCAAATACCGTCCACAGGGCCTCGAACAACATCCGCTGCAGGTAGTTCGTCGACTCCGACCACGACGCGATGTACTCGGTCTGCTCGGTCGGCTTCGCATGCGTGAAGCGCTTCCCCGGCCGCATGGCCCACGCGCCATAGCCCACGTCGAACGTGCGGAGGAGCGCGCGGATCTGGGTGCGCGACGCCGGAGGCATACGCCACAGGTAGTCCGTCACCCAACCGACGATGTCGACATCTTCGGCGTCTACATCGATGGTTCGGTCGCGTGGAAACAGCGCCTGCCCGATGGCGCGAACGACCCTCTGCTCATGGTCCGTGAGACCCATGGGCACCTCCGGGACAGGACATACAGCCCAGCGCGCCCTCCTAGGCGTTTCGCGTGCGATGTGCAAGCATCGAACGCATTCTGGGCGATGCACTGGATGACTTGGCGGTGGCGCGGATCCTCCCCGTGCCAACGGTGCGTTGTTGGGTGTACAGTCGCTCCGTAGGTAGGAGGACCTGATGAAGTGGATGTTGAAAGTGGTTGCCTTGTCTGCGCTGGCCATCGCATGCGATGGAGGCGACTCAGGCGACGAGGGGTGTGTCGAGGGAGACGTCTCTTGTGACGGCGATCTGCTGGTGGAGTGCGTCGACGGCGAAGAGGTCGAGACCGACTGCGCGGTCGACGGCATGATGTGCCACCCGGAGATGGGGCACTGCATGGAGATGACCGAGACCATGGGCGAGATGTAGCGCCCGGGTGGTCCTGGCCGGCCTCCGCAGTGGGCTATGGTCTGCGCGGAGGCACCATGTCCGAGGACCGCTTCGCTGGGGCAGCCATCGAGCCCCTCGTGTCGCATCGCAAGGTGCAGGGGCGTCACCTGATGGTGACGTTCAGCTGCCCGGTATCAGGCACCCACGTGCAGGCCCGCTACACAGCGGCCCAGTCGTCGGGCATGGCCGCTGCCGTGGCGAGCCAGGCGTCGTCGACCTTGGTCTATGAGGTGCGTCGGCAGGTGCTGACGATGCTCACCTCGGTCCTCGGCCACGGCGTCGCCGGGAAGATGGCGACCACGGTAGCCAGCACGGCGCTGCAGTCGCTACCGAACAGCTCGTCGGGGCCCACCACGTTGTCGAGCGCCGAGCAGGCCGCCGGCACGATCGAGGCGTTCCGGTCGGTTCAGGAGCAGTTCGCGTGGGCCGGCGGTCGCTGGGTCCACCGAGGGGCAGCGGGTCAGGTGCGCTCGGCGATGGAGCAGCAAGTGGCGTCGGCGCCGGTGGTCAGCGGCTACGATCGGCTGCTCCTGGCCCGCATGCTGGTCGAGGTCGCGTCGGCTCACGGCGGTATCGGTCCTGAGGAGCAGGGGCACCTGGCAGAGGTCATCGATCCGGAGCTGGGGAGCCTGGCCTCTCTGGCTGCACGCCCGCCCCTCACGTCGGCCGAGCTGGGGGAAGCCAGTGCGGGGCCGGTGAGAGAGACGATGTTGTCGGCGGTTTGGGCACTAGCGCTGTGTGACGAGCACGAAGACCACGCCGAGGTCGCGGTGATTCGGCGCCTTGCGGAGGCGCTGCAGGTCGACGCGCCGCGGGCGCAGGAGCTGGCCCGTGGCTTCGTGCTCGACCAGGCCCTGGAGCGAGCCTTCGCCTACGGTGGGCACGACCGCGCCGCGCGGGCGCAGCTGGTGGCTCTGGGCGCGCGCCTGGGGATGAGTCGGGAGGAGGTTGAGCTGGCCGAGGCCCGCTACCAGAAGCGAGCCCTCGGGTGATCCTGATGCTGGCCATGGCCATGGCCCAGATTCCCCCGCAGACCGATCAGCTGGTCACTGGCTGGGTGGCCGACGACGATGCGACCCACGCCGTGCTGCAGCGATGGGTGCGAGGCGAAGGGGGATGGGCCGCTGTGGGAGGCTCGGTCGAGGCACGCCTGGGCTCCCGCGGCGTGGCCTGGGGCCGAGGGCTGCACGGCGAACCTCTGGGTCCACCCAAGATCGAAGGCGACGGGCGAGCCCCCCTCGGGGTGTTCCGCCTCGGGCCGGCGTTTGCCGACCCTCCCGCGCCGATCCCCACACAGGGCTGGCCGGTGCTCGAGGTGAGTCCCAGGGATCTGTGGGTGGAGGACCCCACCTCCGAGCACTACAACACCCATGTTCGGGTGCCCGATGGCCGGCCGCTCACCGACTGGGAGCGCAGCCAGCGGATGCACCTGGGAGACGACGCTCACCGTCTCAAGGTCGTCGTCCACCACAACACCGACAGCCCCGTGCCGGGGCAAGGGTCGGCCATCTTTCTGCACCGCTGGCGCCGCGACGGCGAGGCCGCGACGGCCGGCTGCACCGCTGTGGCTCCCGAAGCCCTCGACACCTTCGTGGACTGGCTCTCTCCCGGGGCGCACCCGGTGTTCGTGCTGCTGACCGACGAGGCGTGGTCACGGTACGGGGTGGCGTGGGGCTTGCCGTCGTGGGTTGCGGGAGGTACCACCGCGATCCCGCCGGAGGCTCCATGAAGTTCAACCTGACCGACGAGATTGCCTTCCCGCGCGACGAGGTGTTCGCGACCCATCGCGACCGCCTGGTGGAGCTCGTGGAGTACCTGCCGAACGTCGATGCGGTCGACATCGAGTCCCGGGAGGAAGCCGACGGCGTCGTGAAGCTCGTCAACCGGTGGAAGGGCGCGTCGTCCGACGTTCCGGCTCCCCTCCGGCCGGTCATCAAGCCCGAGATGCTCACCTGGATCGATCGTGCGAGCTGGGATGGCGAGCGCTACCGCTGCGACTGGAACATCACCCTCACGGCACTGCCCGACGCGGTGACGGCCAAGGGCTTCAACCTGTTCCTCGACGAAGGCGACGAGACCGTGGTTCAGATGAGCGGTGAGTTCATCATCCACCCCGACAAGGTGCCGGGTATGCCTTCGTTCATGGCCAAGCGGCTGGCGCCCACGCTGGAGAAGTTCGTCGTCGGCCTGCTGCAGCCCAACCTGAAGCGGTCGAACAAGGCGGTCGAGGAGTACCTCGAAGACCACGCCTGATCTCTTGGCTCCTGCGCCTGAGGCGCGGTGACGTCGGCGCTTTCGCAGGGGCATGGTGGGGAGGCGGACCCTCCCGGGGCGTGCTACGGTGCACCCTCGTGGACCGCCTCGGAGGCCCTGGATGACGACCCGCCGCACCCTCTTCGTCTGCGCGCTGCTGCTCGGCGCGTGTGCAGACGAGCCGCTGGTCATCCAGAACGACGCCGAGACGCCGCCGTGGGTCGACGGCGACGGCGACGGCATCCCCGATGCTGACGAGATCAACGGCAGCTACGGCTTCCTGTCCGACCCGGCCGATCCCGACACCGACGACGACGGCCTGACCGACGGCGACGAATACCTCATCACCAACACCGATCCGAACCTGGTCGATCACGACTTCGACGGGCTGACCGACTACGAAGAGTACGCGTTGTACGGCACGTCGCCGCGGGAGTCCGACTCCGACATGGACGGGCTCAACGACTTCGAAGAGCTCTTCACCCTCGGCACCGACCCGACGAGCGCCGACTCCGACGGCGATGGCGTGCGCGACGGCGACGAACTCAGCCTGTACGACAGCGACCCGCTCGACAAAGACACCGACGGGGATGGGCTGTACGACGGGCAGGAGGTCGGGCACGGCACCGACCCGCGGTCTCTCGACACCGACGGCGATGGCATCACCGACTACGACGAGGTGGCGGAGACGGGCACCGATCCGACAGAGCCCGATAGCGACTTCGACGGCCTCGACGATGGGGTGGAGATCTTCGAGACGGGAACGAGCCCCACCGACTACGACACCGATCTCGACGGGCTGTCCGATGGAGCAGAGGTCGCCCTGGGCACCGACTACTTCCGCTTCGACAGCGACCGAGACGGGCTGTCGGACGGCACAGAGGTCAACGACGCGGGCTCCGATCCGCTGAATCCCGACACCGACAACGACGGGCTGGGCGACGCCCTCGAGTATGCGCTCGGCACCGACCCGAACTCTATCGACACCGATGGCGACTTGCTGTCCGACCGGGCCGAGGTGCAGGAGTCGCTCACCGATCCGCTGTCCGCCGACACTGACGAGGATGGGCTCGACGACGGCGTCGAGCTGACGGTGACCTTCACCGACCCGCTGGTGGCCGACACCGATGGCGACCTGCTCCTCGACGGTGACGAGGTCAACACCCACAACACCGACCCCCTCGACGCCGACACCGACGACGACCAGCTTCTCGACGGGATCGAGATCTACACGTTCGAGTCCAACCCCCTCAACCCCGACACCGACGGCGACGACCTCCTCGACGGCGTCGAGGTCAACCTCTACCTGACGCAGCCTTCGTTGGCCGATACCGACGGCGACGGGCTCGACGATGGCGTCGAGGTTCGCGAGACCTTCACGGATCCCCTCGACGCCGACATGGACTCCGACGGCTTGGTCGACGGTGACGAGTGGCTGATCTACGCCACCGACCCGTTCCACCCCGACACCGACGGCGACGGCCTGACCGACGGCGACGAGGCCCTGATCTGGCAGACCGACGGCCTGTCTCCTGACACCGATGGGGGCGGGCGGGTCGACGCGGCCGAGGTGGGGCGCGGCGACGACCCCCTCGACGCCAGCGACGATGCGAGCTGCACCTACGTCGTCGATGACGTGGTCGACACGCCGCTGGTGACCACGCCTGAGCAGGTGCCCGCCCCGGTCTACGCGCGGCTGCACTGGTCGGGCATCCAGGTGGGGTCCCACTTCGAAGACAGCTCGCTGGGCAGCGCGGTGTTCGAGATCGAGCTGCTCGACGCGAGCCGAGTGCCGACCTGCACGATCACCTACGACCTGTCTGGCGGGCAGGCGCCCCACATCCACGACACCTGGGCGACCGAGGGCGGCGGCACCTTCTTCCAGCCCGTGGAGCTGGCGTTGAGCCGTTCCACGACGGATTGCCTCGGCTACCAAGGCGTCGACCTCCGACAGCTGCTGGCGCCGATTCCTTGGGGTCTCGCCATAGGCCCGCTCGACACCCTCGCTCAAGAGCTCGAGGCCGACGTCACGGCCGATGGCGGCAACTGGACGGCCGACTGGGCTCCCTACGTGCTCGGGGCCTTCGTGCGCGTCGATGGCGGTGAGCTGCTCGAGGTGGGTCACGCGTTCGTGTACGAGGCGACCTGCGACACGGTCGAGCTCGCGCAGGGTCTCCCTGTGGTCGTCGATGCGCCGGTGGATGCCCAGCCCGACCACTACGTGGAGGCGACGGGCACGCGTATGTTCACGGTGCCAGAGCTCATCGGCATCGCCGAGCTGCAGGATGTCGACCCCTACTTCGAGCCGGTGTGCCTCACGACGCAGCTCGTGACCCCCACCCGGGGGGAGGGCCGCTGCGACGACCCGTTCATGGTCGACCTCACAGGCGTGTTGGTCGGCAGTACGGTGACGGTGCAGACCGGCACCGGCGGCGACGACGAAGACCTTGCGCCGAGTGCCTGCAGCGACAACGAGCGCGACGTGATCTTCCAGGTCTTGCTCCCCCCCAACAAGGGTCTGGAGGCCTCTGTGGTCCATCCGGGGGTGGGGCCCGCCCCGCACCTGGTGCTGCTGGAGGAGGGCGTATGCGACGCCTTTGCGGGCGCTTGCTCGACGGCCGACACGTCGGACAGCTGCAATTTGCTGCGCATCGACCGCGAAGAGCTCGTCGGCTACGTCGCGACCATCAGCGTGTCGGAGGCCGTCAGCACAGGCCAAGACCTCACGCTGTCTCTCCGCGCCTTCTAGAGCCCTAGAGGGCGCCGGTAGCTAGTCACCCTGGTCAGGGTGGCGTGCGGGCGTGTGGGCGCTGTGTGCCCCTACACGGGCCTCGCGTCGGACCCGTACCGTAGCGAACCCAAGAACGTAGCGAACCCAAGGAACAGAGAAGGACGGCACCTGGGCCGCCCTTCAGCAGAATCGCATCCCGAAGGATGCGAGTCAGCTCACTTCTCGACGCGCTCGCGCAGCGTCTTGCCCGGCTTGAAGTACGCGTAGTTCTTCGCGGGGATATCGATCTTCTTGCCATTCGCGGGGTTGGTTCCCTTACGGGCCGCGCGCTGACGAGTACCAAAGGTACCGAAGCCGGGGATGACAACCTTACGGCCGGCATCCAGCTCCACCGCGATGATTCCCTTGCCGGGATCCGCGTCGAAGATGGCGTTGAGGACCTCGAGGGACTTCGCCTTGGAAAGACCAGTCTTTGCCGCCAATTTGGCGGCCATCTCACCCTTGTTCATGATGACCTCCGGTAGAGGGGTTCCAGGAAAGCGAGGCGAGCATAAGATGCGATCTGGCCTTCGTCGTGCGGTTGTCCAACTTTTCTCGGTATTTCGATGAGGCAGGCCATCTGGGACTACATCCCGGTACCAGCGAAAGATGGCGTTGCGGCGTAGTTTTTTGGCCTCGATCCGCGCGACGACGAGATCGTCGCCCGGGGATGGCTTCACGATCCCCTGTTGGTCGAGATCCTTGCGCGTCGCGGCGCGCGCGGGGCAATGGGCCTTGCGCGACGGGGCCCAGCGAGGCATCCCGGGGCATGTCTGGCGTCCTGTTCATCGTGCCTACGCCCATCGGGCGACTCGACGACCTGTCTCCTCGTGCCCGTGAGGTGCTCGGGGCGGTGTCGGTGGTGGCGGCGGAAGACACCCGCGTGACGCGCCGGCTGTTCCAAGAGCTCGGGCTCCCGGTGCCACGTCTGATCAGCAACCACGATCACAACGAGCGGGAGCGCGCCACCCATCTGGTGCAGCTGCTCAGAGACGGAACCGATGTGGCCTTGGTGAGCGATGCGGGCACCCCTCTCGTGTCCGACCCCGGGTTCCGAGCAGTGGTGGCGGCCCACCACGAGGGCATCCAGGTCGTGCCGCTTCCGGGCCCCAGCGCGGTCATCACCGCTCTGAGCGCGTCTGGGCTGGCGACCGACGCGTTCGTCTTCCTCGGGTTCCTGCCGCGCCAGGCGCGCAAGCGGCTCGACCTGCTGGCGGCCCGGCGCTGGGAGCCCGCGACCCTCGTGTGCTTCGAGGCGCCGCACCGCATCGTGGCCACGCTGCGGGCCATGGAGGAGGTGTGGGGGCCTCGCCAGGTCTGCGTGGCCCGCAGCCTGACCAAGGTGTGGGAAGAGTTGCTCCGTGGAACGCTGGGAGAGGTGGCCGAGCGCTTCGCCGCCGAGGACAAGGTGCTCGGCGAGCTGACGGTGGTGGTGGAGGGGTTCGTGGGCGACCCTGGTGCCGCTCACGACGCGCTAGCAGATGACCTGGTGCGTCGCATGGTGCAGGCTGGCGTGTCGCCATCGGTCGTGCGCGACGTGGTGAGTGGTGCCTTGGGCCTCCCCCGGCGCCCCATCTACCAGCGCGCGCTCGCCTTTCTCGACGACTCGGAGTCCGAATGATCCCCCCTGTGTACGACGAGAGTGACTTCCCAGAGCGCCTGCGTCGGTTGCTCGCACTGGAGGTCAATCGGATCGTGGAAGACCTCGAGGCGCGCGAGATCTTCCTGATCGAGGTGTGGAGCCGGCATCGCGACCGCGGCCCCTTCATCGACACCCTGCACACCCGCTGGCGCTCGTTGTCGCTGCCCGACATGGCCACACTGTCCGGAGACCAGCTGGTGGCGCTCGAGTCGTTCTATCGGGAGCTCGACGACCTCACGATGTACTTCCGATTCACCCAAGACATGCCGACGACCCTCGCCGACGCCTACCGCGACGGCCTGCGTAGGTTGGCTGCGTATGGCGACATCGCTCTCGATGCGCTGGGTGGTGTGCCGCCAAGACCGCTGGTGGCCTTTGACGACGAGGTCGACGACGAGGTGGTGGTCGATGAGGGCCTGGCGGCCTCGCTCCCCGAAGATGGGGAGGAGTAGCTCACTGGTAGATCTGGCCCCGACCCTGCTTGCTGCGGCCCTGCTGCAGGGCGCGGCGGATGCGGGCCAGCCAGTCGGATGCGCCTTCGTCGGGTAGTTTCTGCCCGACCGCAGCGGTGAAGCTGAGCTTGCGGACGGGCGCTTCCCACGGGTGATCGGAGATCTCGTCGATCAGACGCTGAGTCTCCCGTCGTGCGTCGGCTTCGTCGCCCCCCACGAAGGGCACGAGGACCTCGCCGTAGCCCACACGAACCACAGCCATGGGGTCGGCGCTCGCATTCTGCAGCAGCCTGGAGGCGACGGCGAACACGCCGTCAGCGACCTGTTCTCCATGTTGTGCGTGGATGGCCGCCAGGCGGTCGATGTAGAGCAGCAGCCCCCACAGCGGCGGCGCATCGGGGTCGGAGCCCCCGTCGCGGAAGCCCGGGCGCAGCGACTCGGGGAGGTGCTCTGCCAGGTGCTTGGGCAGCAGCAGCCGAGTGAGGGGGTCGCGGTCGGCCCCGGGCTCGAGGTTGGTGATCCGGGTGAGCCGCTCCTCCTCGGCGGGGCTGGCGTACTCCAGCCGAAGCAGCAGCGGGCCGACACCGATCACATCGCCAGGATGG
>Ga0070726_10004459_pt1 | contig 11157 bp, 11 predicted proteins | sample tdAd471_FD_67275 | JGI IMG/M metagenome (GOLD analysis project Ga0070726, IMG submission 67275) | Marine sediment microbial communities from the Atlantic coast under amendment with organic carbon and nitrate - tdAd47.1 | ecosystem: Environmental > Aquatic > Marine > Coastal > Sediment | place...
AAAATCGCGTCATAAACCGCATCTGCCCCTGTTAAGGAGGCTGTATGGGTATTGGCCGCGATGGTACCGACGTCGGACGCACCGACTTTCATGATGACCACTGGCTTGCGTCGGCGTTGGGCGGTGGCCAGGGCCCGTTTTAAGGTCTCAGGGCTTTTGCAACCTTCCATATAAGCGATGATGACTTCGGTCTCTTCATCGTTGGCGCAATACTCGATCGACTGTGCCACGTCGATATCGCATTCGTTGCCGGTCGTCATCCAACTTTGTACGCCAAGGCCGCGTTCCCGCGCCATCACCAGCATGTGGCCGCCGACCGCACCGGACTGGCTAAGGATCGAAATCTTCCCGACTTTCGGCCAACCGAGATGGAACATCGTCGAAAATGTTCCGACGGCGCGACTGGTTGTGTTGATCATGCCCATGCAGTTCGGCCCGACCACGCGCATGTTCACGGCAGCGGCGACATCGACAATTTCCTGTTGCCAGCCGGCGCCTTGCTCATCGATCTCAGCAAATCCGGAGGAGATTATGACGACGGACCTGACGCCCATTTCTGCGCAATCCTTGACGGCTTGCAAAACGAACGGCGCCGGGACGACAATTACAGCCAGATCGACGACTTCCGGCAATTCTTTGATATTCTTATAAGCCCTCAGGCCCTGGACTTTTTCATTCTTGGCATTGATCGGATACATCCGGCCGGTATAGGGGCCTTCTTTCATGAAGTGTACGGGCCGGCCACCCAACTTGTTCGGGTCTTCCGAAGCGCCGATTATTGCCATGGACTGCGGGTTGAATAAGGGTTCGAGACTGCTCAACGTCATGATGGCGATATCCAGTTTGGTCGGGAAAGGCAAGCGAATGAAAAAATTGGCTAGATTAGAGGTCCGAGTTGGGGCCTTATTGTGCAAGGCTAGCGCGGTGGCGTCAATGTTGGCGAACGAAGAGAGGTAAAAGATGGCTTCGATATTACTGTCGAACGGCAATGTTATTAACGGTACAGCGGATACTCCGTTGGGAGAACGGAATGTCCTGGTCACCTCCGGTCGCATTGCCGAGATTTCGGACAGTGCTATCAAAAAGCCGGCGGAATGTCTGGAAATCGATTTAGCCGGGCGCACTCTGATGCCGGGTTTGATCGACGCGCACGTGCATGTAACGGCGACAACACTTAATCTTGGTCAGATGGGTTCGTCACCAATGAGTTATACCAGTCAGCAGGCCCGCGAAATTATGGAAGGTATGCTGGTGCGTGGATTTACTACGGTGCGGGATGCTGGCGGCGCGGACTTTGGTTTAGCGCGCGCAGTGGAAACCGGCCTGATCAAGGGGCCCAGATTGTTTTTTTCCGGCAAAGCCTTGAGCCAAACCGGCGGACATGGCGACTTCCGCCGCCTGACCTTGGAAGTCGACAGTTGCGCCTGCGCCTCCCTCGGGGCGGAATTAGCCCAAATCGCCGATGGCGTGCCCGATGTGCAGAAAGCTGCTCGCAATGAATTGCGCCGTGGCGCCAATCAAATCAAGATCATGGGCTCAGGCGGGGTCGCATCGCCACGCGATCCGGTTTGGAACTTGCAATATTCAGAGGATGAGATCCGCGCCATTGTCTGGGAGGCAACAAGCTGGCGGACTTATGTCATGGCCCATTGTTATACGCCCGAAGCGATCAGTCGTGCCGTCAGTTTTGGGGTGCGCTCCATCGAGCACGGCAATTTGCTGGATGCGCCGACGGCAGCTTTGATGGCGGAAAGTAATGCGATACTGGTGCCGACCTTGGTGACCTACGAAGCCTTGCACCGCCACGGAGTTGACTATGGTATGCCTGAAGTCAGCATGGGGAAGTTGAGGGATGTTCGCGACGCTGGTTTGCGTAGTTTGGAAATCGCAAAAGCCGCTGGTGTGCCGACGGTTTATGGTACGGACCTGCTCGGTGAAACCCACCATTATCAAAGCCTCGAATTCTCCATCCGGGGCGAAGTGCTCTCTGCCATGGAACTGATCAAAAGTGCAACTGGCCTGAATGCAGATTTGCTTCAACGCGAAGGGGAATTGGGTGTCATCGCAGCCGGCGCCATTGCCGACATGATTGTGGTTGATGGCGATCCATTGCGCGACCTGAATCTGCTCCAGGAACAGGGAAAACACCTATCGCTGATCATGAAAGGCGGTCAGCTATTCAAGAACGAACTGAACTGATGGAAGATCGCCGTTATCCCAATTACCCGCTGGTCGGGGTTGGTGCCGTCGTCACCCGGGGCACGGAAATCCTGCTGATCAAACGCGGCAAGCCGCCGCGAATGGGGAGCTGGAGTTTGCCGGGCGGCCTGCAGGAATTGGGCGAAACAGTCCATCAAGCCGCGGCTCGCGAAGTGCTGGAAGAAACCGGTGTCAGAATTACCAATATTGCGCTTTTGGATATTATCGATTCTATCCATCACGATAAGCAAGGCGCGGTCGAATATCACTATACCTTGGTCGATGTTGCCGCCGAATGGGTGGCGGGTGAACCGATTGGCGGCAGTGACGCCGCCGACGCCCGCTGGTTCCAACAAAGCGTGATTGTTGAAATGGATATTTGGCCGGAAACCAAACGGGTCATCGAAATGGCCTTGCGACGGAAACCGGCCCTGCCTTGACATTTGCTGCCGTCCCGGCTCGCAAGGCTTTGTCGGGATGATGACCGAGATTAGATCAATTAGCCTTTATCCAGGGCGGCTTGCAATAAAGGCAGGCGATCTTGGCCCCAGAACGGTTCACTTTTGTAGATATACCAGGGCGCGCCGAACATGCCGACTTCGATGGCGTTTTGAGTATTTGCGGCATATTGTTCGACGGCTGCTTCGCCATCGGCCGCGGCAACCAACGCCTCACCATCCAATCCAAATCCGTTGCAGGTATCCTGCAACACCTCCGCTTCCCCGATGTTCAGATCCTTTTCCCAGACACAGGCCATAATCGCGTTCGACAGCCCGACCGCGTCGGCGCCGGTTTGCTTGGCGGCGATGATCGTCCGGTCGGCCAAAGTGGGGTTGGTCGGGAAAAAGCTGGGTTCGACATTCATGGCAGCAGCCAGGCCATGGTGGTCTCGCCAGCGTTTTATTTCGACCATTCGATAGTCCTGTCGGGCTTGCGAACGCTGACCCAGGGGCAAGCCGCCAGTAACCGCAAATACTTTGCCTAGATTTACCGGCAGTATATCAATATCCGCGCCAGCATCCTTCGCCATCGACGGCAGCAAACGACCGCCAAAATAGGTCCAAGGGGAGATACTGGTCATATAGTAGGTTAGAGTTTCGCTCATAGGATATCGTGCCTTTCGTCAAAATCTGGGTTCAATTTAGCTCGCCGGCAGCGTATCAAGTGATTGTCGAATTGACGAGTAATGATTGAGCGCGAGACGAATGGGGCCAGGCAATAAGTCAGTAGAACCGATCAGCCATCGCCGGGTTTGGGGCCTGGCGTTGCCGATTATGATTTCCAACTTAACGATCCCGCTTTTGGGTGCGGTCGATACAGCCGTGGTCGGCCATCTGCCGGAATCCTATCATTTAGGTGCGGTTGCCGTCGGTGCGATGCTGTTCAGTTATATCTATTGGGGCTTTGGTTTCCTAAAGATGGGAACGACCGGTTTTGTCTCCCACGCGTGGGGTGCAGGTGATGGCAGGGAAGTCCGCGCCGCCATGGCCAGAGCGATTTTACTAGCCGGAATTATTTCCATCCTCCTGCTGTTGCTGCAGTTGCCGATTATTAGGTTTGCCATGTGGGTGTTGAATGGAAGCAGTAACGTCGAAGCTCTCGGCAGCGAGTATTTTCTAATCCGAATTTGGGGCGCGCCGGCGGCACTAGCGAATTATGTGCTGCTGGGATGGTTTATCGGCATTCAGAATACGCGGGCGGCGCTGGCGGTCAATTTGGTAATGAACGGACTAAATATTGTCCTCGACCTGTTGTTCGTTATCGGTTTCGGGTGGGGCGTGGCAGGGGTAGCGGCGGCGACTTTGATTTCGGAATATGTGGCCATGGCTTTCGCTTTTGTTTTGGTGGCGCGGGAGTTGCGTAAGATTGAGGGCATCTTCGATCGCGCTTTGATCCTGTCCGGGCGATTGCTGCGGAAGATGTTATCGTTGAACGGCAATATCTTCATTCGGAATTTTTGCCTGACCTTCGGGTTCAGTATTTTCACTGCCATCGGGGCGCAGATGGGCGACGATATCCTGGCCGCCAATGCGGTGATCATGACGTTATTGCATATCACGGCCTATGGTCTGGATGGTTTTTCCCATGCTGCGGAAGCATTGGTCGGCGGTTTCATCGGCGGCAAGAACCGAAACGAACTCGAACGCGCGATAAAGCTCTGCGGGATTTGGGCACTGGCCTTCGCGGCCGGTTTCATGGCCATCTATTTTGTTGCCGGTGGATTGTTCGTACGCCTGCTTACCAGCGTCCCGGCAGTGGTTCAAATGGCCGACGGCATTCTGATCTGGGCTATCATTTCACCATTGATAGCGGTCTGGAGCTTCCTTTTAGACGGTATTTTTGTCGGTGCCATGCGGGGCCGTGATATGCGAAATGGAATGGTGATTTCTCTGGCGGTTTTTCTATTGGCGCTTTGGCCGGCCTTCACCTTTTGGGGAGTGCATGGATTATGGGCCGCATTAATGGTGTTTTTTGCGGCGCGCGGCATTACACTGGCTGTCAGATATCCGAAAGTCGTTGAAGCGGCTGGGCAATAATGATGCGAGGATAAGGATGGCAGTCAGAAAAATTGCCCGGATGGGCAATCCAATTCTAAGTAAAATTGCAGTTGGGATCGATGATCCGACCGATCCCGAAATCGCCCGCCTAGCTGGCGATATGAAAGATACGCTAATCGATGTCGGCGGATCCGGTATCGCCGCGCCGCAGGTTTTCGAAAGTTTGCGCCTGGTGGTCTATCGAATTAGCCCCAGACTGGTCGCCGGTGCGGAAGAAGGTCAGGATCCTTGGGTCATCATGGTCAATCCAAGGATTGATTTTCTGCCCGGTCCGGACGAAGCAGGTTGGGAACGTTGTCTCTCGATTCCCGGTCTGCACGGTAAAGTGATACGACCTCAAAGAATTTCGATTAGCTACCAAACCCTGACAGGTGAAGATGTAAGCCATGAGGCGGAAGGGGCGCTTGCGGTGTTATTGCAGCATGAATGTGATCATCTGGACGGCGTGCTTTATCCGATGCAAATGACCGATATGTCATTGTTGGAATTCGATGCTGAACCCGGTAACTTGGCTCGGGATATTGCCGACGGTCACAAAATTTGGCCGGTCCTACAGAAGTTGGTCGATGACTGGCCGGGTAGGAAACAGTGGATGGACTAGTTTTTGGTTTGCCGCGATCGCTGTCAGCTAATACAAAGCTGCGGTCATGCCACCATCCACCGTAATCATGGTGCCGTTGGTATAAGCACCTGAATTCGATGCCAAAAATATGCAGGCGCCTGCGAGTTCATCAACAGTGCCCCAACGCCCGACAGGTGTGCGCCTTTTCACCAGCTCATTGAATTCCGGATCGTTGATCAGCGCTTCGTTTATGTCGGTTACGATATAGCCCGGATTGATGGAATTAGCGGTGATCCCGTGTGGGCCTAATTCAACAGCGAGTGCTTTGGTCAAGCCAGCCAGGCCGTGTTTAGTCGACACATAGGGTGCAATGGTCGGGCGGGCGACCAAGGCCATTACGGACGCGATATTGATGATCCGGCCCCAGTTATTCTCAACCATGGACTTGCCGCATTCCCGCGCCATAACGAAACAGGCGCTGAGATTTACGTCTATAACGTGCTGCCAATTCTGATCATCGAGTTCCAATAATGACTCGCGATGAATGATGCCGGCATTGTTGACCAGAATATCGATTTTTCCAAGTGCCGCAATTTGGGCCTGCACTGCATGTTTGGCAACTTCCGTATCCGCCACATCGAAAGCGGCGGCGTGGGCCTGAATGCCTTTGGAGGTGAACTCGTCGACGGTTTCCGCGACGGCTTCGACGCCACGGCCATTTATCACAACGTCCGCGCCCTGCTCCCCCAGCGCCTTTGCCAGGGCGCGGCCGATGCCTCGGGTGCTGCCGGTGACCAAGGCGACGCGTCCAGTTAAATTGAAATCGACACTCATTATCTTTCTCCCGGGATTATAGCACGGCGCCGGTGATCCAAGGCACGAATTCGTCGTCGCCCAGGCCCCAGCGCTCCGATTTGGTTTGCTCGCCCGAGGCGGTGGCGAGGATGGTTTGAAAAATCTGTTCGCCCATTTCCTGCACTGTCAGATCGCCGTCCACGACTTGACCGCAATTGATGTCCATGTCGTCGGCCATCCGGTTATACATGGCGGAATTGGTCGCCAGTTTGATGCTGGGGGCAGGTTTGCAGCCATAAACCGATCCTCGTCCAGTGGTAAAACAGACCACATTTGCGCCGCCTGCAACCATCCCCGTAATCGAAGCCGGATCATAGCCGGGCGTATCCATGAACACGAAACCTTTTTTGCTGATCCGTTCACCATAACTGTAGACGTCTTGCAAATTCGTCGTGCCGCCTTTTGCTGCCGCACCAAGCGACTTCTCCAGGATCGTGGTCAAGCCTCCGGCCTTGTTGCCGGGGGAGGGATTGTTGTTCAATTCCGCGCCCCGGGTGGCGGCATAGTTTTCCCACCATTTGATCTTGCCGATCAGCTTGTCGGCAACTTCCTGACTGACGGCCCGGCGGGTCAAAAGATGTTCGGCACCATAAATCTCCGGTGTTTCAGCCAAACAGGCCGTGCCGCCATGGCGGACAAGTAAATCCGCCGCCGCTCCTAGGGACGGATTGGCGGAAATGCCCGAATAGCCATCGGATCCGCCGCATTCGAGGGCCAGTGTCAGTTCACTTGCCGGGATCGGTTCGCGCTTTACTTTGTTGGCCGCCGGCAACAGGGCTTTTACCCGGGCGATGCCTTCCTGGACTGTCTTATTGCTGCCGCCTAAGTCCTGGATAGTAGCAACGGACAGCTTGTCGCTTTCTTCGAGACCGCAATATTTCATCAGCGTTGGCACTTGCAGGGCTTCGCAGCCAAGACCAAGGACCATGACGCCGGCGAAATTGGCGTGATCGGCATATCCGCCGATGGCGCGGACGATGTATTCCGCCCCATCACCGGACATGCCCCCGCAACCAGTGCCGTGGACGATGGCGACGACACCATCGACATTTGGATAGTCCGCCAGCGCGTCGCCTTCGAAGTAGCGGGCAACTTGCCGCGCAGCCGTCGCGGAACAGTTCACCGTGGTAACGATACCGATATAGTTACGGGTCGCGATTTGACCGTTGGCCCGGCGATAACCCATGAAGGTGGCTCGGTCCTCGACGGGGATCATATCGACTTTCTTGACATCCGCGCCGATGGCATAATCGCGTTCAAAGTCCTGATATTCCGCATTTTGAGTATGGACATGCTGACCGGGCGAAATATCCTGACTGGCAAAAGCAATGGTCTGATTATACTTTCGAATAGGCGTATCTTTGGCCATTTTCCCGGTGGCGACTTTATGGCCGGCTGGGATGTTATCGGCGGTGTCAAAGCCTTCGCCTGGAATATTGGTGCCCGCCAGAATATCGGACCGGGCAACGATGACATTATCGTCTGGATGCAGGCGAATAGTAAGTTGTGGCGTGTCGGTCATGTCTGTCCCTAAGGTCGGCTCTGTTTGAGCGGGTTGGCATTCGGTCTAGATCGATTAATTCAGCATTAAATCAGAGATCGTTACGTTATTGAAGCGGATGAGGGTCATTGAAGCAGATGAGGGTCGTCGCGGGCGGCATTGATGAAAGATTTGTCTATGTATTGCATGCTTCCCCAAACCCCGGTTTTTTGTAACTATACACCGGAAATGTCATGAAACAGGAGAAGAATGTGAAGGGATTAGACCCATATTGCGCTGCGGTGGTGCAGGCGATGAAAGAAGCGGGAAGGCCGCAAGCCTTCGAGGTCCCGGTGGAAGAAGCACGGGCGAATTATCGTGCTCTACCGATTGCCATGGGCGGCGAAGAGGAAGTGCTGGCATCGGTCGAGGACCGGGTGATACCGTCCGACGCGGGCGACATCCCTATTCGTATATACCGAGCCGATGGCGAGAACCTGCCGATTTTGGTGTTTTATCATGGCGGCGGCTGGGTCATCGGTGACCTGGAAACCCATGACAAGCTTTGTCGTGCGATTACGCGGCGCACTGGTTGCATGACGGTGGCGGTCGACTATCGCTTGGCCCCGGAACATCGTTTCCCGGCAGCGGTTGATGATAGCTTTTGCGCTCTGAACTGGGTAGCGGAAAACGCCGCAGCAATAGGTGGCGATCCCAATCGCATCGCCGTTGGCGGGGACAGCGCAGGTGGAAACCTTTCTGCGGTGATGGCTTTGATGGCGCGAGATGCCGGTGGACCCAAGCTGGCTTTGCAGTTGTTGATTTATCCAGCGACGGCGGCGGAGCGCAACAGCCCCTCCCATTTAGCGATGCCCGACGCGCCGGTTTTGAGTAAGGAAACCATGGATTTCTTTTATTCCAGTTATGTTGGTGATCAAGACGAGGTGGCGTATGATTTTCGCCTCGCGCCCATGGAGGCGGCCGATCACAGTGGCTTGGCGCCGGCGGAAATTCTGGTTGCCGGGTTTGATCCGCTTCGCGATGAAGGCATCGCCTATGGCGAGAAAGTAAAATCCGCAGGCGGGCAGGCCAACGTCACAAATTATGGCGGCATGATCCATGCCTTTACGCAAATGGCCGGCGCCTTGCCGGTTGCCCATCAGGCAATCGATCATTGCAGTTCCGCCTTGCGGCGGGCATTCGGCTTGACGGCCCCGTAATCGAAAGGCAAATCGTATGAAATTCGGTCTTCGTTATTGTAATACCGGCAGGTATGTCGACGCTGCCGCAGCGGTGGAGCTTATGCAGGCGGGAGAAGAAGCCGGCTTTGAAAGCGCCTGGACCGTGGACCACGTTGTGGTGCCGGAGGGGTACCAATCAGCTTACCCCTATTCGGCAGATGGTAAAATGGCGTCGGGCGCAAACGATTTGCCGTTGCCGGATCTACTGATCTGGCTGGCTTACGTGGCGGCGCGAACGGAACGGATAAATCTGGCAACCGGGATTCTGATTGTGCCGCAGCGAAATCCGGTGGTAACGGCAAAACAGATTGCCACGCTGGATCATCTTTCCGGTGGCCGGATGCTGTTGGGGATTGGTGTTGGCTGGCTGGAGGAAGAGTTTAAGACCCTAAATGCGGATTTCGCCAGCCGCGGTGCGACGACGGATGAATACATCCAGGTGATGCGTGAATTATGGCAGGCGGAAAAGCCGACATTTCACGGTGACAGCGTTGATTTCGATGCAGCCCATTGTCAGCCGCAGCCGATCAACGGCTCGGTACCGATTATTGTTGGTGGTCATTCTAAAGCTGCGGCAAGGCGTGCAGGAAAGTTCGGTGATGGTTTTTTCCCGGCCCGCGGCGCGCCTGAAGAGCTCTTCACGTTGGCTCGGGAAACGGCAGCGGAGCAGGGCCGCGATCGTGAGGCCTTGACCTTTACAATCAGCGCCCCGGAAGATCTGGGTGATTTACCGCGCTTGGCCGCGCTTGGCGTCGAGCGGGTGTTGGTGCCGGTCAGTGGCATGGCCGGTTTGCCAGCCGCGATCAGCAACCCGGACGAAGCTTTGAAATGGCGCGATATGATCGACCGCTACAGCACTATTTGACAGTATATTTGCGCCCTTCCATGCAGGCCGCGAAATTGCGATTATAGTTATTACGCCCTGCCTGGTATTTCTGCACTTCCTGCTGTTCCCATTGTTGTTGGGCTTGCTGTTGTTGGCGTTTCTGATCTCGACGACGGGCACCACCGATCAAGGCGCCAGATGCAATACCGATTTTTGCACCTTTTTTAGTATCGCCGGCGATCGCACCAATCGCAGCGCCACCGAGACCACCCCTGACCGCGCCACGGCCGACACCGCCTTTTTGCGCTTCTTTTTGCGGAGGTGCGGTGGTGGTGGTTGGCGGCGCCATTGGATCGAAACCAGATTGCTGCTTGGCCCAGCCATAACACTCGAATTTATCTTTCTCAAGCTGCTCGGGAGATTGGTTATTCGCCGGATAGATCACCATTTCCTGGGCGAGCGAGGTTGATAGAAAAACTGGCATCGCCAAAAAACAGGCACCAAAAAGGCTAAGATATCGCATGTCGGATTTTCCGTTAGGTTGAATTCGCGGGTTGAAAGCCATATTAGCAAACCACATCCAAAAAACCATATCAATTTGTCTTGGCATCGCATGATCGTAAGCCTAGGCTTTAAGTGATTCGTCAATAAGGAGAACCGTATGCGCCGGACCCTAACAGCAATCTTTGCATTGATGGCATCTGCACTGATCTGCGGTAGCCCTGCCATGGCCGGTAGTGAAGAGCAGGCCCTGGTGGACAAAGCCAAGTTGACCGTAGATGAGTTTGCCCGTAGCGGCGACATGGGCGGTTTCCAAGATTATCTGAAGCGGGCGAAAGCGGTGATCGTGATCCCGCAACTACTGAAAGCAGGGTTTTTTATCGGCGGCTCCGGCGGCAGTGGTGTTTTGCTGGCAAACGGCGACAGCCAAGGCAGTTTTAGTCATCCATCCTTTATCACTATGGGCAGCGGCAGTATCGGACTTCAATTTGGCGCCGAAGCGCAACAAATTATATTGGTGATCATGACCGAAAAAGGTTTGGACGCCGTTCTGCGCAATAAGGTGACCTTGGGCGCAGACGCCAGTGTTGCCGCGGGACCGATTGGTGGCGGTGGAAAAGTCGCGGCGACCAGCAGCTTTTCGGACATTTATTCTTTTGCCGTATCGCAAGGTCTGTTCGCCGGCGTTTCAGTGGAAGGTGCTGTGTTGCAGGAACGCCGCGAATGGAACCAGAAATACTATCAAAAAGAAGTAAAAGCCTCCGACATTGTAGTTCGGCGTCAGGTGTTGAATAAGGGCGCCGAGGCGCTGGTCGGTGCCCTGAACGAGCTATCCAAGAAGCCTTAATCAATTAGTCTAGTCGTGGCGGCGAATATCTTTCGCAAACACCGCATATCGTTCAGATGTGACGGGTTCGTCTGATCCGGCGCGTTGT
>Ga0070726_10004462_pt1 | contig 11154 bp, 8 predicted proteins | sample tdAd471_FD_67275 | JGI IMG/M metagenome (GOLD analysis project Ga0070726, IMG submission 67275) | Marine sediment microbial communities from the Atlantic coast under amendment with organic carbon and nitrate - tdAd47.1 | ecosystem: Environmental > Aquatic > Marine > Coastal > Sediment | place...
GTCTGCGCCTGCGTCCGCTGCAACGCTCGAAAAGGCGGCAGGACCCCCGGGCAGGCAAAGATGGACCTAATCCGCAAACCGGTGCAGCCGAAGCGCAACCCGATGATCGCCGTCCGCCTCGGCCAGCAGAAGTACGAGAGCTGGAAAGCCTTCCTGGACAACGCGTACTGGTCGGTCGAACTGCGCTGATATCCTCCGAATTGCCGCCGATCGCTCTGCAGCCGCGAAATCGAACGCATCGGATTCGGAGGAAGTTCCCATGAACAGCCCAACCACCCGCATCGTGGCGCTTGCTTCGGCGATCGCATTCCTCTCGACGCTCCTCGTTGGTATCGGGGGGTGCGCAGCGTCCTACCCGACCGTCGAGGGCCGGATGTCGGCATCCGCGCCGATCAGCGGCTCCCCGGCGATCGCCGTCCGCTCACTCAACGGCGGGATCAAGGTCGTCCGGGGAGACCTGGATGTCATGTCGGTGCAAGCGACCGTTCGCGCACGGAACGCCGATCGGCTGAGCGCTGCGCGGATCCGCACCGAGCAAGTTGATGGTGGCGCGTACGAGGTTTCCGTGGCGTGGCCCGGTGACGAGCGGCTGAAGAACGAAGGGGCGGATTTTCTGATCACGGTTCCTGCGGCGTCTGAACTGGTGCTCGAGAGTTCCAACGGCGCGTTCGTCGTGGAGGGGCTCGATGCCGCGGTCGCCGCGAGGACATCCAACGGGAGCATCAGCATCATTGGACCGTCCCGATCCGTGGACGCCGTAACCTCCAACGGGACGATCTATCTCGAAGGCGTTACCGGCAGCGTGATCACACGGAGCAGCAACGGGTGGGTCCGTGCGCTGCTCGCCCCCGAGAACAACGGTCCCGTTCAGATGACGACATCCAACGGCAATCTCACGCTGGGGATCGGCGCGGCGTTCGGAGGTGAAGTCGAGATGTGGACGAGCAACGGGGCGGTTTCGGTGGATGGCTTCACCACCGGCGACTCACCGTCGTTTTTAGAGAGCCGACGAAACTACCTGCGACTCGGCTTCGGGGACCAGGCCCATCAGTCAAAGCTGCGGACCAGCAACGGCACGGTGACAGTGCGTCCGCTCTGATCAGCGTGCGGAGGCCTACACTCGGCCTATGACCAAACTGCCGACCGCTGATCAGGATCTCTCGCCCGAAGCCGCCGCCGAGCGGGTCGCCCCGCTCTTCGAGCGCGCCGATCTCGCCGGACTCGAACTCTGCAATCGGATCGCGATGGCCCCGATGACCCGCCGGCTATCGCCCGACGACCGGGTTCCCTCGCAGGCGGTCGTGGACTATTACGCGAGGCGTGCCGCCGGCGGTGTTGGGCTGATCATCACCGAGGGCACGCACGTCGACGACCAGCACGCGCCGGACTCGGCGAACGTGCCCGGCATCTTTAACGATGAGCAGGCAGCCGGCTGGAAGCGTGTCATTGAGGCGGTCCACAGCGCGGAGAACAACTTCGGCTCGCCGTCGCGGATCGCGGTGCAGCTCTGGCACACCGGGCGCCACGCGATGGACCCGATCGGACCTTCGCCGATCCCGGTGCAGAAGCGCGACGGCGGGTACAAGGGCACGCCGCGTGAAATGACCGAGGCGGACATGGATGAGGTGGTGGCGATCTTTGAGAACGCCGCACGCCTGTCGATCGAGGCGGGCTTCGACTCGATGGAGATCCACGGAGCGCACGGCTACCTGCTCGACTCGTTCCTCTCCCCCGCTTCCAACCAGCGCACCGACGACTACGGCGGCTCGTTCGAGAACCGCATGCGCTTCCCGCTACGGGTCGTTCGCGCGGTGCGCAAAGTGCTCGACGAAGCGGTCGGGCGCGAGTACCCGCTCATGATCCGGTTCAGCCAGTGGCGGATGGAGGACTATTCGGCGTACGCGTACCCTGACCCGGACCACCTCGAGCGCTGGGTGCTGGCGCTCAAAGACGCGGGCGTGGACATCCTCCACGTGTCCACGCGCGACGCCACCGATCCCGGTTTCCCGCACCTGTTCGACACCGATACGGAAGACGGGCGGCGCACGCTGGCCGGGTGGACGCGGAAACTGTCCGGCGGGATGCCGACCGTGGCGGTCGGGCGCGTGAGCGTGTCGGCATCGATGGACGAGGGCGCTGCGGTGCAGACGACCGATCCGGCCCCCGCCGCGGAACTGATCTCGCGCGGAGAGGCGGACATGATCGCGGTCGGGCGCTCGCTGATCGCGAACCCCCGCTGGTGCGATACCGTGCGTGAGGGTCGGTGGAACGAACTGGTTCCCTACACGCGCGAAATGCTCGAATCGCTCGACGATTAAGCCGTTCGCGAGGCGCGGCCTGCGATCTGCTGGTCGATGCTTCGCAGCGGGACGACGAACGCGGACGACGCCGGGTTCACAACGGCCTGCTGCGCCCCCTGTGCGGGCAGTCCGGCCATCCATGTCGCGATCTTCGACGGAACTACCGGCATGATGATCTTGGGAAGTTCGCGCTGACGGCCTGCGTTCTCGGCGGCGGCCCGTGCTTCGGCTTCGCTGGTGAACAGCATCAGCGCCGGGTTCTGCTCGATGAGCGTGAAGCCCGGCTGGTTCGGACGATTCGGGTCTCGCAACGCGTACCAGCGCTGCAGCGAGAAGAACGCGTCGAGCAGGGCGCGCTGGGCATCGGCGTGTCCGGCGATCTTCGCGCGTTCGGCCAGTGCGTCGAAATCGGGATCGACGAGGTCGGCGTTCATCGGGCGCTTGCCGTAGAGCCGCTCGTAGCGATCCGGGACCGCCTGTAGGATGCTCGCGAGGCCCGGCTGGTCGGAGCGGTTGAACTCCACCGCCTGCACGCCCTGCTTCTGCTGCTCAAAAAGCCACGCGAGGGCTTGCTCGGTCGGCATCGTGGCGATCTTCCAGACGAACGGCGAGTTGCGATACGGCTTGGTGTTCACGAGCGATTCAGCGCGGTACTTCGCGCTGAAGAAGAGCAGCATGGGCCCGAGCGGCGACTCGACGGCGTGGGCTTCGGTCTTTTCGGCCTTGCCGCGTTGGAGGATGTGCAGTTCACGCTTGGAGAGCAGCGCCTCCCAGAGAGCCTCGACATCCTTGCCGGAGTGGCCCTTCATCGCCTGCGCAGTGAGGCGGTCGATCTCGTCCTCGCTCACCGGCTCGACTTCGCGGACGGGTGCGGGCTCCTTCTTCGGGACCGCCACGACCCGCGCGGGGTCACCCGTCTCGACCGGCTGGCTGTGGGTCAACGGCTTGATCGTCCCCGCGGCGCCCGTGAACCGTTCCCGGTTCTCGGTCGGCGATGCGGGGGACGACTGCTGGGGCGCCAGCCATTGGTCGGTCATGTCAGCCTTCTCGGCCTGCGCAGGAGCGCTGGCGTCTTCGCTTACCGGCGCGACCGGCGATTCCTGATCCGGCTCGGCACCCTCGGGCTGACTTGTCTTCTTTCCCTTGAATCGATCGAGCAGTCCCAAGCGGGCCCCCTTGCTATCTCGTGCGTGCCATCGCCGGAGAGGCGATCTCTGATGGATGGTGGCACCGAACGCGCGATGTGTCCACCGACACAGGCGACCGATTGTGACTCCGTCCGGTAACGCGGATCGCCCGGTCAGTTCCCGCTCAGGCAATCGACCGAACCGAAAATCGTCTCCAGCCGATCGAGCGTCGCCTCCGGAAGCGCCGGCATGCTGATAGATGCCACGTTCTCCTCGATATGAACACCGCTTGAGGTCCCCGAGAGCACCACATCAATGCCCGGTTCGTGCGCGCAGAAGCGGTAACCGGCTTCCATAAGCGTGACGGGTGCCGGGCGACCGGGCTCTGCGGATGCCGGATCGGTCACGAAGGCCAGCGGGTCCAGCGGATCGTCGATCAACGCCCGATCGATCACACCGGGCGACATCGCATCGCCAATCTGCTCGACGAGCTTGGCCGGCTGCGAGAGCGCCGCACGCACCGCGAACATGCACTGGGTGCCGACGCCGAGTTCCTGAGTCCTCGTCAGCAGCCGATGGCGTGCCGACGGGTTGAGCAGATTGAAGCCGATCATCATGACATCGAACGGCTGGTCGTCGTCTTCGAGCAGCCTCGCGAACGCGTCGTGCCCGCGGTCCTTGTCGAAGTACTCACTGGCGGCGAGGCAACGGATCTTGCCCTGCTCGCGCAGCCGCAGCATCGCCGGGACGATCTCGGCCATCGCGAATTCGATCTGGCTCGTCGCGAGCGCGTGGATGTGCAGGATGTCGATGCGGTCGACACCAAGCCGGCTCAGCGACGCCTCGACCCCTTGCACGAAGACGTCAGCGGTCACCGGAGGATCGCCGTCGAACGCCCAGAGCGACTTTTTCGTGGACAGAATCACCTCGTCACGCGACACCGATCGGATGGCCTCGCCGACCGCGCTCTCGGTGCCATAACTCTCGGCGGTGTCGATGTGATTCACGCCCAGTTCGAGCGCCCGGCGCACCACGCTGACGGCGTGGTCGTGCCCGAGGCCTTTGCGCAGGCCCAGTCGCGAGTGCCCGCCGCAGCCGAGACCGGCGATCGAGGTCTTGAGCCCGGTACGCCCGAGCGTGCGCCGGTTGGTGGTCGCGGTCACGACGGTCCACCTTCACTCGGCGCGTCGTCATCGGCCATGAACAGCGCGTGCAGCACCGGGGCGTCGGCGAGGCGCAGGGGGAACGACTCGCCGTGCGGGTTGAACATCGCACGCGTGACACCGTGCTCGGTCAGCGTCCGCATCCACTCGACCGCCTGCGGCACGGCGGTGCGGATCACCGGGACGGTCTTGTCTTCGAGCACGCACCCGATGGCCTGCGCCGTCCGCGCTGCCTGCTGCGTGTCGGTGAACGCGAGCAGGCAGATGGCTTCGGTCTGACCACCCTCGCCCTCCTGAGTGCGCTCGCCCTCCTCGGCCTGGTGCACGGTGAACGGCCAGAGCACCGGTTTGTTGGGCTCGTCACGCGAGCCGAGCATGAACCACGACGGCAGGTTCAGCAGTTTCTCGTAGACCGCGCGCATCGCGTCTTCGCTGCGACTGGCTTTGGCGTCCTGGACGAGTTGGTCGAATGCCGACATGGTTACGACCACCGCGTCACATGCCAGTTCTTCTTGCCGCGCCGGATCGCCGCGATCTGGCCGTGGAGCAGGTCCTCGGCCTTCAGCGTGTCGTCCTCGCCGACCTTGCGACCATTGATCGAGATCGCGCCGCCCTTGAGGTGCGTGCGGGCCTCGCTCTTGCTCTTGGCGAGGCTCGTCTCTGCGAGCAGATCGATGAGCGACATACCGCCCTCGCCGAGTTGGGCCTTGGCATGCTCCGAACTCGGTGCACTCTCGAGCACCTCGTTGAGCGTGTCGAGGTCGAGCGACGCCAGATCGCCCGAGAACAGCGCCTGGCCCGCGGCCTCCGCCTTCTCCATCGCCTCCTCGCCGTGCAGGATCGTCGTCGCCTCACGCGCAAGCGTCCGCTGGGCCTCGCGCTTGAACGGCTCTGCGCAATGACGCTCTTCGAGGGCACCGATCTCGTCCTTGCTCAGCAGCGTAAAGATCTTGACGAACTTGATGACATCTTCATCCGCCGCGTTGAGCCAGAACTGGTAGTAGCGGTACGGGCTCGTGCGATCGGCGCTCAGCCAGATCGCGCCGGTCTCGGTCTTGCCGAACTTCTTGCCGTCGGCTTTGACCAGAAGCGGAGCGGTCATGCCGAAGGCCTTGCTCGCGGCGTCCTCATCGTCGCCGGAGTGACGCCGGATCAGGTCGCAGCCGGAGACGATGTTGCCCCACTGGTCGCTGCCCGCGCACTGGAGGGTCACGCCCTCCTCGCGGTACAGGTGCAGGAAGTCCTGCGCCTGGAGCAGGACGTAGCTGAACTCGGTGTAACTGATGCCCTGGTCGCGCCCCTCGAGCCGGTTCTTCACCGAGTCGCGCTGGATCATCTGGTTCACCGAGAAGTGCTTGCCGATGTCGCGCAGCGCTTCGAGCCAGCTGATCTTCTCGATCCAGTCGATGTTGTTCACCAGCCGCGCGGCGTTGGCCGACCCGGAATCCACATCGAACAGCGACCGATAGATCCGGCACTGGGCCTCGACGTTGCCCATGATCTCATCGCGGGTGCGCAGCGAGCGCTCGGCCTCCTTGCCCGACGGGTCGCCGATCAAGCCGGTCGCACCGCCCGCGAGGATGTACGGCGTGTGCCCGGCCATCTGGAACCGCTTGAGCAGCATCAGCGGCACGAGGTTCCCGATGGTCAGGCTCGGGGCGGTCGGGTCGAGGCCGCAGTACAGCTTGCGTGGCGTGCGCAGGTGCTCCGTCAGGCCCGGCTCATCGGTGCACTGGTAGAGCTGACCGCGAAAGCGGAGATCGTCGAGAAACGCCTGAGAATCGAGGGATTGGGTCGCGTTCGCGCTCATACCGGGAGGATACCAAAGCCGCCGCACGAGCCGGCCGGTGGCACCCGTCCGGGCCGATCAGTCCTCGATGGAGACGGTCGAGACCTCGACCTCGCCCTGAAGCGGTGTCGGCTCCGCACCCGCGTTCAGGCGCATCGCCAGTTCTTCGGCCTGGGTAAAGGTCATGGTGCCGGTTGTGAGCGAGCCCTTGCTGACCGGGCCGCTGACGCGCGGCGCACAGATCACCCAGCCGTCGACGACCGCGGCGATGGCGGAGCCCTTGTTCCCGGAGGTCAAACGACGCAGCGCCTCGGTCCCGGGCCCGTTGAGGGCGAAGTCCACCGTCGGGCGCGTGAACTTGTCGAAGTTCACCTCGGCGTTCGAGACCGCGAACCCCGGCGCGAAACCCGCACAGGCACGCTTCGAGCCGGTGTTGTGCACCAGCAGGTAGTAGGTATTCATGTAGCGTGACACCACAAGGCCGCTGGAGCGCGACTCGTAGGGCGGCAGGTTGATCTTCGGCGAGGGAACGCTCCGACCGACCTCGCGGAAGGTGGTCGCGTCGACCATCGGGATCCAGCGGAACTGGTCCGAGTCACTGGCCGGCTCGTCCACCGCGCTGCGGACCACGCCGATCAGCGGATCGGACGGGTCGACCGCGACAAAGAACTCGAGTTCCGCCGCCTCGGCGAGACCGCTGGCGGACTCGATCGGATCGCGGTTGTAGATCCGCTCCACCTGGTCGATGCCGGCTTGTGCCGCGGCCTGCTCGGCCTGCGTCAGCCCGTCCCACGAGGAGCCGGAGGAATAGCCGCTCGAAGAGCAGCCGATGAGCCCGCCGGCAACGGCAAGGAGCGAAGCGGAAAGGTAAGCACGATAGCGAAGTGTCCTGGTCATACCCGAAGGCTCGCTTTCAACCCGCCCGGTGCGGAAGCGAAAGCGCGTCAAACCGGCACCGACCCTGCCGATTGTGACGGCTGGGCAAGGCCGTTTCGGTCGTGACCGCATTGCTCAAACGTTGAAGTACTTCGCCTCGGGATGATGCACCACGAACGCGCTGGTCGACTGCTCGGGGTCGATCTGCCAGTTCTCGGTCAGTTCGCAGCCGATCCGGCCCGGCTCAAGCAGTCGCCAGAGGATCTCCTGGTCGCTCATGTCTGGGCAGGCCGGGTAGCCGGGCGAGTAGCGCGAGCCGCGGTACTTCTGGCGGAACAGGTCCTTGATCTTCGGTGAGTCCTCGTTGCCGATGCCCAGTTCGGTGCGCATCCGCTTGTGCCAGAGCTCGGCCAGCGCCTCGGCGGTCTCCACGCCCATGCCGTGCATGTAGAGGTACGCCGCGTAGTCGTTGGCCTCGAACAGTTTCTTGGCCTCTTCGCTAACACGCGGGCCCATCGTGACGCAGGTGAAGCCGATGACGTCCTTCTCGCCGGACTCGACCGAACGGAAGAAGTCGCTGATGCAGAGCTGCTTCTTGCCGTCCTGTCGCGGGAAGGTGAACTTCTCGATCACCTTGTCGTGATCGTTCGGGTCGTAGATCCGCAGATCATCGCCATCGGACTGGCAGGGCCAGTAGCCGTACACCAGCTTCGGCTCAAGGATCTTCTCGTCGCGCAGGCGCACCTTCAGGTCCTCGAAGATCGGGTAGACCTTGTCCTCAAGCATCGCCTGGTACTCGGCGTCGGACAGCGACCCCTTCTTGAACTGCCACTGGCCCCGGAACAGCGCAACGGGGTTGATGAACGGGTAGATCTCGTCGAGATCCAGCCCCTCGATCACGCGGCTGCCGTAGAACGGAGCGGCTGGCACCTTCACATCACGCTCGACATCAGAACGCAGCTTCTCCGCCGTCGCGGCCCTGCTGTCCGATCCCTTGTTCGCGGCGAACTCGTCCTGCTGCTTTGCCTTTTCGGCGCGGGATCGAGCGACGACTTCCTCCGCCTCGCCACGCTTCTTCAGCCGCTCGGCGACTTCCTCGTGAAGCACATCGGTCTTGCCGCCCACGATGTGGTCCATCGTGCGCAGCCCCGCGAACGCGTCGCGTCCATAGAACAGTTCGCCCTTGTACACACCCTTCAGATGCCCCTCGCAGTAGTGGCGCGTCAGCGCCGCTCCACCGAGGACCACGGGAACCTTGATGTCCCGATCGTTCATTTCCTTGAGGTTCTCTTCCATGATCGTCACCGACTTGACCAACAGACCGGAAAGCCCGATCGCGTCGGCCTTGGTCTCCAGCCATTTGTCGATGATCGAGTTGATCGGCTGCTTGATGCCTATGTTGTAGACCGTGTAGCCGTTGTTGCTCAGGATGATGTCAACGAGGTTCTTGCCGATGTCGTGCACATCGCCCTTGACCGTCGCCAGCACGATCTTGCCCTTCGTCTCGCCCTCGACCCGCTCCATGAGCGGCTCGAGCTGCGCGACCGCCTTCTTCATGACCTCCGCGCTCTGCAGCACGAACGGCAACTGCATCTGGCCCGAGCCGAACAACTCGCCGACGGTCTTCATGCCGTCGAGCAGGTGATCGTTGATGATCTCCAGCGGCTGGTACCTTTCGAGTGCCTCGTCCAGGCACTCCTTCAGGCCCTCCTTCTCGCCGTCGATGATGTGCGCCCGCAGACGCTCCTCGACGGTCATGTCGGCCTTGCTCACCTTCGAGCCGCCGACATCGTCGACATCCTTGAACAGATCGATCAGCGCCTGCAGCGGGTCGTAGTCCTCGTCGGTCACACCTTCGGGCAGACCCGTGCCGCCGTTGGCCTCGCTGCGCCGGTCGTAGATCAGGTGCAGCGCGACATCCTTGTGCTCATCGTCGATCTTGTTGAGCGGGATGATCTTGCTCGAGTGCACGATCGCGCTCGTCATGCCGGCCTGTGTGAGTTCCGCCAGCAGCACCGAGTTCAGCACCGCTCGCGCCGCCGGCTTCAATCCGAAGCTCACGTTGCTCAGCCCGCAGGTCAGCTGCACCTCAGGGAAGGCCTCGGCGATCCGCTTCGTGCCCTCGACGAGTTCGAGGGCCGATCGCCGGTCGTTGTCCATGCCAGTGGAAATCGGCAGCACGAGCGGGTCGATGAAGATGTCTTCCACCAGCAGCCCGTGCCGGTCGCGTGCTCGTTCAATCGCGCGCTTGGCGATCTCGAACTTGCGATCGGCGGTACGAGCCATCGCCGCTTCCTTGTCCTCGTCGATCGTGCCGATGACCAGCGCCGCGCCGTAGGTCCGCGCGAGCTGGCAGATCTGGTCAAACTTCTCCTCGCCATCTTCGAAGTTCGCGCTGTTGATCACGCACTTGCCCGCGGCGCGCTTCAGGCCCGCCTCGATCGTCTCCACCTGTGTCGAGTCGATCATCAGCGGCGCATCGACCTGGCGCACCGTCCGCTGAACGATCTCGCCCATGTCCTTCGCGTTGTCGCGACCTGCGTAGTCCACGTTCACATCGAGCACGTGCGAGCGCTCGCGCACCTGCTCGCGCGCCAGCGACATCATGCCGTCCCAGTCTTCCTCTTCCAGCAGCCGCTTGAACTTGCGCGAGCCCGACGCGTTCATCCGCTCGCCGACGATCAGGAACGACTGGTCCTGGCGCGAATCCACCGCGGAGTACAGCGAGGCGACCTGTGCCTTGCGGGGCTCCTTCTCGACCTCGGTGCGCTTCCGCCCGCCGACGCGTTCGGCCAGCGCCCTGATGTGGGCCGGCGTCGTGCCGCAGCAGCCGCCGACCATGGCGATGCCGCACTCTTTCACATATTTCTCGATCGCCTCGACAAACGGCTCGGGCTTCAGCGGGTACTCCGTCCGGCCTTCCACCAGCACCGGCAGACCCGCGTTGGGCACGACCGTGATGTGCCGATCCCAGTGCTTGGCGAGGTAGTGCAGGTGCTCGCTCATCTCGGCCGGCCCGGTCGCGCAGTTCAGTCCGAGTGACATGATCGGGAAGTCGCGCAGCGCCGCGACCGCCGCCTCGATCGACGAGCCCAGCAGCATCGTCCCCTGCTGCTCGATCGTGATGCTCACCATGATCGGAACCTCGGCCGCCGTCTTGCCGCGCTCGCGAAGCGCCCCCAGCACCGCGTTGATCGCGCACTTCACCTGCAGCAGGTCCTGGCAAGTCTCAATGAGCAGGGCATCCACGCCGCCGTCGATCAGGCCCCGGGCCTGCTCGGTGTACGAATCCAGCATCGTGTCCCAGTCGGTGTTGCCCAGCGTCACCAGCTTCGTGCCGGGGCCCATCGAACCCATGACGAACCGCGGCTTCTCTGGCGTCGAGTACCCGTCCGCCGCCTCGCGCCCGATTTCCGCCGCACGCTTGGACAACTCATAGCACTCGTCGGCGATGTCAAACTCGTTGAGCACGAGCTTCGCCGAGCCGAAACTGTCGGTCTCGATGCAGTCCGCCCCCGCCTCCAGAAACTCCTCGTGGATCTCCCTGATCACGTCCGGTCGCGTCTTCACGAGGATGTCCGTGCAGTTCTCGCAGCCGCAGTAGTCCTCCTCGATGCTGAGGTCGCGCTCGTAGATCGATGTACCCATCGCGCCGTCGAGCACCAGAACCCGTTCATGCAGCGCCTTGCCGAGGGCCGAAGCTGCGGCGTAGTCGGAAATGTCGTAGCGGGGAGTCGTGTTCGTATCCACCAATACACCTATTATCAAGCAGGAATTATCGCCGTCGCATTCATTGTATCCATTTATCCGGATCAATGGATGAAAGCCGCCTCATGGGCGAAATTCTTCTCACCGGCTTCCGAACCAACCGCAGCCGGTAGAATCGCCGCCATCCCCCA
>Ga0070726_10004465_pt1 | contig 11150 bp, 10 predicted proteins | sample tdAd471_FD_67275 | JGI IMG/M metagenome (GOLD analysis project Ga0070726, IMG submission 67275) | Marine sediment microbial communities from the Atlantic coast under amendment with organic carbon and nitrate - tdAd47.1 | ecosystem: Environmental > Aquatic > Marine > Coastal > Sediment | place...
TTGCCCCAGCTGCACGCTTCGCGCAGCGTCGAGCCCGAGAGAGCCCCGTCGCGCGAGTCGGCCACCGTGAACTGCACCGCGTACTTGTGCATCGCGACCTCATCGGTCGTTTCGATCAGGCCCTTCTCCTTGAGCAGCTCGGCCGCCACAACGATGTCCTGCGCAAAGTTCTTCGGCACGCCGCCGGCGAGCATGAACAGACCCGTGTCCGGGTTGGCGATCTTGATCTCGGTCAGCTCGCGGAAGTCCGCGCCCGAGTCGATCGCCACGAACGGCTTGCCCTCCGCCGCACGCTTCTTCTGGTGCAGCACCACGCCGAAACCCGCTGAGCAGTCGCTGAAAGCCGGCACGAAGATCGGCACGCCCCGCTTGTGGCACTCAAGCACGATCGAGCGGTTCTCGGGGTGGTTCTTGGCGAGGTACGCGCCCATCGCGTCGACCACCGCGCGGGAACTGTGCGCTCCGGTCTCCATCGAGTCGAAGATCTCCGCCATCTTGTCGTCGCAGATGCGCAGCTGATCTTCGTCGATGTAGGTGTCATAGATGCGGTCGATCGCCAGCGACTGCAGCGTCGGATCATCGACGACCGGGGCTTCGGGAGAGCCCGGCGCGATGTAATGCTTGAAGCCCAGCCCCTCGAAGAAGTCCTGATCGACGATGTTCGCGCCGGTCGCCACGATCGCGTCGATCATGTTGTGCTCAACCAGCGTGAGGATCGCCTCCTTCATCCCCGCCGACACCAGCGAACCCGCGAGCGTCAGAATGACCGCGCAGTCCGTGTCGGCCAGCATCCGGTTGAAGATCTCGCCGGCGTGCGCGAGGTTCCGCGCCTGGAACGCGGTCTTGCCGTACGCATCGATGATCGGGCGGGCGTCGAACGCTCGTACGTCGACATGCTCCACGGGGTTGGCGAGCAGTTCGGCTTTGGTCGGCTTGGTCATGGTCATCCCTCCTGCGGGCATCTCCGGCGATCGCCGGGTTAAGTTCGTGATTCGTGTGATCGCTGCGATTTAAGCCGCCGATCACTCCAGGTAAGTGTACCCCTCGAGCCCCTGCTCGTAGAAACGCATCAGCTCGCGCCCCTCATCGAGCGTCATCTGCCCGGCCTTTGTCGCCCGCTCGATGTCCTTGCGGATGTCCTTCTTGAGCGCCTCCGGGTCGTACTGCACGTAACTGAGCACTTCCTTCACCGTATCGCCCTCGATGTACTCGTCGATCGACGGGTGTCCGTCCTCGTCCAGCGAGATGTGCACCGCGTGCGTGTCGCCAAAGAGGTTGTGCAGGTCGCCCAGCACCTCCTGGTACGCGCCGACCAGGAAGATCGCGAGGTAATACGGCTGCTGCCAGACGCCGCCGGAAGATTCTTCCGGATCGGGGTTCACCTCAAGCTCGTGCAGCGCGAGTGCGTGGTTCGCGTCGCCGCCCTCCGGCGAGCAGAACCGGTCGATCTTGCCATCCGAATCGCAGGTGATGTCCGCCAGAATCGCCCGACGCGTCGGACGCTCGTCGAGCCGGTGGATCGGAACGATCGGGAACAACTGTTCGATGGCCCACGAGTCCGGCAGCGACTGGAACAGGCTGAAGTTGCAGAAATAAATATCGCTGAGAAGATCAGGCAAGCCCTCGACCGTCGACGCCAGGTCCGGATCCGCATCCGACGCCCGCAGGATCGCCTGCCCTGTCGCCCAGAACAGCCGCTCGCACACCGCGCGCAACGGCAGCGTCAGATAGCCCATGCCGAACAGCGTGACCGATTCGTCCCGAGCCGTCATCAGGTCATGGAACACCTCTGAGAGGTCGCCGCCAGCCTGCGACCGCTCGTACGCATCCAGCAGGTCCAGCAGCGGCTGCGGGATCTCTTCCCCCCGATCACGTTCACCCGCGATCGTCGCACGAACCCACTTCAGATCCGGATCCTCGTTGAACTGGCTTGCGCTCAATACGTCCGTGACGAGGATCGACGAGTGCGCGACCAGCGCCCGCCCCGACTCCGACAGAATCCGAGGGTGCGGCACGCCGTCACCGCCGCCGGCCTGATCGCACACCGCTTTGATGCGGTACACGACGTCCGTGGCGTACTCCTCGAGCGAGTAGTTCATGGAACTCGACCAACTCGACTGGCTCCCGTCGTAGTCCACGCCCAGACCACCGCCGATGTCGATCGTGTCCAGCCCCGTCGCGCCGAGCCGGTACATTTCGCAGTAGATGTGCGCCAGTTCGCTGACCGCCGTCTTGATCTGCTTGATGTCGCAGATCTGGCTCCCGACATGGAAGTGGACCAACTTGAGGCAGTCCTCCATGCCCTCCTTCTTCAGCTTCTCAATCAGTTCAAGCGCCTGCGAAACGTGCAGGCCGAACTTGCTGCGCATCCCGCCGGAGTCCTCCCACTTGCCCGCTCCCCGCGCCGACGGCTTGATCCGCACGCCGATCCGAGGCCGTACCCCGTACTGCTTCGCGTGCTTGAGGATCAACGTCAGCTCGTGAACCGACTCCACCACCGGCGTGATATTCCGCCCCAGCTTGGTCGCCAGGATCACCGTCTCGATGTACTCATCGTCCTTGAAACCGTTGCAGACGATCGGCATCGTCGAACTCTCGCCGTTCAGGCGCGGCGCCGTGGTCAGTCCGAGCACCGCAAGCAGTTCCGGCTTGCTGCCCGCCTCGAGACCGAAGCCCACCTGGCTCGCGAAGTCACGCAGCTCCTCGCAGAGCGCTCGCTGCTGGTTCACCTTGATCGGATACACGCAGGTGTACCCACCGGCGTAGTCCATATCCTTCATCGCGCTCTCGAAGGCCGCGCGGATGCGGCGCATCCGGTGACCCAGCATGTCGCTGAAACGCAGAAGCACAGGTGTATTGATCCCGCGTTTGACCAGCCCGGTCACCATCGAGTGCAGATCGACCGACTGTTCTGGGTCCGCGGTCGGGCAAATCTCGATCGTTCCCCGATCCGAGACCCGGACGTAATCACCGCCCCACCCGCCCACGCCGTACAACTCCGACGCGAGCTGCGGCGACCATTCCTCGCTCCCTCCCACCGGTCGGCCGGAGGTCGAGGAATCGATCTTCTCGTTGGTGATTGCGCTCACGGGCTGGAACCCTCCGTCGGGGCTGACGAGGTCAAAAACAAAGCCCGGACGCCTGATACAGCGGGTCCGGCGGTGCATTTTACCGAGCGAACCCTAGTCGCGCAGCGAAGACGCGGTGAAGGTTTTGCCCGTCGTTTCAGGGTCCCATGTCCAAGCCGGCCCACGACGACGCTCATAGTCCGCCCAAAGCTCAAACCAGTACGCCCGGAACCGATGCTCGCCATAAGGCCGGTAGTGCTCCTCGACCCGCTCACGAAGGCGCTTGTCCTCGCCCTCCATGCCGAGGACCGAACGGGCATGGCGCATCGTCTCGGTGTCAACAGGCAAGTGCCCATACCGACCGAGCAGTTGCATGACGTTCGAAGCAGCGTACGGCCCGATGCCCGGCAGACCCAGCAACTGCTCGTACACCTCATCGTCCGGACGCGAGGAGTCCTCGAGACCGTCCACAGCAGACGCCCCAACCGCGAACAACCGCCCGATCTCCACGATGCGCACATCTCGGTAACCGACCCCGCACCGGGCCCGGAGCGTACCCGGCTTGCGTCGCGCCAGTTGCGACGGCCGGGGAAACGCCGGGTTCACGACCGTGCAGAGCCTCTCGTTCATCCGGATCGTGCTCGTCCACGCGACGTTGCAACTCGTCACCGTCTTGATGACATCTTCGAACAGCGTCGGGCTGCGGAACAGCCTCGCCCGACCAGAGCGTCGGAACTCCGGCGCGGATCGGTGGAAGGCCCGTACGCCCTGATCTTCCAGGTTCAGCATCCGTCTGACCTGCGACCTCAGCGACGCCAGATCCGCCCGGTCCAGCCGCTGGTCGCAGCGCACGCGGACGGGGCTGCCCTTCGAACCCGCCGGCTGGTCGATCACCGCGCGGACGGTCAGCCACGCTCCCGGCTCGCCGACTTCGAACGTACGGCCGAGGCTTTCCGTCGCCGGGTCCCAACGGTTCGGCGCCAGAAGGAAGTAGCCGTACGAACAGACATCACGCCGGAACGCGTAATCCGGCGGTACCGCGAACTTCAGTGTGGAACCCGACGCTCGCTCGCGCTCAGGCACGGATCTCGGTCCCGACCCGCGGGATCAGATACGTCGCGATGTTCACGCACAGCCGATCACCCAGCCTCGCGAACATCTCGTACTTCTTCTCAGCGTCTCGGGCGAACTCGTCGGTCGTCATGCCCGCGGCGTGGAGATCCGACCGCGCATCCGCGAGAAGCTCATTCATCATCGGTCGGTCGGCCTCGAAGTGGTACTGGAAGCCGTACGTCCGCATCCCCACACGGAACGCCTGGTTCTTGCACTGCGCCGACTTCGCCAGCTGCACGCCGCCCGGAGGCAACTCCGTGACCTCGTACCGGTGCAGGGAGAACTGAGGCGTTTTCCACGCGATGCCCGCAAGGATCGTGTCCGTGTGGGCGATCGGAAGCAGGTCAACATCAACGAAACCGGCCTCTCGGCTCGCCGACGTTTCGACCTTGCCCCCGAGCGCCTCAGCGACCAACTGAGCGCCGAGGCAGACACCGACAACCGGAAGCCCGCGTTCGTGTGCACCGCGAATGAACTCGCGTTCCTTCTCCAGCCAGGTGTGCTTGTCGTCCACGTTCGCCGCGCCGCCGAGCGAGATCACTCCGTCCACGTCATCGAAATCGGCCGGGACGCTGTCGCCCTGATCAAGACGGCGGGTGTCCAGTTTGAAGGCGTGGTCGCGAAGGGTCATCCCGAGGCGACCGGGCTTGTTCTTGGCATCGTGCTGAAAAACGATAATCGGCATAGCGAGCAGTGTAGCAGTCGACGAATCAGCCGGCAGCCGCCCCGACCTCGGTCACTAGAACCGCGTCGAGGGCGTTCGCGAAGGCCTGCAACTCCGACGCGTCTCGCGTCACCGGCAAGGCCAGGCGCCCACCGGCCTTCGCAACGATGAACAGGAACGACCGACCGTTCGCCAGCGCAACCTCGAAGCCAGCGATCCCCTCGCGCGGCCACTCGCGGCTCACGCTCCCAAGCGGCGCATCCGTCCAGAACCGGATCGTTTCCGCGCCTACCTCGATGTGATGGCTCCTGGTCGCGAGCACGAACGCGACCAGCGAAAGACCGAAGCCAATCAACCCGCTCACCACCGCCGCCACCGCCACGACCCAGCCCGGCACCGTTCCGCCCACGAACAACACGAACGCCGGCCCCACGATCAGCCAAGGCAACGCGAGCGCCATCAGCAACACGGTCCGCGCCGGACCCGAGAACCCGGTCCGCTCAAGCGACACGACCACCACATCGTCGATGCGATCGACCTTGACCCGATCCTCGTCCGTCAACCTCGCGTCCTCGCCCGTTCGGAGTGCATCATGGAGATCGTCGCGTCGTGCCCGTCAAAGTAGTCCTGACGAAACCGAACCCGCGGCGTCAGCGCCAAAGCCCGGTCGAGCATCGCCGTCGGGTCGAACCGCTTTGCCGGGGTCGGATCGATCGGACTCCGCTCGTGGTTCTTCGCCGAGAGGAAGTTGAAAACCACGCCCTCGCGAGCGTGCCGAAACGCGTCCTTGACCACGCCGAAGGCGTGTTCGGGGTCGAAGGTGTTCAGCGATCCTGAAAATACGGCAAGGTCGAACCCGTCGCTCTTCGCGAGCCGTTCGAAACACCCGGTTTCAGAGGCAAAGTCCACGGTCTCGAAGCGCGCCTCGGGCAGTCCTCGCTCCGCGCCGGCCTTCGCCATGTCCCCCATCGCCTCGAGCCCGATGTACCGCCCGTACGAGATGCCCCGGTCCTCACAGAACGCCGCGAGGTCGCCGAGCCCGCAGCCCGCGTCCACGATCACCCGCCCGGTCAGATCCGCCATCTCCGCGATCACTGCGAACCGACCGACCTGTTTCTCCTTGCTCGCCCAGAGCGTCGCCTCGAACGACGCACCGTGCGTACGCACCGCGTCCGCATACGGTGCGAGATACGCAGGGGAGGCATCAGAACGTTGTTCATCGGGGGCGGCAGACATCGCCCGATGGTAGCCGCAGCACGCCGAACCGGTCGGCGCGATCCCCTATCATCCGTCCATGAGCGTCAGCGTCATCATCCCGGCCGCCGGAGCATCCACCCGCTTCGGCCAGCAGAACAAACTCGATCAGGACCTCGGCGGACGCTCCGTCCTCCAGCGTACGGTCGAGCTCTTCGCCAATCACCCCCGCGTTGACCAGATCGTCGTCGCCGGCCCAAACCACGAGCCCGGCGCGTTCGAAGACTTCAAGCTCCGCTACTCAGACCGGCTCGGCCTGCTCGGCTGTGTCGTGTGCCCCGGCGGCACCGAGCACCGCTGGCAAACCGTCAAAGCCGCCCTCGCCGAGGTTCCGGGCTCCGCCACGGTCATCGCCGTCCACGATGCGGCCCGCCCCTGCACGCCCACCGCGCTCATCGACCGCCTCTTCGCCGCCGTCATCGACCACAACCACCCCGCGGTCATCCCCGGTGCCTCGCTCACCGACACCATCAAGGAAGTCTCCGCCGAATCCGCCGCGGAAACGCCCGACGACCCGCTCGACGCCATCCTCGGCTCATCCGGCAAGGCCGACCTCGACGCCCGCGCCGTCGAGCGCACCCTCGACCGCTCCCGCTTGGTCGCCGTCCAAACGCCCCAGGTCTTCCGCGCCGAATTGCTCCGCCGGGCCTACGACCAGCCCGACCTGTCCAGCACTGACGATTCAGGCCTCGTCGAACGCCTCGGCGAGCCGGTCCTCGTCCTCGAAGCCGATCCCTCGAACATCAAGATCACCCACCCGCGCGACCTCGATCTCGCCCGTCTCGTGCTCGGGCTCAAACAGGCGGAAGACGCCCGGCGAGCCGCCCACCAGCGATTCTGAGCGGACCCACCGACCCGGCTACAATCGCGCGACTCCCTCTCGACCCCGAAACCAGGACCGATTCTCATGGACAAGCACCGCCTCGGCGCCTCCAACCTGTATGTCTCCGCCCTCGGACTCGGCTGCATGGGCATGTCCGACTTCTACGGCGAGCCCGACGATCTCGAATCAATGGCCACCATCGACGAGGCAATTGACCGCGGCGTCAATTTCTTCGACACCGCCGATGTCTACGGCCTGGGTGCCAACGAACAACTCCTCGCCGACGGCCTCACCGCCGTCGAACGAGAGGACATCGTCATCGCCACGAAGTTCGGCCTCGTCCGCTCCGCCGACGGCGACTGGCTCGGCGTCGACGGCTCGCCCCAGTACTGCAAGCGCCAGTGCGAAGAATCGCTCCACCGCCTGAGCACCGACTACATCGACCTCTACTACCTGCACCGCGTCGACCCCGACACCCCCATCGAGGACACCGTCGGCGCGATGGCCCGCCTCGTCGAGCAGGGTAAGGTCAAGGCCATCGGCCTCAGCGAGGCGTCCGCCGACACCATCCGGCGCGCCCACGCCATCCACCCAATAAGCGCAGTCCAGAGCGAGTACTCGCTCTGGACCCGCGACATGGAGCAGGAGGTCATCCCCACCTGCGCCGAACTCGGAATCACCTTCGTCCCCTACTCGCCCCTCGGCCGCGGCATGCTCACCGGCTCGCTCACCTCCGCCGACCAGTTCCCCGAGCACGACTACCGGCGCAAGACCCCCCGCTTCCAGGATGACAACTTCGACGCCAACCGGCGCATCGCCGAGCAAGTCGTCGACCTTGCCCGGTCCAAGGGCTGCACCCCCGCCCAACTCGCCCTCGCATGGGTACTCCACCAGAACGAGAAGTTCGGCGAAGGAGCCGCCGACGGCTTCGCCATCGTGCCGATCCCCGGCACCAAGAAGCGTCGCCACCTCATCGATAATGTCGGCGCTCTCGAAGTCGAACTTACCGACGTCGACCTCAGCACCATCGAGTCGGCCTTCCCCGTCGACTCCCCCGCCTCCGGGACGCGCTACCCGGAGTTCCGCATGGGAGAACTCAACCAATGAACCGCCGAGCCCTCGCCCTAGCCGCGCTGCTTGGTTGCTCGATCACCCTGACCGGCTGCGCGTCGAACAGCGTCGGCAACCTCCCACCGCGCCCAGCGCTGATCAACCACCCGGTCTTCTTCACCCTGAAAGACCCGAGCCAGGCCGACGAGCTCATCGCCGACTGCAACCAGCGACTCGCCAGGATCCCCGGCATCGTCAGTTACTACTGCGGCCGCCACTTCGAGACCGGACGCGACACCGTCAGCGACGACTACACCGTGGGTCTTTTCGTCGGCTTCGACTCCGCCGAGCACTACGAGGCCTACGTCACCCACCACGACCACGTCTCGCTCGTCCAGAAGTGGCGCCCGCGCACCGAAATCCTCCGCGTGCACGACATCCTCGACGAGAGCCGCTGAGTCATCCTCCAGCGACAGCGCACGAAAAAGCCGGGCAAATACGCCCGGCCTTCTTCTTGCAACCAATGTGCTCAGTCGACCTTGTCGAGGTGCACATCCATCTGCGGAAACGGGATACCGATCTTCGCGTCGTCCAGGTGCTTCTTCGTCAGACGGGTCAGTTCATCCTTCGCCGGCCAGAAGTCCGCGGCGTTCACCCACGCCCGAACCGACCAGCCGATCGACGAATCGCCGAGCTCCTGCAGCACGATCGCCACATCCTTGTCCGCGAGTTTCTGAGGCAAAGCTTCCGCCGCCCTCGTCAGCACCGCACGCACCTCGTCGAGGTCCGCGCCGTAATCCGTGCCGACCGCCACATCCACGCGACGCGTCTCGTGGAAGCTCACGTTCTCGATCGTCGAGCCAAAGACCTCGCCGTTGGGCACGATCAGGCGCCGGTTGTCCGGCGTGTCCAGAATCGTCGCGAACAACTGGATCTCCTTCACCGTCCCCGCCGTACCCGCGGCGTTGATGTAATCGCCGACTTTGAACGGACGGAAGATCAGGAGCATCACGCCGGAAGCGAAATTGCCCAAGCTCCCCTGCAGCGCCAGACCGACCGCCAAACCGGCCGCGGCGATCAGTGCCGCGAAGCTCGCCGTCGGAATCCCGAGAATCCCGATCGCCGTAATGACGCCGAGCGCGAGGATCGCCCAACGCGCCATGTTCGAGAAAAACAGCGACAGCGTGGTGTCCAATCTCTTCGACTTCTCGCCGCGGTTACGGATCCGCGCCGCGACCCAACCGGCGACGATCCACGCGATCACCAGAATCAGCACGACCTGGCCGATGGCCCACGCCAGATCAACGGCGAATGCCGTCAAAGCCTCCGGGTCAGTCCAGTCCGTCGGAATCTCGACGCCCTGATCGCCCGCGGTTGTGGTCGCATCCGCCCCGTTCGCCGCGTCTTGCGCAGCGTCATTCGCCGTCGACTCCGCGTCCTGATTTTCTTGCCAAAACATGATCGGTCCTCCTGAAATGCGCGAGTTGCCCCCGCTGGGTCAGGACAGACCATACCACATTCTGAACCGGGAGTTCCACCCAACGTCCATGCAGACAAGGACTTAGCGATTTTTGCTGGCCCGATCCCGCCTCAGTCCGTCGGGATGTCATCGCTGGTGACGATCTCGCGGAACCGCTCGCGCAGCTTCTTCGTGACCTCGCCCTCGCCGTCGGACACCTGCGTGTAGGTGTACGCGCTCGGGCCTTCGCCCGATCCGGTCTTCTGGCCGACCTGCGTCACCGCGATGATCTCCGCAGCCGAGCCGGTCAGGAAGATCTCGTCCGCGCCCAGCACGTCCTCAAGCTTCAGCTTCTTCTCGGTCAGCTTCAGGCCGCAATCCGGCACCAGACGGTCGATCACGAACTGGCGCGTGATGCCGTCGAGCATGCCCACCGGAACCGGGCTGGTGAACAGCTCGCCGTTCTTGATGATGAACAGGTTGTCGCCCGTGCACTCGCCGACATACCCGTCAGTCGAGAGCATGATCGCCTCGAGCACCGTCTCGGTGATCGGCGCGTTCTCCGGCGTCGCGTCCATCGCCTCGACCTTCGCGAGGATGTTGTTCAGGTAGTTCAGACTCTTCAGGCGCGGATCGAGACACGCCGTGGGCGTCCGCGGCCGCTGCGCCACGATCACCTTCATCCCGTGCTCGTACAGCTCCGGCGGGTACAGCGAGATCGTGTCCGCGATGCACACCACCGCCGGACGCTGGCACTGGAACGGGTTCAGCCCCAGCGTGCCCGCGCCGCGGCTGAAGATCAGGCGGATGTACCCCTCCTTGATCCCGTTCGCCTCGACGCATCGCTCCATGATCCGGCGCATCTCGTCCTTCGAGTAGGGGAACCCCGTCCCGCGCCGACCCAGCTTGTCACCCACGCCGCCGCCCTGGCGGAACATGTGGATCGCCTCGGCGTTGCGGTAGATCCGGTCCAGGTGGGCCTGGCACTTGAAGATCACGCCGTTGTAGACCCGGATGCCCTCGAACACCCCGTCCCCGTACAGGTAGCCGTGGTCGAACACGCTGACCTTTGCCTCGGACTGCGGCAGCAGCTCCCCATCTATCCAGACCATTCGTTCTTTCCCCGGCGAAGCGGGGACGGCGGGCTGGCTGACGGGCTGCTGAGACGAGACAGAGGTCATCGAATGCTCCTTCGTTCGTGGCTTCTGTGAACAGATCGTGGCCCGCGAGAGGAGCGAACCATCAACCGCCCAGTATATCGGCACCGGGTTGAGCCCACCCCGGACGGGTCAATTCCCCCCTATCCGCGTGGGCGAACACCCGTTCGAGGATCGACGTCGGGTGGCATGGCCACGCAACGCGTGGCTATGCGAGTCCCTGCGGGCGCACAGATTCCGCGACATAGCCAAGCGCGATGGGTGCCGGGGTCTGAGCGCAGCGAAGGCCCCGCGAGGCGCGCATGTCCGCCCCGGCGCGCGCCGCGTGGGCTCGGGCGCATCGCCACTTTCCGACTTTCTCAAGAATTTTTCCGCCCGTCGTTCCTGCGGATTCCCGCGATGCATTTTCGCATCACCACCTCCTGCGCGCGCCGAATGGGCCCGCCGGCCCTAAGGGTGAGGGAGGTGCACATTTGCACACCGCAGCGAAACAACCGTCCGAAACCGCCAACACCAACACCCAGACCGCCGAGGAAGTCCTCGCGCAGCTGAAGACGATCTA
>Ga0070726_10004470_pt1 | contig 11143 bp, 21 predicted proteins | sample tdAd471_FD_67275 | JGI IMG/M metagenome (GOLD analysis project Ga0070726, IMG submission 67275) | Marine sediment microbial communities from the Atlantic coast under amendment with organic carbon and nitrate - tdAd47.1 | ecosystem: Environmental > Aquatic > Marine > Coastal > Sediment | place...
CCAAGGCGTCCGCCGCAACGCGACACGCCGGCAAAGCGCGAGGGTTCGGATCACCCCTTCGCTCCCGGACCACTCACGTCGATTAAAGGTCTGCATGACGCGCGAGCGGAAAGCGCCCTTATTCCGCGTCCTCATCGGCTTCGGCCACTTCCTGGGTCGGGCCTGAATCCTGGCCTTTGGCCTCCGGATTGCGGTCGACCAACTCGATGACCGCCATGGGCGCCATGTCGCCGTAGCGAAAGCCGGCCTTGAGCACCCGCGTATAGCCACCGGCACGTTGTTTGTATCGCTCGGCCAGTTCACCGAAAAGCTTCTCGGTGATCTTCGGATCGCGCAAACGGGCGATTGCCTGGCGGCGTGCATGCAGGTCGCCCCGCTTGCCGAGAGTGATCAGGCGGTCCATCACGCGCCGCAGGTCTTTGGCCTTGGGCAGCGTCGTTTCGATCTGCTCGTGCTTGATCAAGGCTGCTGCCATATTGGCGAACATGGCCTTGCGGTGAGCGGCCGACCGACTGAACCGCCGGCCGCTAAATCCGTGCCGCATGACGGATCCTCCCTTCTTGCTCCTGGCTTCGCGCGCGAAACCGGTTGTTCATCCCGCCGCCGATCGACCCGGCACTCGCCCGATCTCCTGAAACGGCTAGGGTGGGGTCCCCCGCGGACCCCCGGGGCGCCTTGCGCCCCTAGAAAGGCTCTTCGAGCCGCTTGGCCAGATCCTCGATGTTCTCAGGCGGCCAACTCGGGATCTCCATACCCAGGTGTAATCCCATGGTCGCCAACACCTCTTTGATCTCGTTCAGAGACTTGCGGCCGAAGTTCGGCGTGCGCAGCATCTCCGCTTCGGATTTCTGCACCAGATCGCCGATGTAGACGATGTTGTCGTTCTTGAGGCAGTTGGCCGAACGCACGGACAACTCCAACTCGTCGACCTTGCGCAACAGATTGCGGTTGAAGGGCGGCTCGGCCTGACCGTCCTCGATGACGTGCTGTTGCGGCTCGTCGAAGTTGATGAAGAGCTGAAGCTGGTCCTGCAGAATGCGGGCCGCCAAGGCAACCGCATCCTCCGGACGCACCGCGCCGTTGGTTTCGATTTCCATGGTGAGCTTGTCGTAGTCGGTCACCTGCCCGACGCGGGTGTTGTCCACGGTATAGGCGATCTTGCGCACCGGCGAGAAGATCGAATCCACCGGGATGAGGCCGATGGGCGCGTCCTCCGGCCGGTTCTGCGAGGCCGGGACGTAGCCCTTGCCGGTGCTGACGGTGAGTTCCATATCCACCCGCGCGCCGTCGTCCAACGTGCAGAGCACGAGGCCGGGGTTCATGATCTCGATGTCGTGGCCGGTGTCGATCTGGCCGGCCGTCACCTCGCCCGGGCCCTCCGCGCGCAGGCGCATACGCTTGGGCCCCTCACCACCCATGCGCAACGCGATCTGCTTGACGTTCAAGACGATGTCGGTGACGTCGTCGCGCACGCCGGGTATCGAAGAGAACTCGTGCAGTACGCCGTCGATTTGTACCGACGTCACGGCGGCGCCCTGAAGCGAGGAGAGAAGGATCCGCCGCAGTCCGTTGCCCAGCGTCAAGCCGAAGCCACGCTCCAGCGGCTCGGCAACGACCTTGGCCAGACGGCTCTCGTCGGGTCCGGGTTGGATATCCAGCTTGGCGGGCTTGATCAATTCAGTCCAATTTTTTTGCAGCACAATCGATATCCTCATCGCTCTGGAAAAGGCCGGAAGGTGTCCCCGGGTTTGGGGTGGCCGCCCTTGGCCGATCGATTAGTCCATACCCTCGCGTCTCCATTGACGCCCTACGGGTTTGCGTCCCGGCCCGGTCGAGCGGTCCGCGGACGATCCGGTCTACTTAGACGCGCCGCCGTTTCGGTGGTCGGCAACCGTTATGCGGGATCGGCGTGACGTCCCGAATGGCGGTGATCGTAAAGCCAACGGCCTGAAGTGCGCGCAGCGCCGATTCGCGGCCCGAACCCGGTCCGCGGACGTTCACCTCGAGGGTCTTGACCCCATGCTCTTGCGCCTTGCGCCCGGCATCCTCGCCGGCGACCTGCGCCGCATAAGGCGTCGACTTGCGCGAGCCCTTAAAGCCCAATGTGCCGGCGGAAGACCAGGATATGGTGTTGCCCTGCACATCGGTGATGGTGATCATCGTGTTGTTGAAGCTCGCGTTCACGTGCGCGATGCCGTTGGTTATGTTTTTCCGCTCGCGCCGACGCAGGCGCGCCTGTGGTTTGGCCATGGCCTTGGGTTCCGTTCCGCTTGTCTAAATCAATTCTACCGTCTTACTTCTTCCTTCCGGCAATGGGCCGAGCCGGGCCCTTGCGGGTGCGCGCGTTGGTGCTTGTACGCTGGCCGCGCACGGGAAGGCCCTTGCGATGGCGCAAGCCCCTGTAGCAGCCCAGATCCATCAGCCGCTTGATGTTCATTGCGACCTCACGCCGCAGATCGCCCTCGACGTTGTAGCCGCGGTCGATCGTTTCGCGAATTCGCAACACCTCCTCCTCGGTCAGCTCGTTCACCCGCCGCTCCGCGGGGACGTCAACCGACCGGCAGATGCTCCTGGCCTTGGCGCGGCCAATACCGAAAATATAGGTCAAGGCGATCTCGACGCGTTTGTTCGTCGGAATATTGACGCCAGCGATACGTGCCACGTGTCAGCTCCTCAGCCAGTGGAGGCCACCAAGGCCCCGGTCGGAGTTTACCATCCCAAGAGTTTACCGTGTTGCGGCCAAGCCAAGAATTGCGAACGGACCAAGAATGTCGGACAGGCCAAAAGGTCCGTACGCAAGGGGCGCCGGGAAGGCGCGATTATAGAAACCCGCTCTCCCAAGTCAACAGGCCTTCTCGTCCAATAACGCCTCGAGTTGGCGCGTCACTTCCCCGATCGGCGCCATGCCGTCGACCGACCGCAAAATTCCCTTCTGCTCGTAGTAAGGCAATATCGGCTCCGTCTGCGCGTGATAGGCGCCAAGCCGCGAGCGCACCGTCTCCTCATTGTCGTCGGCGCGGCGGCTGAACTGCTCGCCGCCACAGTGGTCGCAAACTTCCGAGGTCTTCGGTTGATGAAAGACGTCATGATACCCGGCGCCGCACGACGCGCAGGAAAAACGCCCCGTAATGCGCCCAACCAGCTCTTCCTCATCGACCGCGATCTGGATCACCGCGTCGAGCTCGAGCCCCTTATCGGTCAGCATCCGGTCAAGCGCCTCGGCTTGCGGCGTGGTCCGCGGAAAACCGTCGAGGATGAAGCCGCCGGCGCAATCCGGCTCTTCGACGCGCGCCGAGATCATATCGATCACCAACTGGTCGGGCATGAGCTGGCCCGCATCCATGATCGACTTGGCCTCGCGGCCCAACTCGCTTCCCGAAGCCACCAGGGCGCGCAACATATCGCCGGTGGAAAGCTGCACCAGGCCATACTTCTCCTCGATCCGCTTGGCCTGCGTACCCTTTCCGGCACCCGGTGGACCGAGGAGAATGATGTTCATCCACGCCGCCCCTTCAGCTTGGCCTTCTTGATCAGCCCCTCGTATTGATGCGCAAGAAGGTGCGAATGGACCTGCCCGACCGTGTCCATGGTCACCGAAACCACGATCAGCAGCGATGTCCCGCCGAAATAAAACGGCACCGCGAACTTGGTGATCAGGATCTCGGGCAGAATGCAGACGAGAGAGAGGTACAGTGCGCCGACCGCCGTCAACCTCATAAGCACGAAATTGAGATAATCGCCGGTGTTCTTGCCCGGCCGGATGCCCGGAATGAAGCCACCGTTCTTCTTCAGGCTATCGGCGGTATCGTAAGGATTGAAGACGATCCCGGTGTAGAAGAAGGCGAAAAAGATGATCAGCGCGACGAACACGACCAGAAACAGAGGCTGGCCGCGCCCCAGGGTCGCCGTGACCCAGGTCAGCCACTCCGGCCCACCGGCCGACGCGAAGCCCGCAACCGTCAAGGGCATGAGGAGCAGCGATGAGGCGAAGATCGGCGGGATGACGCCCGACGGATTGATCTTCATCGGCAGGTGCGAGGCCTCGCCGCCGAACATCTTGCTGCCGACCTGCCGTTTGGGATAGCGCACCACGATCCGCCGCTGGGCCCGTTCCACGAAAACGATGAAGGCGATCACGGCCACGGCCATGACCAGCAAGAACAGCAGGAACAGCACCGCCATCTGGCCGGTGCGCGTCAGCTCGAAGACCTGCCCCAGCGCCAGGGGCAGATTGGCGACGATGCCCGAGAAGATGATGAGCGATATGCCGTTGCCGACACCGCGCTGGGTGATCTGCTCGCCCAGCCACATCAGGAAGATCGTCCCGCCGGTCAGCGTCACCACCGTGGTGAAGCGGAAAAAGAGCCCTGGCTCGATCACCGCCGAAGATCCGCTGGAAGCTTGCAGTCCCTCGAGGCCGGCGGCGATTCCATAGGCCTGGAACGAGGCCAGGACGACGGTGCCGTAGCGAGTATACTGGTTGATCTTCTTGCGCCCCGCCTCGCCCTCCTTCTTGAGCGCCTCCAAGGTCGGAGAGACCGCGGTCAGGAGCTGCATGATAATGGAGGCGGAGATATAAGGCATGATGTTGAGGGCGAAGATGGTCATCCGCCCCAACGCGCCGCCGGCGAAGGCATCGAACATGCCCAGGACGCCGGTGTTGAACTGGGAAAACACGTCCTGAAGAATGAACGGATCGATACCCGGAATGGGAATATAGGTCCCCAGCCGATAGATCACCAGACAGCTCAGGGTGAACCAAATACGCTTCTTCAGCTCCGTGGCCTTGGCCAAAGCGCCGAAGTTGATGCTGGCGGCTAGTTGCTCGGCGGCGGACGCCATAGACTCGTTCCCATCGAAAGTAAGATCCGCTTGGACTCTATTCCTTGGCGGCGCCTTCGCTTGCGCCTTCGGCGGCCGGCTCCGAAACCGGCGCGCTTAGCGTAAGCGTTCCGCCGGCTTTCTCCACCGCCAGAACCGCCGCCTTCGAGGCGCCGGCGAGGATTATGTTCAACTTGGCCTTCAACTCGCCCTTTGCAAGCAGGCGAATTCCGTCCCTGGGCTTTTTTATCAGTCCGGCCGCGACGATCGCCGCCGTATCCACCGGCTTCTTGGCATCCAGCCTGCCCGCGTCGATAGCTTTCTGGAGGCCCCCGATATTGATGACCCGGTAGGTCTTGCGGGATACGTTCTTGAAGCCGCGTTTCGGCAGCCGGCGATGCAGCGGCATCTGGCCGCCCTCGAAACCTTTGAGGGAGACGCCACTGCGCGAATTTTGCCCCTTGTGGCCGCGCCCGGCCGTCTTGCCGTGCCCGGAGCCGATGCCGCGCCCAAGCCGCTTCCTGGCTTTGCGGGCGCCTTTGTTGTCACCAATCTGATTGAGCTGCATGGTCGCGCTTCCTTCCGGACGATCCGGCCCTCTTTTTTCTTACGCCTCTTCGACGACGACGAGATGGCGCACCTTGTGGATCATGCCGCGCACCGCTGGCGTGTCCTCGAGCTCGCGGCTGCGCTGCAACTTGTTGAGGCCCAGACCGACGAGGGTCTGGCGCTGCTTGCCCGGGCGCCCAATCGGGCTTTTGATCTGCCTTACCCGAACGGTTTTCTTCTTTTCGGCCATCACCGCTTACTCCCGCGCCTCGGCCGCCGCGACGTCGCGACGTCCGAGAATTTCGGACACCTTCTTGCCGCGGCGCTGGGCGACCATGCGCGGGCTGGCGCAGCGCCGCAATCCTTCGAAGGTCGCCTTGATCATGTTGTGCGGGTTGGAGGAGCCGACCGACTTGGCAACCACGTCCTGCACGCCCAGCGCCTCGAATACCGCGCGCATGGGGCCGCCGGCGATCACCCCGGTACCGGCCTCGGCCGATCGCATGAGGACCCGGCCGGCGCCATACCGGCCCCTGACGTCGTGGTGAAGCGTCCGGCCTTCGCGCAGCGGCACGCGAATCATGTTCCGCTTGGCCGACTCCGTGGCCTTACGAATGGCCTCAGGCACCTCGCGTGCCTTACCATGGCCATGGCCGACCCGGCCGCGCCCGTCGCCGACGATGACGATCGCCGCGAAACCGAAGCGCCGGCCGCCCTTCACCACCTTGGCCACGCGATTGATCCCGACCAGCTTTTCGATCAACTCCGGCTCATCGTCACGTGAGCGCCGGTCGTCGCGTGAGCGCCCGTCGCGCCGAGAATCTCTTGCATTGCGTGCCATGGTCCAAAGCTCCTTAGAAAGACAGGCCGTTTTCACGGGCCCCGTCGGCCAGCGCCTTTACCCGGCCATGGAATAGGTAGGCGCCGCGATCGAAGACCACGTCCTTGACCCCGGCGGCCAGCGCCCGCGCCGCAACCAGCTTGCCGACCTCGGTGGCCGCGGCCTTGTCGCAACTGCTTTTCAGCTTGCCCTTCAGGTCCTTGTCGATGGTCGAGGCGGTGGCCACCGTGCGGCCCTGGGCATCGTCGATCACCTGGGCATAGATGTGCTGGTTCGAGCGGAAAACCGACAGCCGCGGCCGGCCGCTCACCCGCGCGGCGCCCCGCACGCCTTTACGGACGCGCCACTTGCGGCGTTGGCGAATAGTCGATGCTTTCGTCATGGCCTTACTTCTTCTTACCTTCTTTGCGCAAGATCACCTCGTCGGCGTACTTGATGCCCTTGCCCTTGTAGGGCTCGGGCTTGCGGAAGCCGCGGATTTCCGCGGCGACCTGTCCGACGCGCTGCTTATCGGCACCAGATATGGTAATCGCGGTCGGCTTTTCGCACTTGATCTGAATGCCCTCGGGCACCGGATAGATCACGTCATGGCTGTAGCCGAGCTGCAGAACGAGGGAGCTATCTTGGAGCAACGCGCGATAGCCGACCCCATTGATCTCGAGCTGCTTGGAAAAACCTTCGTTGACGCCGCTCACCAGATTTTGCACCCGCGAGCGCGCGGTGCCCCACATGGCACGGGCACGCTTGGACTGGTTGACCGGCCGCACCCATACCTTGCCGTCCTCGAGCGAGACCGTGACGTCGCCGCTCGCCTTATACTCCAACCGCCCGAGCTTGCCCTTGGCCGCGACCAGGCTCCCATTGATGGTCACCTCGACGCCGCTGGGCACCTCGACCGGATTCTTCCCTACGCGAGACATCGTCAATCGTCCTCAGAACACGCGGCAGAGCACTTCGCCGCCAACATTGGCAGCCCGTGCTTCCTGATCGGACATGACGCCGCGGGGAGTGGAAAGGATCGTAATGCCCAGCCCGTTCAGGACCCGGGGCAATTCCTTGATCTTGGAATAGACCCGGCGACCCGGCCGCGACACCCTCGAGATCTCTTGGATCACCGGCTGCCCATCATGGTATTTCAATTGAATTTCGACAGTGAGCAGACCCGCATTCGGGTCCGAAACCTCGAAATCCCTAATATAGCCTTCGCGCTTCAGCACCTCGAGCACATTGGTGCGCAACCGAGAGGCCGGCGCGTTGACCGCCGGCATTTGGTTCCGCTGGCCGTTGCGGATGCGGGTCAGCATATCGCCTAAAGGATCGCTCATCGACATCGTGCGTAACCCTTCCTACCAGCTCGACTTGACCAAGCCCGGGATCTGGCCGGTGCCGCCCAGATCGCGCAACGCGATCCGGGAGATATTGAACTTCCGATACACGCCGCGCGGCCGGCCCGATATCTTGCACCGATTGCGCACCCGGTTGGCCGCCGAATTGCGGGGCATCTCGGCAAGCTTGAGATAGGCCTGGAAACGTTCTTCCGGTGCCAGGTCGCGATCCTTGGCGATCGCTTTCAACGCCGCACGCTTGTTCGCATAACGCCGGACCAACTTGCGGCGGTGCTCGTTCTTTTCGATGGCGCTTTTCTTAGCCATAAATGCGTCCTCCGCCCTGTCAGTTCCTGAACGGCATGTTGAAGCCGCGGAGCAGGGCTCTTGCTTCCTGGTCGGTCTTGGCGGTGGTGCAAATTACGATGTCCATGCCACGCACATCGTCCACCGAGTCGTAGTCGATTTCCGGAAATACGAGCTGCTCCTTCAACCCCATCGCATAATTCCCGCAGCCGTCGAAGCTCTTATCGTTCAAGCCACGGAAGTCCCGAACCCGGGGCAGTGCGACGGTAACCAGCCGGTCGAGGAACTCGTACATGCGATCGCGGCGCAACGTTACCTTGCAGCCGATGGGCATTTCCTCGCGCAGCTTGAAGCCGGCGATCGACCGCTTGGCCTTGGTCACGACCGGCCGTTGCCCGGTAATGAGGGTCATCTCGCTGGTCGCCGACTTCAGCTTCTTCGAATCGACGATGGCCTCACCGACACCCATGTTGACCACGATCTTCTCCAGACGCGGGATCCGCATGGGGTTGTCGTAGCCGAACTCCGCCATCATCGATGGCTTGATCGTCGTCTCGAATTCTTCCTTCAAGCGTGGTTTCATCGCTTTATGACCTTCGCTAGAGATCGATTGCTTCGCCGGAACGCTTGGCGAAGCGGACTTTACGGCCGTCCTTTTCGATCCGCAGGCCGACACGGGTCGGCAACTTCGACTTCGGATCGATATGGGCCACGTTGGAGATGTGGATCGGCGCTTCCTTTTCGATAATGCCACCCGCCGAGACCTGGCTCGGCCGCGTGTGGCGCTTGACCAGGTTGACGCCCTGCACCAGGACCCGATCGTCCTTGCGCAACACGCGGACTACCTCGCCGGTCTTTCCCTTGTCGCGACCGGTGGTCACCGCCACTTTGTCGCCCTTCTTGATCTTGAATTTCTTGGCCATCAAAGGACCTCCGGCGCCAAGGAGATGATCTTCATGAACTGCTTGGCACGAAGCTCGCGGGTGACCGGGCCGAATATGCGCGTGCCGATCGGCTCTTTTTGCTTGTTGATCAGCACCGCGGCATTGCGGTCGAAGCGGATGGTCGAACCATCGCCGCGGCGGATCTCCTTGGCCGTGCGCACGACCACCGCTTGATGAATATCGCCCTTCTTGACCCGCCCGCGCGGGATCGCCTCTTTCACCGACACGACGATGACGTCGCCGACGCCGGCGCTCCTGCGCTTCGAGCCACCCAGCACCTTGATGCATTGCACGCGCCGTGCGCCCGAGTTATCGGCCACATCGAGCTGGGATTGCATTTGAATCATGACCTAACCCTCCACGCTCTATTCTAAGCGGCGTCGCTTGACGACAAGATGCGCCAGGTCTTGGACTTCGATATCGGCCGACATTCCTCGATCCGCACCTTGTCCCCCACCGAGCACGCATTGGTCTCGTCGTGCGCGTGGTACTTCTTCGAGCGCTTGATGAACTTCTTGTAAACCGGATGCATGACGCGGCGTTCGACCAGAACGGTGACCGTCTTGTCCGCCTTGTCACTCACCACCACTCCTTGGAGAACGCGTCGAGGCATAAACCGAAACTCCTACGAAGCCTGCATCTGTTGCAGAATTGTCTTGATCCGCGCGATCCCGCGGCGCACCTCGCGCACGCGTGCGGTGTTCTCGAGCTGACCGCTGGCCTGCTGAAAGCGCAGGTTGAATTGCTCCTTATGCAGAGCCATGAGCTGGTCCTTGAGCTCGTCCGCGCTCTTGGTCCTCATGTCGGCCGCCTTCATGGCCTATCCCTCCTCGCTCATGCGGCTGACGAAGCGGGTGCGCACCGGCAGCTTCGCGGCCGCCAGGCGAAAGGCCTCGCGCGCCAGGTCCTGAGAGACCCCGTCCAGCTCGAACATGACCCGTCCGGGAGCGACCCGTGCCGCCCACCACTCGGGCGTGCCCTTGCCCTTGCCCTGGCGGACTTCCGCCGGCTTGGATGAGATCGGAACATCGGGGAAGATGCGTATCCACAGCTTGCCGACGCGTTTCATGTGGCGCGTGATCGACCGGCGGGCGGCTTCGATCTGACGCGCCGAAACTCGGCCGGGCGTGGTCGCCTTCAGGCCGTAGGCGCCGAAATTGAGCGCCGTGCCGCCTTTCGCGCTCCCGTGGATGCGGCCCTTATGTGCCTTGCGGTATTTCGTACGTTTCGGCTGCAACATGGCTCGTATTCCTCGAACTGACGCCCTTCTTGTCCGGTGCTCAGCGCTGGCCCTGAGCGTCGTGCAAACGCTTGTCTTGGGCCATGGGGTCGTGGGCCAGGATCTCGCCCTTGAAGATCCAAACCTTGACCCCGCAGGTACCGTAGGTCGTGTGTGCGGTGGCCTCGCCGTAATCGACGTCGGCGCGCAGCGTATGAAGCGGCACGCGGCCCTCGCGATACCACTCCGTGCGGGCGATCTCGGCGCCGCCCAGGCGTCCCGCGCAGTTGATCCGGATGCCGCCGGCGCCCAAGCGCATCGCCGATTGCACGGCCCGCTTCATGGCGCGGCGAAAGGCCACCCGTCGTTCAAGCTGCTGGGCGATATTCTCGGCCACCAGCACGGCATCGGTCTCGGGCTTGCGAATCTCGACGATGTTCAAGTGCACATCGCCGCCGGTCATATTCTGCAGCTCGCGCCTGAGCTTTTCGATGTCGGCGCCCTTCTTGCCGATAACCACCCCCGGGCGGGCCGTGTGGATCGTCACCCGCGCCTTCTTCGCCGGCCGCTCGATCACCACCTTGGAGGCACCGGCCTGTTTCAGGCGCTCGTGCAGGAACTTTCTGATGCGAAGGTCCTCGTGCAGCAGCTTGCTGAAATTGGCGTCCGCATACCAACGCGAGTCCCAAGTCCGGTTGATACCTAAACGCAAGCCGATCGGATTGACTTTTTGACCCATTACGCCGTCTCCTCGCGTTCACGCACAACCAAAGTCAGGTTGCTCCAAGGCTTTTGCAGTCGACCCACCCGACCGCGAGCGCGGGCACGGAACCGCTTCAGCACGAAACTCTTGCCCACCGTCGCCTCCTTGACGAAAAGCCGGTCGACGTCGAGTTGATGGTTATTCTCGGCGTTGGCGATCGCCGTCTGCAGCGCCTTTCTCACGTCGTTCGCGATGCGGCGCTTGGAAAAGGTCAGCTCCGCCAGCGCCGCCTCGGCGCTGAGCCCGCGGATGGAGGCCGCGACGAGATTGAGCTTGCGCGGGCTAACGCGGATGTTACGCACCACCGCCTTGGCCTCGCTGTCGGCAAGCTGCCGGGGAAAGGATGGTTTGCCCATGGCTCTAGCCCCTCTTCGC
>Ga0070726_10004473_pt1 | contig 11135 bp, 6 predicted proteins | sample tdAd471_FD_67275 | JGI IMG/M metagenome (GOLD analysis project Ga0070726, IMG submission 67275) | Marine sediment microbial communities from the Atlantic coast under amendment with organic carbon and nitrate - tdAd47.1 | ecosystem: Environmental > Aquatic > Marine > Coastal > Sediment | place...
CTCGCCGAGCAGGAGCTGCAGCTGGCGCGCTCCACCGACGACCTCGAGCAGCTGAAGCGCTTGCTGGATCGCTTCGGCGCGGCGCGCTGCGCGACCAACGCGCGCTGGGACCTGGCCACGCGCTACCTGCAGCGCAAGCTGCGCGAGGAGGCGGTGGCGGTGCTCGAGCGCTTCCTCCGCGAGTCGCCCCGCGACCCGCGGGTCGGGGAGGCCTGGGCGCGCTTGGCGACGAACTACGTCAAGCTCGGGAGGCGAGCCGAAGCGCGGCGGGTGCTGGGCCTGTTGATCGCGCTCGAGCCGGAGCCGCAGGTCAAGGGCGGTCGCAAGGTCGCGCTCCCCGCTCGCGCCTGGGCTCAGCCGCTCTTGACCCAGCTCGAGCAGGGCCGGGACCCGACGCTGCTCCAGGCAGAGGAGCACCTGATCGGCCTGCGCCCCCGCTTCCGCAGCGCCTTTCGCACCCGGACCGAGCTCGACGACGCCCCCCGCGGCCTGGTCGCGCCCCTCGACCTCCCCCCCCGCGACGACATCGTCGTCCTCCAGCGCGAGGAGCAGATCGAGCTCCTCGACCTGCGCACCGGTCAGAGCGAGAAGCTCTACGAGGAGCAGGTCGGCAGCCTGCTGCAGACCGGGTTCTGTGGCGAGACCCTGGTCGTCGGCAGCCGGAGCAGCGTCAACGGCTTCCTGCTGCCGAACGGAGCGGGCGCGACGCCGCGCAGCTCGTGGCGCTGGGTCCCGCCCGAAGCGCTCGACGGCGAGGTCGAGCAGGACGACGACGCCCCTCCCCTCGCGGTCGAGCTGGGCGTCGCGACCCTCGTGCGGGAGGTCGCCACCGCCGGCGAGTTGGTCGCGGTGCGGATCACCGGCGCGGTCTACCTGCTCGACGCCAGCAGCGGCGAGGTCGTGCAGCGAATCTCGGCTCCCCGGGTGCGGCGGATCACCGTGCGCGGCGACCGGCTCTACGTGCTCGGCTCCTCACCCGTCGGCGTCGAGGCCTACGACCTGGCCCAGGCCGAGGAGCCGCTCTGGCGCTACGCCTCCGAAGAGCGCGAGCTGACCGACCTCGCGTGGCTCGGCAGCGAGCAGCTCGTGCTGCTGGAGTCGGGCCTGACCCTGACCTCGCTGCGGGCGGACGACGGGAGCAAGGCCTGGTCGGTCAAGAGCCCCGACGACTGGTTCCTCGGGCTGCAGGCCGCCCCCGACGGGGCCCACCTGCTGGTGCGCTCGCAGTCTGGTGGCGACCGAGGGTTCACCGTCTACGGGTCCGTGGGCCAGGAGCTGTGGACCGACGGCGGACGCACCCCGGACGGCGCTCGCGCCGCGCTGAACCTGACCGAGCTCGGCGAGAGCGCGGTCTACTCCTGGCGGACCGCGGGCGGATCCGGCGAGCTGTGGGCCAACGACCTCGAGCGGGGAACGCTGCTCTGGCGCTACAAGCCCGCGGGGGGCGGCGCGCAGGCCCCGGACCGCGTGCTGGTGACCCCGGAGGTCGTCGCCTTCGGCCTGCGCAGCGCATTCAGCCAGCGCGTCGACCTCTCGGTCGTCGGTCGCGGCACCGGAGACCTCGTGCAGGCGCTGCGCGTCCCGGGCCGGCGACTGGTCGGTGCGGGGGTGCTGCCGATCGCCTCGAGGATCTGGGTCAGCACGGACCGCGGGCTGTGCGCCTTCGCGCACCTCGACCGCACCGAACAGGGCGAGCAGATGGCGCGCCTCGCCGCCCAGGTCTCGGTCGCTCCTGAAGACCTCGACGGCCGCCGGGCGTTGGCCCGGGCGCTGGTCCAGGGCGGAGACACCCAGGGTGGGGTCGAGATCCTCCAGCAAGCCTTGCTGAGCGAAGGCCTGACCGAGGCCGTGGCGGGGAGCCTGCTCGACGAGCTGGCGGCGCTGGTCGAAGCCGACACCGACGACCACCCGTTGACCCTCCCGATCCAGCGCCAGGCGCGCCCGCCCGTGATCGACGGCGAGCTGCACGACTGGTGGCGCCCCTGGTCGGGCACGACCCTCTTGCACCCCCGCCACGTGCAACCCATCCAGCAGCCCGCGGGCGCGGACGTCGGCCGCTGGCGCGGCAATGAGGACCTCTCGGGGCGGCTCTACATCAGCTACGACACCGACTACCTCTACTTCGCCGTCGACGTCTCCGACGCGGTCCTGCGGCCCTACGACACCGAGAGCGAGGAGTGGATCGGCGACGCGCTGCTGATCGCCATCGACTGCAAGGGCAACGGCGGAGAGTTCGTGCTCGACGACGACATGCTGCTCTCCCTCGCCCTGACCCTGCCCAAGAAGAAGAAGGACGACGAGGAGGAGGAGGCCGAGGAGGAAGAGGACGACTCCCCCGCAGGGCAGTACTTCGTGCGCCGCAAGGAAGACAACTCCGGGGTGATCTACGAGTGCGCGATCCCCTGGCAGAGCTTCCGCGACAACGGGGTCCCGGAGACCGACCTCGACCCCAAGACCGGTCCGCGGAAGGGGTTCCGCTTTGGATTCAACGTGATCGTCACCGACGACGACGGCGCCCGCGGGGCCAGCGGCCCCCTGGGGTCGCTGAAGACCCTGCAGCTCACCCCCGGCGTCTTGCTCCACCGGGACAAGAGCCGGCTGTGGCAGGGCTACGTTCCCCGCCGCTTCGCTCGACTCCTTATCCAGTAACGGGTTACAGTCGCGGGTGAACAGCCCATCGGCGGGGTCCGTCGAGGGCGCGGAAAGGACGTTGCCATGGGCACTCGACTGCTGAACCTGGTCCTGATCGGGGCACTCGCTGCGACGAGCGCCTGGGCGGTGGGCGTGGGCGAGCCGGTGGGGAACCTCACCGCGAGCGACGAGCAAGGTCGGAGCCACGCGCTCAGCAGCCACAAGGGCAAGACCGTGGTGTTCGTGTTCTGGGGCTCGCGCTGCCCCAACAGCGAGGCCTACGCCCAGCGCCTGAAGCAACTGGCCGGCAGCAGCGGGGTGGTGTTCTACGGCGTCGCCAGCAACTCAGGCGAGGCGGCGGCGGCGGTCAAGGCGGCCAAGGGCAAGCAAGGCCTGCCGTTCCCGATCCTGCTCGACCCCTCCAAGCAGCTCGCCAAGACCCTCGGCGCTGGGGTCACCCCGACCGCCTGCGTGGTCGACGGGAACGGGGTGCTGCGCTACCGGGGCGCGATCGACGACGACCCCGCCGGCAAGCGGAGCCAGGGCGTGAACCACTACCTCGAGGACGCGATCCAGGCGGTCAAGGCGGGGCGGGCGCCGAGCACGGCGTCCACCCGGGCCCGCGGCACGCGGATCCAGTAGCCGCCGGCCGGCGGGCTACTTGCCGAACAGCCCGCCGAGCTTGTCGCCGAGCTTCTTCTTCCCCTCTTCGACGGTGTCGCCAGCCTTCTCGCCCAGCTCGTCGGTCTTCTCTCCGACGGTCTCGCTGGCTTCGCCGGCCTTCTCGCCGGCCTGCTCACCGAGCTCGCCGGCGGTCTCGCCGACGGCCTCGGTGGTTTCGCCGGCCTTCTCGCCCGCGGCCCCGCCGAGGGCTCCGGCCTTCTCGCCGAGGGCGCCGGCCTTCTCGCCGAGCTCGCCGGTCTTCTCGCCGACCGCGTCCCCCAGCTCGTCGGCCTTGGCCTTGAGCTTGCCTTCGGCGTCCTTCAGCTGACCCTTGGCCTCGTCCAGGCCGGCCTTGAGGGCGGCCTCGCCCTTGGCCAGCCCGGCGTGGAGCTGGGCCTCGAGCTGCGCCTTGAGCGCGTCGAGGGAGGGGATCATCAGCTCGCCGCGCAGCAGCGCCGCGATCTCGGGGGGCAGGTCGTCGCTGGCGATGATCCCGGCCATGATCGCGGCCACGACCTCTTGCATCAGGCGGGCCATGCTCGCCGGATCTTGCTTGGTGCCGACGTCGGTCAGCTTCAGCTCCGGCAGGGTCAGCTCGAGGCCCGACTCACCGAACACCGTCTGGGTCAGCTTGACCTTGGCGTCGGTGATCTTCAGCTCGCGCACGATCAGCTGGGTTCCCGGGCCCTCGTCCTTGGCCTCGGCCGGCTGCTCCTCGGTCTCCGCGGGGGGCGGGGCGGGCTGGTCGGCCTTCTGCCGGCTGCTCTCCAGGTTGCCCAGCAGGGCCCCGAGGTTCGTCCCGTCGCGAGAGACCTCGAGGGAGACGTAGGGCGAGGCGATCCGAATGTGCTCGACCTCGATGGTGTCGGACATCAGCGACCCGAGGTTGGTCTTGACGCTGGTCTCGCCCACCGAGAACACGAACTCGTCCTTGAAACCCTCGGGGTTGCGCACGTTGAGGTTCGCGAGGGAGACCTGCCCGGCGAAGATCGAGAGCCCGGCGCTGCCGAGGGTCGTCTCGGTCTTCATCGCTTGGGTCCCGCCCTGCTCTACGCCGAGCTTGATCAGGGTGCCGCTGTAGGCGACGACTCCGATCAATCCGCCGACGACCAGGAGCAGCAACGCGGCGGCTGCGATCAGGAGCTTCTTCTTCATCTCGTCCTCCGGGGGCTCGCCCCACGCTGGATTCTAGGCGTTGGCTGCGGGTTCAGCTCAGGTGTTTGCTGAAGTGGGCCAGGGTCTTGGCCCAGGCGTCGCGGGCGGCCGACTCCACGTAGGCCTCGGGGCGGGTGTCGTTGAAGAACGCGTGCCCGGCGCCCTCGTAGATCACGACCTCGGTGTCGGCCACACCGCGCTCGCGCTGGTCCGCGGCCCAGGCCTGCGCGTCGGGCACCGAGAAGAAGCCCTCCTCCGAGCCGAAGAAGATCTTGGTCGGCGGGCAGGTGGTGTCCATCGGGTTGGGGGGCGGAGGGAAGCCGTAGAAGGCGACCGCCGCGTCGACCCCGGCGGTGGCCGCTGCGAGCATCGAGAGCGCCCCCCCCATGCAGAAGCCCACGACCCCGACCTTGGGGCAGCCCTGCTCGCGGAGGAAGTCCACGGCAGCCTTGATCTCCTTGGTGGCGCGGCCCCAGTCGAGGCCCTCCATCAGGTGCTGGGCCTCCTCGGCCTCGACGGTGCTCTTCCCGTGGTAGAGGTCTGGGGAGAGGGCGGTGTAGCCCTGCTTGGCGAAGCGCTCGGTGACGTCCTCGACGTGGGGCACCAGCCCCCACCACTCCTGGAGCACCACGACCCCGGGCTTGCCGTCGCCCACGTCGACCAGGTAGCCCTCGGCGCCGCCGTCTTCGCTCGTGAACTGGGTCAGCTTCGTCATCGGTCCTCCTCGGCTGGAGCGCGCACTCTACCTCGGCTCGGCAGGAAGTGGAGCCCTGCCCCGGGCGCTCAGCCGCCGAGGACCACCGCCGTCTGCAGCGACCCTTCGACCCACGCCGGGCGCTGGTCGAGGACGCGGAAGTAGTGGCCCCACACCCGCTCGACGTAGTCCCGCCGGTGGAAGGTGAAGGTCGACCCCTGGTGGGCGCCGAAGATGATCGCGTGGTCGCGTTCGGCGAGCACGTCCTGGGGCTCGAGCTGCTCAGGGAACCAGCCTGGGCGGTCCGCGGCGTAGGCCTCGAGGGTGTGGCTGTCCATGATCGTGAGCACCACCACCCCTCCCGGGCGGAGGACGCGGCGCAGCTCGAGCAGCCAGGTGTCCTCCAGGTGCTCGAGGTGGGTCATGACCGAGAGGCCGTAGATCAAGGAGAAGCTCGCGTCGGGGAAGGGCAGGTGCGGGAAGCTGGTGCCGGTGACGAAGCGCAAGGACTCGCCCAGGTGCGCGCGGGCCCAGGCGATCGCGCGCGCGTCGATGTCGACCCCCCAGCATTTGGCGCCGCGCTGGGCCTCGGCGGCGAAGTGTCGCAGCACCCGCCCCGAGCTGGAGCCCCAGTCGAGCACGCCCGCCTCGGCGTCGACCGCGGCGCCGTGCTCGGCGGCCAGGCGCTTGAGCTCGGCGGCCCACACCCCGCCGCGGCGGACGTAGTCCACGGGGTCCTGCAGGTAGCCGACCGTCAGCTCGGCCGGAGGCAGCGGGAGACCGTCGGAGCCGACCCGCGGCGGGGGGAAGGTCTGCTTGGCGGAGAGCACCTCGACACCGTGTCGCAGCGGCAACGCCTCGTGCAGCTTGCCGAGGATCGTGTTCGGGCTCAGGCCGCGGAAGGCGACGTCGTCGAGCCCCCACTGCGCGAGGCGCCGGAGCCTCGACTCGATCCGCTTCCGCATCTGCCCCCCTGCCGAGCGCCGCACACTACCAACCTTCGCGGGGTTCAGACCCCGGTGACCGTCGCCCAGGCGGCCGTCGGCGAGGCGTCGGCGACCAGGACCGCCACCGTGCGCTGCGCCCGCTCGGCGTCGCTGAGCGCCAGGGCACCGGCTGCGAGCCGCAGCGAGCCCCCGCGTTGAACGCAGCGGGGGGGGGTCTGCAGCAGGGCCAGCGCTCGCTCGCGGGGGAGGAGCGCGAAGGCGCCGCCGCGGCCGGGCACCACGCGCGGCGCGAGGGCCAGGGCCAGGTGGCCAAAGGTCCGGCGCGGGTTGAGCTCGAGGGGGACGAGGGCCAGCCCCTGGGGGAGCCGGGTCAGCACCGCGTCGATCCCGGCGGGGCCGCGGTAGCCGGCGGCGGCGAGGCGCGCGCCCGCCGCGCGACCCAGGGCCTCGAGCCCGCGCAGCAGGGCCTGGGGCTCGCCGTGCAGGGCGCGGCGCAGGTCCGCGTCGAGGCCGTCGTCGAGGGGGCCCACGTCGTGTCCGAGGTACTGCCCGCGACGATCGGTGCGGAAGCGTGTGCAGCCCAACACCCGCGCGCCGCGCTCCTCGACCTCGAGCAAGCACGAGAGGTCGGCGAGCCCGTCGAACCAGGGCTGGACCACCGCCGCCCCCTCCCGGGCGAGGACGCCGCGTGCCCAGCCCGCGAACCCCGACTCCCAGGGGGGGCCGTCGCTGCGCAGCTGCCCCCGCCCGCTGGTCCCGTAGGGGGCCTTGACCACCGCGCGGCCGGGGATCGCCTCCAGCTCCGAGGTCAGCGCCGCCCAGGCGTGGACGGCGCGGGGCAGGTCCGCGGGGAGCACGTTCAGCGCGGCCGTCTCCTCGAGCTCGGGGAGCACCCGCGCGAACCAGGTCTTGGCGAACAGCGGGCCCCACTCCGCGACGGGGGGGGGCGGCTCTCGCAGCGCCCAGCCTCGCGCCCGCGCGGCTGCCTCGGGGGTCCAGCCCCAGGGCCGCGCCGCGCCGAGCAGCCGCTCGGGCGCGTCGTCGGCGAACTCGGGGAGCGGGAACCCGGCCGCCTGCAAGGCCTCGAGCCAGGGCAGTCCGGGGCGCGGCGCGAGGACGACGTCGTCGGCGCGGGCGCACACCGCGACCACCGCCGCCAGGTCGCGGGTCAAGGTCTCCACCACCCGAGGCGGCTCGGCGCCGCTCCAGCGCAGCTCGCAGTCGGGGTTGAACCACAGCACGTCCGCCGGCCGGCCGCGACTCGAGCTGAACACCTTCAGCTCGCGCACGAAGTCCGGCGAGAGGCCGGCTCGCAGCCGCCCCTCCTCCCACACCGCGTCTCCCCGCGCGCGCCGGGGGGTCAACGGCGGCGGCAGGAGCCGGGTGTAGGCTTCCCAGGTCGTCTCCTCTGCCGCACGCCAGCGCTCGAACCAACGCAGTCCGAGGGCCACGTGCTGAACCTCTTCCCGCCCGATCCGTTCGAGGATCGCCGCGCTCTCGCTGTCGCCCACCTCACGCAGGGCGACGGCCGTGCTCTGCATGTGGTCGAGGTTCGCCTGCTCGAAGGTGAGGGCCATCACGGTCACGAACTGCAGCGGATCGGGGAGCTCGGCCATCGCGTCCCACAGGTAGCGATTCAAGGGGAGCGAGCCGAAGGGGACCCCCAGCGCCTCGAGGCGGTCGACGTAGAGCCGCAGGTGGCGCTGCTCGTCCTGGAGCGTGCTCGCCAAGCCGCGGCGGAAGGCCTGGGGAGCGTCCGGGAAGCGGAGGAGCATCAAGGCGAAGAGCTCGATCGCCAGGAGCTCGTGGTTCGCGAAGGCGTGCAGGAGCGCGGCGCGCCGCTGGGGGTCGCTGAGGTCGCCCTGGGGAACGTCGCTGCGGGTCGCTGACCAGGCGAGCGCTGCGTCGCGAGCCGGTGCCCGCACGGTCTCTGGATCACCGGGGTGGTCGTCGGTCAGCCCGTCGTCGCCAGCGGCGGTCAACTTCTCGGGGAGGGTGCCGGTGCCTTGGAGGATCGTCTGGGCCAGGGCGCGGAGCTCCATGGGGCCAGTCTACGCGTCCGGTCGCTCGCGAGACGCAGCCGAGGGGGCTAACGCAGCCCAGACCGACTGCCGCTCCCCGTCCCACTCCCAAACGCCTGCTCCGCCGACCACGTCAACAAGGAGAACCCCGGAGCTCGGGGATCCAACGACCAGGGCTTCCGCCGTGCCGCGGGGCCACGGGTCCGACGCCGCAACACGAGCAGCCCCAGCAGCGCGAGCAGCGCCCCGATCGCGCTCCAGGCCGAGGCCTCGTCCACGTCCGGGGTCAGGCTGCAGCCCCCCGAGGAGCTGCGGCGACCGCTGGAGGGAGGAGCAGGGGTGCTGCCCGCGGCGGTGGTGCCGTTGCTGGTCGTGCTCCCGGTGGTGCTGCTGGGCGTCGGGGCCACGCTGCCGGCGCTCAGCGGAGGATCGAGGTAGGCGACCAGGCCCTGCATCAGGGACGCGCGGTCGGCGGGGTCTTCGATGGCCTCGAGGCCGAAGCCCATGACGACGCTGCGACGGGCGACGCCCACCGCCGCGGGGGGCGCGCCGGCGGCGTCGTAGGCGAGGAGCACGTCGCCCCCGGCGGCGGGTTGGAGCACGTCGGGTGAGAGCGCGGCGTAGCGCCCGCGGCTGAAGTCGAGGGTCAGCGCGGGGAGCGGTGCGCCGGGGGCGGTGAGCGCGACCTGGGTCCCGGCGTCGTCGCGGACGTAGGCCGCGCCGAGCACCTGCTGGAGGAAGGCGACCCCGCCGTTCTGGGCCTCGAGGTCCCAGCCGAGCTCGGTGCCTCCGGTCAGCAGGCGGCCGCCGCCCTGGAGGTAGGCCTCGACCAGGCTCTGCTCCGTGGCGTCGAAGGTCCGCCGGCGCGAGCCCTCGCGGCCGAGGAGCCAGTCGACCAGGCCGTAGGCGGTCAGGCTCAGGGCGCCGCTGGCGACGGCCTCGTTCTCGGCGAAGTCGAGGGGGACCGCCGTCGGCAGGGCCGCGGTCCAGGCGTCGACGTGCTCGCGGGCGTAGTCGCCGCTGTAGGCGCGCTCGACGTTGAGCCAGGTGTGGCGGTAGTCGCGGTCGAAGCCGTCGACGAGGGCGACCCCGGTCCCGGGCTCGCCGGCGACCGCGCCGCCGACCTTGGAGGGCAGGCCCTCTCCCCCCGCGTTCACGCCGGCGACCTTGGCGAACACCACCTGCCCCGGCTGCAGGCCCTGGAGCACGAGCTCGGTGCCCTGCACGAGCTGGCCGTCGTCGAAGCCGCGCCCGTCGGGGCTGAGGTAGACCTTGAACCCGCTGGGGGTCGCGCTCGGCTCGCGGGGGTCGGGGGTCCCTTCCCAGCGGATCCGCAGCTGGCCGCCGCCGGTGTTCTCGATCCGCAGCTGCTGCGGGGGGAGGGGCACCATCGCGGCGTTGGGGGCCCAGTAGCGCATGATCCCCTTGTAGATCGCGCGGGCGGCGACCTGGCGAAAGGTCGCGCTGCGCAGCAGCGCGGCGTCGTCGGGGTCGTCGTGGAAGCCGAGCTCGATCAGGCAGCCGGGCATGTTGCGGCACTCGCGCAGCTCGCCGAAGTTCGCGGTCCGTCCGCCGAGGTCCCGCCAGCCGGGGGCGACCAGCGCCCGCACGTCGTCGCGGATCGAGGCGTTGATCCGGTCGCGCAGCGCGTCGGCCTCGGGCTGCAGCGGGCTGGGCGCGGTGGGGTAGTGCGCGGGGCCGCTGCCGCCGCGGCCGTTGGCGTAGCTGTAGGTCGAGATCCCGCGCGCGCCGTTGCCGGCGGCGTTGGTGTGCAAGGCGACGTAGAGGAAGTCGCGTCGCCAGCGGGTGAGGTCGCCGCCGGCGAGGGTCCGCGCGTAGACCGGACGGATCGTGACGTCGCCGTTGGCGGCGGTGAAGCCCTTGTGGGGGAGGAAGGTGCTCGCCGACTCCCGCCAGCGGGGCTCGCCCGAGGGGCCGATCCCGCCGCCGACGCGGATCGCGTTGGCGATACACACCTGGTTCGGGTCGGCGCCCTGGTTCGAGAGGCTCACGCTCGCGGGGGTGCCCGCGACGAAGTAGAAGTCGCCGAGGAAGGTCCAGCCGACGCCGAGGGCCTGCTGGTCGAGCACGACCTCGCTCACGCCGCCGGCGTGGGTCACCCGGTAACGCGCCGCGGTGTTGCGGTTGGTGCCCCGGGTGTAGCGCACGTAGACCGGGTAGCGCCCGGACGCCGGCGCCATGAAGGCGAAGGTGGCGGTGGCCCCCCCGTTGGGGCTGCAGGCGGCGTAGCGATACTCGCTGCCGAAGAAGCCGGGGGTCGCGGTGGAGGGGGTCCAGGTGCCGGTCTGGCTGTAGCCGGGGTCGCTGGTCGAGACGACGAGCTCCGCGGCCTGGAAGCTCCGCTCGCGGCAGCTCTCCACGTGGGCGCCGGCGTTGACCAGGTAGCGCTGGAGGTACTCGATCACGATCTCGTTGGTGTGAACGTCCTCGAGGATCTCGTGCAGCACCGGGCGCTGGAAGCGGTAGGCGCCCGCGGAGAAGAACTTCCCGTGTCCCGGGCTGATCACCACCGTCCGCCCCGCGAGGGGACCGTTGGGGTTGGGGACGAGGTGCGTGTCGGCCGAGCAGACCGTGACCGCGAACGCCGCGCAGGCGGCGAGTTGAAGCCACCGCATGAGGGTGCTCCCGGAGGTGTGGAGGGAAGGGACACCGGGAGCAGTGCACGGAGGGTGCCAGGTTTAACTGCAGCGTTTGACGTCGGCGTCTTTTCATTCCAGGTTTCGCTGAAAAGACCTTCGGTTCCACGCGGGTCGCACCCGAGCCGGTTGGAACCCCCTGGCTGGCTGTGGTATATCGCTACCCAACCAGAATCTTGGGGGAACCATGCACCAGTTGCGGATCACCGCGGGCCCGGGCGCCGGGCGCGTGTTGGCGCTCAACCCGGCCTACTCCTACACCCTCGGCCGCGACGCCGCAGCGCACCTCAGCGTGCCCGAGGATCAGACCCTCTCGCGGACCCACGCCGAGTTCGTGCCCCAGGGCGGGGGCTGGTTGCTGCGCAAC
>Ga0070726_10004475_pt1 | contig 11132 bp, 8 predicted proteins | sample tdAd471_FD_67275 | JGI IMG/M metagenome (GOLD analysis project Ga0070726, IMG submission 67275) | Marine sediment microbial communities from the Atlantic coast under amendment with organic carbon and nitrate - tdAd47.1 | ecosystem: Environmental > Aquatic > Marine > Coastal > Sediment | place...
TTTGGTCAAGGGCATGGAATTCTCCTCCCTTTCGCTGTCCTCGATAGATTGGCGCGCGATGTGCGATATCAAGCTGTTTTCACGGCACCGTCGGGCGGCGTACTCCCCGCTCGGGGCGTTCGTCACGGTCCGAAAACCACCGGCGCGAGCAGCCAGACGACGGCAGAGATGACCGCGATGGCCGTGAGGTTCACCAGGAAACCGGCGCGCGCCATGTCGGGTATGGTCAACTGTCCGCCGCTGAAGACGATGGCGTTGGGCGGGGTCGCGACCGGCATCATGAAGGCCATGGAGGCGGCCAAGGCGGCGGGCACCAGCAGCATCATGGCCGGCGCGCCCATGGCGGCGGCGAGCGCGGCGATCACCGGCAGAAAGGTCGCCGTGGTGGCGGTGTTCGAGGTGAGTTCGGTCAGGAAGACGATCACCGTGGTCAGGATCAGCACGATGACCAGCAGCGGCAGCGCCGCGAACACGGTCAGGCTTTGGCCGATCCATTCCGCCAGCCCGCTGGCCGAGACCTGGCCGGCCAGGCTGAGGCCGCCGCCGAACAGGATCAGCACGCCCCAGGGCAGCTTGCGCGCCCATTCCCAGTTCAGCAGGAATTCCCGCTTCCGCAAATTCACCGGCACGCAGAACAGGACCACGCCGGCGGTGATCGCGATGCCCGCGTCGGACAGGCCGGCGAGCGGACCGGCGAGCGCCTCGATCCCCTGCAGAACCGGGCGGAAGATCCATAATGCCGCGGTGGCGAGGAAGACCGCGAGCACGCGCTTTTCCGCCGTGCTGATCGGCGGCAGGTCCTGCGCTTCACGGGCGATGGCCCCGGCCGCGCCGGCCAGCGCCTCGCCGCCCAGCCGAAACACGAACCGGGTCAGGATCAGCCAGCCCAGGGCCAACATGATCAGCGCGGTCGGCACGCCCAGCGCCATCCATTGCGCGAAGCCGATGGTGATGCCTAGATTGGCGGAAACGAAGCCCGCCAGCAGGGCGTTGGGCGGCGTTCCCACCAGGGTCGCGACGCCGCCGATCGACGCGCCATAGGCCGTGGCGATCAACAGCGCCTTGGCGAAAGGGGGCGTGCGCCGGGCTTGCGTCTCCCCGTCTTCCGTCTCCCCACCTTCCGCCGCCCGCTCCGTGCCGGCGGTCACAACGATGGCGATGACCGACAGCGCGATCGGCAGCATCATGATGGTCGAGGCGGTGTTGGATATCCACATGCTCAACCCCGCGGCGACGCCCATGAAGGCGCCGACCAATTGGCGGGGGCGGGTGCCGACGCGGGTCAGCACCGATAGCGCGATCCGCCGGTGCAGGCCCCACCGCTCCACCGCCAGCGCGATCATCAGTCCGCCCATGAACAGGAAGATCAGCGGATTGGCATAGGGCGCCGCGACCGCCGTCATGGAGCCCTGGCCGAGCAGCGGGAAGAGCGCCAGCGGCAGCAGCGCGGTGGCGGCGACGGGAACGGCTTCGGTCAGCCACCATACCGCCATCAGCACGGCGACGGCGGCCACGGTCCAGGCATCCTCGCCCATGCCGCCGGGGGCGGGAAGAAGACGCAGCAGCGCAAACAGCGCCGGGCCCAGCACGATCCCGAACCAGGCGGGCAGACGCTGGCCTTCGATATGCTTGCGATGGGGATGGGGGACGCGTTCGGAGGAATCGCCGCCATGGTCGTCAGGTATGGGTTGGCTCATCGCGCGGCCGATCTTGTTCATTCCCAAGGAAGCGGGGCGTTGCTGCATGTGACTCACCGCCGCAACCGTTGTCTATCACACTGAATAGCCGTTGTTGAGCCCGGGGGTATGTGCTCGACTGCTGGGGGTTCGCCCGCAAGTGCCGCTCCGACGCACGCGGCGTGCAGGAGGCCGCCGGCGTCCGCGTGTGTCTCCGGCGAGATATCAAAATCAAGGGTTTTCGAGACCGCCATGGCCGACGAAAAGTCCCAACCGAACCATCAGCCTGAACCGGGCGCGCGCAAGGCGTCCAAGCCGGTTGTGCCGGCGGGCTTGACCGTGCCGGCCCTGGTCGCGCTGTATCTGGCGATACTTGTCCTGCCGGTCGCGGCCGCCTGGCTTCAGGGATTGCCGCCGCGCCGTTGGCAGGACGACCTGTCGTCGGGGCTTGCGCTCTGCGCCTTCACCGGGATCATGATGGAATTCCTGCTCTCCGGGCGGTTCCGGTTCGTATCGTGCCATATCGGCATCGACGCGACGATGCGGGTCCACCAATTGATGGCGCGGACGCTCACGGTCGGCCTCGTCATCCATCCCTTCCTGTATACCGGCGGCGGCATCAACCCGCCGATGCCGTGGGACCCGACCCGGCAGGCAAGCCTAGACTTCGGCCCCGTGGCCGTGCTGACCGGACTGGCCGCGTGGATCGCTCTGTTGATCCTGGTCCTGCTCGGCGTCTTTCGGGAACAACGCAGCGGAAGTTACGAGGCCTGGCGGGCATCGCACGGGGTCGGCGCCGTCGTCGTCGCGGTTTTCGGAACATGGCATGCGCTGGAGGGCGGACGGTACAGCGCGCATCCGTTTCTCTCCTGGTTCTGGATCGTGTTGCTTGCCGTGGCGCTCGCGGCCTTGGCCTGGGTCTATGTGCTGAAGCCGGTCTGGCAGTTGGGTCATCCCTTCACGGTGCGCTCTGTGCGGCGGATCGCGGAGAGGACGTGGGAACTCGTCGTCGTCCCGGAAAAAGGCGGCCTCCCCGCCTTCGAGGCGGGGCAATTCGTATGGTTGAATGTGGGACACAGCCCGTTTTCGCTGTACGAGAACCCGTTTTCGATCGCATCCGCGCCGACCGAAGGCGGGCAACTCGCCTTTGTCATCAAGGAGGTCGGGGATTTCACGCGCAGCCTCGGCGAGTTGAAGCCCGGGACGAGGGCCTTCGTCGACGGACCGCACGGCAACATGACGATTTCCGGCCGATCGGCCGACGGTATCGTCCTTTACGCGGGCGGCGTGGGCGTCGCGCCCATTCTTTCCATCCTTCGGGACCTGCGTGACCGCGGCGACAGCCGTCCATTGCTGCTGCTGTACGGAAACCGCGCGGCGGAGCAGATCGTCTACCGCGAGGAACTGGACGAGATGAAACAGCGGCTCAACCTGCAGATCGAATACTTCCTCTCCGAACCGCCGGCGGGCTGGGACGGCCGTTCCGGCATGATCGACCAGACGGCGGTGGCGGGCATGCTGACGGATCAGGACGCGGCGCGCTGGCTGCATGTGATCTGCGGGCCGCTTCCGATGATCGAAGGGATCGAGGAAACTCTCCTGGCGCGCGGCGTGCCGGCCCGGCAAATCCTGTCCGAGCGCTTCTACTATGATTGAGGCAGAAAATGACTGAGAGACGGAGGATTCTCGCGGCGGTCTATATCCTGACTGCCGTTCTCCTCATCGTGGCGATCGGCTTTGCCCTGCGTTGAGGAGCGTACGCGGAAGCGTGTTTCGGCCGGAACAGCTTCCCGAACACCCGGAAGACGCAAGGGCCTTCCGGGTGCATGGGCGTTAGCGAAATTCGATTTTCACACTGATGGCCGCTGCGACGGCGGCCGAGATCGACCGCCTACCAGTAGCGAACCGGGCCGACATCCATGTGGATGAAGTTGGATTTTTCATATTTGCCGACGCCGCCGACCTTCATGGCCTTGGCGGCCTTGTGCAGGTGGCGCAGATCGATGCCCTGGGCCCGGATGTCCGAGGCCATGCCGCGCATGTGATAGCTCTTCTTCGCGACGCCGTTGCTGTTGGTGCGCAGCTGCGCGTTGGTCTTGGGCGAGCGATAGCCGGAAATGAGCTGGAAGCGGGGCTGCGTTTCCACCAGGGCGGAGAGCGCGTAGAGGGCGTCGTAGAGTTCCTTGTCCATCTCGAACACGTCGCCGGTGCGGTGGTCCCGCATGACCGTGTTGAGATCCGCCAGTGCGTCGGGATTGTAATGCCCTTGTTCCCAATAGGTTACCCGGCATTTCTCGCCCGTATGCAGGCTTTCGAGGGTGAGTGTGCGGTGTTCCGCCTTCTGCATCGCGAGGGCGGGGCCGCTGGCGATAACCGTTGAGAAGGCAATGGCTTGGGTCAGAAAACCTCGTCGGCTAACGGGGCTGGCGATCAATCTCAGTCTCCTTCACTGTTCTGTTGCTATACTTTCCGCAAAATCACTAACGAATGGCTAACACATGCCAGTATTCCCGCACTTTTTCTACCGGATTTATTTTCGCTGAAATGGCTTTTCCTAATGAAGACTGCCCAGCAACGCGTCCTGCAAGGTGGCGTCGCGCTCATAGATGTCCGGCCGGAACTGGATGGTTCCGCCTTCGCCGATCCAGGCGGTCGCATAGGTGATATAGATCGGCATCGGCTTGGCGAGGGTCACGCGCAGCGGCTCCTCCAGGTTCATGGCGTTGCCGATTTCCTGTTCGTTCCATTGCGGCTGGTCCGCCAGCAGCAGGGCGGCGAGATCCGCCGGCCGCTCCACCCGGATGCAGCCGGAGCTGTAGGCCCGGCTGGCCTTGCCGAACAGGTTCTTGTCCGGCGTGTCGTGCAGATAGACGCTGTACTGGTTCGGGAACATGAACTTGACCCGGCCCAATGCGTTCTTCGGTCCCGGCGGCTGAACATAGCGGTAGGACATGAGCTGCGAGGCGGGGGCCTGCCAATTGATGGTGGCGGGGTCGATCAAGTGTGCGTCCCGGTTCCAGCTGCTGAAGATCTGAACGCCTTTCTTGGCGAGCAGTTCCGGGTCCTTCCGCATCCCGGGGATGATGTCTTCCTTCAGGATGGTCGGCGGCACCGTCCAGGTCGGGCTGAATTCCAGGTAGGAGACGGCGGCGGAAAAGACCGGTGTGCGCCGGAAAGGCCGCCCGACGACGACGGCCATTTCCATGCTGGGCACGCCCAGTTCGAAAACCTCCAGGCGGAAGCCGGCGATGTTGACCAGAATGTAATCGTTGCCCAGGTCGCCCGGCAGCCAGCGCCAGCGCTCCATATTGACCGCGATCTGGTCGATGCGCGCCTCCACGGAAATGTTCATTTCCGCCAGCGTCTTCTTGCCGATCACGCCGTCCGGCTCTAGCCCATGGCGTTTCTGGAACTGAATGACCGATTGGACCAGGGCGGGGTCGTACAGGCCGTCCTCACCGCCATTGGGCATGCCCACCAAATCGCCCAGCCTGTCCAAACGATCGCGGATCTGCGGGATACGCGGATCCCGGGCGCCCGGTTTGATGGACGGGCCGAGGGGGACCGGCGCGTCCTGCCCGGCCCGCGCGATGGCCTGATAGGTCGACAGCGCGCGCCGCAGCGCCCGATAGGGGGCGTTGCCCGGCACCGCGTTCTGCAGCGCCACGCCGATATCCGGCGCAGTGGCCAGAAGGGTCAGTGCCTGCCCGATGTCGAAATCCGCCGCGGCGCCGGTTCTTTCCGGGTCCCGCAGGCGTCCGTTCCGCACTTCATAGAGGTAATGCAGCAACTGTCCCGTGATGGCGAGGTCGAGCGGGATTCCGTCGGCGGGATTGGCGGGGTTTGCCGTTCCGGTTGCCGTTGCCGGCGCGATGGCGGTGTAGTGGACGGGATCGAGCCCTTCCTGATCCGCATTGGCCAGATGGGTGAGCGCCTGCTTGGCCCGCTCGGTCGGGGCGCCGTTCTCCAGCCATAGCGGGGCGTAGTTCCGGGCCGCGTAGAATTGCTGAACGGACGGCCACAGGCTCGCAACGACCGTATGCGTCAGGACCGCCGGCAGAGGATATGCCGATGACGCGTCGTCCGACCGCGCCGCGCCTGCGGCGGCGACCGACGCCGCCAGGGAGACGGTGAGCAGGAAAAGGCGGAAAGCCGTCATGACGTCCGATCTGAAATATGCGCTGCAAGGGGTAGTCGATACCACGGCGCGATGCCCCGGCGCAACGGCGGGCGCCGCGGCAGAATGGCCGGCGGTCGGATAATAATGAATTGATTTTCTTGAGCTTTTGGTACGATGAATTCACGACCTAAACCCGGACCAGATCCTCGTAAGTCGTGTCGATGCCGAAACCGAGGTCGATGAGGTCGCGCTGCACCAGATTGGCGCCGAGCAGGGTTTGCTTCTTGTCGGCGCTGAAACCAAGGTCCTCGGTCATCTGGTCCGAGAACAGGATCTGGCCGTCTTCCCCGTCCCGGCCCGGGGCGAGCGGCAGGCCGATCGCTTCGGCCAGCGTGGACTGGCCGGAGGAATAGATCTGCTCCAGATCCGCGCGGAAACCGCAGGGGATGCCGACGACCATCTCCATCACCCGTTTGACGGAGGCGACGCGGTTGGGCGGGACATAGTCGTAATAGTTTACGCGGGGCGCCGGAAAACCCATCCGCCCGCGCAATTCCTCGCCGATGATGCGGAATTCGCAGCTCCTGTCCTTGATCACGGAGCCGAGGGCGATATGCGGCACGGCGGCCACGAAATCGGCGATATCCAGATCCTTGAACCTTGGGGGACGGTTGCCGTTCGCGTCGAGGAATTTCTTGTATCCGGATATCAGCTTGCGTCCGGCGGCGGTCTTGCACCGGCACGCAACCTCGTCCAGGCCGCCGATGAATTCCGGTTTTTTGGCAACCCATTCCATTCCCAAGACCCTAAATGACGCCGCCGCGCGATAGCGGATATGCAAAACCAGTCTTTCCTACCGGCTGGTTTCCGGATTCGATGCAGGAACCACTAATATGGGGAGGCGGATCTGGAAAGGGCAAGTTTCGTGGATGCGGGCCAAAGTTTCTCGCCAATTGGCGATTGCCCGTCCTTTCATCGGAACTTAATTGTTCCGCTGTTTACACATTATCGCATATTAGGAGTATATTGAATTAGATGGACGATACCGGGATGCGGTTTTGCGCGAATTCATGACTGCTCAGACAGGGACCAACTGGACGCTCGCCGATCTATTCCGGGATTCGCCGGTTTTCAGTCCCTCGGTCGAAGCGCTTCTGTCCCAGCGGGTCGCCGAGGTTGGCGGTCCCCTTGCCGAATATTGCCGGCGGACCGGTCAGCATTTCGGCGTGCTGACCATCTCCTACCGCGAACTTCTGGCGATGATGCGGGTATTCGGCACCCACGTCGTTACCAAGATCCACCAGCGGGTGATCGACCTGTTGAGCCGGGAACTTCCGTCCGAATGCTTCGTCATTTCCGGTCAGCACGGGCTCGTCGTGCTGATGTTGAACGTCAATCGTGACGAGGCCTTTCAACTCGCCATCCGTCTGGAGACGATCCTGTGCGGAAGCTTTCGCATCGATGGATTCGACTATGGCGTGAGCTTCGTTTTCTCGACGGGAGAGTATCCCGGATACACCGCGGAAAGCGGGATGAGCGTGGCGGAATTCCACAGGCTCTACGCCGTCTATGACGACGAAAACTACGAAATCTACAAACAGACGGGGACGCGCGTTTTTTCGATCACCGAAGAACGGTTCAAACTGCTGTCGCAGATCCACGAGCTCGACAGGCAGATGCGGGAAGATTTCGCCGCCGGACGCTTTTTCATGCACTATCAGCCGCGTGTCGAGTTGACGACGGGCCGTGTCGTGGGCGCAGAGGCCCTGATGCGTTGGGACAGCAGCGATGGCGGGCCGATCTCTCCGGGCGTCTTCATACCCATTGCCGAGAAGAACGGTTTCATTCACTCGTTGACCCCGTTCGCGGTGCGCACCGTGGCGCGGGCTTTGCCGCTCCTGCAGGAGAAATTCGGACCGGACTTCACCGTGGGTGCGAACCTCAGCGGCATTTGCATACGCTCCCGCAAGCTCGTTTCCGTCATCGCGGATTGCATGGCCGAGTTTGACGTGCCGAAGGGCGGGATCGAAGTGGAGATCACCGAAAGCCAATTGATCGATCAGCGCATGTTCGTGATCGAGCAGTTGAACGCGCTTCGGAAAGCCGGCGTGGCGACGGCGCTGGATGATTTCGGGACCGGGTTTTCCAGCCTGCACGTGTTGACGACCATCCCGCTCGACTATCTCAAGCTGGACCGGTCCTTCGTCAGCGTCCTGACCAAGCCGCCCCGATCCAAGCATGCCGCGATCGCCCGGAGTATTTCGGAGATGGGCAAGGCGTGCGGATTGCAGGTTATCGCGGAAGGGATGGAGACGGAGGAAGAGGTCAAGATGCTCATCGAAGAGGTGGGATGCCCGTTGGGACAGGGCTATTTCTTCGCAAAGCCGATGGCCTTGGATGACTTCCTGGCCTTGCCGCCGGCTTTGGGAAAACTCGCCAAGGCCTCCTGAAGCAGGCAATCACGGTCCGGCACCGCTGCCGGACGGACCCGCACCGGTTCGCGCATGGAGCGGTTCCAATGCCCTAAAGGACAACCAGTTCCCGCCCGACGCGGTCGCTGAGCAGGACCGGCTCGCCCTCGGTGATGAGGAGGTTTTCCTCATGCACCATGATCTTGCCGTCCGCCACTTCCATGCCGGGTTCCAGCGTCATCACCATGCCGGGTTTCATCACCGTCATGTCGAAATGGATGTTGGACGGACTTTCCGTCAACTGCATGCCGAGCCCGTGGCCGTAGCGCCCGACATTGCCGCCGCTGGACTTCCCCTCGGGGTCGATCACGGCGGCCATGGCATTGTACAACGCGCGGCAGGTCGTTCCCGGACGGGCGATTTTCAGGGCCGCTTCCGTCGCATCGTACAGAGTCTCATGCGCGCGCTTGGCCGCGTCGCTGGCATGGCCGAAGGCCCAGTTGCGGTCGAAATCGCAGTAATAGCCGCGCAGGGTGGCGCCCGTATCCAGCATCAACACGTCGCCTTCATGTAGCGGCTTCTCGCCGGGCGGTGAGATGACATCCGCGTAGCCGCCCTGGTCCGCGCCGCCGACCAGATAGGGCACGTCCTCCGCCCCTTCGCGCAGCAGGTCGATTTTGAAGGCGCGGAAGGCTTCCTTCAGCGGTTGGCCCGTATGGAACAGTTTCGGCGCGTTGGCGAAACTGCGCGAGGCGACGGCGCAGATTTCCGCGATGGTCGCGATTTCCGCCTCGGACTTCACTTCGCGCAGGGCCTGGATCAGCGGCGTCGCATCGACGGGGATCATGCCGGGCAGTTTTTCGTGCAGTCGGGCCAGGTCGTTCAGGGGCATTCTCAGGCTGCTTTCCCGCCCCATTGGAATGCCGACCGCCGTGCGGCCCCGCAATGCGTCGGCCAACAGGGAGACGCCGTCGTCATCCGCGTGCGGGGAAGACCAACTGCGCACGTCGTCGATCCAGGTCGTCCGCATCAAGGCCGCGCCGATTTCCGGAATGATGGCGATGGGCTTGCCTGCTTTCGGAACGACCAGGAACCAGGGGCGCGTTGGGCTCAACCAGAACAGCGTGCGGAAGCCGGTGAAATAGCGCATCTCCGCTTCCGTGGTGAACAGCAGGGCGTCGAGGCCCCGGTCGCGCATGGCGCGCTGCGCGCGCTCCAACCGAATTTCGTATTCCGCCGTCGGGAAATCGGGCGTCGCGGTTTCAGTCATCGATGGCCCCCTCCGACACATAGAGCAGAATGCGCGCGCCAGCCCCCAGGCCCGGGATCGCCTTCGCCCGCTTCGCCGTCGTCAGCCCCGCCAGCGCCGCCGCGGCGGAGGGGGAGGTGGCGATGCCGTGTTTGCCGTACAGCGAGACCGCGTCGGCGGCTTCCGCCTCGCTCACGGTCATGAAGCTGTCGGCCTCCCGTGCCAGGTATTTGAGGGCCAGGTGGCTGGGCTCCTTGCAGTCCAATCGCCCCATGCTGGAGACGGGGCCTTGGGTCGTCACGGGCTTGCCCGCTTCGATGCTTTCGATCAGCGCCGGGGCCGCATCGGGCTCGACGACACAGACATGCACCATATCGCCCCAACGCGCACGGGCCATCGCCGTGCAGGCGGCTGCCAGCCCGCCGACGCCGGCCTGAAGGAAGATATGGCTCGGCGGTCCGGGCATCTGGTCCGCCGCTTCCGCGGCCATGATCAGATACCCTTCCATCACGTCGCGCGCGGGTTCCCAATAACCGATCCAGGAACTGTCCGACAGCAGCCGCCAGCCGTTCTTTTCCGCGTCCCGCGCGGCGGCTTCCATGCTGTCCTCATAAATCGCGCCGGCGCGAACCACATCGGCCCCCTTGGCGCGCAGCCGGTCGGCGAAATCCTCCGGCACGGTTTCGGCCAGATAGACGGCCGCGTCGGCGCCGAAGACCCGCGCGCCGGCCGCGACCGACAGGCCGTGGTTGCCGGCGCTGGCGCAGACGAAGGTTTCGCCCGTCAAGGCGGTGGCATAGTCGGCGGCAACCCCGTCGGCGACCCTTTGCGCCGCCAGTTTGGCGATGGCATGGGCCGCGCCCAGCGCCTTGAAACTGCCGAGGCCCATGCGTTCCCGCTCATCCTTGATGAACACCCCGCCGAGACCGAGTTCGGCGGCCAGCCCGGGAAGCGCCGTCAACGGCGTTTGATGGGCGGCGGGGCAAAGTTTGTAGAGCGCGATGGCCGCGCCGGCCTCGGTGCAGACCTCGCCTTCCGAGATTTCGATCCCCGGCGGCAGGCCTTTTCCCCGCAATGGATTGTCGATGAACCTCATGTCCGGCTGCCCCCGCTCTTGTGTCGTGCCATCGTGACCGGCGGCACTATGCCGGAGCATCCCGGTCGAAACCACCCGTGCGGGGCCGGAAAAATCAAACCGCGGCGAGGTCGTAGTAATAGTCGCGGCGCGCGGCGAGGCGATCGAAAATCGCGCCGTCCAGCTGGCCGTCATTCACCATCGCCCGCATGATGCGGATGACGTCCTCCGCGCTCTTGCGGCCGCGATAGGGGCGGGCCTGGCCCAGGGCCTGGAAGATGTCGGCGATGGCGACGATGCGTGATCCCGTGTCGATCTCGCTGGCCGAGAGATGATTGGGATAGCCGCCGCCGTCGAGACGCTCGTGATGGTTCGCGGCCCATTCGGGAAACCGCGTCCCCGGAAAACAGCGTTCCAGCATGGGACGGGTTTTCGCCACATGCTGCTTGATGATGGAGAATTCCTCCGCGTTCAACGCCCCGTCCTTCATCACGGCGGCGGTCGGGGCGTCGATATAGCCCAGGTCGTGGAGCAGGCCGGCCGCATGCAGTTCCTGCTGACCGCGCCGGTCGAAACCCATCTCCGCGCCCAGTTCCTCGCA
>Ga0070726_10004476_pt1 | contig 11131 bp, 9 predicted proteins | sample tdAd471_FD_67275 | JGI IMG/M metagenome (GOLD analysis project Ga0070726, IMG submission 67275) | Marine sediment microbial communities from the Atlantic coast under amendment with organic carbon and nitrate - tdAd47.1 | ecosystem: Environmental > Aquatic > Marine > Coastal > Sediment | place...
TCGCAACAGATCGGCGGGATCACAATCGAATCGCCCGACAGACAAGCCGACGCGGGGTTCTTCGTAAAGTACATAGGCCGCTCCGGAACCGAACCGCCCATCTCGGACGCGTGGTCGGCGTAGTTGCGCCCGATCCCGATGATGTGAATGAGTGCCAAGGGCTCAGCCCCAGACCGCTCCACCGCAACCAGCCCGTCCCGCTTGATGAGTTCCATATGTGCCTCCACCATAAACAAAGTCTATATCACATCAATAGAACCCGGATCAGGACAAAGCCCGGCCTCATGTCCCTTGCTGAGTAGCTGCCCGAGCGCCGTGCGCCCCTTCTCACCCATCGATCGCGTCAGCGGGCTGACATACATCGCCAAATACTGCTTGACGAGCGCATCATCGCTCCACTCGGGCCGACCCTCGCCGCGAATCCGCAGAAACTCCCTCGACTCGGCCTCGTGCGCGATCGCATACTCAACCGATTCGGACAGAAGCCCAGCCAGCTCTGCGCACGTGCCCGCCCCGTAGCGTGCATCCAGATCGCGCCGAATCACATTCAGCCCGAGCGGCAAGGGCATCTGCATCGTGCTGTTCCACCACTCCCCAAGGTCCGCAAGCTTGCGAAGTCCCGCATTCTCGAACGTCAGCTGCGCCTCATGAATCAAGAGCCCCGCGTCGGCCTTGCCTCCCCGGACCGCGCCGATGATCTCGGCAAAGGGCATCTCAACCGCCCGCATCGTGCGCGCCGGCTCGATCGCGCGGAGCATGAGACTCAGCGTCAGAAACGCCGTCGTCTTGCGCCCGGGGACAGCGATGGTAATGTCGTCCATCAACAGCGCTTCAACTGGAATCTCGCGGATAAAGCGTTCATCATCCGCCCGCGCAACGACCTTGGGGCCGTAGCTCTCCCCAAAAGAGCCGCCGCAATCCGTGATCTGATAGCGGTCCTTGATGTGCGGATAGGTATGAGCGCTGATAGCCGTGATGTCCAGGTCGCCCGTTTCAATCGCTCGGCGGTTGAGCACTTCCACATCCTCGGGCATCGGCTTAAACACAAACCCCTGCGTGTCCAGCGCCGGCTTGCCCAGCGCCCCCTCGATGGGCGTGCCATCCTCGTGCGTCATGCCGCAGAGGGGCCACCACATCACAAGATCATCAGAATCGGGCGAATGCGCAAGAGTGAGCGTTGGCATACCACAAGGGTAGGACGCGCGCAGAAAACGAGCCCTTCTCAATCGAAGGGCCCGAATCGGTCAACTCGTTTCTCGGTCCGTTCAGATCCCGTGATGCTTGAACTTACTTGCAAGCGCCAATTTCGTCCGGGCCGCGTTGCGGGCCTTCGTGATCTTGTCCATCTCTTCCAGCTTGTTCTCGGCGTCGCTGGGTACACCCCGCGACTCAGCCGCCCGAAGCTCCGCAGCACAGTCGGCCTCGACGAAGTTCTCCGCCGCCTGCGCCGCACTGGCAAGGATCGTCAGCTCGTTGTTGGCGAACTTCATGAACCCGTCTTCGATGTAGTAATACCGGCTGCCGCCCTTGGCCTGTCCCATGTCCGGGAAGTCCAGCCTCAGCTCGCCCAAGCCCAGCTTGGCGACCAGCGGCGACCCGCCATGAGTCATACCAATCAGGCCGTCCCACGCCGGGACCGAGGCGTACAGCACCTCATCGTCGATCAGCGAGGCTTCCGGGGTGATGAGTTTGCAGCGGATCGTGCTGGCCAAGGCTGGTTCCTCTCGTCAAAGTCGGCTCCGAACGCCGGGGCCAATGGTAGTCCCGGCCTCTGCTCCCGTCAGCCCGGGTAGGCTTGCCTCGTGACCCGCAAAGACGCCCTCATGCTCCTGATCCTGGCCCTCGCCCTCGTCGGCGCCGCCGCCCTGCGACTGGCCTCTGGCCCCGAGGGCCTGGCCTTTGCCGCCTCCGAAACCGTTGCCAACCTCCGGTGGACCCGCGTCCTGGCAGCCGCATCCGTCGGCGCTTCACTCGCCGTCGCCGGCGTCATGCTCCAGGCCCTGCTCCGCAACCCCCTCGCCTCGCCCGATCTCATCGGCGTCTCCGCTGGCTCGGGCCTGGCAGTCGTCGTCTCGGCCTATTTCAGCTACCTCGCCACGGGCCAGATCACCCCACCCGGCGCCGAACCCATCCCAGCCGTCATCGGGGCCCTGGCCACCCTCGGGTTCGTCTACACCCTCAGCCAGCGCCGCGGCTTCATTGAGCCGGTCACACTCATCCTCGTCGGCGTCGTCGTGGGCATCCTCTGTGGCTCGGCCGGCGCGTTCATCCGCCAGCTCCTGCCCGATGGAGGCTTCGCCGTCGCGCGCCTCCTCGTCGGGAGACTCTCAGACAACCTCTCACTTTCTATGGTCTGGGGCGTCCTCTCAGTCACCGTCCTCGGCACCGCCATCGGCGCCAAGCTCGGCCCCGCCATGGACGCCGCCGCCATGTCCGACGACGAAGCCCGATCCGTCGGCGTGCCCGTCGGTGCCCTCCGCCTCACGCTCTTTCTGATCTCGGGCGTACTCACCGCCGGCTCGGTCGTGCTCGTCGGCCCCATCGGTTTCGTCGGCCTCGTTATCCCGCACGCGGTTCGGCTCCTCACCGGCCCGAACCACCGTGTCCTGATGATCGGCTCCGCACTGGCAGGCGCCACAGCCGTCGTCCTGGCAGACGTCGGTGTGCGGCTGCTCCCAAGCCGAACCGGCGCGATCCCCATCGGCATCATCACCTCCCTCGTCGGAGGCCCGATCTTCCTCTGGATGCTCTACTCCGCCATCCGCAAACCCGGAGCGATGACCAATAGCTAAGCCATCTCGGGTGCCACGGCTTGTCCGTCCTCGGTAAGCCGTGTCCTCTGATTAAGTTCATCGAAATCACGGCTTGAGAACAAGCCGTGGCACCCGATCACACGTTGAAGTACTTCGCCTCCGGATGATGCACCACGATCGCGCTCGTCGACTGCTCCGGATCGATCTGCCAGTTCTCCGTCAGATGGCAACCGATCCGCTCGGGCTCAATCAGCCTGAACAGGATCTCTTGATCGCTCATATCAGGGCACGCCGGGTACCCGAAGCTGTACCGCGAGCCGTGGTATTTCTGCGTGAAGAGCCCCTTGACCGTCGGGCTGTCCTCGCCAGCGATCCCAAGCTCCTGACGGATCCTCTTGTGCCAGAACTCCGCCAGCCCCTCGGCCGCCTCCACACCGAGCCCGTGCAGATACAGATACTCCGTGTAGTTGTTCGCCTCAAAGAGCGTCTTGGTCGCCTCGCTCACACGCGTGCCCATCGTCACGCACGTGAGCGGCAGCACATCCTTCTCACCCGACTCCACATCGCGGAAGAAGTCCGAGATGCACAGCCGCTTCCGCGCACCCTGCCTCGGGAACACGAACCGCTCGATCTCCCGGTCGTGGTCCTTGGGGTCGTACACGATCAGGTCGTTGCCCGAACTGTTCACCGGGAAGTAGCCGTACACAACCGCCGGGCGCAACAGCCCCTCGTTCTTGCACTGCTTCTTGAGCCGCTCATAGATCGGGTACACCGTGTCCTCGAGCTTCGCCTGATAATCCGCGTCGCTCATCTTCCCCTTCTTGAACTGCCACTGCGTGCGGAACAACGCCACCGGATTGATAAACGGATAGATCTGGTCAAGATCGATATCAGACACGATGCGTGTGCCCCAGAACGGCGCATCCGGGACCTCGACATCCCGCGCCACCTCGCTCCGCTCGGCGACCGCCACGCCCGCCTCCTTGGTCGATGCGAACGTGTCCTGCGCATCGGCCTGCCGCGCCCGCGAGCTCGCCACCGTCGCCTCGGCCTCGGTCCGCTTCATCAGCCGGGCCTCCACCTCCGAGTCGATCTCACCCAGCGTGCCCGCCTCGAACCGGTCCATGACGTGCAGGCCCTCGAACGCGTCCTTGCCATAGTACAGCTTGCCACCGTACACGCTCCGCAGATGACTCTCCGCGTAATGCCGCGTCAGGGCCGCGCCGCCAAGCAGCACCGGCACCGTCACGCCCCGCTCGTTCATCTCGCGCAGGTTGTCCTCCATCACGTTCACACTCTTGACCAGCAAGCCCGAAAGCCCGATCGCATCCGCCTTCGTCGATTCCAGCGCCTTGAGAATGTCCGCGATCGGCTGCTTGATCCCCAGGTTGTGCACCGTAAACCCGTTGTTCGACAGGATGATGTCCACCAGGTTCTTGCCGATGTCGTGTACATCACCCTTGACCGTCGCCAAAACGATCGTGCCGCGCGTCTGACCCTCGACCCGCTCCATCAAGGGCTCGAGCTTCGACACCGCAAGCTTCATCACCTCGGCCGACTGCAACACGAACGGCAACTGCATCTGGCCCGAGCCAAACAGCACGCCCACCGTCTTCATGCCATCGAGCAGATGATCGTTGATGATCTCCAGCGGCTGATACTTCTGCAGCGCCTCATCGAGGCACTCGCCCAGCCCCTCTTTCTGACCATCAACGATGTGCTCGCGCAGCCGCTCCTCGAGCGTCAGGTTCTTCGTGACTTTCTTAGCACCTTCGATCGAGTCGACATCCATAAAGAGGTCGATGTACGCGTTCAGCGGGTCGTGCCCCTCCGAGCGCCGGTCATAGATCAGATCCAAAGCCGCATCCCGCTGCGCCTCATCGATCTTGTTGAGCGGCAAGATCTTCGACGCATGCACGATCGCGCTCGTCAGCCCAGCCTCGGTCAACTCATGCAGGAACACCGAGTTGAGCACCACCCGCGCCGCCGGCTTGAGACCGAACGAAACATTCGAAAGCCCGCACGTGATCTGCACCGTGGGGAACGCCTCGGCGATCCGCTTGATACCCTCGATCAGCTCCAGCGCCGAGCGCCGATCCGAGTCCAAACCCGTCGAAATCGGCAGCACCAACGGGTCAATAAACAGATCCTCGACCGCAAGCCCGTGCTTGGTCGTCGCCCGCTCGATGCCCCGCGTCGCGATCGAGAGCTTGCGCTCAGCCGTCCGCGCCATCGATTCCTCGGGGTCCTCATCGATCGTCCCGATGACCACCGTCGCGCCGAACCGCCGCGCCAGATCGCAGATCTCGTCGAACTTCTCGTCGCCGTCCTCGAAGTTCGCCGAGTTGATCACGCACCTGCCCGGCGCGTGCTTGAGCCCCGCCTCGAACGTCACGACCTGCGTCGAGTCGAGCATCAGCGGCGCATCGACCTGACGCACCAGCCGCTTGACCGCCTCACTCATATCGCCCGCGTTGTCCCGACCCGTCGCGTCCACGTTCAGGTCCAGGACATGCGAGCCGTCCCGCATCTGCTCACGCCCGAGCGCCACGATCCCGTCCCAGTCGCCCTCTTCGAGCAGGCGCTTGAACTTTCGGCTGCCCGACGCGTTGCACCGCTCGCCCACGATCAGAATCGAGTTGTCCTGCCGAAACTCCGTCGGCCCATAAAGCGACGTCGCCGAAGCGGGAGTGGGGCGGTGCTCGGTCAGTGCGGGCTCGAGCCCCTTGACGCGCTCGACGAGCGCGCCGATGTGCTCGGGCGTCGTGCCGCAGCAGCCACCAACGATCGAAACGCCCTGCTCGCGCACAAAGGTTGCGATCGTGTCCGCAAACGGCTTGGGCGTCAAGGGGTACTCCGTCCGCCCCTCGACCAGCACCGGCAAGCCCGCATTGGGAATCACCGAGATGTACCGCCCCTCACTGCGCCAGTGCCGCGCCAGATGCGCGACATGCTCTGCCATCTCAACAGGCCCCGTCGCGCAGTTGAGACCGATCGAAGTGATCGGGTACGACCGAAGCGCCGCAAGCGCACCCTCGATCGATGTCCCCATCAGCATCGTGCCCGTCTGCTCGATCGTCACACTCACCATCAGCGGCACATCGAGGTGCGTCTTGCCCGCAGCATCCAGCGCATCAAGGCACGCATTGATCGCGCACTTCACCTGAAGCAAGTCCTGGCACGTCTCGATGATGAACGCATCCGTCCCGCCCGCGATCAGCCCCGCCGCCTGCTGCTTGTAGCTCGCGTGAAGTTCGTCCCAGCCGATCTGGTCCAGCGTGATCAACTTCGTGCCCGGCCCCATCGAACCCAGCACGAACCGCGGCTTGTCATCCGTCGAATACTCATCACACGCCGCCCGAGCGATCTCCGCAGCCGCCTTGTTGAGGTCGAAGACCTTCTCAGCGATCCCGTTGTCCTCAAGAACGTGGGCCGCCCCGCCGAACGAGTTGGTCTCGATGCAGTCCGCCCCGACCGCCAGGAACCTGCCGTGCAGCTCCTGGAGCACATCCGGCCTCGTGAGCGAGATGATGTCCGTGCAGTTCTCGCACCCGCAATAGTCGCGCTCAAGATCCAGATCCGCGTCATGGATCGAGGTGCCCATCGCACCATCAACCACGATCACACGACGGGCGAGTTCCTGGAGAAATCGGCTGGACATGAGGTTCCTCTCGTTTGGCTATCCATCCATTGTACCGGATGAATGGATGAATATCTGCCAAAGGCCAAAAAGAACGCCGCTCGTGGCGGCGATCGTGGATTCAGATGTGATCTCGCCCGCTGTGGGCAAAGGCCTTACTTGCGGGTCTTCTTGCCGCCCTTGGCCTGCTTATCCGTGAAGTAGCCGCCAGCGAACCGCTTCTGGAACCGCTCAAGGCGACCGGTCGCGTCGACAAAGCTCTGCTTCCCCGTGAAGAAGGGGTGCGAGCCCGACCAGACGTCCACGTGCATGTCGGGAACCGTCGCCCCGACTTCCATGACGACTTCGCCGTTGTAGTAGACCTTGCAGGGGTGCATGGCCGGGTGAATGTCCTTCTTCATCGCTGACTCCTGCTGGCTCGCTCCGGGATCAGTTCTGGAGCGGGACGTCAAGAGTAGGCGCGGCCGGTATGCCCGGTCGAGCCAAAATACGAACGGCCTTCTGCTTATCCATGAGCCAGAATTGAGTCTTGCCCCTCCAGACTCATCAGACATGGTCGCCAGAATAAACGATCAGGACCCGATCCGGGGTCAAAAAGCCAATCAAATAGCAAACAAGATTCGCTATATTCGCTACATCCTCGGTATTACCATATCAATCAACACTAAGTTAGTGTGCGTTAAAACATGATCTATGTTGATCAAACTTCACAACTTTTCCAAGGAGAACTGTCATGGAAATCGAAGCTGCAAAGCAAGGTCAGAAAGACGCCAAAGATGGCAAGGTAATGGAAACCAAGTTCAGCAATCCGCAGGACAAAGAGAAGTACGAAGCTGCTTACAAGCAGGAAAAGACGCACACAGCCAAGAAGTAAACACTTCTTGAGATTCTCCGTATCCCAAACGGAGAACTGAATAAGCAGCAGAAAGAGCCCCTTCGTAAGAGGGGGCTCTTTACGTATCTGGATACCGGCACGCCGCAGTCCCTGTCGCACCACCTGGGCGAGGAGACGCTCCCGCCTGCAAACCTGTGCAGGCCGCAGACCAAATCGACAACTGATCAAGGGTTCGACAGGTAGAGGGCAGGCACAAAATGGCTGTCAGCGACTCAGATCGATCGTTGATGGGGGATATAGTTCCGCCGTTCGGCCCGGGAGCATGCCTCTCGGGCAGAGGCCACCTTAGCTCAGTTGGTAGAGCGAAGCTTTCGTAAAGCTTAGGTCGCCGGTTCAAGTCCGGCAGGTGGCTCTTTCACCTTCAATCCGCTTCAAAGACCGCCATCTCCCTTGGCACCTCATCCTCACCCAGCATCGCCATCACCGCCGCCTGGGCAGTGCGAGCGCCCAGCGACATGCCGTGACCCGTCAGCCCGCCGCAGAACCAGACGTTGCCCGGCATCTCCTGAGCTTGTGCGATGATCGGCAGCCCGCTTGGTGAGAAGCCCATCGTGCCCGCCCATCGGGCGACCACCTCGAAGTCGGTCTTGAGAATGCTCCGGGCGTACCGCTCCAGTTCATTTTGGATGTCCGCCGTCACCGCGCTGCTCGAAGTGCATTCGTCGGCCTCGCGGAACGTGCGTTTGCCGCCCAGAATGATCGTGCCATCGAGCGTCTGGCGGATGTACTCCGAACCTCGGTTCAGGTAATACGACGCATTGAGTGTCACGCCCGGCGCGTGGATCGCCATCATCTGCCCGCGGTTAGGCGCCACGTGTGCGCCAAGTCTTGGCAGAAGCTCGCGCGCCCACGCGTTCGTGCAGACCAGAACCGAATCGCACGGGTACATCGCCTCGGCCGTGTACACCGCGCCCTCGAAGATATCCGTCACTTCCGCGTTCTCGGTGATGGTGACGCGTTCACTGTGCCTTTCCATCAGCACCTCACGCAACCGGCGGACCATCTCCCACGGATTGATCGCTGCGTCGTGCGGGTTCACGAGCGCGATTTCGGGCGTCAGGTTCCACCAGAGTGTGTCGCTGCCCATCGTCTGCAGTTCGCACTCGAAGCCGTCCTGCATCATGAGTTCCGCCGAGCGCTTCAGTTCCGCAGTTTCGCCAGCAGACATCGAGACAATGGCGGACGGGCAGTTCTGGAACGTGCTGAGCGAATCGATGCCGTAACGTGTGCGCAGAAGTGCGAGGTTGTCCTGGCACCATTGCCAGACGAGCCTTGCGGTCTCGCGTCCGAGATGATCGGCCGTGTGCGCGTAGTTCTCGGCCAGGCCCCGCATCAGAAAGCCCGCGTTGCGGGACGAGGCGCCCCACCCGAGCGTGTGGCGTTCGAGGATGTGGACGTGCTGCCCGCGTTTGGCGAGTTCGTAGGCCGCCGACAGGCCGGTGATTCCCGCACCGATGATGACGGTGTGCGACCGCGGCGCCTCGAGGGGCTGCTTGACTCGGCGCCAGTGACTCACACTCATCGAGGACCTCCTGTAGGAGCAGAGCTTAGCGTCGGATCGCGATCAGCACGTCGTTGATGTTGGTCCCGGTCGGCCCGGTCCGGATCAGGGCACCCATGTCGGCAAGTACGGGGTGTGTGTTGTGTGAATTGAGAGAGGTTTCAAGTGCAACACCAGCTTCACGCGCGCGACGGAGCATCCTGCGGTCGATCGCCGCCCCGGCCGCGTCGGTCGGGCCGTCACGCCCGTCGGTTGCCAGCCCGAAGACGAGCCAGTCGAACAGGTCGCGTTCAAGCTCCAGAGCCGCCGCGAGTACGGCTTCCTGCATCGGACCACCGACAGATCCATCCTCGATGCCGCTGACGATCGGCTCGCCGCCCATGACGACCGCGTCGTGCTCTCCGAGCGTGAGCGTGATCTGCTTTGCCGCGTCCTTCGCTTCACCCGTGTGTGCGCGCAAAGTGGCGGGGGAGTAGCCCAATTCACTGAGTGCATCGACAGCAGCTTCAACAGCGTTGGTGTTGCTGAGAACAACATCGTGCGTGACGCGATCGAACAAAGGATCGCCGGGCTTTGGCGTTTCTTTGTGCGCACCTTCCATGCATGTGCGCAAGTATTGGGTGATGGATTCTGATTCGCCGACGGCATCGAATTTGAGCAGTACATTCATCGCATCGTCAAATGTCGTTGGGTCGGGCGCGAAGGGCCCGCTGGCGATGACTGAAAGGGGATCACCGATGACGTCAGAGACAAGGCAGACCTTGATCCGCATGGCCGAGCTGAGGGCCGCCAAACGCCCGCCCTTGGAGAGCTCGCAGTGTTTGCGGACGCAGTTGAGTTCGTCGATCGCGCAGCCCCGGCGCATGAGTGCGGAGGAGAGGCGGGTGATGTCTTCGAGCGCAAGGCCTTGCGCGGGCAGTGTGATCAACGCCGAGCCGCCACCCGAGAGGAGGATCAAGAGAAGGTGGTCTTTGCCTGAGGGATCGCGGAGATATTCCACGACCCGCCGGGATCCCTCGACATTGCGAGGTGTTGCCAGGGGATGGTCACCGACCAAGACCTCGCAGCGAGCGGAGAGCGATTTAGCGCCGAGGTGCTCGGTTGTGAACACGAGTGAACGCACAACGCGGTCACCGAGTGTGTCGAGTGCCGACGTTGCCATCGGGACCGCGGCTTTGCCGACGGCAAGAAGCGAAATCGGCGCGCCATCGGAGGGGAGTGTGTATGCAAAGCGGGCCACCGCGGGCGATGGGTCGGCGGCTGCGAGAATCGCGCCCGTGAGTTTCTTGACCAGTTCGACATTCTCGACCGTCGGCCATGTGGTGTTCATCTCAGGAGCCGATCTTCCGCAGCCGTTTGATGGCCTCGTCGAGTGTGGCCTCCTGCTTGCAGAACGCGAAACGCAGGTAGTTGGCGCAGTGGCCGTCTGTGGCGCAGAACACGCTGGGCGGGATGGCGGCGACGCCGAAGTCGGCGGTGAGTTTGAGCGCCAGCTCGACATCCTTTGTCGTGCCGAGCTTCTGGCTGATCCTGGAGTGCTCGGCGAGGATGAAGTACGTTCCTTCGGGCACGATGACGTCGAAACCGATCTCGGTCAGAGCGGCCGCGAGTCTGTCGCGGTTTTGGTGGTACATCTGGCGCAGCTCGGCGATGTACCCGTCGCCTTGTTGGAGGGCGATGGCGGCCGCGTGCTGGAAAGGCGTGGCGGTCGAGAACGTGATGAACTGGTGCGCCGATCGGATAGCGCTGCTGATCTCGGGGCTGGCGATCGCCCACCCGACCTTCCAGCCCGTAAGGCTGAAGGACTTGCCGATGCTCGAGAGCGTGACGGCCCGGTCCGACATGCCGGGGAGTGCGCCGATCGAGTGGTGCTCGTGCCCGAACGTCAGGTCCTCGTAGACCTCATCGCTGATGGCGATCGCATCGTGCTGCTGGCAGAGCGTGGCGATCTGCGTGAGTTCGTCCCGCGTCAGGACCGTGCCGGTGGGATTGTGCGGCGTGTTGACGAGGATGGCGCGCGTCTTGGTCGTAAATGCGCGGGCGAGTTCACCCTGGTCGAACGTGAACCGCCCGTTGACCGGGCGAAGCGTGACAAACCGGGCCTTGGCGCCGGCCATCGCCAGGCACGCGCGGTAGCTGTCGTAGTAGGGCTCGAAGAGGATCACCTCGTCGCCCGGATTGACGAGGCCCAGCATGGTGGCGGCGATGGCTTCGGTGCAACCCGAGGTGACCGTCACCTGCGCCATCGGGTCGATGGGCATCGCGGTGCGATCGGTGAAACGCTCGGCGATCGCGGTGACGAGATCGGGCACACCTGCCGAGCGGGCATACTGGTTCTGGGC
>Ga0070726_10004477_pt1 | contig 11130 bp, 12 predicted proteins | sample tdAd471_FD_67275 | JGI IMG/M metagenome (GOLD analysis project Ga0070726, IMG submission 67275) | Marine sediment microbial communities from the Atlantic coast under amendment with organic carbon and nitrate - tdAd47.1 | ecosystem: Environmental > Aquatic > Marine > Coastal > Sediment | place...
CAACGCCTCAATATCCTCAAGCGTCACCCAAGATTCCATCCGAGGCTTGGCCGGTGTTCCGTCCTTTAAACGGATCTTGGGCAAGCGTCGCCCCTTCACCTCGACAAGCAGATTTCCGCCGTCGCCGTAGATGACGAAATCAAAGTTCTTGAGCGTGCTGGGCGATTGACCATCCAGTGGGCGCGTGATACGCGACCGATCGGGCAGCAACGATTTCTTGGCCTCGTCCACCGAAATGTACGGCACGCGCTGATCCCGAAGGAACCGCTCGAACGCATACTCATAATGATGACGACGCTGGGCCATACCCGATCATATCACAAACCCGGCACCCCCGCATCATTCTCCACGCAGCCGGTCGAGCACCACCCGAATCGCGGGGGGTTCGATCGCATCGGGCAGATTCGCCTCTGCTCGCACCCGCTCCTCGATCTCGATGGTCCGGATCATCCCTCGATGATTCGCATTCACGATCACGACATCCGTAGCGCCGTCCATAACCGCCGACGAAACGGGCACGACCCCGTCGCCCAGCTCCGCGCCGAGCGCCTCGACCTGCGAAAGGATCCGTCTGGATTGTTTCTCACCAACGATGTCGCGGAGCATGCTCCGTGCGCTCGCGTTGCTCAGCGTCCCCACGAGTGTGCTCGGCGTATCCGTCCGCCCGACCACACATACCACATGAATCCCCTCCGGGATCGATCGCTCGTTGAGTTGCTCAAGAAACACAGAATCAGGCATCAGATCGATGCCCGCCTGCCCCTCGCCGTCGTTGAAATACCCGAGCAAGCGTTTGGGATCCAGATCATCCGACTCCGCCCAACGCTGAACCTGTTCGCGAGCCTCGGCCACGCTCCGCATCCGGGCCCAGGGCGAGCCCTTGTGGGGCGTCCCAAGCGTGATCATGGTGCCCACGGACACACCCCGATCAAGGTATCCATCGCGCGAAAGCACCTCCCGAGAAACCAGCCCGCCCATCGAATGGCAAACCAGATCAATCTCGCTGAGCCCGCGTTTGCGAAGGTCCATGAGCGCCCGCTCGAACGCGTCTGCGCTGCGCACAACTGCCTGATCGTTCGCGTAATCGAAACGCAGCACCGTGTGCCCCTCTTCGGCTAGCGCGGGCGCAAGCTCATCCCATATCCCGCCGGGCTCGTCGAGCCCGTGGATCAAGACAACCGCGCGAGGACCAATATCCGCAAGGGGATCGAGAGAAGCCCATGTGTCGGTGTCCGCGTAGTAGCGGCGCACACCGCGCCATGTCACACGATCGCCTGATCGGACATCCATCGCCGTCTCGGCGAGACTCGAAGAAACCGACTCCACGAATCGGGCGATCGCCTGTGCGCGTGCGCGTTCAACCGGTTGCGTGTCCCGCAGCAGCCACAGACCAACCGCGCAGAGCACGCTGAGGAGAATCGCAGAAACAATCAATCGACGCACGCGTCTGAATCTGGAACCGCTTCGGGTCATGGTTGAGTTGTTGGGGATTGCGTACGCAATCGTTCAAGGAGCGATTTTTCCGCCTCTGCGTAGCGACCGTAGGCCTGATCCACGACATCCGCGATCTCCCGGATCTCATCGACCGCGCCGGGGGCCGGGTTGGCCGTCGCGTTTAGGACGGCCGCGTCCAGCGCCTCGGACGCAACACGAAGATCCGACACCGCGCGGGCGTACGAACGCGCCGCCTCGTAGATCGGTTCACGCAGCAGGTCCTCTTCGCTGGGCTTCTTGAGCAGACGCCACGGCTGAGAGCGGATCTCCTCCACAAACAGTTTCCCCTGCACGCCGATATCGCTCGCCGAATCCAGTGTCGCCGCGATCTTCGGCTTGTTGCTCAACAGAATCGAGTTCGCGTTATCCGCGATGTCCTTGTACGATCCCAGCGCCACCGAGCCCTTCTCAAGCAGCTGATCCACCTCGTCCATCGTCGTCGTCTTGAAGCGTTCCGTGGTCACATCGACATTCTCAAGAATGCTCGTGACACGCTCCTTGTTCTCTTGCAGCACACCCTTCGCCTCGGTCACGGTGGACTGCACATCATCGAGAACGGGCGAGAACTTCTTGGCCGCATCGTCCGCGCTCGAGAGTATCGAGTCCACACGGGGGGACCAGCCGTCTTCCGCATTGAATCGTTCAGTGAACTCACGGATATTGGCCAGGGTCGATCGTCCGTCGTCCACGCCCTCGCCAAAATCGGGCTCTAGCTCGAGCACCATGCGTTTCATTGCTTCCGATGTCTCGTTCACATTCGCGGTAATCGCTTTGACTTCGTGGATCGTCTCCTTGATCGCCAGCGCCTCTTCCGTCGAGAACCCGAGCTGACTGAGGATCGACGGCGCGAACCGCCCCCGCAAAGACTCGCCCGGATCCAGCGTGTCATTCGCATCATCCGGACCACCCTCGTAGGCACCGGCGCCCGGGGACGCGATGTTGATCTTGGAGATCCCCCCGAGAATCGGGAGCGTGAGATCAGCGTAGGCGTCCTCGTACAGCACCAGGTCCGTGCGCAACGCGACGATCACATCATGCGAGCGCACCACCTCCACACCGGTCTGCTCATCGAGCATGACATTCTCACGGATCGAGCGGACCTTGCCCACGCCCAGGCCGCCAAATGTCACATCTGCGCCGGGCTGCAAACCCGCGACCCCCACGCTTGTTGGGAATCGGATGACATACTCTGTGCGCTTGACGAACTTATCCTGCACATCCGAGAGCGTGAACGCGATGAACACCGCGAGCAGGATGCTCAGGATCAGGAATAATCCCGCGACTACATTGTTTCGGCTCACCAGCTGTGTGCTCATCGATCGTCCTCACCCCGGCAACCCCCCGGGCACTTGCCTCGTCTTCGTCATCACCCGCGTGTCGGCTGGACACTGGGTGTCCGGGTCACTCGGTCCATCGTCATCCCGAACAGGTCCTCGCTGTACGACGCCTCGTCGCGCCGGGCCGCCAGCGGGCCCTCCGCGTCTCCACGCAGGAACTGCCGCACCAAGCGTTTGCTCTCATTGAGCCGTTCCGCTTCCGACGCGGGCATGTCCCGGAGATTCTCGAACCAGGAGCGCTCCTCCAGGCAGAGCATGATGCCGCGGTCGAGCATCGCCATCCGATCCGCGATCGTGAACGCGCTGTCCATCTCGTGCGTCACCACGATGCTTGTCACCCCAAGCTGGCGAGTCAGCGCGATGATCAGCTGATCGATCTGCGCACTCGTCACGGGGTCAAGACCCGCGCTGGGCTCGTCATAAAACAGGATCTTCGGATCCAAGGCCAGCGCACGAGCCAGCCCCGCGCGCTTCTTCATCCCGCCGGAGATCTGCGCCGGGTACTTGTGCGCGTCCGCGCGGAGACCCACGAGCTCCAGCTTGATCTTCACCTGAATATCAATAATCTCATCATCCAGATCGGTGTGCTCGCGAAGGGGCAACGCCACATTCTCGCCGATTGTCATGGAGTTGAACAGCGCGCCGGATTGGAAGAGGATCCCAAACTTCTTGCGGACCTCGTTGAGCCCCTCCTCTTCCAGCTCACAGATGTTCTGCCCGAAAAGCTCAACGCTGCCCTCATCGGCGGTATGTGTCCCGATCATGGTCCGAAGCATCGTGGATTTGCCCGATCCCGAGCCGCCCATGATCACCATGGTCTCGCCCGGGTACACATCCAGATTCACACCGGTCAGAACGGTCTGGTCCCCGAATCGTTTGACGACATTACGCAGACGCACGATCGGCTCGGTTCCCGAACGATCCGGTGGCGCACTGTCTCTCACTGATTCAACCATGGGTTCGACACGATCCCGTTGGGCGAGCGCCACCCATCGACGCGCACAAACGCCGGAGCAGATCCCGCGATATCACGGCCCCTCTTCGGGGTTTTCCATGACCTCTTCTTCGGCATTTTCCCCCTCCGGCGTTGCCGAATCCGCGTCAGAATCCGGATCAGAGCCGGGGTTCGCTACAGAGTTTGCGCCAGGCGGGACCATGTATTCCGTCCCATCGGGGCCAACGAGGATCAGCTGCTCGGGCAGAGGCATCCCGTTTGAACCCACCGGGCCCTGACCGCTTGGGTCCATCACATAGATCACCAGCACCCAACCCGTGTCGAACTGAGCCGGCATCGGCACAAATCCCTGACGATTCTGGTAGGGCTGGATCAACGGACCAACCGCCATATACCCGTTCACAAGCTCACCGAACCCGTCGGGCATGCTGACATACTGCCCGAGGTCGGTCGTGTACGCCGCGGCAAAGGAGATGAACTCATCGTCGCTCGTCTGATCACCCGGGGTCGCGAAATTCTTCCGAGCCGCCTCGAAATCACCGTTCTGCACATCTGTCAGGATCGCCTCGGTCGTTGCACCGAACTGAGTGATCGCGACTTTCATCATCCCGCCGAGGCCGAAGAAGATCCCGATCCACAGCGCGATGGTGAGCAACCCCACAACCAGACCACCGATGGCAAGCCCCATCCCGCCAACGCGTCCCTTGCTGCGCGAGATGCCAAACATCGCGAGGACGGCCATGGGGATGCCGAGGATCGATGTGACACCGCCACAACACCCAATCACACCGAACACAAGGCTCAGAATGGCCAGAATGCTGGTCCGCTCGGGCTCCTGGTACAACTGAACATCGGGGTTTCCATATGTGCTGGGTTGTTCGCTCATGCGCCCAGCGTAGCGGTTTTTTGGGTTGTAAACCACTGTACCCGCACGAATCACGAAAAAATCATCCGGGCATCGCGCGCGAAAGTTGCGCCACTACGCGTTCGACAACCTCGATCGCGTGATCAATCTCCGCTTTTCCCGTATCCCGGCTCAGGCTGAAACGGATCGATCCGTATGCGATCCGCTCGGGCACACCCATCGCCAGAAGCACCGGCGAGGGCTCCAGCGAGCCCGATGCGCACGCGGCCCCAGCGCTCACAAAGACGCCACGCTCGCTCAATGCGAGCAACAACGCCTCCGATGACAATCCCGGGAAACCGATGTTCGTCGCGCTCCAGATCCGATGATCACGATCCCCATTGACCTGTGCCCCCTCGCAACGCTCAATGATCCCCGTTTCGAGCCGATCGCGCAGCGCCGACATCCGCTCTCGCCCCGAGGCGTCGCTGAGCCATTCCTGCGCGGCTTCGGCCGCGCTCCCCATACCCACGATTGCGGGCAACGCGTGCGTCCCCCCGCGTCGCCCCAGCTCCTGCGAGCCGGGCATCGTCGGTAACAGACGAACTCCCCGCCGCACATAGAGCGCCCCCGCTCCCTTGGGGCCGTGGAACTTGTGGGCGCTGCAGTTCAGCAGATCGACCTTCAAACTGTCTTCACCCGACAGATCCGTGGGCATCTTCCCCACCCACTGGGTCGCGTCCGTATGAAACACCACCCCGCGCGACCGGCACAACTCACCGATCGCATGGACCGGCTGGATCACGCCCGTTTCATTGTTCACCCATTGCACACTCACGATCGCAACACGATCCCCGTGCTCCTCGAGCAGCTCGCCGATCGCGTTCACAGACACCCGCCCGCCGGGCTCGACCGGGATCATCTCCACCCGCGCCCGCCCGAGATCGGACAACTGCTTGCACAGGTTCCGCACGGCGCTGTGCTCGAGCTCATTGGTGATGATGATGTTCTTCTCGGGGTCCACTCGTGCCATCGCCCCCAGCACGCCCCGGATCGCCAGGTCGATCGCTTCCGTTCCAGAACCCGTAAAAGTGATATCACGCGAACGAGCCCCGAGCAGTTTAGCGACCTGCCCCCTTGCGTTTTCCAACGCATGCGCGGCCCGTTGCCCCATCCGATGCACGCTCGATGGGTTCGCCCAGTGGTCCCTCAGCGCCCGCGTCATCGCGTCCACGCACGCGTCGCAGGGCTTCGTCGTCGCGTGATGATCGAGGTACACCTGTTCCATCACGCGTCAGGTCTCGCCCCGCTTGAAAGACTCGTTCTTGTCCGTGCCCGGCTGCGATTTATCGCCCTTCTGCCCCTCACGCCCAACCAGGATCCGCGCCAGAACATCCTTGACATGCACACCGGATGAATCGAACCCGTGACCCGGCACATCCATCGCGGTGAGCACGCCGTAGCCCATACCAACATTCACCAGCACCCACGCGACGACGCCGGCGCTGAATCGTCCCGTGACCTTGTGGGCTTCCTGTGCACGCTCGATCTCACGCGTGATAAACGCATGAAGACGAGTCATATGGTCTGAAACCGCCTTATGGATCAACGGATCATCAACCTCGGAAATGGATTGCAACAGCACGCGATAGCCATCGCGCCCTTTCTCGGAGACCATCGGGTTCTCGCCGATGATCTTCATCAGACGAGCCCCAGGATCATCCACACCCTTCAGATCTGTTTCCCATTGATCGAGCGTCTGCTTCCCCGTCCGCTCGATCAGCGCCACGAAGAGATCACGCTTGGACTTGAAGTGCCGATAGATGATCGGCTCAGTGATTCCCGCCTCCTTCGCGATCTGCGCGGTGGTCGCGCCCGCGTACCCACGGGATGAAAATAGATCCGCGGCTACATCAAGCAGCTGCTCTCGGCGTTGGGCGGCTGGGAGTCGACTCATAGGCTCGATGCCCCTTTCTCGTCCTCGTTCATCTCTTGTACGCAATCGTCCCCATCAGGGATCGGCACAGGATCATACCCGCCCTTCACAAACGGATGACAACGAAGGATCCGACCGATCGTCATACGGGTCCCACGGATCGGCCCGTACAACCGATACGCGTCCAACCCGTACCGGCTGCAGGTCGGCTCGTAGCGGCACTGCCCGCCGATCAGCGGCGACAAAGTCACCCGATACAGCAGGATCAACCCCACAAACGGGGCGTTCCCCACCCGCTTCCAAACGCTCAGTTGCTGATCAGCCATCCGAACCGCCCGCCTGGCTTGACCGCTTCGCATGCACCCGATGCGCCGATTCGATCGCCTCCGTCAACCAATCCCGATACGCCTCCAGAGTCGCACCCTTGTGCGCCCTCGTCGTCACAACAATGTCATACGCCCCATCGGGCGCCACCGGGAGTGATGCCCGCTCCAAACGGAACACCTCGCGGATCATCCGCTTGAATCGCCCCCGCGTGACCGCGTTGCCATACCGGCGCCCCACGGAGAGCCCCAGACGATGCGTATCGAGTCCGTTCGGGCGTAGGTGCACCGTGATCGGGCCGCGAGATTTGCGGAGTCTCGCATCGAACACCGGTGCGTACCCACTGCCCGGTAACCGGTGCCGACGCCGGAACACCTTCTTTGTTGACGCCATTCCAGATTGGGCTCGCTTTACCTTGTCCACGCTGAAAGGATAGCTCGGCCCGCCCAGACGACGATCTGGGAAGTTGCTCGGAATCAGCGATTGATCCAAGATCATGGAAATGATTGTCGGGCAGACGAGTTCCTTATACAGCATTCGGCATTCACAAAGCGTTCACGCACACGAAAGGTGTCTTCGATGACCTACCCACGCACATTCTCGCACATCGGCATATCCGTAACGGACCTCGACCGGGCGGTCGAGTTCTATACCAAAGTCCTCGGGTGGTACCTGATTATGCCCCCCACTGAAATCGTCTCGGACGATTCCGCGATCGGGGTCATGTGCGATGATGTATTTGGAAAGGGATGGGAACGGTTCCGGATCGCGCATCTCTCCACCGGCGATCGGGTCGGGGTCGAGCTCTTCGAGTTCCAGAACGCGGAGAAACCCGAGAACAACTTCGAGTATTGGAAGACGGGCGTGTTCCACTTCTGCGTCCAGGATCCCGATGTCGAGGGACTCGCGAAAAAGATCGTGAAGCACGGCGGGAAGCAACGCATGCCAATCCGGGAGTACTACCCCGGCGAGAAGCCCTACCGGATGGTCTACTGCGAGGACCCGTTCGGAAACATCATCGAGATCTACTCGCACAGCTACGAACTCACTTACTCGTCCGGCGCATATCAAGACGACGAAGAGAGTTGATCGAGCACATCGCGTGTCTGGACACAACACAAAGCAGTCGGCGCAGAAAAAGAGCCGGGCTGAAGGGGACATTTCAGCCCGGCTTTGGACTCGCCGGTCATCCACCCCGGCGAACCGATCGGGTCGGGGCGGTTCTCTCTCCCCGCACACACCCGACCCGTAGCACACTCCCGGGCTCCCCCGCCGGATACCCGCACACACACGCGAGGTACCGAGAGTGTTCCTGTTGGGCAGCATCGCATCACACACCATGCGGTATGCCCAGACAGTCAGTCGTGTAAACACCCTCTGGCTCGGGGGACGATGAGCAAACGCTCTATCGAGAGACCTACCCACCCGGCGACGGGTTCCACAACACGAACTGAAGCGGCCGGCCCCGGGGACGCAGGACCGACGCGCACAAGATCTCATCCTCATCTTCAGCGGATCGCACACACACATCCGATGCTCAGGATGACACCTGCTCTGCTTACTTTTCAAAGACGCCGACATGCTCAAGGAAAGAGCGGAAACCGAATCGACGCGTTGTTTGGGCCAGACATGACCCAACCCTCTATACGCACCCACACAGGCGCGGTTCCGAAGCAGGTTGCACCCGTCATGGACAATTCCTGATTTACATGCAATTCCTGCACATCCCAGATTTCGCATCCGATCTCACATGTCGCGATCCCGAACCATGCTTTAAAAACAGCCCTATCGCGTCAGTTCGGGTAAACAGTTGCTCGCGCTGTGGCGTGCGTAATGAAACAATTTTCACTTCTTATGTCACCTCCGCACACCGCTTCTCGCTTTGAACTTGGGGTCGGTGCCACGCCTGTCGCGTCGTCGCCGTGCCAGCAACACCCCGTCATCAAACAGAGAGGATTCCCATGAACACCAAGATCACAACCGCGGCACTCGCACTGAGTTCATCGCTCGCCCTCGCAGGCAGCTACACCACACACACCGACCGCACAATGTTCAACGCCATCGCGGGCATGCTGAGCATCGAGACCTTCGAGTCCGAATCACTCGGCGATATCGCACTCCCCACCATCCTCGACTCCGGGCTTGGGATCGCCATGCCTGTCGGGGATGTCTCATCCTTCATTGACGCGGGAGACCCGCTCAACAATGGTTTCGAGAACACCACCCTCAACGGGCGGAACTACCTCGCATTCGGACGCAACATCCCCGTCGCTGGCGCACCAGATATGCCTCAGACCGGTTCGTACTCTGTCGAGTACACCTTCGGTGGCTCGGTCAACGCGTTTGGGTTCGATCTCTCGGGCGCCGAGTTTGCCACCGCAGCGGGCGGATTCAATGTCACGACCTTTGCAAACGGGCAGGTCGCGCACGACTTCTTCTTTGCGTCCGACCAGTTCTTCGCCGAACGGTTCTACGGCATCGTGGCCGATCAAGCGTTCGACGCGATCCGCATCAACCTGCCCGTGCTCGGAACCAACGGCACCGCGGACTATGTTGCCTTCGACGATGTGACATGGGGCGTGCCCTCTCCCTCCGCGCTCTCGATGCTCGCGCTGGGCGGGCTGATCTCGACACGCCGCAAGCGCTGATCCACGCACTCCGCAATCAAAGCAATGCGAGCCGCCGGTCTGGGGAGCCGGCGGCTTGCCTGTATTTATGTGTTCTGTTCGCTCGGCGCCTTTGTCCCGATGAGGATCGCGAAACCGATGATGCCCGCGACCACCGACGCGCCGAGCACGCCGAGCTTCGCGGCATCGAGTGAAACCGTGTCGCCCTTGAACGCAAGGTTCGCGATAAACAGCGCCATCGTGAACCCGATCCCCGACAGCCACGCGGCGCCGAACACATGACGCCAGCTCGCGCCCTCGGGCAACACACCGATGCCCATCTTGTGCGCGACCCACGCGAATCCGAACACGCCCACCGGCTTGCCAACGAGCAACCCGAGCACCACGCCCCACATCGCCCGGCTGGACCAGACCGACTCCGTCGCTTCCGCTTCACCGCCACCAGACAAAGGCACGCCCGCGTTCGCCAACGCAAACACCGGGAGGATCAGGAACGCAACCCAAGGAATCAACGAATGCTCCAAACGACGCACGGGTGTTTCGACCTTATGCCCCGCGTCTTCGATCGCGAGCACTGCGGACTGTTGCGCACCCGATGTCCAAGCACGCGCATCACCCTTTGAATCCGCATCGAACCGATCCAGCATCGAGCGCACGAACCCGCTGTATCGCGCCTGATCGACGCGCGTCTTCGCGGGGATTGTCATCGCGATCAAGACACCCGCGATCGTCGCGTGCACACCACTCTTGAGCACGAAGTACCACACCACCAGACCAACGAGCATGTACACAAGCACCCGGCGGACACCGATCATGTTGAGGATCGCCATCAAGACCAACAAACCACCCGCATACCCGAGGTAGTCCACCCCGATCTTCTCGGTATAGAAAATGGCGATGATCAACAGCGCACCAAGATCATCCACGATCGCCAGGGAGGTCAGGAACACGCGCACAGACAGGGGCACGCGCGATCCGCACAATGCGAGCACACCCAGTGCGAACGCGATGTCCGTTGCCATGGGCACGCCCCACCCGTTCATCGAGTTGTGCCCCATGTTCACGAGCGCATACACCAGGCCTGGGATCGCCATCCCTCCCACCGCCGCAGCGATCGGCAGCGCCGCCTTGCGTGCGCTCTTGAGCTCACCCACCAGCACCTCACGCTTGATCTCCAAACCGACGAGCAGAAAGAACACCGCCATCAGCAGGTCGTTGATCCAGAGGATGAACGGCTTGCTCAACGCCCAGTCGCCAAACCCAACCGTCACATAGCTTTTGTAGAACAGTTCGTCGTAACTCGCGGCCCAACCCGAGTTCGCCCAGATCATCGCGCCCAGCGCACAGACAATCAGCAGCACACCGCCCGCGGCTTCGAACTTCATGAATCGTTGGAACGGAGACAACAGTCGATCAGCTGCCGTTGGGTTGAGATCGCGATCAGGTTGAGGGATATCGATAGGTCCAGCCATAGTGGCCGATCGTTCCTGTATGCGTGACATCAGGCAAGCACCCCATACTCACAATCGAACAGACATCCGAGTCCATAAATGGGTGTACCTATTTATACAGGCGCCCGAAAGTAGCGCATAGAGAAGCGAGCCGCCGACCAA
>Ga0070726_10004479_pt1 | contig 11125 bp, 8 predicted proteins | sample tdAd471_FD_67275 | JGI IMG/M metagenome (GOLD analysis project Ga0070726, IMG submission 67275) | Marine sediment microbial communities from the Atlantic coast under amendment with organic carbon and nitrate - tdAd47.1 | ecosystem: Environmental > Aquatic > Marine > Coastal > Sediment | place...
CAGGGTGGGAGGGGTGGCGAGGGCGAGGGAGGCGAGGAGGAGGACCATGGCTGCAGGCTACCACCCTCCTGCGTAGGGCGAGGCTCCGTGCGTCGACGTGATCACCTGCACGTCGGACCATGGCTCCACGGCGATGGTGAGGGGTCGCGTGCGCCCCGGGTCGACCTTGACGCCGCTCACGGTGACCGTCGGGCCTCCGGGCGGCAGGGCGACGACCTTGTACAGCCCTGCAGGCACCGGGGCTTCCCAGACGCCGTCGTCGTTGGTCTGTACCTCGAGGATGCCGCCCTCGAGCGCGTCGCTGGTGAGGACCAGCTGGACCTCGCCGACGCCCTGGGGATCGGGCTCGGGGATGTCGGGGGGCTCGATGGGCTCGTCGGAGCGGCGGGAGGCGCGCCGCCAGGCCCGCTCCGCCTTGCGCACGGCCTTCTCCCACGCCTCGCGCACGATGCTGTGGTCTTGCTCGAGGACCGCTGTGATGCGGAGGGCGCCGTCGCCCGCGGCGTCGACCTCGGGAGTATCCTGGGCCCATGCGCTCATGACGACCAGCCATACCCACATACCGCCCTCTCCTCGACCGGTGGCCGTGCTGCGGGCCCCCGTGCCGTGGCTGCCCCTGGCGGCGATCGTAGCACTCGCCTGGTTCGGGTCGCTGCTGGCGCCGCTGTGGGTCTACACCACCACCCTGGCGGTGTTCGGGCTGGCCCACGTCGCTGAAGAGCTGCGCTACCTGCACCATCGCTTCGGTCGGTGGCTCGCTCCGGTCACCCTGGGCCTCGGCGGGGCGCTGTCGGTGGTGATGCTCACCCGCACCCTGCGCTGGCTGGAGTGGATGCCGGCGGGGGCCGGCTACGTCGTGGAGCTGGCCGCGGCGGTCGCGGTGCTGTGGGTGCCGGTGGGCTGGTGGTGGCGCTCCCGTGGGGCCAGCGCGGTGGCGGTGGCGCTGTCGGTGGGGTTGTTGGGTGGACTGCTCTGGGCGCCGATCCCGACGCTGCTCGCGGTGGCGGTGCTGCACAACCTCACCCCCGTGCCGCTGCTGGCCGAGGCCCTGCCCGCCACCGCGCGGCCTCGCTTCGCGGTGGGGGCCCTGCTGGTGTTCCTGGCCCTGCCGGCGCTGCTGGCCACCGGCCTGCCCTGGGGGTGGGTGGAGGGGCTGGCCTGGCCCGAGGCCCGGCTGCTGCCGTCGGGCTCGCTGGCGGCCAACTACACCGCCTACCTGCCGGTCGCCTGGGCGCGGCAGGACGGGGCGCAGCACTGGTTCACCGCCATCGTGTTCACCCAGTGCCTGCACTACACCGCCGTGCTGGGGGCGCTGCCGCGGTGGTCGCCGGTGGCGTCGCGGGGCTGGGTCGCCGGGCTGCTCGCGGCGACGGGGCTGCTGTGGCTGGGCTACGCCGTCGACTTCCGCGAGGCGCGGGAGCTGTACGGGATCGTGGCGTCGGTGCACGCCTGGATCGAGGTCCCCATCCTGGTGCTGTTGCTGCTGCCGTCTCGGGCGCTGAACCAAGCGGGGTGATCTAGTAGGGCACGACGTCGACGCCGAGCCCGGACTCGTAGTTGAGCCAGATCGTCACGATGCGCCCATCGGGCAGCTCCTGTGGGCACCACTGGCGAGCCCGGAAGCGAGCAGCCAGGCGCTCGGGCTCGTTCATGTGCTCGAAGACGGCTGGCGGCGGCGACCACTCGCCGTCGTCGTCGATCATGCAGACCAACTGCTTCGGGATCTTCGGTGCGAGTCGTACCTCCATACGCCCATCGAGGGTGGTTCCCGGCTCCCAGCGGTAGACGATGTCGTCGGGAGAGAGCACCTCGTTGGGCAGGGGAGCGGAGAGGTCGATTCTGTGTGGCGGGTACAGCTCGATGTCGGGAAAGGAGAAGGCGGGCACGTCGGGTGACCCGGTCGACTCGATGCTGATGGTGGCGCCATGAAACGACGCCATGACGTCTTCGGTGATCAGTCCGACCTCGGGTGCGTCGTAGTCGTGGTTGTTGCCATAGGGTTTGAGCAGATAGCTCTGGCCGGCGAGGGAGACCGTCACGTGGCCGCCCGATACCTTCTCGCCGTGGGAATCCGGGTCGTACACGTTCTCCACCCACTGGCAGTCATCGGTGGGGTCGTCAGAGGGCACGGGCTCGATGTCGGGGTTCTCTTCGTGGGGTTCGTTGATGAAGAAGGATGCGGACACATCGAACCAGTCCCACAGCCCTACCAGCTCGTCGACGTTCACATAGACCCGGCCGGCGTGGTTCACGGCTTCGGGCACGGGTAGACAGGTTCGATCGGCGAGCGGCGTGGCGGGCGCCGCGGAGTCCGCCGTGGAACCCGCTTCTGTGGGCCGTTGGGTGTCGACGGCCCCCGTCGCCGTGGACTGTGGGCTCTCCGAGGGTGGGGAGCTGGTGGGAGGTGGGGTGGAACGGCACGCCACGACGAGCAGAAGGGCCCACGTCACGGGTCACACTCGGCAGTACACGGCCTCACGGCGTGACGTCGATGCCCAGTGACGCATCGAAGTTCAGCCAAACCGTCACGATGCGGCCGTCGGGCAGCTTCTGCGGGCAGGGCTTGCGTGCCAGGAAGCGAGCCACCAGGCGCTCGGGCTCGTTCATGTGTTCGAAGACGGCTGGCGGCGGCGACCACTCGCCGTCGTCGTCGATCATGCAGATCAACAGCTTCGGGATCTTTGGGGAGAGGTGAACCTCCATGCGCCCGTCGAGGGTGGTGCCCGGCTCCCAGCGGAAGACGATGTCGTCGGGGGCGAGCGCCGCGTTGGGCATGGGGGAGGACACGTCGATTCGGTGTGGCGGGTACAGCTCGATGTCAGGAAAGGAGAAGGCGGGCACGTCGGGGGAGCCGGTGGACTCGATGCTGATGGTGGCGCCATGAAAGGACGCCATGACCTCCTCGGTGACCAGCCCGAGCTCGGGTGCGTCGTAGTCGTGGTTGTTGCCGAACGGTTTGAGCAGATAGCTCTGTCCGGCGAGGGAGACGGTGACGTGGCCGCCCGAGACCTTCTCGCCGTGGGACTCGGGGTCGTACACGTTCTCCACCCACTGGCAGTCATCGGTGGGGTCGTCAGAGGGCACGGGCTCGATGTCGGGGTCTTCGTCGTACGGCTCGTTGTTGTAGAACGAAGCGCGAATATCAAAGCGGTCCCAGTATCCCACTTGCTCTTGCGCATCGATGGTCACCCTGCCGGCCAGGTTCTCCCACGTGGGCTCGGGGGCGCATTCTCGGTGGGCGAGCGGCGTAGCGGGCGCCGCGGAGTCCGCCGTGGAACCCGTTTCGGTGGGCCGTTGGGTGTCGACGTCCCCCGTCGCCGTGGACTGTGGACCCTCCGAGGGTGGGGAGCTGGTGGGAGGTGGGGTGGAACGGCACGCCACGACGAGCAGAAGGGCCCACGTCATGGGTCACACTCGGTGGGGCCGCACGACGCGCCGCTCTGCGCGCAGCAGGTGGCGCACAGCATGTCGATCTCGTCGGCACAGGTGGGGCCGTCGGCATCGTCGCGGTCGCGGTCTTCCCACAGGATGGTGACGTGGATCTCCCGCTTGTCTTGGCCGAAGAGGTAGTCGGGGTCTTCGCTGTCGGGGATCGACAAGCCCGACACGCGCACCTCCCAGGCGCTCCCGCCGGCAGGGCTGGGGGCGATGAGGCGCCGCGGCCCCGGCGCCGTGCTGTTGCTGTCGTAGCAGGTGGTGCCGGAGCACAGCTGCACGGTGAGGTCGGCGGGAGGCTGACAGCCCAGGTAGTCGGGGGGCAGGCAGGCGAGGTTGGGCTCGAACCACCACACGACCGCCTCGAGGCGCTCGACGTCGGCGGGCAGGGCGGTGTTGATGCCCTGCTGGGGGTTGGCCGGGATGATCGTCTGATCTCCGTCGGCGAGCACGGAGCGATGCACGCGGGTGCGGTGGGGGGCGTCCATCCCCGCGGCGCCGTAGGTGCGGAAGGCGACCCGGCCCATGCCTGCCCAGCGGTCGACCTCGGGGTTGTCGTGATCTCGCGTCTGAGGAAACTGAATGGGCACTCCCGAGACGATGGCCCACTGCTTGATGTCGTCGCCCATGAGCAGCAGGCCGCTGTAGAGGTTGCCGACGTGGTTCGCGACGCCGCTGCCGAACAGGGACACGTACATGTCTTTGAGGTCGAGAGCGGCTCCGGCGAGCACGGGCTGGGCGTAGCTGGTGCCTGGTGCCGTCGCACTGGTGTAGGCGTCGTCGTAGTCGGCCATCCACTCCTCTCGGCCGCCGGGGGCGACGAGGCGGATCATGGCGCGACCGTGGGCGTCGCCGCCGATGGGGCTGCCACTGTCCATCTTCGCCGTCTTGAGGACCGGGGCGTCGTGGTCGATGTTGCCGGCAGGAAAGCCGCCGGCTGCGGTGGCCGGCACCCGCACCGAGCAGCCACTGGCAGCACCCGTGTTGCCCGGCGTGGTGCTGATGAACACGCCCTGGTGGTAGAGCCAGTTCATGGCGGCCACCTCCGGGTAGTAGGTGCCGTTGGACGTGCCCTGGGCGCACCACGTCAGGCTCCCCATCGAGTAGGAGGCCTGGAAGAGGTCGGGGAGGAAGCCTTCATCGGTCATCCAGTCCACCCCGTGGGTGAAGGGGTTGCAGCTCTCGTCGCCGTCTTTGCAGCCGAGAAACACGAAGGACGACTCGGTGCTGGTACCCGAGCGGTCGGCCGAGGTCAGCAGAGGCTCGCCGAGGTGCTCGGCGCCGTTGGCGAGGAGCTGGGTGGTGACGCTGCTGCCGTGGGCGCCGCCACTGGTGGTCTGGCTGACGTCGAGGAACTGCCCGAACTGGAAGCCTCCGAGGTTCTCATCCCAGTGGTACCAGTCGATCAGTCGGTCGCTCCACACCGGGTGGTCCTGGTCGAACTGCGTGTCGACGATGACGGCGCTCATGGCGGTGGCGCCGGTGACCATCCCGCTGGGCTGGCCGCCGTCGTAGCCGTTGTCGAGGGCCATGAACACCTGAGTGGCGTGCTGGATCTCCGAGCCAGCGTTGGCATCGGGCGTCGCCTCGTGGATGGCATGGATGGTGGCGACCTCGGGGTGCTCGGCGAGGGCATCGAGGGCCGCAGGCGTCGCTGACAGCTCGGTCAGGTAGAGGGCCGGCAGCCGGCGGCGGGGCACTGCACCCGCCTTGGTGGCCTCTGCTTCGAAGGCATCGAGCGCCACGCGGGCCTCTGCCTCCCACTGCTCGCGCGCGCTCGCCCGCTCGGTGGCGGCTGCGTCGAACGAGGGCCCTCGGGCCAGCGGATCGAAGGAGCGAGCGGGCAGCGCCAGCGGCGGGCGGTTCCGCAGCTGCACGACGACGTCGATGAGCTCGACCGATGCCGCCTTGCTGGACCACTCCATGAGGAGGGGGTCGACGGCGACGGGTGTGTCGACGAGGTCGGGCGTACGGGCGCGTCGGTCGTGGAAGCTGCTCAGCGACTGGTCGGGGTGGGTCGCGAGGAACAGCTCGTCGCGCTCGGCGTCGGTGAGCCGTATGGCCTCCGCCTGGCGCACCGACACTCGAGAGATGGCGGTGCCGCCCTCGCGCTCGACGATCACATCGGCCTCTTCGATGTAGCTGGTTCCGTCCGAGTCGATCAGTCGGTCGAGATCGACGGCTTCGCTCGCGCTGGCACGGGTGGTCACGGTCAGCTGCCCTGCTCTGAGGACAGGGGTGGGGGACTCCTCCAAAGAGAAGTCACGCTCCACGTCATAGACGAGCTCCCCCCCCCCGAATGCCGATGCCGCGAGGGAGAGGAGGAGGATGGATGGCTGCATGGTTGGGTACTCCGCGGTCCACCTATCGTACCTGTCGGGCCGAGAGGCCGCAACAGGAACGGCGGGGCTGCGGGGTGCCGTCGGTGCCCGCGAGGGGCGGGAGCCGCGCCGGGGGATAGTCAGCCGCGGTGGGGAGGGGTCGATGGGAGCGGCTGGCGAGTCGGTGTGCCTGGCGTGCGGGGCCTGCTGCGCAGCCCTCCGGGTGAGCTTTCCCGAGGGAGACGGCCTCCGTGTGCCGACGGAGCTGACGGTAGTGACGACGCCGGGCCACCAGCGCATGCGTCGCCAGCCCTCGGGGGCGTGCACGGCCCTGCGCGGCACCGTGGGCCAGGGCACGACGTGTGCGATCTACGCGCAGCGGCCCGAGCCCTGCCGCGCCTTCGAGCCGAGCACTCCCGAGGTCCCCAATCCGTACTGCGACGAGGCGCGTGCGACGTTCGGGCTTCCTCCGGTCTGGGCGACGACCGAGACGACAGCGGAGTCGTCGGGGGACTGAGGCGAGGTCCCCTCCGGTAGACTGCGCCACGGAGGAGCCCTGGTGCAGGTGGAGGAGGGAGCGCGCGTCGGTGGGCGCTACGTGCTGGGCGGCCTGCTGGGTGCGGGCGGCGCGGCGCGGGTGTACCGAGCGCACGACGAGCGGCTCGGGGTGTCCGTAGCCGTGAAGATCCTCACGTTGGTGTCGGCGGATGCTCACGCACGGCTGCGCCAGGAGGCGAGCATCCAGGCGTCGCTGCGCCACCCCAACGTGGTGGCCGTCACCGACACCATCGACATCGACGGGTGGCCCGGGCTGGTCATGGAGCTGGTGGAGGGCCCCTCCCTCGACCTGATGCTGCGCGACGGGGCGCTGCCTCGAGACGATGCCCTCGACCTGTTCGCAGGGGTGCTGGAGGGGGTGGCGGCGGCCCACGCGCGGGGGCTGATCCACCGCGACCTGAAGCCTGGCAACATCATGGTGGCCCGGGCCGGTCGTCGGCTGCTGCCGAAGGTCACCGACTTCGGGCTCGCCAAGGCGCTGGAGGGCCCGGGGGGCGGCACGCGAACGGGGGCGCTGATGGGCACGCCCCGGTACATGTCGCCCGAGCAGGTGCACGACAGCAAGAACGTCGACGAGCGCACCGACGTGTTCGCCCTGGGCGCCATCCTCTACGAGCTGCTCGTCGGCCGGGCGGCCTTCGACGACGAAGACACGCTGATGGTGTTCAACAAGGTGTCGCGGGGGGAGCACGGCCCGATCCCCGACGACCTCGACCCCGAGCTGGCGCAGCTGCTCCGCGATGCGCTGGCGGCCGACCCCGAGGCGCGGATCGGGTCGGCCCAGGCCTTTGTCGATCGGCTCCCCATGCGCGGGGATGTGTCGTACCAGCCCGAGGTGCTGAGCCGGTGGTCGCAGCCCGAGCTCGCGTCGCCGACGACGGGGGAGGCGACGTGGTCGACCTCGCTGGTGTCGGTGGAGCCCGACGCCTCGATGGCGTCGATGGCGTCGGTGGGGCCGACGGATCCGACGGTGGCGCCCGCGGCGGTGGGGCCCGCCGAGCCGGCACCAGGCCATCCATCGTCGTGGAGGTCATGGGGCGGTGCGCTGGCGTTGATCGGGCTCCTCGGGGTGGGGGCATGGGTCGCCACGCCCGAGCAAGCGCCCGCCGAGGCCCCGGTGGGGTTCACGGCGGCGATGCCTCCGCCCATCGACGACGACGCCGAGGTGGTGCGGCTGCTCACGCTGGCCTGGCATGCGGTGGAGGCGGGCACCGAAGACGGGCTGCCCCTCGTCGACAAGGCCCTCGCCCTCGGGGCGACCGATCCGGCGGTCGCGCTGCTGGGCGCCATGCTCGCGCGGGCCCGCGACGCCGAGCGCTTCCCCGAGTTCCTCGCCCGCGGGGTCGACGCGGCCCGTGGGGGGCATGGGCCCGTGCCTGAGCTGCTCGTCGCCCTGCACGACGGCGCCCAGGGAGCGGAAGACCCCGCGTGGGTGCTGGCGGTGCTCCGTGACCACCTGGAGCGCTGGCCCGACGACCGGCTCGCGACCCTGATGCTGGTGGAGGCCTCGGCCTCGCTGGAGCCCGACGCGGCCCTCGACGAGGCGTTGATCGAGCGCATGGTCGCCCAGGCCCCCGACTCTGTGTTCGGCCGGTTCCAGCAGGTGCGCGCCTACCGCTCCCACAACCGGTTCGCCGAGGCCGCGGTCGCGGGGGAGCAGGCGGTGGCCCGCGGGGTGCGCTCACCGGCGCTGTGGGCAGAGCTGGCGGTCAACGCGCAGCAGCTCGGGCGCCACGAGGAGGCCGTGGAGCACGGCACCGAGGCCCTGCGCCTCGACCCGGGGTGGTGGCCGGCCCGGCTGCACGCGGCGATGAGCGCGGCCCACCTCGGCGACGGCGACACCTTCGAGCGGCTCGCCGCCCCCATGCGCGGCGACGAGACGCCTCCGAGCGCTCAGCGCCACTTCGCCTACTTCGTGGCGCGGGGCCTCGCGACGCTGGGCCAGCTGCAGAAGAGCGCCGAGTGGGCAGCCGTGGCGCAGGCGTCGGCGGAGGGCAGCGATGCTCAGTCCCTGCTGGTCGACCTCGGCTCCATGCAGGTGCGCATGCGGCTGCACCGATGGATCGCGACCGACGAGGAGCTCGCGGCGGTCTTGTCGGGGTTGGACCGTGCGGCTGCCGACCCCACCGTGCCTGCGACCCTGCGGCACGACGCGGGGCTCCGCTCCGTACTAGCGCATGGGGTGCTGGCGGCTCGGGCCGGCGACCTGTCGGCGGCGCGGCGTGCCCTCGGTCGCCTCGAGGGGGAACATGCCGCGGAGCTGCAGGTGGCGCTGACGGTCGCAGAGGGCCGCCCGCTGGCCTCGGTCGACGGGTGCCACGCCGCCGCGGAGGGCGCGACGCTGGCGTGGGACGCCGGCCAGCGCGATGTCGCCACCGACCTGGCCCGGCAGGCCCTCGACACCTGCGTCAACATCGACAGCCAGCCCTTCGCCCTGGCGTGGGCCGTGCTGGGCCTCGCTGGCGATGATGAGGCACGGGCCACCTACCTGGAGATCTGGCCCGCTCCCGATCCGGGCCTGGTGGCCGAGGTGCGCACGACGGGCTGGCGAGACGACCCCAGGTAGATAGACTGACACGTCAGTCTATCTGTGGGAGGCCCTGTGAGTGTCGAGCACCCCGAGCGCGTCGAGGCCATCCCCGAGCCCGGTTCGCTGTGGTCGCGGCTTCGCCGTCGCGCTCGCCAGGTCACCGAGCAGGTGGTCGATGCCACCGATCCCGACACGCTGCTGCTGGGGTCGATGGCGGCGCTCATCGAGCTGGCCGCCACACGGTACGCGGTGGATCCGGGGGCCCAGTGGCGCCCGGGGGAGCCGCTGAAGCTGCTGTTCGCGGGGTACTCCGGCACCCGGAACACCGGCGCCGACGTGCGGGTCGAAGAGATGATCCGGCAGATCCGCTTCCTGCTGGGCGACGAGCTCGCCGAGCTGTCGATCACCACCATCGATCCGAAGCTCACCGAGGGCTACTTCCGCACCGTCACCCAGCTGCACCTGCCGCAGATCTTCCCGCGCTTCGTCTACGACACGGTGCACGAGGTGCACGGCGTCATCGCGTGCGAGGGGTCGATGTTCAAGTCGAAGTTCGCCAACGCGCTGTCGGCGCTGATGGCGGGGGCGCTGGGCGTCGCGGTGGCGGAGAACAAGCTGGCGGTGGCCTACGGCGGCGAGGCCGGCGCGATGGACCCTGCCCTTCGGTCGCTGGTGAAGCGCTACTGCCGCGACGCGCTGGTGATCTGCCGCAACGAGGCCAGCCAGCAGGTGCTGGGCGAGCTCGGAGTCCCCACGAAGCCGGGCACCGACACGGCATGGACCTTCCAGCCAGCCCCTCCGTCGGTGGGCGAGGGCCTGCTGCGGGAGGCGGGCTGGGACGGCGAGCAGGAGGTGGTGGCCATCTGCCCGATCAATGCCTTCTGGTGGCCGGTGAAGCCCGACGTGGCGAAGGGCATCGCGAAGTTCGCGACCGGTGCCTACGCGGCCGACCACTACTCGAGTGTGTACTTCCACCACAGCGGCGACGAGGTCGACAAGGCCCAGGAGGCCTACCTCAAGGGCCTCGCCGACGGCCTGCGTCGCTACCTGGCTGACCACGATGCCTTCCCGATCTTGGTGGGGATGGAGAAGCTCGACCGCCGCGCTTGCGACCAGCTGGCGGGCCTGTTCGGCCGGCCGCTGCCGACCTTCGTGAGCGACGAGCACGACATGTTCACGATGGTGAGCCTGATCCGGCGTGCCGACCTGATGGTGTCGAGCCGCTACCACGCCATCGTGTGCAGCATGCCGGGGCTGGTGGCGTCGGCCGGGGTGACGATGGACGAGCGCATCGCCAACCTGATGGACGACCGGGGCACCCCGGAGCTGAGCCTGCGGGTCGACCAGCCCGGCCTCGGCCGCGCGGTCCACAAGACACTGGTGCGACTGCACGACGACAAGGAGGCGCTGCGGGAGGGCATCGCGCGCACGGTGGTGAGCAACCTGGAGCGCATGGGCCAGATGGGGCAGGTGTTCGTGGACCACTTGAGAGAGCGGCACCCGGAGCTGCCGCTGCGGGCCGAGCTGGGCTCGCACGGCGACCCGTGGGACCACCTGCCGCCGCTGTCGGCGGAGCTCGAGGCGCTGATCGCGTCGGTGGCATAGACCATCGAACGAGCCTTACGGGGCGGGCCACGTCAGGGCGCGCCACCGACCGAGCGGACGAGCCGAATCCCCACGACGCTGTCACGACCGCGGGGGCGAACGCTCACGCGCTCGGCACTTCGAGCCGCGCGACCACCGCGCACCCAGCATCCGCCGCGGTAGGCTCGGTAGACACCGGGCGTCGCGCCGCCACCGTCCTCGGTATCCACGATATCGTCGGGGGTCTCGGGCGGGCCACCGTCGTCGACATTCGTACACCAGTCTGCGGTGTTGCCGGCCAGCCCACGAATCCCGTACGGGCTCTTGTCGACCGGAAAGGTGTCGACTTCCGCGGGGAGCGGGCCGCCGCGGTGGGTGGTCCGAATACAGCACCAAGACGGGTCGAGGTGGTCTCCCCAAGGGAACCGGCGCCCATCTACGCCCCGCGCTGCCTTTTCCCACTCGAACTCGTGGGCCAGCCGCCAGCCCTTTCCGGTGCGTGCTCGTTCCCAGGCGGCGAAGGCAGTGGCTCCGTACCAGTCGACCTGGATGACGGGCCAGTTGGGCAACCAGATGTCGCCGTCGGCGTCTCGCCCCAGCTTGAAGGTGCCGTCGTCGTTTCGGTGGTAGATGAGCGCTCCGAGCTCTCCCTCAGTGCCCGACCGCTCGCGGGGAGCGTGCTCCAGCGCTTCGGCCT
>Ga0070726_10004485_pt1 | contig 11117 bp, 11 predicted proteins | sample tdAd471_FD_67275 | JGI IMG/M metagenome (GOLD analysis project Ga0070726, IMG submission 67275) | Marine sediment microbial communities from the Atlantic coast under amendment with organic carbon and nitrate - tdAd47.1 | ecosystem: Environmental > Aquatic > Marine > Coastal > Sediment | place...
TAGATAATATTAAGCGATACCATACGCCCATGAACAAGAGCTCAACTGTCACAAACCGGGTTAAGTCCCTGCGCAATCAAAAGGGTATGCGTCAGTCGGACCTCGCGGTCGAGGTGGGGGTTACCCGTCAGACCATCCTGGCCATCGAGAAGGGGCGTCTGAACCCCTCCATTCTGGTGTGCCTCCGCATCGCGGCGGCCTTAGAGACCAGCATCGATGCCATCTTTGCTTTGGAAGCGGAAGCGGAAAACCTTCCTGCCCCCGAGCATGGTCCGTCACAAGACGACAAAATGACCCACGATATGATTCGCGACAAATCAGCCCCGGCGCGCCGTAACTAAGCGGCACGACCTATCATCAAATGTAGTACATGTTGTCCGTGGCCGCCTTGTCCATGAGATTGCGAAGGGTGGTCCCCGCCAAAACGGCACGAATCCCCTGGGCCACTTCTTCCCAGGCGGGCTTCAATACCTCGGCACCAGAATCCTCCACGGGCAGTGGACTGAGGATGTTCCCATCGATGGCCTCGACGATCTCCAGCAGTTGTAATTCGTCGGGTGCACGGGCCAGTAGATAGCCCCCCTGGGCTCCCCGCAAACTGCGCACCAGGCCCGCCCGCTTCAGTTGGAGCAGGATATGGACCAGATACTTTTCGGGGATATGACGGCGCTCGGCGATCTCCTGGGAAGTCACCGTCTGCTGCGCGGCAAAGTGGGCACCCAACTCAACGAGGGCGCGACACGCATATTCACATCGTGCGGAAATGTTCATTCGGACTACTTTACCCTGTCTATCCTTGTAAAATCGACCTGATATCGGGCCTATCGTACTTGCGTACCCGGTATTTCCCGCAGAGCGGGATATTTCACTACAATATGGCCGTTTGGAATGCTATACTCCTGAAAGTGTGAAGCCATTCGTTCAGGAGGAGTGGGGAATGAAACGAACCGAAACAATTTTGATTGTCGATGATGATTCCGTCAACCTCATGTTGGTACGGAAGCTCATTTCGCAGCGGTACAACTACGAGTTGTTGGAAGCCATCGACGGCGATTCTGCCCTCGCCATCGCACGCTCCAACCCCGATCTCGACCTCATTCTGCTCGACGTTCAAATGCCCGACATCAGTGGTATCGAAGTCTGTCGGCAATTAAAGGCAGACGAATCCACACGCAACATCCCCATTGTCCTCATCTCGGCCGTTCATACCAATGACGCCAGTATCCGTGAGGGCCTCGAAGCAGGGGCCGATGGCTACATTACCAAGCCCATCGAAGACAACATGCTCAAGGCCTGGATCCAGGCCGCCCTGCGCATCAATGCCCTCACCCGTGCGCTGGATGCCAAAGACACCCCGGTCCACGAAGACATCGACGATTTACTCCAACACTTCACGAAGCTTTCACACGATGTAAATAATCCCTTACAAAGTGTGATGACCTCAGCCGATTTGCTCGGCATGGAGCTCGACTATCGCGAAGAAATGTTGAGCGTGATTCAAAACCTGCAAGAAAGTGCGGAACGTATCGCCCAGTTGGTGGGTGAAGCCAGCCGCCAGGCAAAAATCTTCAAGCAAGCCCACGAGGCCAAACAAGACACCTGACTCCGTTCCTGTTGACCAAGGGGGCGTGGGGCACCAGCAAACGGCGGAGTTCACGACCTGAGCGCACGATCGAGCACTATGACCACCGAATCGACTGACCGACCCCACGATCTCATTGCCATCATCCCCTGTTACAACGCCGGGGACCGCGTCCGCCCCGTGGTCGAAGCCGTGCTGCAACAGCTCGACCGGGTTATCGTCGTGGATGACGGGTCGACCGATGATTCCATCACCTCGCTGGCCGATCTTCCCGTCGAAATCGTCCGCATCCCCCAGAATAAGGGAAAAGGGCATTCGCTACTGGCCGGTTTCGAGGCCGCATTGGCCCACCCCGAAGTGGCGTGTGTGTGTGCCCTGGATGCCGATGGTCAACACGATCCCGCCGAACTACCCCGGCTCTATGCCGCCTTTCAGGAAGCCGAAGCCGATCTGGTCATTGGGTCCCGTGTCTTTGAAGGCGAACACATCCCCTGGCGCAGCCGTTTTGGCAACAAGGTGACCATCACCGTAACCGCACTCCTGCTCCGCCACAAGCTCCCTGACACCCAGAGTGGCTACCGCCTCCTCTCCCGCCCCTTCACCGAAAGCGTGCTCAAGACCGTTTCCGGTGGACGCTATGAAACCGAGATGGAAATTATCGTGAAGGCCATTCGGGAAGGCTGGAAGGCCATCCCCGTGCCCATCCGAACCATCTACGAAACGGGGAACGCTTCCTCCCATTTTCGTAAATTCCACGACTCCTTCCGAATCTATGCCCGACTCCTCCGGGCGGCGTGGTTTTCCCGCACTTCCCGCTAAAAATCACACCATTCTGTAACATTTCGGGGCCGGTTGGTATTGTACGTATCAAGTTACGCCGTACCGCCACGTCGAGGAGCACCATGATCCACCCCAAAAACGTCTTGCATTGCGTGCTGCTCACCCTAAGCTGGACTGCGCTCCTTCTTACTGGTTGTCCCGCAGGACCTGACGTGCCCCCCACCCTGAGTGATGCGGTGGTCCTGACCCGAAGCCACCTGGTTTCCTACAGCCCTGGCTCCACCTTGGAAGTGACCCTCACCATTGAAGTTCGGGAAGATGTAGACATCAGTGCCATCGCACTGGTGGAAACCGCCCCGCCGGGCTGGGTGTATACCGGCGTCTCCAGCACCCGGGGTGGGCTGCCGGCCCTCCGCCCCCAGAGTGGCACCGAGGGCGACCTCAATTTCGTATGGATCCAGCCCCCCAATTTCCCCTACACCTTCACCTATACGCTCGGTATCCCGTTGAATGCGGCGGGCACGGCGACCCTGCAGGGCCATGCCGAATTCCGACAGGGCGATGGCGCCGCCGAAACGACCGACACCCTTTCGTCGTCGGTGCAGCAACTCTAGCCACGCGAGTCGGAAAATCGCGTATAATGGGCCTATGATTCGCCCACATCCCCATACCATCCTCTGCGTCCTGCTCCTCCTGCTGGGAATACTTCCCGGCCCTTCCCCCTTAGCCCAGGAAGACGGGGGGGATACCGTGGAAGATCCCAATCCTGCCGGCATTCGCCTGCAACGGGACCACGCGGCGGAGTTTGTGGGCGGCGAGGAGCTTCTGGTCCAGGTTTCCATTGACGCCTCCGACGAGGTCGGACTCTTTGCCCTCGGGCTCTATGAAAACGTCCCCTCCGGCTGGACCTTTGAGGGCCTCTACGTGGATGCCGGTCCCGCCCCGGATATTCTGCCGCCCCAGGGCGCGACGGGCGTATTGGAGTTCGGCTGGGTGTCGCCCGCGGTACCGGTGGTCTTGCGATACGCCCTGCGCATTCCCGCCCGGGATGCCGGTGCGCGCTTCATTACGGGCCAGGTGGAATACCGCCTCGAATCCGATCCCCGGCGCAATTCCGCGCCCCTGATGACCCAGTTGGAAGGTGTCGCCAACGAACTTCCCGTGCTCTCTCTCATAGGCGCGGCCCAGCTCCCCTGGACCCTCAATGAGGCCTTCGTCGATCCCGGAGCCCGTGCACAAGATGCCGAAGACGGGGACCTCAGTAGTCAGGTTCAGGTGGCGGGTCAGGTGGACGTCACCACTCCCGGCGAGTACACCCTGACCTATGGGGTAAGCGATAGCGCAGGCAACCGGGCGAATCCCGTCTCCCGAACGGTCCGGGTGCAAGCGACCGCCAACCCCGATAGCGCCGACGGCTCCGCTGGCGACGGAATTGGGGACCCCGAAATGGCCGATATCGGTGCCCCTGGGATCCCTGAGGCGGCCCCCATTCCCCGCAGCAGCAACGCCCAACCCGGCCTGAATATCTCCGTGCCTCCCATTTCGCTGGGCGACAACAGCCCCATGCATGTGTTGCCCCCAGGGGAGGACGTGGCAGCACAGGAGAAAGATGTCGAGTCTGGCCAAACGGAAGAAGGACGATTGTTCCGCGAGTCTCCGTCGCTTCCGCAAATTGCAGCGACCCGCGATGGCGCACAAGAAACGCCCGCCCCTGCAGCAACGCCGTCCACGGTGGCAAGCTCCGATGACGAGAAAGGCATGGTATGGAGTTCCCGGCGGATACTCATCGTCGTCATTGTGCTAATCGTCGTGATACCCGCCATTGTGGGTGCCGCCCGACAGCACACGCTTCATTCCCCCACCCATCGCCGACGCAAATAGCGCCCTCCTCACTCCGATCAAGAAGGGCCCACACCGAAGTGCGGGCCCTGAAATCGTTGGGGGATGGGGATTATTTCTCGATGGGAATCAGCTTGAAACTCTTCACCACTTCCTCATAAACGGGTGCCCATTCTTTGACCTGATCATAGGTACCGGCGAGAATGACGCCATAGTCGCTCTTGTTGCCGGATGAATGGATGTGCCACCGGTGAATTTCACCGCCGTCGGACTTGTCCACTTCCTTGTACCAGAAGGTGTTGCCCTCGTAGTCGTAGCCCTTCTTCTTATCAAAGACGATGGGGTCGGTGTAATTCGGGTCCGGTGAGCTCATGTCCTTCTTCACCGAATCCATGTTGGCCTTGAAGAGGGTGCCGGGTGCCACATCGGGCATCCAGACCCAGTTGACGTGGATGCTGAGCGCACTCTCGAGCCCACCGCCGCCGCCACTGCTGCCGGTCGTTTCCTCGCTCTGGGTCGTGCCCACGTTGATACCCTTGATACGGGCGCCGATGGAGAAGCTCTTCTTCTTTTTCTTCTTACCGGCCGGCGTTGCCACCGAGCCGGGCTGATAGATCCAGGTCGTGGACTTGTCTTCATTCTGCAACTCGAATTCGGCCGGAATCTTCAGCGAATAGCCATACTTCTTATTCTCGTAGACCTTCCACTCCCGGGCTTCCGCCGCCGGCGCAATGATCATACTGCCCGCGCAGGCGAAGGCCAGAGCAAAGCATCCCAATGCCGTTCGTCTTCCCATCATATCCGTAGTCTCCCTGTTGGTATCGATTTTCCCGGACCCGGTGGCCCGACATGAAAACTACACCATACAAGGTCGTATGGTGTAGTGGGTATGTTTAGTAATTATCTTGGGAAACCGTCGTTTTGTCAAACGATTACCGGTAGGGAGCCCATTCGGGTTCATTCTGGAAGATCCAGTCGTAGTAGCCCCGGTTCTCCAACTTGGCCGCCGCGGCTTCATCCACAATGACCGTGGCCCGGGGGTGAAGCTGAAGGGCCGACGCCGAAATCATGGAGGTCAGGGGACCTTCGACGGCCTTGGCAACGATATCGGCCTTGGCCGCGCCGGTGACCAGCATGATGCACCGCTTGGAATCGAGGATAGTGCCCACGCCCATGGTGATGGCCCGCTTCGGCATATCTTCGGGGTTATCAAAGAGGGGCGAATTCTGGGCGATGGTGCCGGGCGTAAGGGCCTTGCACCGCGTGCGGCTGCCCAGGGCCGACAGGGGCTCGTTAAAACCGATGTGGCCCGTGCTGCCAATACCCAGCAGCTGCAGGTCAATACCGCCATGCTCGGCGATCTTGGCCTCATAACCCGCACACTCTTTATCGAGGTCGGGGGCCGTGCCATTGGGCAGGAAGGTGTTCGCCAAGTCGATATTGATCTTGTTGAACAGGTGATTGTTCATATAGGTGCGGTACGAATTGGGATTTTCCGGCGGCAACCCGATGTACTCATCCAGATTGAAGGTCGTCCCCTTCGAAAAGTCCAACCCCGACTCCGCGTGCTTCTGGGCCAGGCGGGCATAGAGCCCTTCCATGGTCCGCCCGGTGGCCAGCCCCAGGACCAGTTCCGGCTTTTCGATCAGCGCGTTGGCAATCAAGTCTGCCGTAAGCTGGGCGGCATCGTTTTCGGTTTCTCTGATGATTACTTCCATTGAGCTTCCACTTTTTCTTGTCTTCACACACCATTGAGTCCATGAACTAACCACACGCCGAGACGAAATAGCGCATCCCATCGGACCAAAAAATTCGCAGGGGGGAACGGACGGTACGAACCTTCACCTTGTCATCTGGCCGGGAGACCGCAGGCGCACAGAGGACCGGTTTTTGACCGTCAGAGGCCCTAAGGATACCCGCTCAGGGCACCGGGGCGCAACCTGAGTGCCCGATTGGATAACACGGAAAGGCCCGGTGAGGGTGGCCTGAGACCGGGTAACAGCTTGCATGGAAGGGGTTTTCGTTCCATAATAGACGGATAGAAGCGAGCGGCAGCAACGAAAACGGGCGAGGTACTATGGTCAGTAAGCGAGCGGTAGGGTCACTCCGGTACCCTGAGTCCAAGGAGGTCCAGCGATGAAAAGTCACCTCCTCCTCTGGTCCTTTACCCTCTTTGTCGTCATCCTCGCTTCCATCATCTACATCTCCCGCAACTCCATCGCCCATGCCCCCGTCCTCGCCGACGACCCCGACGCCCTCGTAGCCCGCGCCATTGAACTCCTCGAAGACGACGTCAATATCCTCCAGCGGGAAACCCAGGCGCTCATCCGGGAAGCCGCCGTCTATGTAGAGCGGGGCACCGTCTCTTCCGCCCAGGGGGCCTATCTACTCGCCCTCCAATACAAGCGGGAACAGAATTTTCAGGGGGCGGAAGCCCTCTTCAAACGGGCCATCGCCCTGGACCCCGACTGGAGCTGGCCCTACGCCGATCTCGGTAACCTGTTGGGAAGGCACAGCTTCCAACGCACCGAAGAGGCCAAAGAAGTCTTGCAGCGCAGCGTGGAACTCGACCCCACGTGGGGACGGCCCCACAACATTTTGGCGGTCATCCTCCGGGCGGAAGGCCATCTGGAAGAGGCCCTGGTGGAGTATGAGAAGGCGTTGACGTACATGCCCGACGACATTTCGCCCCTGAATAACTACGCCAATCTGCTGGTAGACCTGGAGCGATTCGACGAGGCCGAAACCTATTTCCGCAAGGCCATCGACAGCTTCCCCGAGCACCCCAAGCCCTACTACAACCTCGCCTGCCTCTACAGCCTCGAAGGCCGCACCGACGAAGCCCTGAAATACTTACGGGAAGCCTTCCAACGCTCCGACCTGCTCCGACGGGAAGCCGAGAGTGATGCCGATTTCGCGCCGCTCCAGGACAACCCGGCCTTTCAGGCCCTGATCCAGCGCACCCACGTGGAGTGAGGTGAGATGGTGAATTTGTGGGACCGGTGGGACGTGGGAGACCTGTGGGACGTCTAGACCAAAGGACCCATTAAGAGTCTTCGGTCAAAAGCCCCTCGAAAACCCTTTTGTCCCACGGGCCCCAAGGGTCTCACGCGTCCCACAATGATCGAGGCCTGGGCATCGCCCCCGCAGCCCCCTACCCCTTCAAGGTCGCGTACTGCTTTTCATAATAGGCCCGAAACTCGCCGGACTTAATCTTCCGCCACCACGTCTCATTTTCCTGATACCACTGGACTGTCTCTTCCATGCCCTGCTCCCACGGCATGGCGGGCTGCCAACCGAGGGCCTTGAGCTTGTCGGCACTGATGGAATAGCGGCGGTCGTGTCCGGGACGGTCGGGTACCCACTTGATCAACGACTCGTCTTTTCCGGTGAGGGCCAGGATCTTGCGGGTCAGCTCGATATTCTCCCGCTCGTTGCCACCAGCCACGTTGTACACCTCTCCAGGCACGCCGTTGCGCAGGGCACAGTCGATACCGGAAGCGTGGTCGTCTACATAGAGCCAATCGCGGACGTTGTGTTCCCCGCCTTTGTAGAGGGGCAGGGGCTCATCGTCGATGGCGTTGGTGGTGAAGAGGGGCAGCACCTTTTCGGGGTATTGATAGGGGCCGTAGGTGTTAGAGCCGCGGGTAATAATCACCGGCAAATCAAAGGTGTGAAAATACGACATGCCCACCAATTCGCCCCCGGCCTTGGCGGCACTGTAGGGATTCCGGGGTGTGAGGGGGCTGGTCTCGGTGAAGCTGCCTTCGGCGATGCTGCCGTAGACTTCATCGGTGGATACAAAGAGCACGCGGGACAGGCCCGTCTCTTTGGCACATTCGGCCAGGTTGTAGACACCATCCACATTGGTGCGCAGGAATTCCGTGGCCCCGGCAATGCTGCGGTCCACGTGGGTCTCTGCGGCAAAGTTCACCACAGCGTCGCACCCTTCCATGGCCTGCAACATGACCTCGCGGTCGGCGATATCGCCCTGGATAAAGGTATGGCGCGCCGCATCCACGTCGGCCACGTTTTCCTGGTTGCCCGCATAGGTGAGCTTGTCGAGGTTCACGATATGGACGTCGGGGTATTGTTTCAACTGCCAGCGAACGAAGGCCGAACCAATAAAGCCGGCACCGCCGGTTACGAGAATACGTTTCATGGGGTGGAGTTCCTTCGTTCCATATAGTGGGCCAGGGCATCGCGCCAGGCGGGCATGGTATAGCCCGACGCTTCGGTCAATTGGGTGGTATCCAGCACCGAGTAGTTCGGTCGGTCCGCCTTGGTCGGAAAGGCATCGCTGCCACAGGGTTTCACAGGCGTCGTCGACCCCGCCATCTCGAGGAAGGCCTGGGCAAACTCAAAGCGGTTGCAGGACCCCGTATTGACGGCGTGGTAGACCCCAAACGCCTGGGTCTTCGCCAGCGCCAGGGTGGCCTCGGCCAAATCGTGGGTGTGGGTCGGCGACCCGATTTCGTCATCCACGACTTTTAGTTCAGGACGGGACGCGGCCGCACCGAGCACCTTTTCGACAAAGTTGTTGCCGCCCGGTCCGTAGAGCCAGGCGGTGCGCAGGATGAAGTGGCGGGGATTGGCCACCATGGTCGCATGCTCACCGGCCGCCTTGGATTTGCCGTAGACGCCCAGGGGGGCCAGGGGGTCGGACGGTACATAGGGCGCGCCCTTTTTCCCATCGAAGACATAGTCCGTGCTGAAGTAGACCACGGGAATGTTGTGGTGGGCGGCGATTTCCGCCACGTTGCGGGCACCCGTTTCGTTGGCGAGAAAGGCCCCTTCCAAATCGTCTTCGGCACCCTCCACATCGGTGTAGGCCGCCGCATTGATGAGCAGGTCGGGACCGAACTCTTCGACGAGGGGCTGGAGTGCCGCCTCATCGGCAATATCGATTTCGGGCCGGTCATAGCCCTTTACCGCGCACTCCCGATGGAATACTTCCATGAGATCGCGGCCCAGTTGTCCCTTACTTCCGAAAATGAGTGTACGCATCACATTGCCTTTGGTTGGAATGGGGCATTGTAGCAAGTGGACAGCGCAGGTGCCAAAATGACTTTCTTATCGAATGCGTGACAAATCCCTAAAGCTTTGCGAGGCCCTGCCGATACTTTAAGTACAACGGCCGAAACAAGGATGTTGAGGCGACAGAATGACACGGAAGTCAACTTAACCGCGGGTTATAACAGTTGAATGGTTTGAGGCGCACGTCCCAGCAAATCAAACCCGGTTGTAACACGCGAACCTCCAAGAGTGGCGCCATGACGAGTCCCATTGTTATGGCGTTTCTTTTTTGTCTGGACGAAATGGTGCTGCTTTTCAAGTGTGATGGCGGGTGCCACCCTGGATTCCAGGGGTGCCACCCTCAAACAGAGGAGCGAAGCGGGGGAAGTTTGTGGGTGAAGGGACTACACCCGTGCACGCTCCACGCAATACCGTCCACGATTTCCTGCGCTGTAAAGTCTGCAGCGGGGCCGCCCCGCTTGAGGGTGGCACCCATGGTCCTACTTTCCAGCCATACTGACCGCCGCGTACGCGCCATTCGGGACAATCGACGGCAATCCCCCCCTACCGATAGGTCCACATCTCCGGCGATGGCAAATGGGGTGCCTTGTTAAATCCACTCAACGACACGTGGTCCCCGTGGTAAAGATACTCCACCAGCGCGGCATTGCGGAGGGTCCAGATGAGTCCCACGGTCTTCTCAGGGAGCAAGCCCAGAACCCGGCCCACGGTCACGGCGCCCACGCCGCCCGACGTCACCAGAACCACCCGGCTCCCCCGGGGGGAATCGGCGGTGTGCACGCGCATGGCCACTTCCACCCGACTCCCGAATTCCTGCCAGGTCTCCAGGCCGTCTTCGTGGAAGGAGCCCGATGCCCAACGGGCCATGACGGCTTCCATATAATGTTGAATGGTCCGCCGCTTCGCGGTCACATCGGGAGCCTCGTCAAAGGCGGCCTTCAGCGCGGCCAGATTCGGGTCCGCCTTCGTGAGCGTGCTGTTCGCATAGGCCATGAGCCCATCCCAATCGAATTCATCGAGACGGTCATCGAAGACCGTGTCCGGCACGGTTTTCCCCGCCGATTCCATGGCATTCACCAGGGCCTCTGCCGTCTCCCGCTGACGCACCCGAGGCCCCACGACCAGCCGGGTCGGCAGGAGGTCGTGCGCCGCCCAATAGCTTCCCAGGGCCTTCGACTGGGTCTTCCCCAAATCCGAAAGGCGGTCGTAATCGTCGGAAAGGAAGGACGCCTGGCCATGACGCACCACGATAAGTTCACTCATTTTCACTACTCCATTGAAGGCACCCAGGGGCACCGTCGTTGACTGCCCCCCGTCTGCCCCATTAAGATGACACCGCAAAACTACCCCTACCGTAGCCCGTGCACGGTCCTAAACACCAACCCCTTCGGAAGCTGCCCTCCATGCGAAGCGCCTCACTCCTCACCCTCCTCCCCATGATCCTGCTCTCCTCCGCCGCCCTGGCAGAAGACGATAGTTCAGGCGCGCTGGACCAACTCCTGGGCAATGTGGGCCCTCTCCTGGAAGCTTCGGAAGCATACCACAGCGTGGAAGAATCCCTCGACGCCCCGGAAACGCTGGTCCTCGACCTGGCACGCTGTGTGGACCTCGCTATCGCCCAGAACGCCCAGGTGCTCGTGGCCGACACCGAGGTGGCCCTCCGCGAATCCCAGACGGGCCAGGCGCAGGCACGGCGACGCCCCGAGGTCAAAGCCCAGTGGGCCTACACCTATGTGGATGGCCTCGACCAGGAGATTGGGCGCCCCGTGGTGCAACGGCTCATTGGTGTGGACGGGTACGCGCCGGATAAAGGCACCATCACCACGGGCCTGACTGTGACCCAAATCTTATATGCCGGGGGGCAAATCGATGCGGCCAT
>Ga0070726_10004487_pt1 | contig 11112 bp, 8 predicted proteins | sample tdAd471_FD_67275 | JGI IMG/M metagenome (GOLD analysis project Ga0070726, IMG submission 67275) | Marine sediment microbial communities from the Atlantic coast under amendment with organic carbon and nitrate - tdAd47.1 | ecosystem: Environmental > Aquatic > Marine > Coastal > Sediment | place...
CGACGGGTCCACGCCTGACCTCGCTGGCAAGACCTTCGCGGCATTCATGGGCACCCACCTGTCGCTGGCGAACAGCGGCGATGTGTTCTGGCAGGGCGACTTCTTTGACGCGATGGGAGCACGCTACACCGCGGTCTTCCGCAACTCCCAGATGCTCGCGACCACCGATCCGAGCATCGACGGCGCCCTGCGTCTCGATGAGCTGCTCAGTTTCGATGCCAGCGACAACGGCGAGTGGTTGATCTTCGACACGGAAAGCGGCGTGTTCCGGGCGCAGATCCCCAGCCCCGCGGCCATGACGGTGCTGGCACTCGGCGTTCTCCCGGCCCTCCGCCGCCGACCCTAACCCCCTACGACCGCACCCCCGCGCCGATCTGCTTCTCCAGATTCCCCACGATCGTCGCCATCTGCGGATCCACCTCCTCGTGGCGCAGCGTGCGGCTCGGGTCGCGGAAGCGCAGGCGCATCGTCACCGACTTCTTGTCCGCGCCGACCTGCTCGCCGCGGAAGGTGCCGACGAAGCTGACCTGCTCGAACAACTCCACCGCGCTCGACTCGACGACCGAGGAGATCTCCGCCCACGGGCGCGACTCCTCGACGATCACACTCAGGTCGCGCTCGATCGCCGGGAAGGCCGGGAGCGGGTCGAGGTTGGTCTCGGGCGGGAAGCGGTCGACGAGCATCTTCAGGTCGAGCTCGGCAACGACGACGGGCGTGTGCAGCTCCCACTGCTTCTGGCAGGTGCCCGCGAGGATCGCCATCCAGCCCAAAGGCTCGCCGTCCACGGTGATCGTCGCCGCGCTCTCGCCCTTGAGCGCGCCGAGCGTGGGCGCTTCGGCGCGAACGCCGATCCGCTCGGCGTCGATGCCCAGCGACTTGAGCAGGTTCTCGATGGAAGCGCGGAGCGAGCGCAGCGCGAGCTGGCGCGTCTCGGGCTTCTTCGGCGAGCCGAGCGAGGCGTCGACATCCATGAGCATCGCGATGCGCCGGCGCTCGTGGGTCGTGCCGTCGGGGTTGTCCGAGAAGGTCGAGGCGACCTCGAACAGGCGCACGCCGCCGGGCGCGCTCGCGCGGGCGTCTTGGTTGGCCTTGCGACAGGTCAAGAGGCTCGGCACGATGCTCGGGCGCAGGAACGGGGCCTCGCGCCGGCGGTTGTCATCGACCTTGAGCAGCACACGCCCCTCGGGCAGGAACAGGTCCGCGCTGGCCCGGTCGAGGAAGCTGAAGGTCACCGTCTCGAAGAAGCCGAGCCCGGCGAGCGTGCGACCCGCGAGTTCGAGCACGCGCTCGCGATGGTGCCAGCGCTCGGGGTGGCGCAGCGTGAGCTGCACCGGCAGTTCCGGCTGCACCTCGATCTGCTCCAGACCGTTGAGGCGGGCGACCTCCTCGATGAGATCGATCTCGCGCGTCACCTCGTGGGCCCGGTTGTGCGGCACGGTGCAGCGCAGCACGCCGGCGGATCCCGGCTCGACGGTGAAGCCGATGGTTTCGAGCAGAACCTGCATGCGGCTGTCTTCGATGTCGATGCCGAGGATGTCGCGACAGCGCTGCGTGCGCAGATCGACCACGTTCTCGGGCGCGAAGTCCGCGCCGACGGAGATGATCGAATCCGCCTCGGACGCGCCGACCAGCTCGCCCCCGGCAAGTTCGATGATGAGTTCGACCAGCCGGTCCGAAGCGCGCTGCAGGTCGCGGGCATCCACCGTCCGCTCGAAGCGGTACCCGGCATCGGTCGAGATCTGCAGCCGACGCGCGGTCGCGCGGACCGTCGCGGGGTCCCAGGTGGCGAGTTCGACGAGCAGGTCGGTGGTCTGTTCGGTCACACCCGTCTCGCGCCCGCCGATGACGCCGGCCAGCGAGACGGCGCGCTCGGCGTCGGCGACAACGAGATCGGTCGGGACGAGCTTGTGGGTCTTGTCGTCGAGGCACAGCAGCGACTCGCCGGCCCTAGCGTGGCGGATCTCAAGCTTGTCGCCCTTGAGGGTGGCGAGGTCGAAGGTGTGGCTGGGGTGGCCGAGTTCGAGCAGGACGAAGTTCGAGGCGTCCACAACGTTGTTGATCGACTTCTGCCCCACCGCTTCGAGCAGGGCGCGCAGCCAGTCCGGGCTCGGGCCGACCTTCACGCCCCGGATGATCCGGCCGGTGAAGCGCGGGCAGAGGGTTGGGACGGTGTTCTCAATGGTGAACGAACCAGCGAGTGGCTGGCCGTTGACCGCCGGGGCTCTGCCCGGCTCCCACGCCGGTGGCGGGACGACCGAGCGACCGGACGACGCGGCGATCTCCTTGGCCAGGCTGAGGTGGCTGAAGCAGTCGCCCCGGTTCGAGGTGAGTTCGACATCGAGGCAGTGGTCGCCACCCGGCACGTCCTCGACGGACTCGATCGGGAACGAATACGCCTCGAGAAGTTCGACGGCCTCGTCGAGGCCGACGGGGCGGGCGGGGTCCAGGTACCGGTTGAGCCATTGCAGACTGGTGAGCATGGGCCCGAGGATACCGGTTCTCCGGGGCCCTGTGGACGCTCGGAAGCCGCTGTTTGCGGTCATGAAGCAGGACATCGACGGGGCGTGCGCGTACCCTGCCAGCATGACGGATCCGAAGACCGAAACGCCCACGCAAACCGACCCGATCATCGGCATCGATCTGGGCACGACGAACTCGCTGGTGGCCTACGCCGACGCGAAGGGTCCCCGGATCCTGACGGGTCCGGACGGCGAGCGGATGCTGCCGTCGGTGGTCCGATACGACCACGACGCGAGCGTGGAGGCGGTCGGGACCGAGGCGCGCGAGCGGGCGGTGGAGTTCGCCGGTCGGACAATCCACTCGGTGAAGCGCCTGATGGGCCGGTCGCTGGCGGATGCGTCGGCGGACCTGCCGTTCCTGAGTTACGAGGTGGTCGAGGGGCCGAACCGGACGGCGCGCGTCGGCCTGCCGCCGCCCCCCGGCGCGGACGAGCGGATGGTGCTCGCCCCGCAGGAGGTCTCGGCAGCGATCCTGCGGGCGCTGCGCGAGCGGGCGGAGGCTGGCCTGCGGAACGAAGGTGTCGACACGTCGTCGTGGTCGAAGCGGGCGGTGATCACGGTGCCGGCGTACTTCGACGATGCCCAGCGCCAGGCGACGCGCGATGCGGCGCGGCTGGCCGGGCTGGAGGCGGTGCGGATCGTGAACGAGCCGACCGCCGCGGCGCTGGCGTACGGGATCGGCGTGTCGAACCCGGAGCCGGAGACGATCGCGGTTTTCGACCTCGGGGGCGGGACGTTCGACATCTCGCTCCTGAGCGTGGTGCCCGGCGATGCGGAGGATGCGGAGCGGACGGACTTCTTCCAGGTGCTGTCGACGGCGGGCGACACGCACCTCGGCGGCGACGATGTGGACCAGGCGATCATGAACTGGCTGCTGGATCGCGTGGCAGATGAGGCCGGGGAGAAGGTGGAGGCGGACTACGCGAGCGTGCGTGATCGGGCGTCGCGCGATGCGGCGCTGCGCCGGTTCCCGCAGCTGCGCCGGCTCGCGGAAGACGCGAAGGTCCGGCTGTCGAAGAGCGAGTCGACGGCGATCGAGTTAAAGGCGGGCGAGGGCGATCCGCTTCGGGTCGAACTGACGCGCGGAGACCTCGACGAACTGATCGAGCCGCTGCTGGAGCGGGTGGAAAGGGCGTGCAGGCGGGCGCTGCGCGATGCGAAACTCAAGCCGGAACAGATCGACCGGGTGGTAATGGTCGGCGGGTCGACGCGGATTCCGCGTGTGCGCCAGTTGGTGGCAGACCTGTTCGGAACCGAGCCGTACACGGCGCTGAACCCGGACGAGGTGGTGGCGCTCGGCGCGTCGGTGCAGGCGTCGATATTGGCCGGGCTGAACACGACATCGCTGCTGATGGACGTGATCCCGCTGTCGCTAGGCGTGGAGACGGTCGGCGGCGCGGTGGCGAAACTGATCATGCGCAACTCGACGGTGCCGACGCGCGCGACGGAGATGTTCTCGACCTCGGTCGACGGGCAGACCTCGATCAAACTGCACGTCTTGCAGGGCGAGCGGGAGATGGTCGAGGACTGCCGCAGTCTGGGCGAGTTCCACCTGAGCGGCATCCCGCCGATGCCGGCGGGCATCCCGCAGCTGGAGGTCGAGTTCCTGGTGGACTCGAACGGGGTGCTGAACGTGCGGGCCCACGAGAAACGCAGCGGCAAGCGGGCATCGCTGCAGATCGTGCCGAACCACGGGCTGTCGCGCGAGGAAGTGGACCGGATGGAGGCCGAGTCGATTACGCACGCACGCGAGGACATGGAGCGTCACCGGATCGCGGACCTGATCGCGAACTCGAAGCTGGATCTGAAGTGGATCGGCGAGCGGCTGGAGGCGATCGGCGATGAACTGGAGCCGGACTACCGCGATGAACTGAAGGGCCACATCGACCGGGTCGCGGGGTACGTGAAGGCGGCGGAAGGCGACTGGTCGTCGGTGTCCGCCAACGACTTCCACAAGGCGAAAGAGGAATTGGATCGCGCCTCGATCAGGATGCACGAGGTGAGTATCCGGCTGTCCTTGAGTTCGGAGGACTAGGATCGGCGAGAGGAAAGGAGTTGTCATGACCAACGATCACGACACCGACCACTCTTCCGGGATGCCTTATCTCCGATTCGCGGCGATGATCACGACCTCGATGGTGGTGATGTTCGGCCTGATGTACCTGCACTCGTATCAGTTGCTCGATCACGCGTGGTTCAGCGAGACCCGCCTGTTCATGGTGATGATCATGGGCGGCGGGATGATCGTGGTGATGCTGCTTTTCATGCTGCACATGTACAAGAGCACGCCGAAGAACGTCGTAGCGATCGGCGCGGCGGCCCTGCTGCTCGCGGGCGGCATCGCGCTGGTTCGGAGCCAGATCACGGTCAGCGACACGGACTACATGGAGGGCATGATCCCGCACCATTCGATCGCGATTCTGACCAGTGAACGCGCGCAGATCGAGGACATCCGGGTTCGCAGACTCGCCGACGAAATCCTGGAGGCGCAGCGCCGTGAGATCAAAGAGATGGAGTGGCTGATCACCGACATCCGCGCGAATGGGATCGCCAAGACCGAGGCCGAGGCCGCGAGCCGCCCTGTCCCGGAATTCAGCCCAACGCCGGAGTAGGACGAGGGCAGACCTCGCTCAGTTCCAGCTGATGCCCTTGGGGGCTTCGGGGTCGAACTGCAGTTCTGCGACGCGGAGCGTGGAGTCGATGCGCCTGAGTTCGCGGATCATCAGGTCGGCGCGTTTGACAGAACTGGGCTCCTCGAGCAGCGCGTGACGCAGCTTCTTTTCGTCGACGACCGAGAGCAGGCTGAGCGCGACCACATCCATGAGCACCGGCGTCGGGAGCATCTCGAATCCGCTGGAGAGCTGCTTCTTGACCTGCTGGACGGCGGGCAAGCTCGAGAGGCGCTGCGACTCAAGCAGGTCGGACAGCGTTTCACGCTGGCCCGCGAGGTCGGCATCGTCGTCGGCCTCGCGCATCGGCTGGAGCACGGCACGCCGGTAGAGCTTGCCGTCGACCATCTCTGGGTCGGGGGCGATCTCCTCGACGATCTCGGCCCGGCAGACACCCTGCAGGAACACATGGTACGTGCCGTCGGGGTGTTTCTCGTGCTGCACGACTTGGCCGAGGCAGACAACCGGACGGATGGGCGGCATGGACTCGTCGTCCGACGGCGTGGATTCGTCGTAGGTGGCCATCGCGATCTGGCCTGAGGTGTCGAGCACGTCCTGAATCATCTGGCGGTAGCGCGGCTCGAAGATGTAGAGCGCGGCGATGGCGTGGGGGAGCAGCGTCACGCCGTTCAGCGGGAAAACCGGGTGCGCTTTGCCGAAGTTGACTCGGATGGTCTCCTGTTCGTTCATCGCACTCCAAGTTTAGGCTTCGCGCGAGAGATCGGGCGCGATGATGTGCAAAACGCAAAGGAGGCCCCGGTGAACGGGACCTCCTCTGGGATTGATCGGGTGATCGATCGTCGTTCGTACGCCGGATCAGCGACGACGACGGACCGCGACGAGACCGGCGAGGCCGATCAGGCCGGCGGCGCCGGGCGTCGGGATGCCGCGGACGACGAGGTTGCGGAAGGCGAAGGCCTCCGAGCCGCCGTCACCGCCACCGGTGTAGCCGATGGTGAGGGTGCTGCCGGTGCCGCTGATGGCGGCGGTCAGGGTCTGGAAGCTGTTGGTGAGCTCGGTGCCGTTGATGGACATCGGGTCATCGAGGGCGACGGGAGTGCCGTCGGCCATGACGTAACTGCCGACGGCGGACTCGTCGATAGAAGAGGTAAAGAGGGCCGCGGACGGGCTGCCATCGATGGACCACACGAAGTTGTGGAAGTCGATGCCGTTGTCCTCGAAGTCGCCCATCGCGGCGAAGTCGATGTCAACGGAGAGGCCGCTGAAGCCCGAGACGTCGAAGGTCCACACGGCGGTGCCGCTGTCGCTGCCTTCGCCGTTGACGGTGTCGACGACGCCGAAGAAGCGACCGAAGTCGGCGTTGGTGTCGATGATGCCCTGGGTGTCGCCGGGGAAGACGGCGGCCGAGTCGTCCGCGATGGCGAACGGCAGGCCGGGGGTGCCGGGCATGCCGACGGAGCGGATGCCGAACATGTCGCCGCCGATGGTGTAGTCGGCGGAGATGGATTCGGTCAGGAAGTTGTCGTTGCTGGCGTCCGCGGAAACCGCGGCGCCGACCTGCGCGTTGGCGGCGCCGGCAAACATCGACAGGGCGATTGCGCTAAACATGATCTTTTTCACAGGTGGTTCCTCTCTCGAAAACCTTGGTGGACACAGGGGACTCTCAATGTACCCGATGTCCCGAGTTACTCTCATCCCAAATGGCAGACTTTCTGCCGAATTCTGATTCAACGGTACCCGCGCCATGAGGGCTCCACAACTGGCAAACACCGGCAGCGCCTTGATTTAACCGAGCTCTCACGCGGACCGCGAGTTACGAGCTGCTGCCCGCCACCGACCGCGTCAAACTGCGCAAACTGGGGAGTTCAGAGAACACTGAAAGCCGGTTGCGGGCTCATCCCAGCGGGTCGGGCTTGAAAAGTTTGGTGCCGAGGGCCCAGACCTTTTCGGTGAAGCTGCCGCCGAGGTCGAGGCCCTGCTGGCGTTCGGCGCGAGCGGAGGTGACTGCGATTTCCATTTTGGCGTCGAGGTTGTCGATCATCGCCACGAGCAGGGCTTCGGGCGAGGAAGGGACCTTGGCGGCACCATACTCGGGCTCGCCGTGGTGGCTGAGGATGATGTGCTGGAGCGCGGTGACGAGGTTTCCGGGGAGGCGCATGCCCTGGTTGACCATGACCGACCGGGCCTTGTCATGGAGCATGATCGCGCCTTCGACGATGTGACCGACGAGTTCGCCGCGATCGGTGTAGGCGAACGCGCCGTCGTAACTGAGTTCGGTTGTCTTCCCGAGATCGTGCAGGAACAGGCCGAGCAGGACGATGTCGCGGTTGACCTTCGGGTAGGACGGGCAGATGGCGTCAGCGAGTTTCATGACGCTGAGGGTGTGCTCGCAGAGGCCGCCGATGTAGGCGTGGTGCATCATCTTCGCGGCGGGAGCGGTACGGAACTGGTCCATGAGCATCTCGTCGGAGAGGTACTCGGCGGCGATGGCCTTGGCGGCCGGGTGTTCGAGCGTGTCGAGCAGTGCCTTCACCTCGGCGAACATCTCGGCGGGGTCGCGTTCGGCGGAGGGGAGCAGGTCGCGGAGCTGCTCGCTGGTCGGTTCGATCGGATCGATCTTGTGGATGATGAGCTGGAGTTCGCCCTGGTAGGGCTGGGTCTCGCCCTCGACATAGACGAAGCCGTCGGTCGGGAGGCGACCGATGACGGTTTCGTCGGCGCCCCACATGCGACCGGGGGCGGTGGCGGTCTTGTCGCCGAGCAGGCAGCGCAGGTAGGGCTTGTCGTTTCGCGTGCGCCCGAGTTGGGCGTTGGAGATGCTGAAGGCGCCCTGGAAGCGGGCGTTGGGCTGCATGGCGGCGATGAAGATGCGCTCTTGGGCGGTCTCGGGCATGATGATTCCTGCTTCGGATCTGCGTGGCGAAAACGGCGATCAGGGACGCGGGACTGTACCAGACGCCCGAGGGGGGAGACGGATTGGCGTGCGGGTCGTCATGACGATGCGGGCTCGGAATCGGCGGCTCGCGTGAATCGGACCGGTGAGCCGCAGCGTGGGCAGTATTGGTCGTTGCGGGTGGCTCTCCAGTGCCATCCGCATTCGTCGCAGACGCCGCGGTGAGCGGAGGCGTCGTCTGCGCCGGTGCCCTCGCCGCGGATGCGGCGTTCGTCGCGTTCGGCGGCGATCAGTCCGGGCATGAGGATGAGGGCCGCGCCGCCGAAGAGGGTGGCACCGGTGGTCAGGATGATGATGGCGTGGCGCGGGACGATGAGCAGGCCGCCCATGACAACGAGCACGGCGAGGGCCGAGCAGGACACGAGGATGATCGCCTGGGTCTTCGGGGAGAGTTTCAATTGTCGGCTTGCTCCTGCGTTGCGTCGCCTGCTTCGCGGATACGCCGTACTTCTTCGAGGCGCTCGGCGAGCACGCGTTCGGCGCCGTTGCTGGTTGGTCGGTAGTAGCTCGGCGTGCGCCCGTGCTCATCGACGAGGTACCGCTGCGCTGACACGGGGCCGATGGAGGCGATGTGCTCGGCGTCGTGGCTGTAGCGGTAGCCCTTGCCCTCGACCTGCGAACCGAAGCTCTCGGTCTTGCGTTTGTCGCGAAGGTAGAGCGGGATCTCGAGGGTGCGCCCGTTGCGGATGTCGTCCATGGCGGCGTTGATGGCCTTGTAGCTTGCGTTGCTCTTGGGCGCGAGCGCGAGGTAGATGGCGCACTGGCTGAGGGTAATGCGTGCTTCGGGCATGCCGATGCGTTCAGCGATGGACCAGCAGGAATCGGCGACAGATATCGCGCGGGGGTCTGCGTTGCCGATGTCTTCGCTGGCGAGGATGGCGAGGCGACGGGCGATGAAGCGCGGGTCTTCGCCGGCTTCGAGCATGAGGCCGAGCCAGTAGACCGCGGCGTCGGGGTCTGAGCCGCGGATGGATTTGATGAGCGCGGAGGCGTGGTCGTAGTGCTGGTCGCCCTTGGCGTCGTAGACGATCGCTTTCTGCTGGGAGGAGGCCTGGGCGTCTTTGAGGTCGATGCGGATGGGCGCGGAGGCGTCATCGGCCTGTGCGGAGAGGACGGCGACTTCGAGCGCGTTGAGGGCCCTGCGGGCATCGCCGTCGGAGACACGGGCCCAGTGGGCGATGGCGTCGTCGGCGGCGGTGAGGTGGAGTTTGCCGAATCCGCGGTCGGCGTCGGCGATCGCTCGGCGCACGACCGAGGCGATGTCGTCTTCGGTAAGCGGCTCAAGACGGAAGACCGTGCTGCGACTGACGAGCGCAGAGTTGACCGTGAACATCGGGTTCTCGGTGGTGGCGCCGATGAGGGTCAGGCGGCCGCGCTCCACGTCGTCGAGCAGCGAGTCCTGCTGGCTCTTGGTGAAGCGGTGTATCTCGTCGAGGAAGAGGACGAGGGGTTCGCCGCCCTCCGCGATGCGGAGTTTGGACTCTTCCACGATCTCGCGGATGCGTTTGACCCCGATGGAGGCGGCGTTCTCGCGGACGAAGGGGCGCCCGGACTCGGTGGCGACGATCTCGGCGAGGGTGGTCTTTCCGGTGCCGGGCGGGCCGTGGAGGATGATGGAGGTGAGGCGACCGGCGCGGATCATGCGTCGGAGGAGGGGGACTTGAGGCGAGTCTGGCTCGCCGACGATGTGGCGCTGGCCCGAGAACTCGTCGAGGCTGCGCGGTCGCATGCGTGCGGCCAGCGGCTCGACGGAGGAGAGGCGTTTCTCGCGTTGTGGGGCCCAGAGGTCGGTCACGGGGTCATGGTACGCGTCGGGCGAGCGAGGGTCCGGGCGCTGCGACATCGGTATTGGGCTGGGATTCGGGCGTGGATCCGTCCGATGACGAACCGAGAACAGTAAACGGGCGTACCCTGTTGGCCGGATCTGACTCCGGGCCACCCGGAGGACGGGGGACGCGTACGCCTATTTGGAGCAAGGCAATATATGTGCGGAATCGTCGCGTATATCGGAACCAAACCCGCGAAACCCATTCTGCTCGAGGGGCTGAAGCGGCTTGAGTATCGCGGGTACGACTCGGCGGGCGTCGCGGTCCTTGATGGGGACCTGTCGGTCGCCCGGGCGGTCGGTCGGGTTTCGGTGCTGGAGGACAAGTTGCAGCAGGCCGGCGGCTTCGAGGGAACGCTGGGCATCGCGCACACGCGATGGGCGACGCACGGCTCGGTGACCGAGCAGAACGCCCACCCGCACCGCGACGACCGGTCGGGTATCGCGCTGGTGCACAACGGGACGATCGAGAACTACGCGTCGCTCCGGAAGTACCTCGAGGGCAAGGGGCACACCTTCCACTCCGAGACGGATACCGAAGTGCTCGCGATGCTGATCGGGGAGTTGTTCGACCCGGAACGCGGCATCGATCTCGAGAAGGCGGTTCAGGCGGCGCTCAAGGAGATCAGCGGCGCGTACGCGATCGCGGTGATCTGCGAGCAGGAGCCGGACACGCTGGTTGTGGCGCGCAAGGGATCGCCTTTGATTGTCGGTGTGGGCAACGGCGAGTACATCGTGGGGTCGGACGCCGCGGCGATCATCGCGCACACGGCTCAGGCGATCACGCTGGATGATTACAACGTGGTGAAGGTGACCCGCGACGGGTTCCGCACGAGCAACCTCGACAACGTGTCGCTGGACGCGAAGATCCAGCAGCTGGAAATCGACCTCGAGGAGATCGAACTCGGCACGTACTCGCACTACATGCAGAAAGAGATCTTCGAGCAGCCGGCCTCGATCCGGAACACGCTGCGCGGCCGTCTGGACCTGAGTGAGGGCCGGGTGGTGCTCGGCGGCGTGTCGAACTTCGCGAAAGAGCTGATCAAATCGCGCCGGATCATTCTCGCGGCGCAGGGCACGGCTCTCCACGCGGGCATGATCGGCGAGTACATGATCGAGGAACTCGCGAAGATTCCGGCAGAGTGCGAGTTCGCATCGGAGTTCCGGTATCGCAACCCGATCATC
>Ga0070726_10004489_pt1 | contig 11104 bp, 5 predicted proteins | sample tdAd471_FD_67275 | JGI IMG/M metagenome (GOLD analysis project Ga0070726, IMG submission 67275) | Marine sediment microbial communities from the Atlantic coast under amendment with organic carbon and nitrate - tdAd47.1 | ecosystem: Environmental > Aquatic > Marine > Coastal > Sediment | place...
ACCGCATCGACGGCGTGCTCTACGAGATGGTGCCCCCGCCGGTGCATTTGGGTACCGCGATCACCAGCCGTATTAAGGTCATGGCGAATCTCGACATCGCCGAGCGCCGCTTGCCGCAGGACGGCCGCATCGCTCTGACCATCGGTGACGCCGCGGTCGATCTTCGTGTCGCGGTACTGCCCACGATGCACGGCGAGAGCGTTGTGATGCGATTGCTCGATCGCTCCAATGTTGAACTTAGTCTCGACCGCGTGGGCCTGGATGAGAAAGACTTGGCCGACGTTCGTTATCTCATCAAGAAGCCCAACGGCATCGTGATTGTTACGGGGCCGACCGGTTCGGGTAAAACGACCACGCTCTATGCGGCTCTGTCCGAACTCAACGACATCGGCACGAAGATCCTGACGGCCGAGGACCCGGTCGAGTACGACATCGATGGCCTGTGCCAGGTGCAGATCAATACCGAAGTCGGGCTGACCTTCCCCGCAGCGCTCCGTTCGTTCCTGCGTCAGGACCCCGACGTGATTCTCGTCGGTGAGATCCGCGACAAGGCAACAGCCGAGATCTCTGTGCAGGCCTCGCTGACGGGTCACTTGGTGCTCTCGACGCTCCACACCAACGATGCGCCCAGTTCGATTGTTCGACTGATTGACCTCGGGCTCGAGCGATTCCTGTTGGCTGCGACCATCGAGGGCGTCGTGGCCCAGCGTCTCGTGCGGACGATCTGCCCCAAATGCCGCGAATCGTACACGCCGGGCGATGATGAGCTGATGGAACTGGCACTGACGCCCGAGATGGTGCAGGGCAAGCAGTTCATGCGTGGGCGGGGCTGTGACAACTGCCACGGCTCGGGCTATAAGGGCCGGATGGGCATTTTCGAGATCATGATTCTTGACGACGAGTCGCGAGAACTGATCCTCAAGGAAGCCTCGACGTCGGCTCTCCGCAACCACTCCAAGTCCCAGGGCATGCGCACGCTGCGCGAGTCGGGCCTCCGCGGCATCTACGACGGCCGCACCACCATCGACGAAGTTGTCCGCGAGACGATTGCTGAGGAATGAACTCGGATTAGCACCGAGAGGGAAGGATTCAGATGGCGACGTTCACATACGAAGCACTCAACGCGCAGGGCAAGCCCCAAAAGGGCACGGTCGAGGCCACCTCGAGCGATGAGGCGATCCAGCGCATCAAGGCGCAGGGCTACTTCCCGACCACTGTCCGCGAGCAGAAGGTCAAGAAGGGGGCCGGCGGCGGCGAGAAGGGCAAGAAGGAAACGACCAAGAAGGCGTCCGGCGGCTTTACGATGCCGTTCGTCAAGGTCAAACCTAAGCTGCTGACCGCGTTCACCCGCCAGCTCTCGACGCTCCAGGATGCGGGTCTGCCGCTCTTGCGGTCGCTTCAGATTCTTGAGTCCCAGATGAAACCGGGCCTGCTCAAGAACACGCTCATCGAAGTCGTTGAGGATGTCGAGGGCGGCTCAAGTCTCTCCGACGCGTTCGCCAAGCAGCCCCGCGCGTTCAACACGCTGTACGTCAAGATGGTGCACGCCGGCGAAATCGGTGGTGTGCTCGATATCATCCTGCAGCGACTCAGCGAGTTCATGGAGAAGAGCGAACGCCTGAAGCGCCGGATCAAGGGCGCGATGATCTACCCGATCGGCGTTGTGCTCTTTGCCATCCTGATCGTGACGTTCATCATGTGGTTCATCGTGCCCAAGTTCGAGGAGATCTTCCTCGACTTCGGCGTCGCGCTGCCCATGATCACGACCAAACTCATCGAAACGTCACGCTGGGTCGCCGGCAGCTCGCCCGGCCAGAGCGTGCCCGGCGCGTTCGTGATCTTCGGCGTGCTGATCACGCTGCCGATCTTCTGGAAGCTGATCCGCAAGGCCGGCCCGGGCCGGGCCGCCACGGACTGGATGCTGCTCAAGATCCCGGTCTTGGGCACGCTGATCAAGAAGACCGTGATCGCCCGCTTCACGCGGACGCTCGGCACGCTGATCTCCGCGGGTGTGCCCATTCTTGAGGCCGTGACGATCACAGCCGAGACCTCGGGCAACGCGGTCTTCCACAAAGCTCTTATGAAAGTGCACGACTCGATCCGCGAAGGCGAGACATTCGCTGTGCCGCTGCGTGAGTCCAAGACGTGCGACGCGATCGTGGTCAACATGATCGACGTCGGCGAAGAGACCGGCGAGATGGACACCATGCTCATGAAGATCGCCGACAACTACGACGAAGAGGTCGATGTCGCCGTGTCGGCGCTCGTGAGTCTGCTCGAACCGGTCATGGTGATCGTGATCGGTGTCATGGTCGGCACAATCGTCGTGGCGATGTTCCTGCCGCTGGTGGCGATGATCGAATCGCTCCAGGGAGGCTCGGTCTGATCCCGCGCTGGTCGCAAATCGGAGGTCGATGATGACACACACCGAGAAACAATCCGGCAAGAGAGCCATGACCGCCAAACGAGCGGGGGGGTTCACCCTCGCCGAGATCATCGTGTCGATCTTCATCATCTTCCTGCTGATGGGCATCGGGCTGGTCTCGTACCGCGTGGCCGCCAATCAGGCCCGCATCGCCTCCGACCGTGCGCTCGTCAACGGGCTCAAGATCGCGGTCGAAGACTTCAAGCGGGAGTTCGGCTTCATCCCGCCGCTCGTCAAAGACAACGGCAACGACGGGCAGGGCGATTCGCTCATCCAGGTTGATGGCCTCATTCTCCCATCTGTTTTCTCACCCGTCATCGCGGTCGACATCAACGCTCTCCGAGGTGAACAGTCGGCGCGTATTCCCCGCTACAGCACCTACTCGCTCGCGTATTACCTCATCGGGGCGCTCGATTCCGAGGTCGATGGTGTGGACGGGCCGGGCTTTGTCGAGGTCCGACGCGCGGGCAACTTTGCGCCGGTGGTCGATCCAAAGTCCATCGATGCCGGCGATCGTGGCACACTCGAACTGGCCCGCCGCGGCCCGAAAAAGTACGAGCCGTTCTTCGATACGAATCGCGGCGGTGTCGAGCTTTTTCTCGATGTCTCCAAACGCCTCACGATCATGCCCGCGCCGGGGCAAGTCTCCAACACACGCCTGTATTACCGAGCCGAGATCCGTGACCGTAACAGCGTGCCCGTGCGGTACTACCGCTGGTTCGCCGACAACATCGACCCGACGACCATCACCGGCGGCATCTCGGAGTACACCGACGATGCCATCGATTTCCAGGATTCGGTCAAGGGTCTCATCGCGTATCTGAATATCCCAAAGGTCGTGCTCTACGGCTACGGCGACCCGCTCTCGCCGCTCTTTGAAGTCCCTGTCGAACTCCGCGACGCGACTTATGCGATCGTCGCCGCCGGTCCGAACCAGCTTTTCGGCGATGATGAGGAGTACGACCTCCTCACAGGCAGTATCCCCGGTCCCGAGGCCGAGGCCATGAAACGCAAGTACGCCGAGTACCTCGGTCTGTCGATCAATCGATTCAACGACTCTTCCTACGCGCGGGAAGCCGTCGAGACGGCCCGTGAAGACAACATCATCGAGGTGGGTTCATGAGGCGCACCGGCTACACACTGATCGAACTGCTCGTGGTCATCGTGATCGGGGCGCTGCTCGTTGGGATCGCGATCCCGGCGTTCCAGGCGATCCTGACCTCCTCGCGTGAGAGCCTGTCGCAGAACCTGCTCCAGCAGGCGATCTACTCGGCGCGCGATGCGGCCGCTGCCAATGTCGGTGGCGGGGACGCCGCGGCCGTCTTCTTCTTCGATCCGGATCGCGGCGTGACCGTGGGTATCTATGAGAAGGTCGGTTCGCTCGGCGATGATTCGGACAACGACTCGGGCTCAGCCCAGCGTGATGTCTTTGTTCCGATCACCTCGATGGAGCCCGTGCAGCTGCCCGGCGATTACTCGGTCCGCGGCTTCGTGCTGGGCACTCAGCTCCGCGACGAGGACTGGTACGAAGAGCTCGTCGACTACAGCCCCGGCTCGGGTCTCCAGACCGGAGGCAACAGCGGGAGCGACCGCGGCCCGGGCGCGTGGGTCTTCCCCGAGACCGCCTTCTACGACAAACTCGAACAGGACGACGGCGCCAACCGCCAGACCTTCATGATCCGCTTCACCGCGGGCACGGGGACGCTCAGCCGGGACAACACCTCGGCCCTCATTCTCGACCCGAGGCCAAGCAACGAAAACCGAACTACGCCCGCTGCGATTCAACCGATTAATCAGGCGGATGATCTCAAGGCATGGGCGACACGTGTTCTGATTTCAACAGACGATGCTGTCAAAGCGGCTCGTCCAATGCTCATCGGTAACGAATCTTCTGACACCGTCCTGGCCCGGCCGGTGACGGACATTTCGCTCTACCGCGAGCGTCGTCTCGGGCAGATGCTCCAGGTGCGCAGCCTGAACCGCGACACGAACAGCATTTATCTGAAGGGCGACAATCCCGAAGTCGATACGTCTCTCTTCCGGGATTCGCAGCTTGCGGGTGATCGGTTGGCTCTGGAAACGCGTATTACACAATGGATGGAAGGCCGGCTCGCGCTCGAGAGCGATCGCGATGCAGGCTCGGCGCTCGAGGCCGACTCGGCGGTGTACACCGTCGGTTCCTACTTCGGCGAATTGGTGGAGGTTGTCCGATGAAACGCGCGTTCACGCTTCTTGAGATCCTGATCTCCGTGGTCGTGCTCGCGATCGGACTCGTCGGTGTCGTGGCGATCTTCCCGGCCGTCATCGACCTCCAGCGCCGGGCGCAGGACACCGTCATCGGTCAGAACGCCGCCTCCTCGGCCGAGGCCCAGCTCGTCGGCACGTTCGTCAAGAACCCGTCGCTCAACTGGCTCGATTGGTCGGACTGGTCTGATGTGTTCAACGAGAGCGACCTGTCGCTGATCCCTCGCTTTCCGGTCTTTGACACACTCAAGCGGGATGTCGCCATCTCGGTCCGTGATAGCCGCATCCCCGTTGGCGCTTCGGATTACGTGTACAACTTCCTCTGGGAAGCCAACTGGGATTGGGAGCGGCCCGAGAACGAAGATGCGTTCGATGTGCTGACCGACACCGGCGACCTGGTCATCGGGGGCGGGCGTGGCCGAGTTCCGATGCAAGACGGCTCGACCGCGGTCATCACGCTCCCAACGCTCACACTCGCCCTCGGCGATCGCCTCATGCCCGACGCGGCCTCGGGCGCCGATCCCCGGTACGTCTACGACATGGTCGTCCGCCGTGTCGACGCTGGCATCGGCTTCGTGCCCCGGGGTGACTCGGGTAATCGCACCTACGAGAAGCGAGTCCCCGCGGCCCGTCTGGACGAGCTGCCGCTACAGATCGCCGTCTTCGTCCGACGCATCGACCGCAACATCCGCGTGCCCGTCGGCGTTTCGATCCGCGAGGCGATCACGGGTGTGAACGACGATCCCGATGACACCGGCTCTATCGCTTCGGGGAACCGCCGGCTGCCGCTGGCGGTAAGCGAAAACGATTCCTGCAGGCTTATTCAGAACGGCAAGCCGGGCGATCACTCGTACTCGGCCCCGGTCGCGGCTCTGCTCCGTGATACCACGATCCTCCGGAGTGACGACAACAACGAGAATGTCTGGGATCTCTTCGACCCAACATCGCTGCGTCACGTCGGCAACGGCACGAACGCGAACTCGGCCGCCGAGCGGCTGACGCAGGTCGGGCAACTGTTCGTCGACAACACCGGCGTGGTGCGCAAAGTTACCGCGATCGTTCAGAAGGAAATCGACGGTGCCAGTCGTAAAGTGCTCGCTGTCACCCCGGCATTCTCGACCGACTCAACCGATGTGTATCGCCAGATCGTCTTCACCCCCCAGGTTCCCGTCGATATCCGGGTGCTGACCACGCGATAAGGAAAGCCCATGACCCCGCCTACAGCACAACTCAGAAAGTCGCGGCGAGGCTTCACGCTGATGGAAGCCCTTGTGGCTGTCATCGGCGTCTCGATCCTGGCGGTCGGGCTGGCGACGATTTTCTCGGCGATCTCCAAGACCGTTACCACGGGTCGGCGCGTCAGCGCGATCAACAACTACGCCGCCGTCGTCGAGCGTGTGCTCCGCGATGACTTTGCCAAAATGAGCCGCGAGGGCTTCCTCGTGATCCGCAACGAGTACGCACTGAATTCCACAGGCGTGCCGCTCTCGCCCGATGCGTTCGATACGCGCCGCGTACGCCGCGTCGATGAGATCATGTTCTTCGCCCGGGGCCAGTTCGAGTCGGCGCGCACGCCGCTCGATGCCGACTTCGTCGCACGATCAAGCGCCGCCAGCATCTACTACGGCCACGGCCAGCAGAAACTCGAGGGCACCGAGGGCTTCGCCACGCCCTATCTCGATGAGACCAACGAGGACCCCTTCCTCCGTCACGGCATCTCGGATCTCGATAGCAACATCGGTGAGGTCAACCCCAACTTCTACGCGGGCGACTGGACCCTGCTCCGCAAGGTCACGCTGCTCAAGAACCCGCAGATCCACCCGGACGGTGCACTCGGCCCCTTGGGCCTGGGCCCGACGGTGGCCAATGTCCGTCGATTCCAGGACAACGAGATTCAGATCGCCGGCCAGCCCGCGGCCGCGGGCATCTTCCGTGTCGAAACGATCACCGGCATGCCTTTCCTCGATACGCAGTTCTCACCCGGCACGAGCGATCAGTTCGCCCGGTACAACATGCGGAGCGACGTTGTCTCGCCGCTCTTCGAGTCGGGCATCGTCGATGTGGCGACCGCATCGCTTGTCGACATCAAGCAACGCATCACGCAGGTGTACGCACGCCAGCCCCAGCCCGCGCTGCCTACCACGCCGCTGCGGTTCTTTGCCGCCACGCCCGACACGACGTACACCTTCCGCAACCGCGCACCTGCAACGCCCCCCGTCGGTGGCGACAGGATCGTGATCCTGAGTCCCCGCGAAGTAGTCAACTACCGCGAAGCGCGCCGGGCGCAGAACCTGCCGGGCAACACGATCCCGTTCGACGAACCGATCGGTATCGATGCCAACGTCACCGGCCTCCAGTCGCTCGTAGACATGCAACAGGCCTGGATGGCAGACGCCCTGCCCGGCCGATCCAACGAGCTCCGCAAGATCGGCGACACCTCGTGGGAGATCAACCCGCAGATCGCGTATGACTGGCGTGGCTCGGACCCGCGTGTGCTCCCGGGCAGGCAGATCGAAGACCCGTATGGACGCGGCGAGTACGAGAACCGCATCGCCCGCTCGCGCGTGCGTTACGAAAAATCGCCCCCGGGTTACAACGCCGACGTGTTTGGTCCCGACGCCGCCACACGCCCCAATGCCGTGCTCCAGGCCGCCTACCGCGCCGACCAGCAGGTCATCGGCGCCTCGCAGTTCATCCCGCGATGCACCGAGTTCATTGTCGAGTACAGCCTGGGTGAGATCGATCCCGACACAGGCAAGGTCATCTGGTACGGCCACGACCCCGAGGGCGAGGCTTACCGCACGCAGACCAGAGGCCAACGCGTTAACAAAACGAGTTGGCTCAGGCCGACCGACACGCGCCCCACGCCATTCGGGCCGGGCGAGATCTTCCGGCAGGACAAGCAGCGCAATATCGAGCAGCACCTGCTGGCCGACCTCATCAACGGCCTGCACACCGAGAACGCCTCTCGCGATCTGCGGCTGCTCCAGAACCAGCCGCTGCGATACCCGCTCTCGCACTATTTCGGGTACGCCGACCCGAGGGCTGTCCCTCTGGATATCGACAACGACGGTGTCATCGACGGCTACGACATGAACGACGACGGTGTCGCCGACGACATCGACGGTGACGGCATCTCGACGGACGAATGGCCCTGGCCCACGCTGGTCCGGATCACCATGTCCTTCGCAGACCCAATCGATCAGTCCACGGAAGAGACCTTCCAGTTCGTGATCGATATCCCCGATGGCGAGGGGATCTAACAGACTCAGCCGGCAGGGCGATTGAGCCCATGCCGGGCAGGAACACGCCGACAGACAGGAGTCGGCAACGGGGCCGGTCAGGTCCGCCCCAGAAAGAAACGGAGTGCGCAACATGCTCGCACCAATTCAAAGTCTTCTCCGCAAGGCCGCCTTGCCCGGCAACCGCCGCGGCACGGTCCTGCTCCTCGTGCTCGGCTCGCTGGCGCTCGTGCTGATCCTGGCGGTGGTCTACGCCGCCCTGGGCAAGGGCGATCGCCGCACAGCCAGAACGACCCAGGAGCGCAAGAGTGCCGTCGACAACATCAACGCCATCGGTGAGCACCTCGCCGGCGTTTTCGCAACCGACGTTTTCAACGTCGTGCCTGAAGTCACCGATTCGACCGCGCTCAACGATATCTATGGCACCAACACGCCCATCATGCGCCGCGAAAACGTCGACATGCCCGTGACGGATTTCTTCTTCACGAGCGTGCCGAGCGAACTCGATGGTGTTGGCAACAACCAAAACCTCGCAAACCTTCTGCGGTTTAATCCCGACGGCGGCCACAGCGCGGATGTGATCTGGGACGACCTCATCAGCGATGTCTCCGATTTCAATATCTTCGATATCGATCCCCGCACCGCCAGCGACCCATTCCTCGCCGCCACGCGTCCTGTCGATCTCGGCGGCAACAACCTCCCCCTCGATACGCCGCCCTACCTGCGCGCACTCGACTGGGCTCAGATCTCCAACTTCGCGCCCGACGGCCGATTCGTCAACCTCTTCTACCTCCGTGACAACTTCGGCGCTCCCCCGCTCGACCTGACCCGCGACCCGGGCTCGGGTGCTGCTCGACTTTCGCTCTTCGACTTTGACGGCTTGCCCACCGAGAACCTGCCTTACGAGATGATGGCGGGCGGAACCAGCGACTCAGTAGAAGCAGACTGGAACAAGCCCATGCACTGGACCATGTTCCAGCGCCGCCTCTTCCGCCCCGTCAATGACCCCGCCTTTGTCGGCACGGACATGGCCAGGCCCGAGTCCGAAGACTATTGGGCTTACCAGTACGCCGACGCCGACGGCGATGGCATCCTCGACTCCCGATGGTTCGAGATGGTCGATTCGACCAACCCGAGTCAGCCCGTCGCGCTGCTCGGCGAATCCGATATGCGGTTCTTCGTCGCCGCCCGCGCGATCGATCTCTCTAGCCTCGTCAACGTCGCCACCGCGACTGACTTCCTGACCCCCTCGACGACGGGCTACCGCGTCGGCTCAGGCCCCGAGGACATCAACCTCTTCAAGCTCCTCAACTTCTCCGAGCACGTGCGCGTCAACGCGCTGCCGAACGACGCCGAGATCAACTACGCCGATGCGTTCGAAACGGGCACGGGCACAAGGGGTGACTACGGCCTCTTTGATCTTGACGTTGCACAGGCCCTCGGACGCAAGTCGAACCTCCGCCTGACCGACGGCCGCAACCAGGGCTACGTCCGACCCTTCGGCGAAGTCCCCGCGATCGCTGCCGATGGGACCTACGGCCTCGAAACCAACCCCGGCGTGGCGCTCAGCGATGACATCCGCGATTACACGCTCTTCACCACGCCCGCCAGCCGTGTCGATTACACCGCAGCCGTCGGTAGCGTCTACCCCGGCAGCTCCGCCGGCGGCAACTCACGCACCGCGCCCTACGGCGTCGACGATCTCGTCGAACTCCTCACCTTCCACGGCATCAACGACGATCGCAACTTCAGCAAACTCGAGCAGGCCTTCTCGGCGGTCAACACAGATAACATCCCGCTCACCTCCTTCTCACAGCTCCGCTCCGACCGCACAACCACCCAGGACGCATGGGTCCCCAACGGGCAGGATGAGTTCGATCTCAAGCTCATGCGATCGGCCGTCGACATCCGGCGCATGCTGACCACCGTCAGCGGCAGCCGCCCGCTCCGCAGCTCCATCCTCAACCTCGAGGGCTACTCAAAGCTCACCGAAAACCTCGACCGCAAGCTCCTCCTGGACACACTCGTCCTGGGCAGCGGCGAGTACCCGAGCAACACTGACACCGCCACAACCATCGACGACGTGCGCGAAGAGCAGAGCCGACTCATCGGCAACGCCTTCGGTGTCTACCTCAGCATGCTCGCGCCCGATCTCCGCGCCGACGACTGGGTCGGCAACACCGCCTCCGCTGTGGATACGCGGTACAAGCAGACCATGACCCAGTACTACGGCCACATGGGCCCGGAACTGGCTGTCCGCATCGCGGGCCACATGGCACTCAACTTCCGCGACATGGCAGACGCCCCGTTCGTCGACGGCTTCCTCCCTGCCGCATCCGCGCCCGACGGCATCCCCGATGTCGCAAGCGTCCTGGATCTCGACCTCTCGAGCACGACCGAACTCGACGCCTACAACCGCCGCGTCGACGAGCCCAGCGTCGCGGTCATGCGCCTGGCGACCAATTGGGATCCGATCAACACGCCCAACCCCAACGGCATCATGGATCAGCTCTGGGAGGCCGGCCTCAGGCTCGACATCGACGACCTCTACGGCGGCGACCCGGGCGACTTCATCGCCGACGACGCCCAGAACGTCTCGCACGCGGCCATGATCCTCTACGGCAACGAGCCCCAGCCCTTCCTGAGCCAGGTCTCGTCGATGACGATGTATGCTGATGTTTCACGCGGTCTTGGAGGAGGGGACGACGACTTAGGGTCCAATCCGGAGAATGGCGAGTGGCAACCCTCTGCGATAAATTCTACGAGAGGACCGGACGATTTACCTGGGACGATTGATGATACAGATGGTCTCCCAAGTATCGATGGCGAAGTAAATCCTGCGAATGACGACTTTGTCTTCCAAGCCCTCTTCTTCCAGTTGTTCAACCCGTTCGATGTACCGATAGTTCTGGATAATTACTACATTGAGTTCGCGGATTCGTTCTATCCGTTCAGCGATGGCACACCGGCATCAGGACCGGTGATTCTCCAGCCCCGTTCGACACTCGTCGTCTGGGCGAGCAATCCTGGAGATCCCACAGAGATTGATCTCAGACTGACCAAGGCCGGCGTTTCATTCCCGCCATTCGGCTCAGGTAGCGGGTCTGCCTTTGAGCAGATGATTGCAACCCAACTCGGGACGGGTGTCGATGTGATGCAGCTTCCCAAGCGGTTCAGTCCCGGCGGACTTACA
>Ga0070726_10004491_pt1 | contig 11099 bp, 10 predicted proteins | sample tdAd471_FD_67275 | JGI IMG/M metagenome (GOLD analysis project Ga0070726, IMG submission 67275) | Marine sediment microbial communities from the Atlantic coast under amendment with organic carbon and nitrate - tdAd47.1 | ecosystem: Environmental > Aquatic > Marine > Coastal > Sediment | place...
GCCCGCTGTCACCCCGGGAATGGTCGGACTGTTGTCGTCGATGATGTAGGTATGAACGTCTCCGTCAAGAATAACGGCAAAGCTTTTGACCGAGTAGGAACCGCCATCAATGGTGACGGTGTCGTTATAGTAGAACTGATAACTTGAGACCGTGGTTCCATCAATCGCAACCGTCTGGTCACCGCTTGAATCCGACGAAATATTTTCGTCCAGCCAAGTGTCATTATCGGTAAATGTAATCGAAACGACATCCTGGACGGTCACCGTCCCACCATCGGTCAGATAGTCATTCGGAACCTGATAGGCCGCAAAAGTATAACTCGCCAAGGTTCGCCCCCAAACCGGCCATTGCTCTACTCGAGTGACGGGTCCTCATTTACAGTAGGACCGACGCAACCCATTGGGTATCGCGCCCATTGGGAAAATGCAATTGCGACCGTGCCGCGCCGTAGGTTCCGAAAGATTTGTGTCAAATCTGCCGAATCAGCCGCGATGACGCATCGCCAAGAGCCGCAACCGCAGCGCGTTGATCTTGATAAAGCCAGCTGCATCCTTTTGGTCATACGCACCAGCGTCGTCTTCGAAGGTGACATGCTGTTCGGAATAGAGACTGAAATCGGACCAACGGCCGACCGTTTGAGCCATGCCCTTGTACAGTTTCAACCGCACGGTTCCGGTGACAAACTCCTGACTCTTGTCAATCAAAGATTGCAGCATGTCCCGTTCGGGGCTGAACCAGAAACCGTTATAAATCAGCTCGGCGTATTTCGGCATCAGTTCATCCTTCAGATGCGCGGCCCCCCGGTCGAGCGTGATGGATTCGATGCCCCGATGCGCCTCCAGCAAAATGGTGCCGCCCGGTGTTTCGTAAATACCACGGGACTTCATGCCCACGAACCGGCCCTCGACCAGATCTAACCGGCCGATCCCGTGCTTTCGGCCATATTCGTTCAGTTCGGTCAGAACCGTCGCCGGCGACATCGGAGTTCCGTTGATTGCGACCGCATCGCCTTCTTCGAAAGCGATCTCGATATACTCGGGTATGTCCGGCGCATCTTCAGGATGCACCGTCCGCTGATAGACGTAGTCCGGCGCTTCTTGTGCCGGATCCTCCAGAACCTTGCCCTCGGACGAGGTGTGCAGAAGGTTTGAATCAACGGAAAACGGCGCCTCTCCGCGCTTGTCCTTTGCAACGGGGATCTGATGCTCTTCGGCAAAGGTCAAAAGCTTGGTCCGGCTGCTCAGATCCCACTCACGCCACGGCGCAATCACTTTGATATCCGGGTTCAGCGCATAGGCCGACAATTCAAACCGCACCTGGTCATTGCCCTTGCCGGTCGCTCCATGGGCGATGGCGTCTGCACCGGTCGCCTCGGCGATTTCGATCAGCCGCTTGGAAATCAGCGGGCGGGCGATGGAAGTGCCTAAAAGATACAGCCCCTCATAGACCGCATTGGCCCGGAACATCGGGAAAACGAAATCGCGGACGAACTCTTCGCGGACATCCTCGATAAAGATATTGTAGGGTTTGATGCCCAGAAGCTCGGCTTTCTTGCGGGCCGGCTCCAGCTCTTCTCCCTGACCGAGATCGGCGGTGAAGGTCACCACCTCGCAGTCATATTCCGTTTGCAGCCATTTCAGGATGATCGAGGTATCAAGGCCGCCGGAATAGGCGAGGACGACTTTTTTGGGGGCGGACATTTGGCAAGCTCCGAAAGAGGTCAATTCTGGGCGTGCGGTCTATTTCTTTTTTCACTCATGAACAAGGGGGGGGTGGGCGTTCCGTCGCGTTGTGTTTCCAGCAATGGGTTGCATACTTGACCTTCGGAAAAACGAGGATGCCATGCCCGACTTCATCGCCAACGCCACCGCCGCCCGGCGCGAGATGCGTAAACTGTTCCCGGAAACGCCGTTGCAGAAGAACGAGTATTTGTCGGCCAAGTTCGACGCAGAGATCTTCCTGAAACGTGAAGACCTGTCTCCCGTGCGGTCATACAAAATCCGCGGCGCATACAACGCAATCCGCAAGCATCTGGAGGCCGATCCAACCCGCGCGAATTTCGTCTGTGCATCCGCCGGCAATCACGCCCAGGGGGTCGCCTTCGTGTGTCGGCATTTCGGGGTCAAAGGCGTGGTTTTCATGCCGGTCACCACGCCGCAGCAGAAAGTTCAGAAAACCCGCGCCTTTGGCGGAGATGCCATCGAGATCCGCCTGTTGGGAGACTATTTCGAGGATACGTTGAAGGCGGCTCAGGAATTCTGTGCCGAGAGTGGCGCGCAGTTTTTACCTCCCTATGACGACCCCGAGGTGATCGAGGGCCAGGCCACGGTCGGGGTTGAGATCCTTGAACAATGCCCGGAGAATATCGACCTCGTCATCTTGCCCATAGGTGGCGGCGGCCTGGCGTCCGGCACATTGACCTATCTGGCCCAAATGTCCCCGACAACAGCGTTCCGGTTTGTCGAACCGGCCGGAGGCGCCAGTTTCAAGGCAGCACTTTTGGCCGGAGAGCCCACTACTCTTGGTAAGGTGGACAGTTTCGTCGATGGCGCGGCGGTGGCGCGGATCGGCACACATAATTTCGACCTTCTGCGCGACACCGACCCGGCGCATGTGTTCGCCGCCCCAGAGGATCGGATTTGCGGCACGATGATCGACGTTCTGAATGTCGAAGGCATCGTTCTGGAACCGGCGGGCGCAATGTCGATCGATGTCCTTGACGACCTTGCTGATGAAATCCGGGGAAAGCGGGTCGTGTCCGTGATTTCAGGCGGCAATTTCGATTTCGAGCGCCTGCCCGAGGTCAAGGAACGTGCTTTGAAATTCAAAGGGTTGAAGAAATATTTTATCCTGCGCTTTCCGCAGAGACCCGGCGCATTGAAAGAGTTTTTGAACATCCTCGGCCCCGATGACGATATCACCCGGTTTGAGTACCTGAAGAAATCTGCCCGCAACTTCGGGTCGGTCCTGATCGGGATCGAAGCGCGCAATCCAGCGGATTTTCCCGATATCTGCATGCGTATGGATAAGGCCGGCATGGCTTGGCAAGACATTACCGACGACGAGGCATTGTCACAGTTTCTGGTGTGATCCGGTCAAACAGCGCCCCGGCCGAGCGAGCGCGTTTCGGAAAAGCCGACCGATTTTGATCCACTGGTCCCGGCGTTGCCTGAGACCTGATCCTGAATGAAATGCGCCCGCATGGCGGCCTTTGACGCTTTGAATACACTGAGGATTTCCGGGATCGGCACAAGATCCGCCTGACCGGCCTCGGCCAGTTTTTCACCGTTTGTACAAAGTCTCGAAAGCGTGTCGAAGCCTAGGTTCAAGGCGCTGCCTTTCAGAAAATGCATTTGCTCGGCCAAACCGGGTCCCCGCGGCGCGGTCGCCAGGATGTCCACAACGTCGCCAGCCTCGCACAGGAAGAGGTCCAGGATTTCAAAAACATCCTCTTCACCCAACTCCTCGGTCAACTCGTTGATCCGTTGCCAATCAATCATCGAACACCTCGCTCATGGCAATGCCCCGACGCGCAGCCTTCAATAAACCCTTTAAAGAAGCGTTGAGGCAAATGGCGCATTCCTGTCGCTTTTTACCTTTCATAAAACGTTAAGCCCTTGTCGTGCAGTCTCAGAACCGCGGGGTCCGGCCAAAGAAAAGGGTGCTCGGTTGGTTGAAAACGTCCAGGATGGCGAAACGATACTTGCGCTCATCGTCGATGACAGCATCGTTCAACGAACTTTGCTGGCAAAGCGCATAACAAATTGGGGATTTGAAGTGCTTCAGGCCGAGTCTGGCGAAGCGGCGCTGGAAATCTGCAAGTCGCGCGACATTGATCTTATCCTGTCCGACTGGATGATGCCTGGTATGGATGGCCCGTCGCTGTGCCGGGCTTATCGGGCGTTGGACCTGCATCGATATGGGTATTTCATCCTTCTGACCTCACGCGATACGGAAGCCGACGCGTCGGTTGGACTGGACAGCGGCGCCGATGATTTTCTGACCAAACCGGTGGGGGCGGATGAGCTGCGCTCCCGGCTGCGCGCCGGGCGCCGCATCGTCGAAATGCAAAAACAACTGGTTGAAAAAAACCATTCCATATCCAACGCCCTCGCCGAACTGCGCCAAATCCACCGCGCCATCGACCGCGACCTGGAAGAAGCGCGGAAATTACAGCAATCTCTCTTGCCTGTTCGCGCATTGACGGCGGGTGCGATCTCCGTCTCTCTGGCCCTGGAGCCAAGCGGGCATGTCGGCGGTGATATGGTCGGCAAGTACATGGAAACCTCTGACAAAATTGGGATCTTCGCATTTGACGTGTCCGGGCACGGGATCAGTTCGGCGCTGGTCTCGACACGGATGGCGGCCCTGTTGACGTCACGCGACCCTGCTTTTTCGATCGCAATGAAGCGCGATGTCGACGGCTCGCACAAAGCCTGCGCTCCCATGGAAATTGCCCAGCGGCTGAATGAACGAATGGCCGATGAGTTTGACAGCGACCATTACGTCACGCTGTTGCTGATGGAGATCGACACCCGCACCGGACAGGTCGGTATCGTGCAATGCGGCCATCCGCACCCCGTCCTGATGCGCGCAGATGGTTCAACCAGCCTCGTGGGGGATGGCGGTATGCCCGTCGGGCTTCTCGATGACCCGGATTTCGGGCAATATTCGGTGCACCTGGCCCCCGGTGACCGGCTTCTTGCCTTTTCTGACGGTTTCAGTGAGGCGGCGGATCCCTCGGGAACGATGTTGACGGAAGAAGGCGTAGCCGCATTGATGAATCAGTCCGGCGACGGGGGAAACCTCGACACATTGATCAAAGACGTCCGAAGCTTCGCCGCCGGGGGATGGTTGGAGGATGATCTGTCGGCCGTGCTGGTTTCCATGCAGGAACCTATGGCCTTGCGCCTGACAGGATAAGCTGCCCGGCCCGGCGTGCAAAATGACGGTCTCCGGCATTCGCTAACAACGGCACAGCCTCGGAAAGATCCATCCAATGGGCCGTATGGTGGGGTTCAGCGATGGCCCCTTTTACCCGCGTCGCCCGGCACAGAAATATGTGGCACACTTTCCGCGCCCAGATGTCATATTCCGGCATATAGGTATAGCGTTGAAACCCACCAAGCCGGCGCGGCGACGTGATGCCCCACCCGGTCTCTTCAAACACCTCACGGTGGAGGGCTCTCACTGGTGTCTCGCCCGGGTCAATCCCACCGCCCGGCAGCTGGAATTCCGGTCGGGGATGGGACTGAAAGGTCACCAGAACGCGTCCCGCTTTCAGGATCACCCCATAGGCCCCGGGGCGCGTCCTGTAACGGATCCCAGGTTTTGGGACTTCATCAAATCGTGGAAGCATCAAAGGCAGCCTGGATCGAGAAAGGTTCATTTGCACTGCTTGCGCAAACTCTCTATGGAACCGGCAAGCCCGTCAAGGAGCGCCGTTATGACCCTTACAAACAAGATTGCCTGGGACGACACCGTTCTGCCGTTTCAGCTGGATATGTCGGATATCCGAGGCCGCGTTGCCCGGTTGGACGGCGTCTTGGAACAGATGCTGTCGCAACATGATTATCCACCGCTTGTCGAACAGATGGTCGCCGAAGCCGCCATCCTGACGGCACTGATCGGACAGACAGTCGACCTCCGCTGGAAACTCTCGCTGCAAGTTCGCGGCGACGGGCCTCTGCGCCTGATCGCAACCGATTATTTTGGACCGGACACAACCGGACGAAAGGCCAGCATGCGCGCCTTCGCCAGCTTTGATGCCGAGGCAATCCCCAGTCAGCATGAGGATCCGTTTTCGCTGATCGGTAAGGGCATGTTCGCGATTCTGATAGACCAGGGGAAACATACGACGCCCTATAAGGGCATCACCCCTTTGGCGGGCGGCTCGCTGTCGGCTTGTGCCGAGACGTATTTCGCGCAATCCGAACAATTGCCAACCCGTTTTCAACTATCCATGGGGCGGGCTCAGGAGCCCGGAGGCGATTTGAGCTGGCGCGCCGGTGGTGTGATGATTCAGCATATGCCGAAAGCATCACCCCACGCCAAAGACGCCACTGGCGAGGGGGGGCTTTTGGCCCCGCAAGATTTGCTCCAAAACGATGATGCGGAAAATTGGAGCAGGGTGAATATCCTCCTTGATTCGGTGGAAGAGATCGAGTTGATCGGCCCGCATCTGGCCCCAAACGAGCTTTTGTATCGTCTGTTCCACGAGGAATTGCCCCGTATCTATGATGCGCAACCGGTCAAGTTTGGATGCACCTGTGGCCCCGAGAAAGTCGTCCAGACGATGTCCATCTATTCCGCCAAGGACATCACTCATATGACCAATGACGATGGCAAAGTGACCGCCGATTGCCAGTTCTGCGGCGCCCACTATGAATTTGACCCCGAGATGCTGGGTAAAGACGCCCGCTCTGACCCGCGATGAACGAAACTCGGCCAGGTCTGACGCAGATTATGCGCGCGCTTCGCCCGACGGGTGAAGGATCCTCGGATTTCGATCTGAACCCGGATATTGTGCCGAATTGGGGGCCCGGAAACGGGTTGCGACCGGCCGCCGTTCTGGTGGCGCTGATCGACCGGAGCCATGGGTTGAACGTGATCCTGACCAAGCGCGCCTCACATTTGAAACACCATCCGGGGCAAATCGCGTTTCCCGGCGGTAAACAGGACGAAAGCGACACGGGTGCCACGATGACCGCGCTTCGCGAGGCTGAGGAAGAAATCGGCCTCCGCCGAGACAATGTAGAGGTTCTGGGTCCCCTGCCATTCCACCAGACGGTGACGCATTTTCGGGTGGAACCCATTGTCGGGCGGATCAAGCGGGATTTTTCCCCCACGCCGCAACCCGGTGAGGTCGCCGAAGTTTTTGAGGTCCCGCTTTCCTATCTTGCCGATCCCGCCAACTACGTGATCGAAGGTCGGTTCTGGGGTGGCCAGCGGCGCCAGTATTTTGTCGTGCCGTATGGCCCCTATTATATTTGGGGCGCGACCGCACGCATGCTGCGAAACCTCGCCGAACGGATGGCTGAGTGATGCAGATCACCGGTGATTGGTTGACTGATCCCGCCGCACAGGCTGTTTTGCAAATGCTGGAACAGGCCGGGCATCAGGCCTTTGTTGTCGGCGGTTGCGTTCGCAACGCATTGGCCGGACTGCCGGTTGCAGATGTCGATATCACGACCGACGCCTGGCCGAAACAGGTGTCGTCCCTTGCCCAATCGGCCGGGTTTGACGCGGTTCCCACCGGGATCGACCATGGCACGGTGACCGTTGTCGCCAACGGGACAGGTTTCGAGATCACAACCTTTCGCAAAGACATCGAAACCGATGGCCGGCGCGCCGTCATCGCCTTTGCTGATCGGCTCGAAATCGACGCCCACCGACGTGATTTTACCATGAACGCGCTCTATGCCGACCGGCAGGGATACGTGACGGACCCGGTCGGCGGAGTTGCGGACCTGTCCGCCGGGCGGGTCCGGTTCATTGACCGGGCCGAGGATCGCATCCGCGAAGATTATTTGAGGATATTACGGTTTTTTCGCTTTCAGGCGTGGTTCGGGGATCCTGCTAGCGGGATTGACGCCGACACGCTGGCAGCCTGTGCCAAGCTGGCCGACGGAATCGAGTTGCTGTCAAAAGAGCGGATCGGGGCCGAGATGCGAAAACTGCTCGCCCCGCCGGATCCGGCCCCAAGCGTGGCGGCGATGGCCGCCAGCGGTGTGCTCCTTAGGGTTTTGCCGGGCGCCACCGCCCCCGCCCTCGCGGTTCTTGTCCATTTGGAGAAAGGCTCTGGACAGGCGCCGAGCTGGCAACGCCGACTAGCCTGTCTTGGCGGAGAAGGCGTCGTAACGGCCTTGCGTCTGTCCCGTGCCGAAGCCAGGTACCAGGCAATATTGCGCGGTGCGTTGGCCGACGGCATTGATCACCCTGAATTGGCGTACCGCCACGGGGCGGAAGCCGGCCGTGATCTTGTCCTTCTCCGCGCGGCAGTGATGACTGCACCCCTCCCCCAGGATTGGCAGGAATCCGTTGAATTCGCCGCCCGTCAGATTTTCCCTTTGCGCGCGACGGACATCACCACCGGTGAAACCGGCCCCGCCTTGGGCGAAAGGCTGAAACGGGCCGAGGCGCGTTGGATCGCCTCGGGGTTCAGCCTGTCGAAAGAGGCGCTGCTGGACTAGCCCAGCACCGACGCCACGGCTTTCGCGGTTTTGGCGACGACTTCATCCGCCTGGTCACGGCTCAGGCAGAACGGTGGGGCAAATCCCAGAATATCACCTTGCGGCATCGCCCGGCCAATCACGCCATCAGCCGCCAGAGCGGCGGCAATCTGCGGGCCGGTTTTCAGTTCCGGATCCAACGGTGCGCGACTGTCACGGTCAGCCGTAAACTCAACCGCACAAAGCATCCCCTCGCCGCGAATATCCCCCACATTCGCGTGTTCACCCAAAGCATCCATCATCGCCGCTTTAAGATACGCCCCAACGGCTCCAGCGTTTTCCACCAGGTTCAATTCATCGATCAGCCTGAGGTTCGCAACCCCAGCCGCCGCCCCAATCGGGTGGGCCGAATAGGTCCAGCCATGGCCGATTGGCCCGTTTTCATCTGTTCCCTGCTCCAGCACTGACCAAACACGGTCCGACACAATGGAACCGGACAGAGGCGCATAAGCCGAAGTCAGACCCTTGGCGATAGTGATGATATCCGCCTCGATCCCATAGTGATCACTGCCGAACATGGTTCCCAACCGGCCAAACCCGGTCACAACCTCATCCGCGATCAACAGGATGTCATGTTTTCTGAGAACGGCCTGGATCGCGGCCCAATAGCCAGCAGGCGGTGGCACGATGCCACCGGTGCCCAAAACCGGCTCACCGATGAAAGCGGCAATCGTGTCGGCGCCCTCGCGTTCGATCAGCGCCTCCAACTCGGCGGCCAGATCGGCGCTGAACTGTTCCTCGCTCATCGACGCATCATCACGGCGATAGTAGTAGGGCGCTTCAGTGTGGACCACCTGAGCCAGCGGCAGATCAAATTTCTTGTGAAAAAGCTCCAGCCCGGTCAACGAGCCGGTCATGAGGCCCGACCCATGATAGCCGCGCCAGCGGGAGATGATTTTTTTCTTTTCCGGCCGTCCAAGGATGTTGTTGTAATACCAGACCAGTTTCACGTTGGTTTCATTCGCATCGGATCCGCCGAGGCCGAAATAGACTTTCGACATGTTCTTGGGCGCGCGGTCCAGGATCATCTTCGACAGGGTGATCGAGGCCTCGGTCCCGTGCCCGACATAGGCGTGGTAATAGGCCAGCTCCCGAGCCTGTTCGGCGATTGCTTCGGCAATTTCCTGACGGCCATAGCCGGCATTGACGCAATACAATCCCGCGAAGGCGTCCAGCAGGCGGTTGCCGTCCCGATCCTCAATATGGCATCCGCTGGCGGTCTTGATCACCCGTCCCGCGGCCTCACCGCGTGCATGCTGGGCAAGGTGGGTGGACGGGTGAAAGAAATTCTCGCGATCCCATGTCGCAAGTTGATCGTTATGGAGCATGGCTCACCTCGTGGTTTTGGCGGCGCGCCGCCTGTGTCAAAGATAGGAGCCGAATTTGCGCGGATTGCGCAGTTGCGCAAAAACGCGGGCAATTGGGCTCCGCCCCCCGGCAGCAGCGCGCAATGCCTTTATTGCCAAGGTACGACAGATCTAATCATCTTTGGTCTCGAAGGAAAGACCATGGATGGAGCCGGCCGGACCTTGGCCCCTGCGTCACCTCGCCGGGTTGGTTGTCCCATCATTGGGCGCGGATTCGCCAACCAAGACCCCTTCAAGTTCTTCGAAACACTGGGAAATATCGCGTCCGCTTTCGGAGAAAAACTGATCCAATGCCGGTGATATCTTGATCGCCCGGTCGACCAAAGGGTCGCTGCCGTGTTCATAAAGCCCGGCGCGAATCATCAATTCCGCCTCTGAATAGGCAGCAAGCAGCTTCCTGGCCTCTGCCAGAAGGGTGTTTTCCTCGGCATTCGCGGCCTGAGGCAACGCACGTGAAACGCTTCGCAACACGTCGACCGCGGGAAACCTGCCACGTTCAGCAATCGCGCGGTCGAGCACGACATGACCATCCAACGTACCGCGCAGGATATCCGCCACTGGCTCCTCCATATCCGAACCGGCAACAAGGACGGGAAAGACCGCCGTAATATCGCCCGCCCCGTCCAATCCGGGGCCGGACCGTTCCGCAAGTGACATCAGTTGTGGAACCAAAGACGGAGGATATCCGCGCATCGAGGCCGCCTCTCCGCCAGCCAAGGCAATTTCGCGATGGGCCTCAGCCAGCCGGGTCACCGAATCCACAACCAACAGGACCCGCTTGCCCTGATCCCGGAAATACTCAGCAATCGCCATCGCGGTGAATCCGGCATTACGCTTGTCCAGTGCCGATTGATCCGACGTTGTCGCCACTACGATGGACCGCGCACGCCCCCTGGGACCAAGGGAATGGTCGACGAACTCCCGCACCTCGCGCCCCCGCTCACCGATCAGGGCAATGACCGAAACATCACAATCCACGTTTCTGGCCAGCCGCCCCAGGAGCGTGGACTTCCCAACCCCGGAGCCGGCAAACAACCCGATCCTCTGACCAGCCACAATCGGCAGAACAGTGTTGAACAAGGTCAACCCCGTCTCCAGCCGCTGACCCAGAGGCCGCCGCAAGGTGGCCGGCGGTGGATCATTTTGGACCGGACATGCGCGATCGCCCTTCAACAGCGGCCTCCCATCCAGGGGCTGACCATGGGCATCGACTATCCGCCCGATCCAGCTTGGATGTGGTCGGACCGTATCGCGCCGCTGCAAAATCGCGCGATCCCCAAGCGACAGCCCGCGGGGGTCTTTTCCCAGCATCACCGAGACAATGCCGTCGGCCATCGAAACGATCTCCCCGGCTGTCTAGCCCCGAGTTTCAGAACCAGTAATTTTCGGTTTCTCTAATAAGGTTTCGAGGACCGGTGGGCGCATGTTCAGAGCATGATGAGGCCTGATCTGGTTGTATTGTCTGAGCCAGACATTGATTGCGATTTGGGCCTGCCTAGT
>Ga0070726_10004492_pt1 | contig 11097 bp, 8 predicted proteins | sample tdAd471_FD_67275 | JGI IMG/M metagenome (GOLD analysis project Ga0070726, IMG submission 67275) | Marine sediment microbial communities from the Atlantic coast under amendment with organic carbon and nitrate - tdAd47.1 | ecosystem: Environmental > Aquatic > Marine > Coastal > Sediment | place...
GGCTTTGCGGGCGCGTCTGCTGTTGGTGCGGGCTGGTCACTCATGGGGCCAGAGTGTATCGGCCCCTGCCGGGGGTACACTGCGGCTGAAACACATGAAAGGTGCAAGATGACGCTGATCGAACCCGGAAAGAAGGCCCCCGCGTTCTCGCTCAATGACCAGGACGAGAAGCTGCACAAACTCAGCGACTACGCGGATCGGCCCGTCGTGCTGTTTTTCTATCCCAAGGACATGACCAGCGGCTGCACGACCGAGGCGTGCGATTTCCAGGAATTGATGCCCAGATTCAAACGCGGCAAGGCGCAGGTGCTGGGCATCAGCATCCTCAACACCAAGAGCAAGCGCAAGTTCGCCGACAATGAGGGGCTCAAGTACCCGCTACTGGCCGACGACCGCGTCAATGCCGAGGGCAAGCCCGACCCGGAGATCTGCCAGAAGTACGGCGTGTGGATCGAGAAGTCGATGTACGGCCGCAAGTACATGGGCATCCAGCGCACGACGTACCTCATCGCCCCGGGCGGCAAAATCGCCAAGCGATGGGACAAGGTGAGTGTCACGGGTCACGCCGACGAAGTGCTGGCGGCGGTCAAGGAACTGGGATGAGTACCCTCGCCACATTCGGGGCAAGGGCTGCCCGGTTTGAGGCCGGCGAGGCTGTAGCTGCACGTTGGGCACAGGTATCTGTCTCGTTTGCGAGCACAGAGAACCGCGACGCACGCCAGCACGAGCACACCTGCGTTGTAGGGAATGACAAATGGGACATCGATCACGACGTACGTGCTTGGATAACTGACGAGCTCGACGCCTTCTTTGCCGCTGTCTAAGTATGAGGTGTACGCGATCGGGAAGCTGATCTTTTTGTTGACTACTCCGGTAGGTGAGAGCAAATAGTGCGTGGCATCGGTCAGCCAAGTCCCTCGAAAGCGGGGGCCGAGCATCTGTTCAAACGGACTTGGGTTGATTTGTGAATCTATTTGGCTGTGAGAGACCATGGTTATCGTGCGGGCAAAGTAGAACGGGCGCCGCTTTGCGGCGTGCTGCAGTGGTGCCAAGAGCGCCATCATGAGCAGACCCACGAGCATCAGCCGTGAGCGCGTCCACCGCCACACTACGAGGGCAGCCAGCGCGTTGCACGAAACAACGACGACAGTTGACGGCAAAGTGGTTGTGAACCACTGCTTTGGGTAATCGAAGCCGAAGGAGATCCTGGCGATCTCGATGCCGAGAACGCAGATGAAGTAGGGCAGCACCGAGGCGGCGACGAGACAGGCGACTGGTAGAGCGCGTCGGTATCGCTTTCTGAATCCGAAGACAATCAGGCAGATGAGGCACGCGGGCCAGCCGAAGATTGGCAGGAGCAGCGGCTTGTGCGCGATCGTTTTCGAGGGCTCGACCCAGAAAAGGAACATGTCAAACTGAGAGTCCCGGCCCCAGACGAGGTGGAGTGCCCTGTAGAGGAGCATCTGGATGTCGATCCCATTCCATGCCACAAACAGCATGAGAACGAGGGTCGCCCAGAGGGCTATTGCGAAAGCGTCCGGTCGGAATCTCGCCCGGGATGACTGATTTCGGATCACTCACCGAGTTTACAACAAACCAAACCCGCCTAGCGTACCCCGTGAAGACGACACTGCCCGCTCCAGACCTCTCCGATGAGAAGATCCTCCGCTTCGTTTGCGGCATCAGGCCGTGCCGGACCGGGGGGTTGCGCCTCGAAGCCGACGAGATCGGCGGCAAGCCGATTGTCCACAATTACGGCCACGGCGGTTGCGGCGTGACGCTCGGGCCGGGGTGCGCTGAGGAAGTGACGCGTCTGGTCACAAGCGCGGTCAAGCCGGGCGCGAGTGCTGCGGTTCTGGGCGGGGGCGTGACCGGGCTGACCTCGGCCCTGGCGCTGCTCCGCGCGGGCTACCGGGTGAAGGTGTACGCCGACACGTTTGCGATCGAGACGGTGAGCAATATCGCTGGCGCGCTCTGGCTGCCGACGGGGATCGATTTCCCCGAGCCCGGCCCAGCGCGGGAACGATTCAACGGGCTGCTCCGCCTTTCGCACGCCCAGTTCAAAGCGATGAACGGCCTCCGGTGGGGCGTCAACGAGTACAGCGTCTACGAGCCTGTCGATACCGAGGATCACCCGGAGTTTTTCGAGTCGGGTGTGATCCAGCCGCCAAGGCCCATGGTTGAGAGCGACCCCGATGTGCCGGGCTTGGTCGGCGAGGGCCGCGTCTTCCGCACGCTGTTTATCGATACGCCCACGTTCCTCGGTGAGCTTGTCAGCGAGATCGAGCGCCTCGGCGGGCGGCGTGTCACGAAATCATTTGGATCACTGGATGATGTCGCAGCGCTCGACGAATCCGTGGTTGTCAACTGCCTCGCGATGGGCAGCAAGACACTCTTCGGTGATGACGCGATGTACCCGGCAAGGGGCCTGCTCGTGCACATGCAGCCGCAGAAACTGGGCTACATCTACCACGACGGCTACCGGTACATGTTCCCGCGGCAGGGGGCGCTCGTGCTGGGCGGGTGCTTCGAGCCGGGCATCACCGAGCCGCCCGAGAACGACGAGCCGTTCCGCGCGATTCTGGAGCGCCACCGCGCCCGGTTCAGTTAGAGCTGCGGGCGCCAGCCCGAGAGCGAAAAGAGCGTCGAGCGGATCGGTTTTTTGTACGCGCAGAATTCGAGATCCACGCGCCTTGCGAGATCGCGCACCCGGCTGGCCTTCATCGGCTGCGTCTGCTTGACCCGGTCGGTCCAGAGGAAGCCGTGCATGCCCAGCCGACCCAGCTGCGTCAGGCCGGTCATGAGTGGCAATTCTCTACGCGAGCCGAGCATGAGCGCCGTGTGCACGACATCGAACCCATCGGGCCCGTCGCTCTGGAGACGATCGAGCGTGCACTCGAGAATCTCAGCGCCCGGATCGCGATCGCGCAGCAGCTCGCCGGCGACAGCCGACTCGGCAAGGCGCGTCACACGGATTTCGTCGTTGGTGCTTGCGAGCAGCTCCGCGATCGGCAGATCGATCGGCGAGAAATCGAGCAGACGGATCGGGCGATCGCCAAGATATTTGGGTCGCTTGTTGAGGAATCGGGTGAGCCGGGCGGCGACGGCCTGTCTCTCGCTCGGGCTCGACTCACGGAGCGATTTCTTCGCGCCGGCTTGGGCCAAATCGTCGGTTGAGGTCAGTCGGAGCGTCGGCTGCATCACTCCCCTAGGATAGGCGATGAACCGGACATCGACCGAAGGCCGGGCTCCCGTCGAGGTCAACGCTTTGGAATCCAAGCCGAAATCCAATGACCAACTGGGTGAGCCGCTGACCAAGCGTGTCACCCTCCGCACGCTCCGCAAATGGGCCGAGGCGGGTGAGCCGTTCGCGTGTTTGACAGCCTACGACGCGACCACCGCGCGCTGGCTCGAGCGGGCGGGCGTGCCTGTCCTGCTCGTGGGCGACAGCGGGGCCGAGGTGATTCTCGGCTACGACCGCACGATCGATATGCCGCTGGATTTCTCGATTATCTTGTCGGCCGCGGTTAAACGCGGCGCGCCCAACACGCTGGTGATGGCGGACATGCCCTTCATGAGCTATCAGGCCGGCGCTGATGAAGCGATGGTCAACGCGGGGCGATTCCTGGTCGAGGGCAAGGCCGACTGCGTGAAGCTCGAGGTCGATGAGACGTTCGCGCCGCTTGTCGATCGGATGACGCGTGCAGGTGTGCCCGTGTGTGCGCATGTCGGCGCTCGCCCATCGACCGCGGCCTTAGCCGGCGGCTACGGCTCGGCTGGGCGGATCGCTCGGGAGGCCGAGCAGATCGTCGCCGACGCGATCGCGCTCGAGCAGGCCGGCGCGGTGCTGCTGCTGATCGAGGCGGTCCCGCCCGAGGTGACCGAGCGCGTGCTCCGCGAGACGAGCGTGCCCCTGATCGGCATCGGGGCCGGCCCGGCGTGTCACGGCCAGATCTTGGTCGTACAAGATCTGCTGGGAATGACCGACGCCCCGCCCCGGTTCGCCGAGCGGTCGGCGTCGCTGGGTATCGAGTACCAGAAGGCCGCCGCCGACTGGGTCAAACGGGTCTCGCACCGCGACATCGGGGGCAAGGGCTACTCGATGCGGGACGGCGAAGTGGATCGCTTCTACAGCCAGTAAGCGGTCCACGGGCCACTCTGGATCGACCTGTCGGTTGGATCTGGATGTCGTGTCTGGCGGCGCGTGCGGCGTCCGATAGACTGGCGCCCTGGGCCGGTGACGCGGATCAGCCGGGCCAAAGTTGTTCGGTGCGGGTTCGCAACCGGATGGCTCAATTTGGCGAACCCGGGAGTGAGCCGATGCCAAAGTCGGCACTGACCGGTTCGGGGCGGAGCCTTTGCGGGCTTGGCCGGTAGGAAGAACGATGCCTCGTTGCTGATTAGAGCGACGAAGGCAGTGGAGGATGTCTCCATGCGGAAGTTCGTGGCGATCGGCCCAGCCCTGGTTGTATTTCTCGCGGCTGCGGCTGTGCTCTTTGCCGGACCGGCTGCGGTCAGGCAGATGATTTTCGCCAGCACCTCGGCCGAGGTGCTCCTGGCCCGTCAATCGCTCGATTCCGACGACATCCTCGCACGCATCGACCGGGCCATCACGAACATCGCGACTTCTGTTGAGCCATCGACAGTCCATATCGAAGTCGGCATCTCGGACCCCAACTCGTTTGTGGGCACGGGCTCGTCCGGCGCGGGCTGGGTCTACGACATCGAGGGCCACATCGTCACAAACGCCCATGTTGTGAGCCGGGCCGACACGATTCGCATCGAGTTCGCCGACGGCCGCACGAAGATGGGCGAACTCGTCGCCTCGGATTCCTTCACCGATATCGCGATCGTCAAGATCGATCCGGGTGTGGGGCTGATCCCGATGCGCCGCGCCACCGGCGACCGAGTCGGCATCGGCGAACGCGTCTTCGCGTTCGGTTCGCCGTTCAACTTCAAGTTCTCGATGAGCGAGGGCATCGTCTCGGGACTCGGACGCAACCCCGAAACGCGCGGCTCGGGCAACACGTTTACGAATTACATCCAGACCGATGCCGCGGTGAACCCCGGCAACTCGGGCGGCCCGCTCGTGGACATCCACGGCAAGGTTGTGGGCATGAACGTCGCCATCGCAACGGGCCGCAATAGCTCGGGCGATCGCGAGGGGCAGAGCGCGGGCATCAGCTTTGCCATCCCGCTGGGCGTGATCGAGAGCGTGGTCGATCAGATCATCCAGACTGGTGAGGTCAGGCGAGGGTTCCTGGGCATCACCGGCGGCGGGCGCGTCTCGGCGGAGATCCCCATCAAGGACCCCGACGGAAACTTCCACGGGCAGGGCGTGCTCGTCGGGGGCGTCACCCCCGGACAGGCCGCCGACCGCGCGGGCATCCAGGAAAACGACATCATCGCCGAGATCAACGGCAACCGAATCACGAAGTGGCACCAACTCCGCTCGGTCGTCTCGACCGCCAAGCCCGATTCGCGGATGGATATCACCGTCTGGCGTGACGGGCAGGAGATCCAGATCCCCGTCTCGCTGGCCGAGTTCCCCGAAGAGAATCTCTTTGAGGACAGCGTTGGGCCGATTCTTGCCGGCCGCGCGGGTCTGGGTATCAATGAATACGCGGATGGTGGGATCTACATCGCGGGTGTCGACAGACGATTTGCCGCCTATCGCGCGGGCTTCGAGCCCGGGCAGGAGATCATCTCGATCAACGGCGAAGAGGTCTCCGATCGGCTCGCCGCCTTTGCGGTTCTTGGCAGGGGGAACTTCATCTACGGCGAGCCCGCCGAGTTCGAAATCATCGACGAGGACGGCAACCACAAAACGCTCACTCTTCAGTTGAGCCGCTGACCGCCTCGTCTTCCACTTCTTGAGTGGCTGGCCTTTCAAGAACACTCAAAACGAGCGTCATCTCTGTGTTGTAAGGCGGGATGCGATCGTTTACCGCAAACCAGATCGGATCGCCCATATCCGCGTGCGGGCTGAGTACGGGCGTGCACCCGACGGTTTCCGTGCCGCCGCGCTCGGTGCCGAACGTGCAGAGCCCGACGACCGTGCCCTCGGCCCGGGCCATGTACCACTCCTCGCCCGCAAACTCACGTATCGATGAGCCGCCAAAGTAAAACCGCGGCTTGAGTGCGCTAAACAGTTCGCCCGTCTCGCTGTTCTTCACCCATGTTGCCGGATCCTCGGTGACTGTCTTCCCGTCTTTCTCGTAGCGGAAGCGGACGAGCAGTTCAGGCCCGGTCGGATCGACGCGTTTGAGCGGCTCGTCGGGGCCCACAGCTTCGAGAAAGCCGGGCGAGCCCGGCTCAAGCCCCAGCAGGAGCAGGGCCGCGTGGACCTGCCTCGCCTCGGCGTTGAGCCCGATGAGCGCCTCAAAGTCGCGCACGCCATGAGCCTCGGCGATAAGTTCGATCATGACATCGGGCGTCGATTTCTGGTGCGCATCGATCGGCACAAACCCCGACACCTCGACGGCTCTGGCGTCGTAATCGACAACGATCCCCGCAAAAGGCTCGATGCGCCCGGTGCGCTCGGCCTCGGGTTCGGGCTGGATGAAAATGAGGGCCGCCGCTGCGATCGCTGGAATCATGCCAGTGAGTGTACCAACTCGCGGAACTGGTTCCCCCGGTCCTCGAAACTGCGGAACTGATCGAACGAAGCGCAGCCCGGGCTCAGGACGACGGCCTCGCCTTCTTTCGCATTCTCCGCGGCGAGCCGCACGGCTTCACCAAGAGTGCCTGCCGCTTCGATCCCTGCAAGCTCTGCGATCGTCTGGCCCGTCTGCCCGATGCAGTAGAGCGCCGCGTTCTGGCGCACAATCTCGGCAATGGGCGCAAGGTCCACGCCCTTGTCGCTCCCGCCGACGATGAGATGCACGCGCGCGGGTTTGAGTGCTTGAAGCGCGAGCCGTGTGGCCTCTGGCGTGGTGGACTTGCTGTCGTTGTACCACCGGACGCCGTTGTGCGCACGAACAAGTTCGAGGCGGTGGGGCAGGCCTTTGAAGACTGCGATCCCCGTCGCGGCTTGCTCTCGGTTCGCGCCGACTGCCTGGCAAGCGGCAAGGGCGGCCGAGGCGTTGATGCGGTTGTGCGAGCCGGGGGTGGCCAGTTCTGGGAGTGATGGGGCAAGTTCGATTCTGTGCGCTCGATCGTGGTCGAGATCGACGCCCTGACCGATGAAAAGCGAGCCGGTGTCCTTGAGGAAGTGCGTGATGCCGAGCTTGCTGGCGGCGTAATGCTCGGCCGAGCCGTGCCAGTCGACGTGGTTTGGCGCAATATTGGTGATGAGCGCGGTGTCGAGAAAGGCCTTGCGCTCGGTGCAGCCCGGCTGGGCGAGCCACCAGAGCATGGCGCTAGAGAGTTCGAGGACGACGATGGCTTTGTCCGGGATCTGCTGCTCCAGCAGGCTCCCGCCGATGTTGCCGCCGAGAACCGCGCGTTGTCCCGCAGCCAGCAGACCCGCATGGATCATCGCGCTGGTGGTGCTCTTGCCCGAAGAGCCCGTGACACCGATGAGGGTGCACGATTCGGGTAACGCATCGACGACGAGGCCGATCTCCGTCGTCACGCGCACGCCGGCGGCCTGTGCGGAGCGGATAAACCGGTTCTGCCAGGGCAGCTTCACCGCCGGGTTGGCGACGACGAGGTCGCACGTTGTAAAGTCGCTCACGTTGTGCTCGCCCAGGCGAAGCGTCACCGAGCCGGTCTCGATGAGATCCTTGATCGCTTCGAGTGACGTCGTGAGTTTCTCGGCGGGAGCCATGTCGGTGACGAGAACGTCGTAGCCCTGCTGGGCGAGAAAGCGCACCGCGCCGGCCCCGCCGCCGAAGGATCCCAAACCCATCACCGTTGCCCGGCGTTCGTCCATGTGTTCACTCTAGAGCAGCGCCAGCGGGTCGACATCGACAGCGGTCTTGGTGTCGCTGAGCAGGACGCCGCGCTTGCGGAGGGTTTGCATCGCGGTCTGGAGCTTGCCCGAATCGGGTGCGGTCAGCTCGATGGCGATGCGAAAATGGTCGGCGATCCGCTCGATCGGGCAGGGCATCGGTCCCATGAGGCTGATGAGTTTGCTTTCGACCAGATCGCCGGCGGCTTCGGCGATCGTTTTGGCGGCCGCTTTGGCCTTGGAGAGGTCCTTGTCCCGGCAGACGATCCGCGCCATCCGCGAGGCGGGGGGCAGGCCGATCGAATTGCGGAGTGTGAGCTCTTCGTGCGCAAATGTCTGGTAGTCGTGATCGGCTGCGAGCTGGATGGCGGGCGCGCCCGGCTCGAAGGTCTGGACGATCACCTCGCCCGGGAACGCGCCACGCCCCGCGCGGCCGGCGACCTGGGAGACGAGCTGGAACGTGCGCTCGCCGGCCCGGAAATCGGGCAGGTTGAGGGCAGTGTCCGCCGAGAGCACGCCGACGAGACGGACGTTTGCCACGTCGAGTCCCTTGGCGATCATCTGTGTGCCAAGCAACACGCGGATCTCGCCACGCGCGAATTTGGCGAGCGTTTCGAAGAGTTCGCGGCCCGATCGCATCGCGTCGGCATCGACGCGCACGAGCGATTCACCAATCCGCAGGTGGCAGTCTGCGGGCATTGTTTGTGTGAGCGCTTCGACGACTTCCTCGGCCCGCTGCGTGCCGGCCCCGAACTGGCGGAGCTTGCCCGAGCAATCCGGGCACTGCTTTGGCATGATCTGCTCGGCGCTGCAGTGGTGGCAGCGGACGTAGCCGCCGGCAGCGAGCGAGGGCATTTTGTGCAGGACCATGCGCGTGGAGCAGTGGTGACATTCAAGCACCCAGCCGCACTTGGAGCTGGTGCAGCCCACGAAACCCGCGAGACCCCGCTTGTTGAGTAGAAGCACGGCCTGTCCACCCTCGGTGAGTGTTCGTTTGAGCGCACGCTCGAGTGTCGGGCCGACGAGCAGTTCTGCGGGCGGGGCGCAGTGGTGGATGTCCGCGTAGGCCTGGCGTTCGTCGAGCATGTCGACGATGTGGACCTTTGGGAGTTTGCCGCCGCCGACGCGCTCGGGAAGGTGCCAGAGCTTGGAGCGTTTGGTCTCAACGTTGGCCCACGATTCGAGCGAGGGTGTGGCCGAGCCGAGCAGGATCGGGCAGCCGGCGGTGTGGGCTCGCACGATGGCGACGTCGCGGGCGTTGTAGCGGGGGAGCTGGTCCTGCTTGTACGACGAGTCGTGCTCCTCGTCGACGATGACGAGCCCGAGGTTCTCGATCGGTGCGAAAATCGCCGACCTCGCGCCGACGACCACGCGGGCCGAGCCATCCAGAACGCTCGCCCACGCGCTGTTGCGCTGCGAGGCGGTCAGGCCCGAGTGCATCACCGCGACGTTGGAGGCCCCCAGGCGCGATTGCACGCGGCCGGCGGTCTGGGGCGTCAGCGCGATCTCGGGCACGAGCATGACAGCGGTCTGCCCGCGAGCGAGGACGCGTTCGATGAGCTGGAGGTAGACCTCCGTTTTGCCCGAGCCGGTGATCCCAAAGAGCAGGTGCGTGGCGAACTGGCCGAGCGATTCACCGATGCCCTCGATGACGGCTCTTTGAGCGGGTGTGGGGCTGAAGTGGTTGACCGCGTCGAAGACGGTGTCCGATTCGAGTCGGCGGGAACGTACGCTGGTGTGCGTGACGGGGCGCAGGAGGCCGGCCTTGACGAGGCGGTTAATCGGCGCGACGGTCCGCGACTCGATGAGATCCGCGAGCGTGCGCGCGCTGGCGGGCCAGGCGATGTTCTTTTGTTCGCGGAGTGCGCCCAGAGCCGCTTTGGCGGTGGGGGGCAGCTTGACGCCCTCTGGAAGCTCATCGCAGAGATCTTGCGCCGGTTCGAGGCGCTCTTCGTGCCTGCGGCCGGTGTCGGATTTGACGGCCGAAGGGATCATGCTTGAGAGCGTCATCCCGAGCGGGGCGATGTAGTACCGGGCGATCCATCGGCCCAGGCTGATGAGTTCCTCGGAGAGGATGCGACTCTGGGCCTCGAGGATGGGCTTGACGCGTTTGGGGCTCAGGCCTTCGAGGATCTCCTTGCCGCCCACATCGACGACGATGCCCTCGGCCACGGTGTTGCCACGGCCGAGTGGGACGCGGACGCGTGTGCCCGGTTCGAGATATTCATCGGATGAATAGGTGAGGCCGTCCTCGAAGGGGTCTTTGAGTTCCACGCGGCGTTCGACAGCCACGCGGACGTAATAGGCCGGGGCCGGTTGTTCGTCGTGTTGGGGGAAGAGCGAGTCCATTGAGTCGGCGTCCGTGTGGCTGTGCGCTGATTGACAGCGCTAGACTCTATCCAATGACCACGAACGCCCCGTCTGCTTCGCCTGTCGCTGGTTCTGGCCGCCTGGCCCTTGCCGATGGGACGGTTTTCCGAGGTCGGCCGTTCGGGGCCACCGGGCAGAACATCGTCCGGGCGGCCGAGGTCGTCTTCAACACCGCCATGACCGGTTATCAGGAGGCCCTGACCGATCCGTCCTACACGGGGCAGATTCTGGTCTTCACCGCCCCCATGATCGGCAATACGGGCGTCAATGAAGAAGATGTCGAATCGACGAGCGTGCAGGTCTCGGGCATGGTTTGCCGGGAGCTGGCCCGGCGGCACAACAACTACCGCGCTTCTGAGGATCTCGAAGCCTACCTCCGCAAGCAGGGCGTCATCGGGATCGAGCGGATCGATACCCGGGCGTTGACGCGGGTGCTGCGGTCGCATGGCGTGATGGCGGGCGTGATCACCGATGACGAGTCGATCAGCGATGCGGATCTTGTCGATCGGGCCAGGAACGCGCCCTCGATGGCTGGTGCGAATCTGGTGACCGGGGTCGGGTGCTCGGCCGAGGAGGGCTGGGACGACGGGCTGGGTGAGTGGTTCCCCGGGCAGGCCGCCGAGGCGGATGCCCCGGTAATCCTGGCTGTGGACTGCGGCGCCAAGCACAACACGCTTCGGCACCTCATCGCGCGTGGGTGCGTGGTGAAGAAGATCCCGTACACGTTCGATCCCGCGGATGTTTTGAGGCGGTTTGAAGCCGGCGAGATTCAGGGGCTGTTTGTGTCGAACGGTCCGGGCGATCCGGCGGCCGTGAACCAGGTCATTGAGTCG
>Ga0070726_10004494_pt1 | contig 11094 bp, 10 predicted proteins | sample tdAd471_FD_67275 | JGI IMG/M metagenome (GOLD analysis project Ga0070726, IMG submission 67275) | Marine sediment microbial communities from the Atlantic coast under amendment with organic carbon and nitrate - tdAd47.1 | ecosystem: Environmental > Aquatic > Marine > Coastal > Sediment | place...
CGTTCGCCAACGGAGCGACCGTCTCAGCGTGAACGACAGCAGCGAGATCATCCGAGCTCTCGTTGAGCCACACCTCAACCTCGAAGGCGGTCGGATCAGCGTCAGGGAGAAGACGCATCAGCTTCGCGTGATACTCGACGGCGAGGACTTCGGGATCTGGTTTCCAGTCGAATGCGGTGGAGGCCTTCCCGACGAGCACCAGCTTCGATGGTTTCAGATGGCGTCCACCGCCGAATCCAATTTCGACGGCTCCGGCCGCAAACACGGCCTTGTCGACATTGAAATGCCGGATCGCTCCGGTGTGCTTCTCGTAGTCTCTTGCTAGCTGTCTTGCGAGATCATCGGCAAGCGCATCACAAATCGTGTCTGGATGGCCGAGTCCCTTTCGTTCAACAAATTCGATTTCGGGCGCGTACGGAGCACGGGAAGTCAATGACACATTCATAGGGGGCAGGGTAGGGCGTCTCGGCGTACAGGATTGTGACTTCGCGACGGCAATCCTTCCGGTTAGTTTGGTGCCATGGATCCCTTCACAACCGCCTTGCACGCCGATGCCGACCTCGCCGAGTTGCCAGATGTCGCTCCACCGATTCGGCCGTCGACCACCTTCCACGAGGGCACCGGACGGCGCTATCGGCGTGCAAGCCACGAGACGACGGAACGTTTCGAGGCCGTGCTTGGCGCTCTCGAAGGCGGTCACGCCGTTGCGTACGCCTCCGGCATGGCAGCCGCTGCCGCCGCCGTGTTCAACCTCAGACCGCAAAGGGTGTTCGCCCCTCCCGTCTATTACGGCGTGAGGATGCTGCTCGAGTCCTACGCAGAGGCTGGCCACCTAACGCTCGTCGACCGCACGGACCTCGCGGCAGGCGATTTGGAGTGGGTAGAGACGCCTTCGAATCCCATGTGTGCAATAGCTGACGTCACCGCAACCTCGGCTGAGAATCGGAGGCGCGGCGTGTACACAGTGGTTGATTCGACGTTTGCGACCCCCGTCCTGATGCACCCGCTTGCCCTCGGCGCAGACGTCGTTCTTCACTCAGCCACGAAGGCCATCGGGGGCCATTCCGACTGTCACGCCGGTGCGTTGATTGTCTCTGACGCAGTTCGTGCCGAGTCGCTTCGCGAACAGCGCGAGTTCACCGGCGGCGTGCCGGGATCGTTTGATGTGTGGCTTGCGCTCCGCGGTCTTCGCACTCTGCCTCTTCGGGTGGAGCGTGCCACGGCTTCCGCTGGCGCCATCGCATCGTGGACGAACGCCCAGGGCATTCGCACCTATTACCCGGGTCTTGAGTCACACGACGGGCATGCGATTGCTGTGCGAGAGATGTCTGGATTTGGATCGATGCTCTCGATTGATGTTGGATCAGCCGAGCGGGCGGCTGCTGCTGTCCTCGCCGTAAAGGTGTTCACGAATGCAACGTCGCTCGGTGGAGTTGAGTCATTGATTGAACACCGGGTGGTATCAGACCCAACCCTTGAGCCCGGCCTCCTGCGGATTTCCGTCGGATTGGAGAGTCCGGACGATCTCATCGCAGACCTTGCGGCTGCCCTCTAGCTCCACCGGTCCCATTTCACAACCTCGTCTGGTGGTTTCCACCCCCTCGCAAGGCTTCCGGATTTCCGGTCCTCCGCGGGATGCCCGATCGTGCAGATTCCTACGACGGAGACATCGGATGGGATACCAAGCGTTTCGTGGAGTTCGTCAAACGCCTGGGCTCCGAGAAACCCTGCGGCGAGACCCTCATCGACCGCTGCGTACAGGATCGCCATCATTGATGCACCTGCGTCCACCCACCAGAACGGCACAATCCAGTCGGACTCCTTTGAGGCTTCGCCGGCCTCGCCCGTCTTGTCCGGTTCTGAGTACCTCTTGAGATACTCACCCTTGTCCACACAGACAACGATGTGCACCGGTGCACGGGAAATCCAAGGGTCAAAGCCGTCAGCGACGTAGAGCTCTTCGCCACCGGCGCGAGCTACTGCCATGCGCGCCCTTGGATCGGTAACGACCACGAACCGCTGACCTTGGCTGAACCCGGCTGACGGTGTCTTGACTGCGGCGTGCACGATTCGGTCTATGGACGCACGATCGACGGGAGTGTCGGTGTAGTTCCTGACCATTCGGCGACGTCGAACCACATCCGCAAACTCCATCAGAACCGTTCCAGCGCCGCCAGCGTGTCTTCAAGTGCCTTCTTGGCATCTCCGAAGAACATCAGCGTCGATTCGTCGTAGAACAACGGGTTATCGATGCCTGCGAAGCCGGGGGAGAGGCTCCGCTTGACCACGATCGCCGTCGCGGCCTCATCGACGTCGAGGATTGGCATGCCATAGATCGGGCTGTTCTCGTCGGTCTTGGCGCTTGGGTTGACGACGTCGTTTGCCCCGACAATCAGCACAACGTCGGTTTGAGAGAACAGAGGATTCGCATGGTCGAGGTCGAGGAGCTTCTCGTAGTCGATGTCGGCCTCTGCGAGGAGCACATTCATATGCCCTGGCATGCGACCAGCGACGGGGTGGATGGCATACAGAACCTCGACATCGCGGGCCTCGAGCCCTGCTGCGAGATCCCGAACAGCGTGTTGTGCCTGGGCCACCGCAAGGCCGTAGCCGGGTACGACGATCACTCTTTCGGCGTACCCGAGAGCGATGGCAACATCGTCGGCGGTGGCACGCTTGACGGGTTTCGTACCGATGTCCTCAGCCGCGGCACCACCACCGAAACCTGAGAACAGGATGTTGCCCAGGGACCGATTCATAGCAACGGACATCTCAATGGTGAGAATGAGCCCAGCAGCACCGACGAGGGCACCTCCAACGATGAGGGCCTGGTTGTTGATGACGAACCCCGCCATGGCTGCGGCGATACCCGACAGCGAGTTGAGTAGAGAAATGACGACTGGCATGTCTGCTCCACCGATGCCGATAACACCGACAACACCGAGGACCCCGGCGACAATCGCTGCCCCCCAGTAAGCCAACGGTTCCCCTGTCACAATCCCGACGATCGCGAGGGCGACAGCGATGGCCGCGATGATGCCGTTGGTGACCGCGCCACCCATAGCGACGGGCTTGCCAGAAATCAGACCTTGCAGTTTTGCGTATGCGATGAAAGATCCGGTGAGGGTGACCGCGCCAATCACCAACGAAAGAGCTGTCGTGACGGCGGTCTCGGTCGGGAAGTCACCGGTGGTCGCGACGATGGCTGCCGCTGCGACGAACGCAGAGGCACCGCCACCGAAGCCGTTGAAAGCTGCAACGAGTTCTGGCATTGAAGTCATCTGCACGCGAATGGCGAGGAATGCGCCGATCGTTCCACCGACGAGGACTCCGGCAATGACTATGCCCCAGGCAACGGCTTCGTCGAGTGACAGCAGATCGGTGACGACGACCACGGTCGCGACGAGCATGCCGAGTGCAGCGAGTTGATTTCCCCGACGAGCGGTTTTGGGCGAGGTGAGTCCCTTGAGTCCGAGGATGAAGAGGACACCGGCGGAGAGGTAGGCGAGCTCGGTCACTTGCGCGACCCTGGGAGCTTCTTGAACATCTCGAGCATTCGGTCGGTGACGAGGAAGCCCCCAACGACGTTGATCATCGCAAAGGTAACGGCGAGGAAGCCGAGCACTCCAGCCGCCCAGCCTGTTCCTGTCGCAGCTGCGATGATTGCTCCGACAATCGTGATGCCCGAGATTGCGTTCGCACCGGACATGAGCGGCGTATGCAGTGTGGGAGGTACGCGTCGGATGACCTCGAACCCGACGAACGATGCAAGGACAAACACGACGATCGATTGGATGAACACATCACTCATGAGGTACCTCGGTACCGACAATCGCTGGTCCGAGCACCGGATCGTCAGGGTCTACGGTGACGCCGTCGTCGGTAACCATGCGTTTGACCATTTCGAGAACATTCCTGGCGTACATCCGGGACGCATCAGCAGCCACACGTGACGCCAAGTCCGTTGGTCCATGGATGGCGACTCCGCCGACATCGGTGACCGCATCTGGATGAGAGCCTTCGACGTTTCCGCCTGAACCGGCCGCCATGTCGATGATCACTGATCCAGCGGCCATGCCATCCACCATGTCAGCGTCGATCAGTACGGGAGCTTTGCGACCCGGGACCTGTGCGGTCGTGATGATGAGGTCAGATTCTGCGACCGCTCGGGCAAGCACCATCCGTTGTGCAGCGAGCGTATCTTCGTCCACCGCTCGTGCGTATCCGCCAGCGTCCATTTCTTGTGTGGGCGCGTCGATGAACTTCGCGCCGAGGCTCTCGACTTGCTCCTTGGTCTCAGGCCGAATGTCGTAGGCGGTCACGACCGCCCCGAGACGCTTGGCTGTCGCGATTGCTTGAAGTCCAGCCACGCCAACGCCAAGGATCAAGACCTTTGCGGGTCGCACGGTCCCCGCTGCGGTGACAAGCATCGGCATGAACTTTGGCATGGCAGTGGCCCCGAGCAGGACGGCGGCGTATCCGGCAGCGGTGGCTTGGGAGGAGAGGGCATCCATCGATTGCGCCAAGGTCGACCGGGGAACACGTTCCATCGCGATGACCGTTACGCCCCGATTCGACAACGACGCCAGCACCTCAGCGTGTGCGCCTGGGTCGAGCATGCCGAGTACGACGGCCCCCTCACTGAGGTTGGCCTGCTCTCTGGTGATTGTCCCGACAGTCGCGAACACATCAACCAGGTCGATCGTTTCGAGCGACGAAACGACGGTCGCGCCTGCGTCTGAGTAGGCCGAGTCTGTGATGCCCGAAGGTGCGCCTGCATTGGTCTCGATCGACACGCTGAAGCCGAGTTCGATGAGTGATAGAACACTCTGTGGTGTTGCAGCGACCCTGCCCTCGAGCGGATCTGGTTCACGTCGAATCGCTAGGTGCATCGGTTGTGAAGGTACTGCGATCAGTGTTGCTGTGCGTTCGCCACAGCGACCCTGATTTCGGAACGTCCGGCATCCGAAACCGGCGTCAACGGTGCTCGCGGGCTGCCGGCCTGAAGTCCTGCGGCCTCTGCCGCAGCCTTCGCTCCTGCAATCCCATGCTGCTCGACCACTGCAATCACCGCGTCAAGGGATCGTTGGGCATCAGCTTCCCCGGCGGCTGCCCCGGCGACGAGCGGATAGACATAGTTTGCGCTTGCGGTAATCGCTCCGTAAGCACCCTTCTGTGCAGATGCAAGCAGAGCCCGCGATGCTCCCGGATAGACGACAAACCCCGCCTCGATCTCGGAGGCGATGTCATCGATGCGGGTGGGATCGCCGCCGCTGTCCTTGATACCTGCGACGTTTGGGTGCGCGGCGAGCTTGCTGATGGCAGAGGTCGGAAGCTCGTAGGCGGTGACCTTCGGATTCGAATAGAGGAGGACGGGTACCCCTGATTCGTCAGCGACGGCCGAGTAAAACCGGGTGACAGAGTCGACATTCCCTCGAACAAGGGTCGTGGGAGTCAAGACCAAGACGGCGTCAGCACCAGCGTCTGCAGCTGCCCCGATTTGGGTGAGAGCTTGCCGTGTGGATTCGGCGTTGATCCCTGCTATGACATACGAATCGGGGAGCTGTGCGCGTGTCTCGGTAACAAGGGAGGTGCGTTCATCGATGGTCAGATACGGGCCTTCGCCGGTCGAGCCGGCGACCACAAAGCCGCCGCAGCCGCGCGCGGCCAACATCGAGACGTTTGACCGATGCGCTGACCGATCAAGCTCTCCGTCTCGTGCGAATGGAGTCACGATTGCGACGAGGGCTCTTGGGAATTCCTTCATGCTTCGTACGTCCCCGATGTCACATCGCCTCCATGCCCGGTCCAATCAGTGTGGAACCACTCCCCGCGCGGTTTGTCCATACGTTCATAGGTGTGGGCTCCGAAGAAGTCTCGCTGCGCCTGGATGAGATTCGCGGGAAGCCGGTCAGACCGATAGGCGTCAAAGAACGACAGGGCAGACGCGTATGCCGGTACCGGAATGCCAGCCATCGCGGCCCTGGCAACGGTCCGTCGCCAACCGGGGAGTGCGGACGTGATTTCAGATGCGAAGTGCTCGTCAATCAAGAGGTTCTCGAGGTCGGGGTTCTTACGATACGCCGAGGTGATATCACCGAGAAACTGTGAACGAATGATGCAACCTGCCCGCCACAAGCTGGCAATCACATCGGGTTGCAGGTGCCAGCTGAACTGCTCGCTGGCTGCCCGAAAGAGCATGAAGCCCTGGGCGTAGGAGACGATCTTTGATCCATAGAGAGCGTCACGGATGTCGTCGATTACGGTATCTGGGTCATCTGTCATCGCTGTGACCGTCCCACCCAGAACCGAAGAAGCCCTTCCTCGTTCATCCTTCAGGGCCGAGACCATTCGAGCGTATACGGACTCTCCGACGAGGCTGACCGGCATCCCTTCATCCATCGATGCAATCACGGTCCACTTCCCTGTTCCCTTCTGGCCAGCGGCATCGAGAATGACATCAACGGTCGGTTGCCCGTCCGTCGTATGGCCAAGGATGTCAGCGGTGATCTCGATGAGATATGAGTCGAGCTTCCCACGGTTCCAGGCGGCGAAGTGAGGTTGTATGTCCAAAGCGCTCATTCCGAGGCCTCGCGACATGATGTCGTATGCCTCGGCGATGACCTGCATGTCGCCGTACTCGATGCCGTTGTGGACCATCTTGACGTAGTGGCCAGCGCCACCCTTGCCGACCCAGTCGGCACATGGCTCGCCTTGGTAGTCGGCTGCGATTGAGGTGATGATCGGCTTGATGATGTCCCAAGCTGCGGGTTCACCGCCTGGCATGATCGACGGACCGTTCCGCGCTCCTTCTTCTCCGCCGGAGATTCCCGCGCCGACAAAGTGCAGACCGTGCTCGGTCAGGTCTACGCAGCGCCGTTCGGAATCTGCGTAGTGCGAGTTTCCGCCGTCGATGATGATGTCGCCGGTGTCAAGCAGTGGGATGAGTGCTTCGATCTGAGCGTCGACAGGAGCCCCGGCCTTGATCATCAGGAGGACGCACCTGGGACGTGCGAGCAGCCCAACAAACGAAGCGAGGTCATGTGCACCAGAGATGTCCCTCCCTGCAGCAGGGCCTGAGAGGAATGCGTCCGTCCGTTGAGACGTCCGGTTGAACACCGCAACGCTGTGCCCATGATCTGAGAGGTTCAGAACGAGATTCTGCCCCATAACGGCGAGACCTATGACGCCAATGTCTGCGTTCGTCATTGATTCTTGGCCTCTCGCTTCGAGTTGATGGGAGCGTACCGGTGCCGCGGGCATGCGGGTCACGCAGTTTCGATGGCCTCTACGACAGCGGTCCCCATGGCGCTCGTCGACACGCTCCGGCTCTCACCTGCGATGTCTGCGGTCCGCAACCCTGCGTCGAGGACCGTGTCAACTGCGGATTCAATCGTATGGGCCTCGTCATGGAGGTTGATCGAGTGTCGCAGCGCCATGGCAGAGGCGAGGATGGTGGCGAGCGGGTTTGCGATGCCTTTGCCTGCAATATCCGGTGCGGAGCCATGTATGGGCTCGTACAGCCCTGGACCTGTCGAACCGAGCGAAGCTGAGGGGAGGAGGCCGAGTGAGCCTGGCAGCATCGATGCCTCGTCGGTGAGGATGTCGCCGAACAGATTTCCGGTTACGACGACATCGAAATCGCGGGGTCGCGAAAGCAAGTGCATAGCCATGGCGTCGACGAGCACCGTCTCGTGTGCCACATCCGGGAACTCCTCGAGCATGATGCGATCGGTGGTTGACCTCCAGAGGCGCGATACGGCGAGCACATTCGCCTTGTCGACGGAGGTGAGCTTGCCCCTTCGGTTGCGGGCTGCGTGACCGGCCATCCGCACAATGCGTTCGATCTCGTTGACGGAGTACGTCATGGCGTTTGAGACTGTGGTTCCGTCATCAGACGTCGTTGCTTCCCCGAAGTAGATGCCACCCGTGAGTTCCCGATAGAACAGAATGTCGACATCAGCAACGATCTCTGGGCGTAGCGGAGACGCGGCGATGAGCTGACGGTGGCTGCGCACAGGTCTGAGGTTTGCGAACAGTCCGAGCTCCTTTCTGATGGCAAGCAGACCGGTCTCTGGCCTTGTCTTGGCCTCGGGATCGTCCCAGCGTGGACCGCCGACCGCGCCCAAGATGATGGCGTTCGAACCGCGAGCCGACGTGACAGTTGCCGTCGGCAGGGGGTCGCCGGTCTCATCAATAGCGATGCCGCCGATGAGTTGCTCGTCATACGTGAAAGCGTGTCCAAATCGGCCAGCAACGGCATCGAGTACACGGCGTGCTTCAGTGACGATTTCAGGGCCAATGCCGTCACCGGGAAGCAGCGTGAACAAGGCAGAGGTCATCAGTCCGCCGAGTCTGATTTCGCCGAGGCAGCCTTGTTCAGTGCCGACACCATTGCCCTCGCAGAACCTTCAACCACGTCCGTTGACACTCCCTGACCCGAGTAGGTCGTCGCCCCCACTTGCACGATGATGTTGACCTTTGCCATGGCGTCAGCACCTGATTCGAGAGGAGAAACGCGATAGTCGGCCAGCGTTGCGGCGATGCCGTAGGCGTCCTGCAGTGCGACGAACGCCGCGTTGACCATTCCGTCTCCTTCCGCCGACGATGTGACGGTGTCTCCAGCCTTGTCGAGTACCACCGTTGCTATCGGCGCCTCGTGAGAACCGCCTGCGACGTGCAAGGAGACGAGCTTCATGTCGTGGTCTATGGCGCCTGTCTCCTCAGCAACAATCGCCTTGAGTCCCTCCTCCGAGATCTCGCCCTTCCGGTCAGCAAGTTCCTTGAATCTCGTGAACGACCGCTGGAACGCCTCGTCGTCGAGATGAATCTCTAGCTTCGACAGTGCATCGGAAAAGGCAGCGCGTCCTGAGTGCTTCCCCAGCACGAGGGTCGAAGTTTGGCCGACGGCCGCCGGATCCATAATCTCGTACGTCTCACGGTTCCTGAGCACTCCGTGCTGGTGAATACCCGACTCATGGGCGAACGCGTTTCTGCCAACGACCGCCTTGTTGAACTGGACGGGATAGCCCGTAAGCGACGACACGAGACGCGAGGTCTCGAAGATCTCGGTCGTGTCGGCTCCGATGTCAACGCCGAAGTGATCGGCACGGGTGGTCAGCGCCATGATGATCTCCTCGGTCGAGGTGTTGCCCGCTCGTTCGCCAATCCCGTTGATCGCACCTTCAATCTGCCTTGCGCCCGCATGGATCGCCGAGAGGGAGTTCGCGACTGCCAAACCGAGATCGTTGTGGCAGTGCGTCGAAATGATGACATCCTCATTCCCGTCGCGAACGTCGTCGAACACCTTGGTGAGGAGTTCGACAAAGTCCTCCGGCATGGCGAATCCCACGGTGTCTGGAATGTTGATCGTCGTGGCACCAGCGGCGACGGCGGCACGACATACCTCGACGATGAAGTCTGGGTCGGATCTTGTGGCATCCTGAGGAGAGAACTCGACGTCTTCGACATACCGCTTGGCCCGTGTGACGCCCTCGACGACCGATGCGAGTACCTCATCTGGTGTCATCCGCAGCATCTGTTCCATGTGGATTGGCGACGTCGACATGAACACGTGGATGCGCTTCTGGGATGCCGCCTTGAGCGCATCGGCTGCCTGATCGATGTCATCAGGGTGTGTTCGAGCGAGGGAAGCGATGACCGGACCATCCACCTCGGCGGCAATCCGAGACACCGACTCAAAGTCTCCTGGGCTCGATGCGGCAAAGCCAGCTTCGATGATGTCGACTTTGAGCTTGGCCAGTTGCTTTGCGATCGCAACCTTGTCGTCAGGGGAGAGCGCAATGCCTGGCGCCTGTTCGCCGTCGCGCAGCGTCGTGTCGAGAATGATGAGTTGGTCGTTCATGTCGGAAACCTCCAAGGGAAAGCGAGTCGAAGTCAGCGCCGGTTGTGAACCGGCCGCGTAAGTCGATCGCTTCCGACCGGAGTGCATCTGAACATGGTCATACGTCGTCCTCAGGAGTCTTTGCGTTCATGAAGGTCATCATGTTGCGCAGCTCCCTCCCTGTTGACTCCACAGGATGCTCGGCAATAGCAGCCCGAGCCGCATTGAGGTTCGGCGAGCCCGCTGCATACTCAGCCATCCACTCCTTGGCGAACTCGCCGGACTGGATCTCTGTAAGGATGTTTCGCATGGTCGCCTTTGTGTCCTCTGTGACGATTCTTGGACCGCGCGAGATGTCGCCGTATTCGGCGGTGTCTGACACAGAATGGCGCATCCACTCGATGCCACCTTCCCAAAGAAGGTCGACGATGAGTTTGAGCTCGTGGAGAACCTCGAAGTACGCCATCTCCGGGTCGTAGCCGCCCTCGGTCAACGTTTCGAACGCAGCCTGGATCATCGAATCGATTCCGCCGCAGAGGATGACCTGCTCGCCGAACAGGTCTGTCTCGGTCTCGTCCTTGAACGTTGTCTCGATGACTCCACCGCGGGTCCCGCCGATGCCGTGGGCGTATGACAATCCGAGCGCTAGCGCGTTGCCTGTTGCGTCCTGATTGACCGCGACAAGCGTCGGAACACCGGAGCCTTCGACAAACTGCCTTCTGACAAGGTGCCCCGGACCTTTTGGCGCGACCATGACGACATCGACATCGGGTGGAGGTTTGATGAACTCAAAGTGGGTGGAGAACCCGTGAGCAAAGAACAAGGCATCGCCAGCGTTGAGTCTCGGAGCGATCACCGATTCATACACTTCAGGTTGAACCTGATCGGGAACGAGAATCATGATGACATCGGCCCATTCGGCTGCCGTTTCCGGATCCACAACCTTGAGACCAGCGTCTGAAGCCGCTCTGACGCGCGCTGAGCCTTCACGGAGTCCCACGACGACGTCGACCCCCGAGTCCTTGAGGTTGAGTGCATGGGCATGGCCCTGGGAACCAAAACCAATCACCGCGACCTTCCGACGGGCAATCAGCCCTGGATCGGCGTCAGCCTCGTAGTACATCTTTGCCATTGTCTGTCAGCCCCCTAGGCCGTTCGTCTTTGCTTCTTTGTCAAACTCTTGGAATCCTTCGCCAAGGCGATGCGACCCGACTTCACGAGACTCGCGATTCCATAGGTCTTCATCATTT
>Ga0070726_10004498_pt1 | contig 11079 bp, 8 predicted proteins | sample tdAd471_FD_67275 | JGI IMG/M metagenome (GOLD analysis project Ga0070726, IMG submission 67275) | Marine sediment microbial communities from the Atlantic coast under amendment with organic carbon and nitrate - tdAd47.1 | ecosystem: Environmental > Aquatic > Marine > Coastal > Sediment | place...
GCATCATTCGCAGGGAGAATGACTTTCCGTCTACCAAGAGGATGAATGAACATGCTTTTTCGGGTGTTGCGCGCTACGGCGTGTCTGACGATTTTTCTCATTTCCGCCGGGACCGTGTCGGCCGAGGTCTTGAAAGCGGGGGTGGCCAAGAGCGACATCTCCCGGGTAGAAGAAGGGTTGCGCATCAATGACCCGGTGTATTCCAAGGTTCTCGTGTTGGATGACGGCACCACGCAGGCCGTGATTATCGGCATGGACGTCACCGCTATCGGTGGAATTGGCGAAGTGACCGATGCATTTCTACCGGAACTTCGGGCCCGCGTTGAGGGAGAATTGGGAATTCCTGGTAAGCACGTGCTGGTGAACGCGTCCCACAATCATCCGCCACTGAATTTTTTGTGCTCTCATGAAGAGCAAGTGGCCCGCACCTTTGATGCGGTGAAACGCGCCCAGGCGGCGATGGTTCCCGTGACCGCAGGGGCCGGCTCGGGGGAGGAGGCGCGTATCTCCATGAACCGCACCCTCCGATTGAGCGACGGCACGGGATGGACCATTCGTCACAGCAATCCATCGCCACCAGACAACGTGGTGGAGAGTGTGGGGCCGGTGGACACGGAAATTGGTATTCTTCGTTTGGATAAGGAGGATGGGTCGCCCCTGGCGGTGGTCTACAACTTTGCGTGCCACCCCTATGTGACCGTGCCCGAAGGTGGGGTGACAGCTGACTTTCCCGGTTTTGCCTCTAAGGCCATTGAAGAAAACCTGCCCGGTGCCATGGCTATCTTCCTGCAGGGAGCGGGTGGAGATATTACGCCCATCCTCTATAAAGACGTCAATCGCGCGCGGGATTCGGCGCCCGAAGGTCGAATTCTGGGACTGACGACGCTCAAGGCCGTTCGGGCGATTGAGACCAAGCCCGCCGGGCTGCGGGTGGTCAATCACGCGCTACCCTTGCCCCGTAAGTCGGATTTCGATGAGCGGGTGGCCGAATTGGAGGTGGAGCAGGCGAGTCTACTGAAATCGCTGCGGGGGACGAGTTTGAACCTCAAGACCTTCGTGCCCCTGTATGTTCGTCACCTGATGGACCCTGAACATCCTTTGGACTATAAGTATCGCTATCTCCAGTCGGAGTCCATTGGCGAAGATGAGTTCACCAACATCGATAACCAGAATCGTTCCCATCTGGCCAAATATGTGCGTAACATCCAGTCCATGGAGAAGCTCGCGCGAATACAGGACAAAATCGCAACGCTTCGACGTCACCAGAAGATAAATCATGACTCGGGTGAAGAGACGGTGACTACGGAGGTGCAGGGCATCCGCATCGGTGATTTCGTACTGGTCTCGTCGCCGACAGAAATGCTCTCGACCGTTGGGATGAACGTCAAAAACGCGTCCCCCTTTGAGCATACGTTTGTAGCCGCCTATTCCAATGGGTATATTCACTATGGTCCTCCGGCTTCGGAGTATCCCATGGGAGGCTATGAAGTGACCGAGTGCCTTCTGGACCCCGAGTGGCAAGCCCTCTACGAGTCGAAAGCGGCGGAAGTACTGAAGGCATTGGAATAGCGGGCGGCATCCACTGGAGTAAAGACTGGTTCCCCTATGAAACATCGTCGTCGTCGAAAGCATCGCAGAGAGTCGCCCTTCAGTGACAAGGCGGGATTATCTCCGGGAACACCTGTATTTATTGGGGAGCGGAAGCAAAACGTCACCCAGCTGGAGGTGCTCAAGTATGCCCGTGACTACGTCAATGTCATCGACGATGCGACGCTGAGCGATTGCCATCCGGTAAGAGACGGGGTCATCTGGGTCAACGTTTTCGGAATTCATGACGTGGAGTTGATTGGCCGGCTCGGGGAGCAGTTTGGCATCCACCCGTTGACCCTCGAAGATATTGTCAACACCGCGCAGCGCCCGAAGGCCGAAGAGTTTGACGACTACTTTTTCGTCGTACTGAAGATGATGGCTTACCATGATGAGCGCCATGACATCGATATTGAGACGGTCAGCATGGTGTTCGGTGACGGCTTCGTTATTTCCTTTCAGGAGCGGGATGGCGATGCCTTCGACCCGGTACGTGATCGCATTCGTACGGCGAAAGGTCGTGTGCGCCGAATGGCAGCGGACTATCTGGCCTATGCCTTGATGGATGCGGTGGTGGATGCCTATTTCGTCGCCCTCGAGGGTATTGGAGATTATATCGAGGAGGTAGAAGACGAAATCGTGTTTCGCCCGGACCCGGAGCACATGCAGGAAATCCACCGGCTGAAACGGGAAATCCTCTTCCTGCGCAAGTCGGTGTGGCCCCTGCGAGAAGAGGTGTCCGCTATTTTGAAGACTGAGTCTCCGCTAATCCATACCGAGACGCGGGTCTATTTGCGGGATGTCTATGACCACACTATCCGGGTCATCGACATGGTAGAAACCTTTCGCGACATCCTCAGCAGCATGCACGACATCTATCTTTCCAGCGTGAGTAATCGCATGAATGAAGTCATGAAGGTGCTCACGATTATCGCCACTATCTTCATTCCGTTGACCTTCGTGGTAGGGGTTTACGGCATGAACTTTGACCATATGCCCGAGTTGCATTGGCGTTGGGGCTATTTCGGGGTCTGGGGGCTGATGATGGCGACCACCGTAGGTATGGTCATCTACTTTCGGAAGAAGCGCTGGCTGTAGACGTTATTCGATGCAGGTCTTGTCCGTCCGCTCAGCAGACAGGTCTTTCGCGGCACCATAGGGAACGTCGCCCGCCATATGGCGTATCTGACCCAATTGGGCGTTCATCGTATCCCGCAATATGGTGACGTCCGAGCCATTGAGAATCCAGTTCATCCCGGCATCGAGGAGGCGCTGCAGTATATCGTCCTGCAATTGCAGCAACTTGAAGTGTAGCCCCACACCGATTTGCTGGGCACGGCAGCGGCGAATCACATCGAGAACAGCGTCGACAAAGAGGGGGTTATCATATTCTTCCGGGATACCCATCGACGTCGTGATATCGTGGGGCCCCAGGAAAACGCCGTCCACGCCCGTGCCCTTGATGAGCGTGTCCAGGTTCTCGATGGCCGCGACGCTCTCTACGCCAATGATGACGTATTGATCTTTATTGAATTCTTCCAGAAATCGCTCCAGCTTGGGGGAATAGCTTTCCCGACCAGCGATTACCTCATCGCGCAACTTTCCCTTGATGGGACGGTGTTTGACGGCAGCCACGATGCGCTGGACTTCGTCGAGGGTTTCCACATAGGGCACCACAATACCCTCCGCACCCGCGTCCGTCGCCATGCTGATAGCCGTGGGGTTCGGGTCGGGCACCCGCACGATGGGAGAGATGCCGTGGGCCTTGTAAAACTGACACATCATTGCTGTTTCGGTGCGGTCGATGGGCATATGCTCCGTGCAGAAAAAGGCAAAGTCGAGTTCCAGTCCGGTGGCGATCGCCGCGGCCAGTGGGTTCATCAAGCTCACGATATGGGTACCGTAGACCCGTTCGCCGGAATGGAGTTTTTCTTTTATCTGCGCGCCCGTCATGTCAATTCCTTGGTGAAGCTAATTATTGAAAAGTGTAAAAGAGACCCGGTATGCGGTGGGACGCCTACCGGGTGGTGAATGATATTAATCGGATGCGCTCAGTCTTCGAGTTCACGAATCCAGACGTTGCGGAAGGAAACGGGATTGCCATGGTCCTGAAACTTGAGCGGACCTTTGTCGCCATGGGCCACATATTCGCTGATGGAGTTGCCACCTTCCCAACCGGTACCGCCCGTCAATTCCACCTTATCGTGGACGAGGATGCCATTGTGAAAGACGGTGAAAGTCGCACGCTTGGTTACTCTACCGTCTTTAAAGTGAGGACGGTGGAAAATGATGTCGTAGCTCTGCCATTCGCCCGGCTTGCGACAGGCATTGACCATGGGGGGCATGCGGCCATAGAGTGCTGCGCATTGTCCATCGGGGTAGGTCGTGTTGTTGTAATTGTCCAACACCTGAACTTCATATTCCCCCATGAGAAAGACGCCACTGTTGCCCCGGCCCTGTCCGTCCCCTTCCACATTGGCGGGTGTGGCAAACTCGACGTGGAGCTGGCAGGAACCAAACTCTGCCTTGGACTGAATATAACCCGAGTCCGAGGTGGGCTGCATGGCCCCGTCTTTGAGTATCCACTTCGTGGGGGTTCCGTCGGTGGCGGTCCACTGGTCCAGATTCGTGCCGTCAAAAAGCACGATCGCATCGGAAGGGGCGGCCGTGATGACATCGCCTTCCGGGGCAGGCCCCGGTGTCACAATCGGTGGTTGGGGCTGAATCGTGGGATCTTCTTCATGGACCATAATTCCGTCGATGGTCATGTACTTCACTTCTTTCATCTCGCCCTTATCGTTCTTCTCCATCTTGGTCCATCGTTTTACGACTGGGGAGTCGAAATCGGATGCAGTGCAGTTTGCTCCTGTCAAAATGAAGGCGAGGGCCAGAACGGGGGCGAGTTTTCTCATTTTGTGCGATTCTCCGGTCGATAGTGGTTAAAGGGGTGCCGCTCAGGGTACTTGGGTAGACCTTAATACAGACGGCGAAGGAAGTGCAATAGGGCCTGCGTGGTGGCCCACCGGTCATTTGGCGTTGTCTTGATGTATCTGCTGCCGGTAGGCCCGATACGCCTCACCCCAGGCCTGTGCCGCCTCGCCCAGTACAGGGCGACCAAACTGCTGGTAGCCCCAGGTGACGATTCGCTCGGAATACTCGGAGGCCAGTGTCAGTTTTTCTTGCATGCGGTCCATGGGGACAATGCGCCAGGGCGCGTCTTTCACGGCGGCATGGTGCACCCTGCCGTACTTTGCGATGTAGGCTTCCGGACTTTCACAAACGAACTCGGCACATTCTACGTTGCCCCAGAGTTTGGCGTCCGTGGCCTTACAGGCAGCGTGCATGGCTTGAAAGAAGGGACGGCGCATGGCGTTGGTCACGTACGAGAAGTGTTCTCCGCTGTCTTGCAGCATGACGATGTCGATGGCACTGCGGCGGAGCAGGCCTTCCCAATACCGTTGATAGGCGTCGGGCTCGTTGAATTGAAAGGTGCCGAAGATTTGGTCACGGTCGAGGATGAAGAAGGGCGACAGGGTGACCGGTTTGTCTGCGGCTTGTTTTGCACGTTGTACCAGTGCGGGATAGAGGCGATCGATATACGCAGCGAAATCGCCCCAGGTCATGTAGATCTCGTGGGGGATGTACCAGCCATAGAACGCCGGGTGCGCTCCGAATCGTTCTCCGAGGTGGTCAACCGTTCTTCCACAATAGGCCAATTCACGCTCCAGATCACGGTGGCCGTACCAGTTGGGCGTAAAACCCGTATCCAGTAAGACCTGGAAGCCCAGCGAGTGGGCTTGGTCCATCAAGCCGGCCAGATGGACGCCATGCTCCTCGGTATCCAGGGCAGAGGCCGTATTACTCAGCCAGAGCAAGTCAAAGCCCAATCTCTTTTGCTCGGCCAGCATGCGTTCCCACTCGTCCAGCGAGAAGGAACGGGGATGATACCACCACAAGTTTCCGGAGATGACCGGAGGGCAGGGTGTTGGCGCGGCATGGGCGGCCATCATGGGGGCGAGGCCCATACCCAGCGCGGCGTGCTGCAGAAACTGGCGACGCGTGCTCATGGCTCAGGCCTTATCCGCTTCGGGCACACCCACCAGCTTACGCCCGACGGCTTCGGCCACTTTGATGCCGTCGACGGCGGCCGACATGATGCCACCAGCAAAGCCCGCGCCTTCTCCCGCAGGGAAGAGGCCTGGTGTGTTGATGGATTCGAAATCGTCCCCCCGGGTCATGCGGATGGGGGAGGAGCTTCGTGTTTCCACGCCGGTAAGCACCGCATCGCCCAGGGCAAAGCCCCGGAGCTTGCGGTCGAAGGCCCCAATGGCCTCGCGCATGGCTTCGATGACATAGGGGGGAAGGCAGGCTTCCAGGTTGCAGGGCGTTACGCCAGGGGTGTAAGAAGGCTTCACGTTGCCCAGTTCGGTGGAGGCTTCCCCCTTGAGGAAATCGCGAATGAGTTGGGCGGGCGCGTGGTAGTTGGAGCCGCCCGTCTGGTAGGCCAGCTCTTCCCAGTGACGTTGGAATTCCACCCCGGCGAGGGGGTGTTCGCTACCAAAATCATCGGGAAAGACTTCGACGACGAGTCCACTGTTGGCGTTGGCCTCCGCACGGGAATAGTAGCTCATACCATTGGTCACAACCCGTCCCGGCTCAGAGGCCGCCGCGATGACCTGACCCCCAGGACACATGCAAAAGCTGTAGGCGGTGCGGCCGTTACGGCAATGGTGAGCGAGCTTGTAGTCCCCTTTGCCTACCCTCGGGTGGCCCGCGAAATCGCCAAACTGCGAACGGTCCACGAGGTCTTGCGGGTGCTCCACCCGGGCGCCAATGGAGAAGGGCTTACGTTCAATGGCAATGCCCCGCTCGTGGAGCATGGCGAAGGTATCGCGCGCACTGTGTCCCACGGCCATGATGACGGCCGGTGTGCGGATGGTCTCGCCGCTGTCGAGGGTGACCCCGGCGACCTTCCCGTCTTCGGTGAGGAGGTCGGTGACCTGGGTTTCAAAACGGGTCTCGCCCCCGGCCGCGTCAATGGCAGCGCGGAGACTGCGGACCACGCGGATCAGTTTGTAGGTGCCGATGTGGGGCTTGCCGATCCAGAGAATTTCCTCCGGGGCCCCGGCGATGACCATTTCCTCCAACACTTTCCGCATCCGGTTGTTCTTGTCTTTGATACGGGTAGTGAGTTTTCCGTCGGAGAAGGTGCCGGCACCGCCCTCGCCAAACTGCACATTGGAGCGCTCGTTGAGCTTGCCGGTCTTCCAGAAGTGAAAAACATCCTTGGAGCGCGCCCGGGCCTTTTTTCCCCGCTCGATAATAATCGGGCGAAGTCCCATCTGGGCCAGGAGGAGGCCGGTGAACATGCCACAGGGTCCGATGCCTACCACGACGGGGCGGGGGTATTCCTTACCGGGATCGGCCTCGGCCACGAGTTTGTAACGCGTGTCCGGGGAGGGCTTGATGTTCGGCGTGCCCGAGAGGGTGTCGAGCACGGATTCCTCCTCCTCGACCATCACATCCAGGGTATAGCTGAGGCGAATGTTGGTTTTCTTGCGGGCATCCACATTGCGGCGAAAAACGGTAAAGTCCGTGACTCGCGATTTGCTGACGGCCAACTTGCTGGCCATGGCGGCAAGGAGTTCGTCGTCGCTGTGGTCTAGGGGGAGAACGAGGTTGGTCAGGCGTATCATGAACTGCTCACGTGGCGGGTGCGTACAGGGCACAGGTTAAGGGTTACAAGGGGCCGCGCAGGGAGGCCCATGGAAAGGCACAATGGCCCTGAATGCGGCGATTTGGGTGCCCGTATTCTAGCATATTCCTTAATTCAGATGGGATGTTCCCGCCGTCAGGACGGAAGTGGCCCATGGGTTCATGGTAGAATAGGGCTCCTTCGCGGTCGGGATGCTTCTCTATCCCCCGATGGACGTGCTCAGACTCGGTCCAATCGGCGTGACCAATACCATATGGCAACAGAAGACACACGAATTTCCTATGGCACAACAAATCAAAATTCTCGTGGTGGGGGGCGGCCCTGCCGGCATGATGGCGGCCATTGTGGCGGCCCGACGTGGCGCCTATGTGACACTCGTGGAGCGTATGCCGAAAGTAGGAAAGAAGCTTCTGGCAACGGGGGCGGGGCAGTGTAATCTCTGCAATACCAAACCGACCCAGCGAAATTACCACGGCAACGATACGGACTTTATGATGCCTGCCCTGGCATCCTTCGGCGCGGATACCGCCCTGACGTTTTTTGATGCCCTGGGTATCGAGGTTCGGGAGGTTGAGCACGGTCGGGTCTTTCCCATTACCGGGCAGGCCTCCAACGTGTTGGATGTGTTGCGTTTCGAGATGTCCATGCTCGGTATCCGAGAAGTGACCGACGTAAAGATTCAAGACGTGCAAACTACGGACAAAGGGTTCCTGAGCATCTCTTCCGGCGGCGAGCAATTCAAGTCCGATAAGGTGGTCATCGCAGCCGGAGGGACATCGAGTCCCAATCTCGGTTCGAATGGCGGTGGTTATAAAATCGCCAGCGCGCTCGGGCACACCGTGACCCACACCTTTCCGTCCCGGGTTCCCCTGGTGCTGGATACGTGGTTTCTCGCCCGCCTGAAGGGCGTCAAAGTGCGGGATGCGGGGATTTCATCTTTCGTGGATGGCGAATTACAGCGCCGCTCGGTGGGGGATTTGCTCTTCGCCGATTACGGCATTTCTGGCCCGCCCGTGTTGAATGTGAGCCGGACCATCGGTGAATTTGAGCGAAGCGATCGGGAGCTATCGGTCGCTATTGATCTCTTTCCAGAAGAGACCATGGAAAGTATGGAAGCACTCATTCGCAAACGTATTGCGCACGCGCCCTACAAAGATCTGGAAGTGTGCCTGATTGGTCTCCTTCACAAGCGTCTGATTCCCGTGCTATTTGCTGAAGCGGGCCAGGAAGACCTGAAGCAGCTCTGCGGTAATCTCGACGATGGGGAAGTGAAGCGGTTGGTGGGCATCTTGAAAGATTGGCGCGTTCCCTGTAGTGCCACCAAGTCCTGGATGAATTCGCAGGTCACCGCCGGTGGTGTGGATGTGTCGGAAGTCGACCCCCTGACGATGCAATCCCAGCTTGTTCCCGGCCTCTATTTCGCGGGCGAAGTACTGGATATCGATGGGGATTGCGGCGGTTATAACCTCCAATGGGCCTGGTCGTCCGGCTATACGGCAGGCACCCACGCCTCCACCCAGGCGTAGCATTCGGCGACGGCCACCATGGGGCAAGGTGCGTCGATTTGTCCCGCAGGGCTTCGTTCGTTATAGTGCTCCCTTACCTTCCCACCATAAATTTGGCATTGTGCGCGACGTAAGGAGCATATCGGATGCGTGTAGGACCTTTTTCCCGGCGACGGGGCATCACTGCGGGCCTCGTAGCCCTGATTTTCACGCTGAGTGGCACCCTGATGGCGGCGCCGTCTCAGCAGGTGGTCTACGAAGGCACCGAAGGTCCTGGTGCAGGGAAGCATATTGTCTTTCTTGCTTCGGACCACGAGTACCGGGGTGAGGAGAGCCTTCCCGCCCTGGCCCGCATCATGGCGAAACGCTATGGCTTCAAGTGCACGGTCATTTTTGGGGTGGATCCGGAAGATGGGACGCTCAAGCCAGGGAGCAGTCACCTCCGGGGCCTTTCGGTATTGAAAGAAGCGGATTTGATGGTGGTTTTCTTCCGCTTCATCAATATGGACGATGACGAGATGCAGCACTTTGTGGACTACGTGGACCGGGGCGGCCCCATTTTGGGATTACGCACGTCCACCCATGCCTTCAAAATTCCCGAAGGGCGTAAGTTCTACTCCTACGATTTTCGTTACCCCGGTGAAGAGCATTACATGGGTTTTGGCCGACAGGTCCTCGGGGAAACGTGGGTAACCCACTACGGAAAAAATCACGCCCAGAGTTCCATTCTGGCGGCGGAGCTGGACAATCGGGACCATCCCATCTTGCGGGGCGTGACGGCCATGCACACCCAGGCAGGTGCCTACACGGCCGACCCCATCGAAGGCAGCACGGTATTGGCACGTTGCATCGTCCTGAATGGGATGACCATCGATTCGCCCGTCGATACGACGAAAGAATTGATGCCCGTCGTATGGACCCGGAACTACACCAGCAAATCGGGCAAGTTGGCGCGAATTTTTACGACGACCCAGGGGGCGTCAGAAGACATCCTCAATGAAGGTTTCCGCCGCCTGCTCGTTAATGCGCACCTCTGGTGCCTGGGTATGGAGGATTCCATCAAAGCCGATAATAGTGTAGACTTTGTCGGTCCCTATCATCCCAGCACCTTCAGCTTTACGGAGTTCCGTCGGGGCATTAAGCCGGAAGACGTCGCGGGTTGGGACACACCAATACTGAATCCGGAGGCACCGTTGGTGCTGGAAGAGGGCAAGTAATTTCCTGCCTCGCGGTGTGACCGCGAACAGACACACCTATCACTATGGGAGAATACGGTATGAAGTTTGGAATTCACATCCTGGTTGCTGCGGTGGCCTGTTGGGCCCCCTTTGCGGGTGCCCAGGTAACGTTTAATGAGGGGGAGCACGTCGCCTTCATCGGTAACGCCTTGCCTGATCGGATGCAGCATGAAGGCTGGCTGGAAACCTATTTACAGGCCGCTAATCCGGAAAAGAATTTAGTAATCCGCAACATGGGTTTCACGGGTGATCAGGTCGCATTGCGCCCCCGTAATGAAAATTTCCAAACGGTAGATGAGTCGCTGACGCTGGTCGAAGCCGATGTGATTTTCGTTTTTTTCGGCTACAATGAGTCTTTTGCCCGCGACCCCATGAAGTTTAAGGCGGAACTGGCCACCCTCATTGAAGAGGCCCAGGGGAAAAAATACAACGGTGAATCCGCACCGCGCCTGGTGTTGTTTTCACCGATTGCCCATGAAAACCTCAATTCGCCCGACTTCCCGAGTGGCGAAGAAAACAACCTGTGGCTCTCCATCTACACCGATGCAATGGCGCGGGTAGCCCATGAATATGAATTGCCCTTCGTGGACCTCTTTGCCGCCTCGCAGGCGCTCTACGAGGCGCAGGAAAAGCCCCTCACCATCAATGGTGTCCACCTCAATGCCCTCGGTAACCAATTGATTGGTAAGGCCATTGTCGATGCCCTCGGTATGTCCTATTCCGAAACGGGACTGACCGCGATTCGCAACGCGGTGCTGGAGAAAAACTGGTGCTGGTTCAACCGCTATCGGGCGACGGATGGTAACGACGTGTGGGGTAGCCGTTCTACCCTGGCGTTCGTGGATGACCAGACCAACGCCGAGGTTCTCCAACACGAACTGGTGATGCTGGACGTCATGACCGCCAATCGCGACACGGTAATCTGGAAGGCCACACAGGGCGAAATGGTGCCTGTGGATGACAGCAACGTGCCCAATCCCGTTCAGGTCATCACCAATATTGACAGCCGTCCCAATGGGGGCAATGGCTCCCT
>Ga0070726_10004500_pt1 | contig 11078 bp, 6 predicted proteins | sample tdAd471_FD_67275 | JGI IMG/M metagenome (GOLD analysis project Ga0070726, IMG submission 67275) | Marine sediment microbial communities from the Atlantic coast under amendment with organic carbon and nitrate - tdAd47.1 | ecosystem: Environmental > Aquatic > Marine > Coastal > Sediment | place...
TACTCCAACGGGGAGCCCCTGGTCGTCACCCTCGAGCCCGACATCGCGGGCCAGGGTCGCGTGGCTGCCCTGAACGTCAACCCGTTCTCGGCCCTCGTCGATCCTTCCTCGTGGGACCCCGCAGACGACGTAGACCAGCTGATCACCAACACGCTGCTGTGGGCGGCGGGCTTCCAGCGGCGCATCGGGATGTGCGTCGAGGAAGGCGTGGGAGGCCTCACGCCGCGCTACGCCGACCAGCTGCACATCGCGCAGGCAGCTGCCGTAGCGTCGGAAGAGCTCGACCTGTACACCCTGCGGGGCCTGGGCGAGGGCACGACCCGCCCCTCGACGGTCAACGACTGGGGCCTGCTGCCCAAGCCGTGGATGACGCCGGTGCTCCCCCTCCGGTGCAACACCGACGACGAGTGCCCGCCGGCCATCGAGTCCTACAACACCGTGCGCTGTGCCACGGTCGAGAACCTCGACATCTACCAGGACCTCAACTGCAACGGCATCTCCGTCGAGAACGAGCCGCTCATCGACAACTCCAGCCAAGAGTGCCAGGCCAACATCGACCCGGCGACCGGCCTGCCCTACGACAACAACGATTACTACTTCGACTACTTCCGCTTCGAGTGCCAGTACCTCACCGACGGCTTCGACCCCGACGAAGACCTGCTCGCACAGGGCACCATCACCGTCATCCCCGACGGGGCGAAGCTCCCCGACGAGATCTTCACGCTGTCGTGCGACAACTGCGGCGATGTCTACAACCCCAACCAGTACGACACCGACTTCATCGCCTACTTCTCCCAGCGTGAGGTGTTCACCTGGGGGGCGATGAACAACGCGCCCGACGGGCTGGGCGATGCCTGCGACCCGATGCCCTTCGTCGACACCTCGTTCTTCATGAACAACGGCGGCTACGACGACCTCGACGACGACGGCTTCCCCGACGCCATCGACAACTGCCTGTTCGACGCGAACACCGACCAGTACGACGACGACATGGACGGCCTCGGCAACGCCTGCGACAGCTGCCCCGATGACTGGAACCCGGTCATCCAGATCACGGCGGTCGACTACACCGATCCCTACGTGCCGATCGTGCACGTGCTGGGCTGGCCACAGCCCGGCGAGCCGCCCTTCGACCCCTACGCGGATGCCATCGTGGCTCCCAACGCGATGCCGCCGATCTTCCCGAACATGCCGCTGCAGCCCGACAAGGATGGCGACGGCGTCGGCGACCGCTGTGACAACTGCGCGATGCACCCGCGCTACCCCGACTGGTACCCGAACACCCCGACCTACGACACGTCGAACTCCGACCAGATCGACTCCGACGGCGATGGCTGGGGCGATGCCTGCGATGGCTGCGACAACGTCTTCGACCCTGCGCAGCCCGACGGCGACGGCGACTTCGTCACCGACGCCTGCGACAACTGCCCCGGCTTCCCGTCGCAAGACATCACCGACCAGGATGCCGATGGCCTCGGCGACGCCTGCGACAACTGTGACCTGGTGCGCAACCTCGACCAGTTCAACATCGACCAAGACGACTTCGGTGACGCCTGCGACAACTGCCCGTTCATCGAGAACGACGACCAGGCCGACCGTGACGGCGACGGCATCGGCGATGTCTGCGACAACTGCCCCGACGCGTTCAACCCCGACCAGATCGACAGCGATGGCGACGGCTTCGCGGATGCCTGCGACAACTGCGTCGACGTGTTCCAGCTCGACCAGTTCGACCAGGATGGCGACGGCTGGGGCGATGCCCCGAGCTGCGACCTGTGCCCCACGGTCTTCGACGAAGACAACCTCGACAGCGATGGCGACGGGGTGGGCGACGCCTGCGACAACTGCGTCGACGTGCGCAACGCCGCCCAGCGCGACGACGATCTCGACGGCCTCGGCAACGCATGCGATGTGGTGGCACTCCGCGGGGGCGGCGACCTCAAGCCCGACGAGAAGGGGGGCTGCTCGGTGGTCCCCACGCCGGGCTCGGCCGGTCTGCTGCTGATGGGTCTGCTCGGCGCCCTCGGGCGTCGTCAGCGGCGCAGCACCAGCGCGTAGAACCGAGTCACCAGGGGCCCAGGCCCCTCGTCGGCGAGGGTGGCGTAGAGCAGCCCCTCCACCGCGAAGGGGAGGGGGAGGGAGTCGGGGGACCACGCCCTGGCCTGCAGGTGGTGGCCCGTGGCCCGGGCCCGCGCCCGAAGCGCCATCCAGCTGGTGCGTGACAGCTGCGGGGCGCCCAGATCGAGCCCCAGCAGGTCGTCGAGGCGGGTGATCTCGGCCTGCAGCCCCAGCGCCCGCGCCACCTTCGCCAGGTCGGCGAACTGGATGCTCACCTCCGGGTGGTCGAGCTGGGTGGCCTCCTCGGTGGCCCCTTCGACCACGCCGAACTCGGTGAGCACCGCGCGCCCGCCCACCGCGAGCACCCGGGCCACCTCCTCGACGAACTGCCACGAGCCCAGGTTCGCCCACCCGGTGGGGCGAAGCCCGTAGCGGGCACAGCGAGCCGCCACCTCGGCATGCTCGACCCCTGCCGGCACAGCCTGCAGGTCGGCGAGGACCTCGTTGGACAGCAGGAAGGGCACCGACCCGTCGCGCAGGGGCAGCCGGGTGGCGTCGGCGAGCACCCCCGCCGAGCGCGGCGCCGCCTCGGCCTGGGTGCGTAGCAGCTCCCTCGAAAGATCGATCCGCACATAGGGGACCTCACCTGCCGCGAGCCATGCGGCGGCCAGCTCGCCCGTGCCGCAGCCCACCTCTACCACCGGCCCGTCTTCCCCGAGGGCCTCGCGCAGGGCCTGGCCGTAGGGCCGATGCCCCAGCCCCGGGTGCGGCACGGCCAGCGCGTGGGCGACCGTCGTCTCGCGGTCGTCGAAGTGGGTGGCGCCGTCGGTGATCCCGTCGAGGTGGTAGGCGGCGAGGGTGGTCTGCCCCTGGGGACCGTGCTGGTCGGCCGGGCGGAGGTTGTGGGCGCGGGAGGGGCCCAGCAGGCGCTCCAACCCCGGGTCGCGCGGGTGGGGCGGGACGTCGCGCAGCTGCACGGCCTGCACGGAGCGGTCGGTCCAGGGGCGGAGGTTCCGGAGCACATCGGAGGGAGCCCACCCCAGCAGCTCGGCGAGCTGGGCCACGCTGCGGCGGCCGTTGATGGCCCGCCACAGGCTCAGGCCCTCGGCCGACAGCGGCACGGTGCGGTAGGCATGGCCCCCGGCGCCGTGAGCCTCGGGCTGGGGCGCCCACAGCGCGGGCAGGTCGGGAAGCAGCAGGGTGGCGTGGTGCCGGCACACGATGCGACCGTCGAGACGGCTGTCGGCCAGCAACCCCAGGCGCTCCAGGCGCGTTGCCACCGGCGGCAGGGACGCCAGCCGGGCCAGGGTGTCGCGGTGCAGGCGCACGTGGCGGCCGACGTGGGGGCCGTACAGCAGCACCTCCTCGCCGTCGGTCTCTACGACCGTGTCGGGGTGCAGGGTAGGCTCAGCCACGCCACACCATGCGACGGTGGGGCCCGATGGGGTCGACCTCGAAGAGGTCTCCCTGGGGCTCCCAGCCGTGGCGCAGGTAGAAGCTCTCGGCCCGCTGGCGGGCGTTGCACCACATCGGCTCGGCGACCTCGGCCTGCACGGTGCGCACCAGCTGCGACCCGATGCCCTCGCCCTGCAGCCCGGGCAGCACGGCCATCCCCCGCAGCTGCCACGTAGGCGTGCCGTCGTCGGGATGCGGCCGGGCGATCACAGTCACGACCCCCACCACCCGATCGGCCTGCCAGGCCGCCCAGTGGCGGGTGTCGGGGGCGTCGTCGCCGTCGAAGTGGGCGGTGGCGAGGGGCCGACCCGGGCGGAGCACCTCGTGACGCACCGGCAGCAGGTCGTCGACCTCGGCACGGCGGACCTCGATGGATGCCGTCGCCCGCGCGACCGCGGTGGCTGGCGCGCCCAGCAGACCGCGGATCAGGCTCGCGGCGAGCTCCAAGCCCAGCTGCACGAAGCGCTCGAGCCAGCGAACGAACCACCCCATCGCGTCACAGCTCGCGCTGGCTCACCAGGCGCCCCGAGCGGTAGATGCGCTCCCGAATCGGCCGATCGTCGGGGCCGAAGTCCATCCAGGTGCCGTCGCGCTCACCGAGCACGTACTCGCCCTCGACGCGGGTGAGGGTCTCGGCGTTCCAGTACGTCCAGCGGGCGTGCTCGTTGCCGTCGACCATCTGGCCCTCGGACGCGCGCTCGCCGTTGGGGTGGTAGCTCGTCCAGACGCCCTCGGGCTGGCCGTTGGCGTAGGAGCCCTGCCGCTCGGGGGTGCCCGTGGGGTACCAGAACAGCCAGGGGCCGTCTTTCTTGCCCTCGCGGTAGGCGCCCTCGGAGGCCTTGCGACCATTTCCGTGCCACGTGAGGCTGGGCCCCACGCGGGTGAAGGTGCCGTCGGTGTTCGGGCGCTGGCACCACACCTCGCTGCCGACCGGCGGTGCGTGGCCGGACAGGAGCGTGCCCGGGGGGCAGGCGATGTCGGCGTTGGCCTGTGGCGGCGCGGCCGGCCCCGTGGGGGGCGGCTTCGGGGGACACCCTGCAAGCAGGGCTGCCACGGCCATGGCCGCAATGGGCCTCATCCTCGTACCTCCGGTGCGCTCGTGCCGGGGCAGGATAGCAGTCCACGACGCGGAGGTGGGATGCGACCTGTCACGAGCCTGGCCGTCCTGCTGGTGTCGGCCACGGCACTGGCGGCGGAGGAGTCCGGTACGCCGGCCGATGGCGAGCGGGTGCTGGCTGCCGAGGAGGCCCGTGGGCACCTGGCCATCGAGGTGCGGGAGCCCGTCGCCGCGCCCCCTCGGGTGTTCTCCGGCGGCACGGTGCTGACGGCCGCGGGAGACCGTCTGGAGCCTGGTTACATCGTGGTGCACGAGGGGAGGATCACCGCCGTCGGCGAGGGGAGTCCCCCCACCGTGGAGGGGGCAGAGCAGGTGTCGCTGAAGGGGCGCTTCCTCACCCCCGGCCTCATCGACACCCACAGCCACCTCGGCGTCTACCCGAGCCCCGGCGACGCGGTGTCGCACCAAGACGGCAACGAGATGACCGCGCCCACCACCCCCGGGGTGTGGGCGGAGCACAGCGTGTGGCCCCAGGATCCCGGCTTCGAGTACGCCGTGGCGGGGGGGATCACCACGCTGCAGATCCTGCCCGGCTCGGCCAACCTGGTCGGCGGTCGCGGGGTGGTGATGCGGCCCCTGCCCGCCCGAGGTTCCCGAGCGATGCGCTTCGACGGCGCGCCCGAGACGGTGAAGATGGCCTGCGGGGAGAACCCCATACGCGTCTACGGCGGCAAGAAGCAGGCGCCGTCGACCCGCATGGGCAACCTGCGCGGCCAGCGCTCCGCCTTCCTCGAGGCGGAGAACTACGTCGCCAAGTGGCGCCAGTATGCCGCGAAGCACCGCGCATGGGAGGAGGCCCTGGCGTCGCCGAAGCGCAAGGTGCGCGACGACGCGGGCACCGAGCCCAAGCCCCCCAAGCGCGACCTCGACATGGAGACCCTCGCGCTGATCCTCGACGGGCAGGTGCTGCCCCAGGTGCACTGCTACCAGAGCGACGACATGCTCTCGATGCTGCAGCTGGCGGCGGAGTTCGGCTTCTCCATCCGATCCTTCCACCACGCGGTGGAGGCCTACAAGATCGCCGACATCCTCGCCGAGCAGCAGGTGTCGGCCTCGGTATGGCCGGAGTGGTGGGGCTTCAAGCTTGAGGCCCACGACGCGGTGCCCGAGAACGCCGCCATCCTCACCGCAGCGGGGGGCACCGCCATCATCCACTCCGACTCGCCCACCACCATCCAGCGGCTCAACCAGGAGGCGGCCAAGGCCTACACCTCGGGGCGGGCGGCCGGGATCGAGCTGACGGAAGACCAGGCGCTCCGATGGATCACCTACAACCCGGCCTGGGCGCTGGGCATCCACGAAGAGACGGGTAGCCTCGAGGTGGGCAAGCGTGCCGACCTGGTGGTCTGGGATCAGCACCCGCTGTCGGTCTACGCCCGCGCCGAGGCGGTCTACATCGAAGGGGCGCAGGTCTACGAGGCGGGGGGCACGGTCCCCTGGAGCGACTTCTCCCTGGGCACGGAGGTGAGCCCATGATCTGGTGGATGCTGGCGGCGGCGCATGCCGCGTGCACGGTGATCTCGGGCGCCGTGGTCCACACCCCTCAGGGGCCTCTCGAGGGGCGCTCGGTGGTGCTCGATGGCGACCGCATCGTGGGGGTCGGGCTGGGCATGGCCGACCTGAAGCTGCAGCTCGGCAGCGATCAGTCGGTGACCGGAGCGACCTGGAAGGGGGCCCCTTGCGGCTTCGTGCAGGGCGGGGGGCATCACCTCACCCCCGGTCTGATCGCGGTGGACTCTGCCATCGGCGTCAACGAGATCGGGATGGAGAATGCGGCCAACGACGCCGACCCGAAGACCCCCGATCCGGTGCGCGCTGCGCTGCGCATCGCCGAGGCCTACGACCCGCGGAGCCCGGTGATTGGCGTCAACCGCATCGGTGGGCTCACCCACGCGGTGGTCAGCCCCGGCGGGGGCTTCGTGAGCGGCCAGATCGCGGTGGCGAAGCTGTCGGGAGGGTCGCAGGCCGAGGCCATCGAGAACGCCTCGGTGGCGATGCGCGCCCACATCGGCACGAACAGCTGGGCGGAGGGGCTGCGGCAGCTCCGCGAGCTGGTGGCCGACGTGCGGGCGGTGGCGGCGAACCCATCCGGCTACCGCTCGGGCCAGCTGCGCACGACCTACGAGGGGGCGTCGGCCCTCGATCTCGAGGCGCTGGTGCCGGTGGTGCGCGGTGAGGTGCCGCTGGTGGTGTCCGCCAATCGGGCGAGCGAGATCGAGGCGCTCCTCGACGTGACCGACGAGCTGGGCCTGCGGCTGGTGCTCCTCGGCGGGGCGGAGGCCTGGCTGCTCGCCAATCGGCTGGCCGAGGCGAAGGTGCCGGTGATGGTGCAGTCGATGCGGCGGCGGGCCAACGGCTTCGACGAGCGCTGGGGCACCCATGAGAACGCGGCGAGGCTGGTGGCCGCCGGGGTCGACGTGATGTACCAGGCGTCGTTCTCCACCCACAACGCCCACCTGGTGCGCCATCACGCCGGCAACGCGGTGCGCTCGGGGGTGCCTCATGCCGAGGCCGTGCGCAGCCTGAGCGAGGTCCCCGCGGAGGTGTTCGGGCTCGAGGGCCATGGCCGCATCGAGGTGGGCGCCATGGCCGACGTGGTGCTGTGGACGGGCGATCCCCTCGAGGTCACCACCACCGCGGCGCAGGTGTGGATCGACGGGCGCCAGCTGCCGATGGTCAGCCGGCAGACGCTGCTGCGCGACCGCCACATGGAGCGGCTGGGCCTCACCAAGGAGTGAGCTCAGGCCGCGCTGCGCTGGGCCTTCCGGGCGGCGCGGCGCTCGGCCTTGGCGCGGTCGGCGGCCTCCCGCTCGGTGCCGACGTAGGGCTCGCGCGTGCCCATCACGTGGTCGAACCAGGGGAAGGTGACGCACCAGTTGGCATCCTGGTTGGGGCCCATGTGGTGGTCGACGTGCCACGGCAGGTGCTCGCGGGCCCAGGCGGGATCCATGTGCGCCCGCTTGTGGCGCCGGTAGTACAGCGCGGCCGAGCACCACACGCCCGCGACGAAGCCCGGGGCGAGGAACACCAGCGGGGTGTGGACCGCGGCGAGGGTGAACACGCCCACGGCCTCCTTGCCCTGGGCATGCAGGCCGAAGACCGAGCGCTGGTACGCGTCGTCGACCATGTCGTGCCGGCGCGACGCGTTGTGGTGCTCGTGGAAGTGGAACGACCAGAAGCTCTCCCGCTTCTTGCCGGGCCCGTGCAGCACGTGCTTGTGGATCCACCACTCGGCGGCGTTGGCGTAGACGAGAGCGGCAGCGAACCCGATCATGCGGCACCCCTTTTCTGACAGGCCCATCATTTATGACATGCCCGTCAGAAATCCGCAAGGCGGAGGATCTCACTCGCTCCTAGGTTTCATCCTCAGGTGGACCCCACCCTCCGCCTCCCGGCGTCACCACCCGCACCCGGTCGCCGGGCTGCAGCTGCAAGGGAGCTCCGTCCCACGGCCGCCAGGTGCCGTCGATCCGTGCCTCGTCGGCCCGGGGAAGCCCCGCCAGGCCGCCCTGCAGCCCCGGGGCCCCCCGCCGCCGACGCGTGGCCAGCAGCGCGGCGGTCGCGGGCGCCAGCACCTCCAGCTCGCGCACCAGCCCGTCGCCCCCCGCATGCCGACCGGCCCCGCCCGATCCGACCCGCCGCGCGAACCGTCGCACCGCCAGCGGGAGCCGCGCCTCCAGGATCTCCGGATCCGTCGCTCGGGTGTTCGTCATGTGGACCTGGCGCGCGCTCGGCCCGGGGCCAACCGCCGAGGCCCCCTGCCCGCCGCCCACCGTCTCGTACAGCGACCAGCCGGGCCCGCCGAGGGTGAGGTTCGACATCGTGCCGGCCGAGGCCGCCATGAAGCCCGCCGCGGCGAACACCAGGTCGACCACCCGCTGGGAGGTCTCCACGTTGCCTCCGGCGATGGCCGCCCCCGCCGGAGCGCACAGCAGGCTGTCGGGGCGGGTGCGCACGTCGACCCGGCGCATCAGGCCGTCGTTGAGGGGCACATCGCGGCCGGTGATCACCCGCAGGGCGTACAGCACCGCGGCGCGCACCACCGCCTCGGGGGCGTTGAGGTTGCGAGGCGAGGGGCCGGCCGAGGCGCGCAGATCCACCAGCAGCCGCCGGTCGGGGGTCACCCGCAGGTCGAGGTGCAGCAGCTGGCCGTCGAGGTGGTCTTGGGCGGTGGAGGGCGCCAGGCGGTCGAGCAGCTCGAGCAGGGCGTCTTCGCCGGCATCGAGGAGGTGAGCGCACCACGGCACCACCGCGGGCCCCAGGGCGCGCAGCTGGCGGGCCGCGGTGACGTTGGCCGCCACCTGAGCGAGCAGGTCCGCCCGCACCGTCGCGCGCTCCCGGCAGCCGACGAGGTGGTCGTCGAGGTCGGCGCGGAGCCGCCCATCGACCAGCAGCGGGAGGTGCTGCACCACGAAGCCCTCGTCCTCCAGGCTCCGGGAGTGAGGGGGCATCGAGCCGGGCACCAGGCCCCCCACGTCGACGTGGTGGGCGCGGTTGGCCACGAACAGCCGGTGGCCGTCGACCTCGGTGGGGTGCACCACGGTGAGGTCGGGCAGGTGGGAGCCTCCCGCCTGCGGGTCGTTGCACAGGTAGTGCTGGCCTGGCTCGAGGGGCGGGCCGTGGGTGAGCAGGTGGCGCACGGTGCTGCCCATCGCGCCCAGGTGCACCGGCACGTGGGGGGCGTTGGCGACCAGCTGCCCGTCGCCGTCGAACACCGCGCAGGAAAAGTCGAGCCGCTCCCGCACGTTGACGCTGCGGGCCAGCCGTCGCAGCACCACCCCCGCGTCGGTGGCCACCGCCCGGATCCGCTGCGACCACAGGGCGGTGGCCTCCGCGGTGCGGGTGGTGGCGGCCGGGCGCGCAGCGCGGGCGACCCGGTCGAGGCGGAGCAGGCCACGATCTCGGCAGGCCTGCCAGCCGGCGGGCACCCACACCGAGGTGGTCGGCGTGTCGAGGCGGATCGGTCCCGTGGTCACGCCCTCGCCCAGCCCCCAGGGGTCGTCGGGGAGGGCGGGGACCTCGGGGGCGGGCCCGGTCACCCGCACGCGCACATCCACCACCTCGAGCTCGCCGGCGCCCTCGAAGCCGTACAGGCGCCGGTGCTCGGCGGCGAAGGCCTCCGCTGCCTCGTCGGGGCCGGCGGCCTGCACCGTCAGGCTGGCGTCGGTGCCCACGTAGCGCACCTCGAGCACCCGGTGGACCTCGCCCAGCGCCGGCAGCGACGCCTCCAGCTCCGACCACGCCCGCTCCACGTGGTCCCACTCGCCCAGCGGGCACCACAAGCTGCGCTCCGCCCGCTCCTCCCGGCGGGCCAGGGCCTGCCCGTAGGCCGACAGCACCGAGGCCGCCGGGTGCACCCACACCCGCGACATGCCCAGGCGGGTCGCCACGTCGGCCGCATGCTGCCCGGCGGCCCCTCCGAAGGCCATCAGCGAGCCCTCGGTCACGTCTTCCGCGCGGGCCGCTGCCAGTGCGCGGATCGCCCCGGCCATCTGCTCGTGGGCCACCGCCAGGAAGGCCTCGGCGGTGGCGGGCAGGTCGACCGCCGCAGGCTGCAGGGGAGGGGAGAAGGCCTGGGCCGCGACCCGCCCGGCGGCCAGCGCTGCATCGGTGACCGTGGGAGGGCCGCCGCGCCCGTAGCACTGAGGGCCGGGATCCGCGCCGGCCGAGCGAGGCCCCACCCGCAGCTGCACCCCATCGTGATGGAGGACCGAGCCTCCGCCGGCCGCGATGGTGTGCACCTCCAGCACCGGGGTGGACAGAGCGGTGCCCGCGACCCGCTGGTGGCCGCTGCGCCGGGGGATCCGCCCGTCACGGATCAGGCACACGTCGGTCGAGGTGCCGCCCATGTCGAAGCCCACGACCAGGCCCTCGCCCAGGTGCCTCGCCAAGGACGCCACGGCCACCACCCCCCCGGCGGGCCCGGACAGCACGGCGTCGGGGGCGCGCAGCTCCAGGGCCGGGCACAGCGATCCGTCGGACCGGATGGCCAGGGCCTCGGCGGCGATGCGGTCGGCCCGCACCGCCTGGGCGAGGATCGGCGTGATGGCCGCATCGACCAGCGTCGTCTCCACCCGGGCGAGGTAGCCGCGGCGCGGGGCGATCTGGTGCCCGAGGCTGATGTGGGCGTCGGGCCAGCGTGCCCGGGCCTGGCGGGCGAGCTCGAGCTCCCACTCCGGCCGACTGGGCCCGTGGAGCAGCACGATCGCCACCGCTTCCACCTCGCCGTCGTAGGGCGGCAGCGAGCCGAGAGGCTCCCGGACCGCCCCGTCGACGCCCAGGCGGCCTCCCACCTCCACGATCTGGCGGGTGATTGGCTCGGGCCACCGCTCGGTGGGATCGAACAGCGCAGGACGGGTCATGTCGCGCACATGGGGAAGGTCGGCGAAGCCCTCGCTGATCACCAGCAGGGTGGGGACCCCGCGGCCCTCCAGCAGGGCGTTGGTCG
>Ga0070726_10004503_pt1 | contig 11072 bp, 9 predicted proteins | sample tdAd471_FD_67275 | JGI IMG/M metagenome (GOLD analysis project Ga0070726, IMG submission 67275) | Marine sediment microbial communities from the Atlantic coast under amendment with organic carbon and nitrate - tdAd47.1 | ecosystem: Environmental > Aquatic > Marine > Coastal > Sediment | place...
GTGAAAGAATTAACGAGATAGAAACAATTGATTTGCGTTATACCCATGGGGCGGCGGTGCATTGGAAGGCAAGTGCTAAGCGCGAGGGGATAAAGCAAACGGCAGGCATAAAAGTATCGGTAATTGGCGAAATAGCTAGGATATTTAATGGTAGTTCAACGGCATAACAAGAGAATAACGCTATGACCGGAGCGACGGTTAACAACATGATTGTGGGATTAGACATCGGCACCTCCAAGGTGGTGGCTATCGTCGGTGAAATTACGCCTGATGGTTTCCTCGAAGTGGCAGGCATTGGTAGTCATCCGATGCGGGGTATGAAAAAAGGCGTTGTAATTAATATTGAATCCACGGTGCAATCAATACAGCGTGCGGTGGAAGAAGCTGAGTTAATGGCGGGCTGCCAAATTCATTCGGTTTATGCGGGAATTGCTGGCAGCCACATCAAGAGTATGAACTCACATGGCATCGTTGCGATACGTGATCGTGAGGTGACGCGTGGGGATATGGATAGAGTGATTGATGCCGCCCAGGCGGTAGCGATTCCGGCAGACCAAAAAGTACTCCATATACTGCCGCAGGAATACATCATTGATGACCAGGAAGGCGTGAAGGAGCCACTGGGGATGTCCGGTGTCAGGTTGGAAGCGAAAGTGCATCTGGTCACCTGCGCCGCCAATGCTGCGCAAAATATCGAAAAATGTGTGCGTCGCTGCGGCTTGAATGTGGACGATATTATTTTGGAGCAATTGGCGTCTAGTTACGCAGTCTTGACCGATGACGAGAAAGAGCTTGGCGTGTGTATGGTTGATATTGGTGGTGGCACCACGGATATCGCGGTATTTGTCGATGGCTCTATTCGGCATACCGCAGTGATACCGATAGCGGGCGATCAGGTGACTAATGATATCGCTATGGCATTGCGTACGCCGACCCAGAATGCTGAAGAAATCAAAATTAAGTACGCCTGTGCATTGACCCAGCTCGCTGGCCCGGATGAGACCATTAAAGTGCCCAGTGTGGGCGATAGAGCGCCACGGGATTTGTCACGTCAGTCCTTGGCGGAAGTGGTCGAGCCGCGTTATGAAGAACTCTTTACGCTGATTCAATCGGAGTTGCGACGAAGCGGGTTTGAAGATTTAGTGGCAGCTGGCATTGTCCTCACTGGGGGGACATCGAAAATGGAAGGCGTTGTTGAGCTAGCAGAGGAAATTTTCCATATGCCGGTACGTCTAGCCATGCCTCAGGGCGTGGAGGGGTTAGCGGACATAGTAAGAAATCCTATCTATGCGACGGGCGTGGGTTTATTGATCTACGGTATGCGTCAGCAACTGGAAGGGCTTTCGGAAAGTCGACAAAAAAGCACTATTAGTGGTTTTTTTGACAAGATTAAAAGTTGGTTTAAGGACAATTTTTAGATCGGCTCATGATGAGCATTAACAATATGAATTATTTGTAAAACCCTAAGAGGAGATGGCCATGTTTGAATTGATAGATAGTGTTCCACAAAGTGCAGAAATAAAAGTTGTAGGAGTCGGTGGTGGCGGCGGTAACGCGCTCAATCATATGCTGGCAAATAATGTTGAAGGCGTCGAGTTCATTTGTGCCAACACTGATGCGCAGGCGCTCAAGGCGATATCGGCTAAGACGGTATTGCAACTTGGCGGACAGGTAACAAAGGGGCTTGGCGCAGGCGCTAACCCGGAAATTGGTCGCCAGGCGGCAATGGAAGATCGTGAGCGTATCATTGAAGTGCTGCAAGGCGCTGACATGGTTTTTATTACGGCTGGAATGGGTGGCGGCACCGGTACTGGCGCTGCCCCAGTATTTGCGCAAATTGCTAGGGAATTAGGTATTTTGACTGTTGCTGTTGTCACCAAACCCTTTGCTTTTGAAGGCCGTAAGCGTGCCCAAATTGCAGAGGCGGGCATTGCGGCTCTGGCCGAGCATGTCGATTCGTTGATAACTATTCCCAATGAGAAATTGCTTTCGGTACTGGGTGAAAGCACCAGCCTTCTAAAAGCCTTCGGTGCGGCGAACGATGTGTTACTTGGTGCGGTACAGGGTATTGCTGATCTGATTATCCGTCCCGGTATGATAAACGTGGACTTTGCTGATGTGCGTACCGTTATGTCTGAAATGGGTATGGCAATGATGGGGAGTGGCAGTGCCTCTGGAGATAATCGCGCCAAGGAAGCCGCAGAAGCAGCGGTGCGAAGTCCTTTGCTGGAGGATGTTAATTTACAAGGTGCGCGTGGCATCTTGGTGAATATTACGGCAGGTCCGAACCTGTCCTTGGGTGAGTTCTCTGAAGTTGGTGAAACAGTTGAGGACTTTGCCTCAGACAACGCGACTGTCGTAGTGGGTACTGTGATTGACCCGGAAATGGGCGATGAACTGCGTGTTACAGTGGTAGCGACTGGACTGGGTGGTGCTCAGCCGAAACCAAAGATGGAAATCGTAGAACAAAAACCTAGCGTTGATGGGCGCGTGGACTATGGAAAACTTGATCGTCCAACTGTTATGCGCAAACAAGCTCTGGGTAATGTGGCGATTGACCATTCCTCGGCGGCGGCTAGGGATATGGATTACCTGGATATTCCTGCATTTTTGCGCCGTCAGGCCGATTAATCGTTATACATATCGGCACTGTGGTTTGATGGCCATCGCCGCAGTGCCGAAAGTTTTCTGATTAATATTGAAGTGCTTGTTAACAGGGGTCAGTAAATTTGTTAGTATCCGCGGCTAACCTTTGGAATTTGCTTATAATTTTTACGCCATTTGAGTCCCTGATTTATGATTGGACAACGTACCCTAAAGAATACCATTAGAGCCACAGGAGTTGGTTTGCATTCAGGTGAGAAGGTTTATCTGACTCTCAAACCTGCACCTGCGGATACCGGTATTGTATTTTGCCGTACCGATTTAGACCCCGTAGTCGAAATTCCGGCTTTAGCGGAAAATGTTGGTGAGACCACTCTATCCACGACGTTAATGAAAGGGGGGGCTCGTGTTGATACCGTCGAGCATTTACTTTCCGCTATGGCGGGACTGGGTATTGATAACGCCTATGTTGAGCTGAGTGCGGCTGAGGTGCCAATTATGGATGGCAGTGCTGGACCGTTTGTATTTCTGATCCAATCGGCCGGTATTCAAGAGCAATCTGTTGCGAAAAAATTTATCCGTATCAAGCGCAAAGTAAAGGTCACCGACGGAGATAAATGGGCTAGTTTTGAGCCCTTTGACGGCTTCAAAGTTACTTTTACCATCGATTTTGATCATCCTGTTTTCAAGGGGCGCTTGCAGCAAGCGTCAGTTGATTTCTCCTCGACTTCCTTTGTGAAAGAGGTTAGCCGTGCGCGCACCTTTGGTTTTATGCGCGATATCGAATATTTGAGATCGCATAATTTAGCGTTGGGTGGCAGCATGGATAATGCCATCGTGGTGGACGATTACCGCATTCTTAATGAAGATGGGTTACGCTACGACGATGAGTTCGTCAAACACAAAGTGCTGGACGCGATTGGTGATCTCTATCTGTTAGGCAACACCCTGATCGGTGAGTTTAAAGGCTTTAAGTCCGGCCACGGGCTAAATAATATTTTATTACGCAAGCTGATCGCTCAGGAAGATGCTTGGGAAGTGGCGACATTTGACGCTATTGAAAATGCACCGATCTCCTATTCGCGACCGGTGCTGTCGATTTAATAGTAATTAGGCTAAGAGCTCAAAGAGCATTGATTAGTCGTGAGTAAAGTGCCCCGCTATGTCGGGGTATTTTTTTGCTTGCTACTTTATGGTATGCACCATTATTTTGGTTCGATGATATGACGTAAAGCGGCACTCAGCTCAGGTTGATCAAGGGTTTCGGCCATTGTTCTGAGATGATCTGCCGCTGCTGGAGAAATAGGTTTTGCTGTAATCTTCGGGCTTGGTTTGGCATATTGCGGGCGTACGAGAATTTTTATTTTTTCAATGTCATGAAAATCCGCAAGTTGTTTTAGCTGTGCCATAATTTGCGGTTGCTGAAATCTTAAACGAGTTGCCCAGGTCGCTGAGTCAGCCTGGAGCTTCAAGAGGCCATCGCGATAGCTGAGAAAATGGCAAAATGCTTGACAATCTTTTGGTATCCGGGCTTTAACCTTACTTTGCAGAGACAGTATTTTTTGCGCTCGATCAATTAATCGAGCAAGTGCTGAATCGCGGGCATTTATAAGTCGGCTTATTTCTGTCTCTGCGCTATAATTATCTTTGCTCATAAGTTAACTGACCTCTGCTTAAGTATGGTATGTCTCAAGTCACTCAATGGTCAACTGACTCTAACTCGAAAAAATCAGTATGAATATAATTTTCGTTAGCCGAAAACATGGAAGAGCGCGAACCTTAGCCTTGGGGAATATTTGGCTTTGTTGTATCGGTCTATTCTTTGCTGTGCTCCTGATAGGCGTTTTCGGTGTTGGTTATCGGTCGGCGATCAATGCTCAGGATGTATTGCGTAGCGAGAATTATATAAGCACCTGGATTCAGGATCTAAAAAATAAAGGCAAAAAAGTAGAGCAACTAAAGCAAGAATCTGAAGAGCAGCTGGAATCCTTGACGATAAGAGTGGCGGAGCTTCACGCCAGATTAATTCGACTCGATGCACTGGGTGAGCATTTAACTAAAACGGCGAAGCTGGAAGAGGGTGAATTCGATTTCTCACGGACGCCAGCACTTGGAGGGCCAAGTTCCGAAGAAGAAGGGGTTTCCTATACGCCGCCGAACTTTATTGACGCGATTAACCAACTGTCGCACGACATCAAGTTACGCGAGCAAGAGTTAGAAGTGCTTAATAAATTACTAGGAAACCAGGAGTTTGAAAGCGACCGTTACATCGCTGGTCGGCCGGTGAAGTGGGGTTGGATGTCATCTGGTTTTGGTCGTCGTAATGACCCATTCTCGGGGCGAATTGCTTGGCATGAGGGTGTTGATTTTGCAGGCAAAGAGAACTCAGAAATCATTGCCGTAGCTGCCGGAGTTGTTACTTGGTCTGGCCTCCGTAATGGTTATGGAAAGCTGTTGGAAGTCAATCACGGTGGGGATTTGATTACTCGCTATGCGCATGCCAACAAATTGCTGGTCAAGGTTGGGGATGTCGTGGAAAAGGGGCAAACCATCGCTTTGATGGGGAGCAGTGGACGATCTACTGGGCCTCATGTGCATTATGAAATTCGAAAAAATGGAACCTCCGTTAATCCAATCAACTATATTAAACGTAAAAACCTTTGATACGACGCTTTTTCCCACCGCCTACTTGTTTAATTCCCCTCGCGACTCAATATTTAGAAGTTTAATGGCCAGATAGGCTGAAACATTGGTTTAGGCTTTGGCCTAATCAGTTTACAATACTGCGTCCGGCACGGGGCCGAAAATGGTCGGACGAACTAACCTTTAAAGATGCGATAAAAAAATGATTGGAAACGTAACTAGAAAAATATTTGGTAGTAAGAACGACCGCGAATTAAAGCGCATGGGCAAGCTGGTGAAGCAGATCAATGCCCTGGAAGAATCGATAAAGGCGTTGTCCGATCAAGAGCTACAAGATAAAACGCTAGAGTTTCGTCAGCGCTTTAACGACGGTGAAACATTGAATCAATTATTACCTGAAGCGTTTGCGGTGGTCCGCGAAGCCAGTCAAAGAGTTTTGGGAATGCGTCATTTTGACGTACAGATGATCGGCGGTATTACCCTGCATGAGGGAAGAATTTCCGAAATGCGCACGGGTGAAGGTAAAACGTTGATGGCGACCTTGCCATCCTATCTCAACGCGATTCCCGCCAAGGGCGTTCACATCGTCACTGTCAATGATTATCTCGCCAGTCGGGATGCCAGTTGGATGGGGCCCGTACATGAATTTCTTGGCCTGACGGTCGGTGTTATTGGTTCTGGCCAGGATTATGAGACTAAGCGTCAGGCGTATGCGGCGGATATAACCTATGGGACGAATAATGAATTCGGCTTTGATTATCTGCGCGACAACATGGCTTTTAGTATCGAGCAAAAAGTGCAGAGACCACTTTTCTATGCCATCGTGGATGAAGTGGATTCCATTCTTATTGATGAAGCGAGAACACCGCTCATTATTTCCGGTGCTGTAGGAGATAGCTCAAAGCTCTATATTGAGATTAATAAAATTATTCCTAAGCTCAAACGTGGCTATGAGGCGACCGAAGAAGTGGCAGAGGTTGATGGGGATTTTACCATTAATGAAAAAAGCCGATCAGTAGAACTAACCGAGGAAGGGCATCAGCAGGTTGAGGAGCTATTGTCGGAAGCTGGCTTACTGCCCGAAGGAGAAAGTCTCTATGCACCGCAGAATTTAGGGTTATTGCATCATGTGCATGCTGGCCTAAAGGCTCATGCTATCTTTCAACGTGATGTTGACTATATCGTGCAGGATGATGAGATAGTTATCGTTGACGAACACACTGGTCGCACCATGGCTGGACGACGTTGGTCTGAGGGAACTCACCAGGCAATTGAGGCAAAAGAAGGCGTTGTTATTCAAAATGAAAGCCAAACGCTAGCCTCCACGACCTTCCAAAATTATTTCCGGCTCTACGAAAAGTTGTCAGGAATGACAGGTACCGCAGATACCGAAGCCTTTGAGTTCAGACAGATCTATGGATTGGACGTAGTGGTCATACCGACTAATCAACCGATGATCCGTAAGGACGCCAATGATTTGGTTTACCTTAGCATGACAGAAAAATTCAATGCGATTATTGAAGAGGTTAAGGCTTGTATCGAGAAGCAGCAACCGGTTTTGGTGGGTACCGCTTCAATTGAGTCCTCTGAAGATGTGGCGAAGCTATTAGACAAAGCGAAAATAAAGCATGCCGTCTTGAATGCGAAGCAACACGCTAAAGAAGCTGAAGTTATCGCCCAGGCTGGACAACCTGGGGCTGTTACTATCGCCACCAATATGGCGGGTCGTGGTACCGATATTATGCTAGGTGGTAATTGGGAGGCGGAAGTTGCCAAACTCGATAATCCATCACAAGCGGAAATTGATGCGATAAAAGCTAAATGGCAAGAACAGCATAAAATAGTTATTGAAGCGGGTGGTCTGCATATTATCGGTACGGAGCGACATGAATCACGTCGTATTGATAATCAGTTGCGTGGCCGTTCCGGCCGGCAAGGCGACCCCGGTTCATCGCGCTTCTTTTTATCGTTAGAAGACAACCTCATGCGTATTTTTGCATCTGAGCGCGTGAAGAATTTGATGCAAGCGTTAGGTATGGAGAAGGGCGAGGCGATAGAGCATCGGATGGTGAGCAACGCCATCGAAAAAGCGCAGCGTAAGGTGGAAGGGCATAACTTTGATATTCGTAAGCAATTGCTGGAATACGATGATGTTGCCAACGACCAGCGTAGTGTGATCTACCAGCAGCGTGATGAGATCATGGAGTCTGAAGATATTTCACAGACCATTGTGGCAGTGCGTGCGGCAGTACTCGGTGAGGTGGTCAGTGCCTATATACCGCCGCAAAGCCTGGAGGAGCAATGGGATATTCCTGGTCTGGAGCAACAGCTTAGTTCAGAAATGAATTTAGACGTGCCGGTGCAGGAGTGGCTGGATCAAGATCATGCCCTGGATGAACAAGGCTTGCGGGAAAAAATTCTGGAACAAATGGCTGCAGCTTATAGTGAAAAAGAAGCGGCGGTGGGTTCTGAAATCATGCGCAGGGTGGAAAAGCAAGTTATGCTGGAAACCTTGGATACGCGATGGAAAGAACATTTAGCGACGATGGATCATTTACGAATGGGTATCCATTTGCGTGGCTACGCGGCGAAAAATCCGAAACAAGAATACAAACGTGAAGCCTTCAATTTATTCCAGGAATTATTAAATAGCATTAAGCATGATGTGGTGCGCATACTCAGCCATTTACAGTTCTATCAGGAGTCTGATCTGGAGGCGCTGGAGCGCAAACGACAGGAAGAACTGCAGCAAAAAATGGAATACCAGCACGCGGAAGCATCGGCCATGTCGGGTACTGCTGAAGCTGATGGTTCGGAAGGAGAAGAACCCGCGCAACCCTTTGTGCGCGAAGGTGAGAAAATAGGACGCAATGACCCTTGTCCCTGTGGTTCAGGGAAAAAATATAAACGTTGTCATGGCGCTTTGTCGAATGTCAATTAGGAAAGTTTCCGCCAATAGCCAGAGCTAATCGCAAAAGAGTCAGCGAATAGCGTTTTACAGGAAATTTGAGTCAGTAGTAGAGGATTGAGCCATGGCTGTAGGCCCTGATAGTTTTCCCGACATGTATCCCGTAGTGGGCGTTAGATTAAGTACTGTCAGCGCAGGTATTAAAAAGCCAGGGCGCAAGGATTTGGTGCTTATCGAGTGCGCTGAGGGAAGCCAGGTTACGGCAGTTTTTACGAAGAATAGTTTCTGTGCTGCTCCCGTCGTACTCGCCAAACAGCATCTGCAAATGGTGACGCCAAAATACCTTCTCATTAACACAGGGAATGCGAATGCAGGCACCGGAGAGCAGGGCCTGCAAGCCGCCAAAAACTGTTGCGAACAGTTGGCCCAGCTAGCGCAATGTGATGCGCAAAGTATTCTACCCTTCTCTACCGGCGTTATTGGCGAGCCACTGCCGGAGCAACGTTTAGTCAATGCATTACCGGCGGCGCTACAGCAATTGAGTGCTGAGGGTTGGGCTGAGGCCGCGCAGGGTATTTTAACGACGGATACTCGCCCTAAGGGAGCCAGTGTGCGTTTTGAGCATGAAGGTAAGGTCTTTCATGTGACAGGCATTGCTAAAGGTTCGGGCATGATTCGGCCGGATATGGCAACTATGCTTGCGTTTGTCGCGACTGATGTGCCTGTTCTGCAACCGGTTTTACAAAGGCTCCTCGAAAGTGCTAATAAAGAGTCCTTTAATCGCATCACCGTGGATGGCGATACCTCAACCAATGATGCTTGCGTTTTGATTGCAACAGGCACCGGCGGTGGTGAGGTGTTGGCGCGTGTCGAGAGTGAGCTATATGAAAAGCTGTTGAGTGCGGTGACTCAGGTCTGTGTTGAGTTAGCGCAAGCCATTATCAAAGATGGAGAAGGTGCGACTAAGTTTATTCGTATTGAAGTTGATGACGGCAAAACAGAAGAAGAGTGCCTGCTCGTGGCCTATGCGATTGCCCATTCCCCTCTTGTAAAAACCGCACTATTTGCGAGCGACCCTAACTGGGGGCGTATTCTGGCTGTAGTGGGTAGGGCTGGGTTGGAAAATCTGGATGTCTCGAAAGTGGATATTTATCTGGACGATATTTGTATTGCTGAGCAGGGTGGTCGCGCTGCCAGTTATACGGAAGCGCAAGGCCAGATGGTGATGAGTCAGCAGGAAATTACGATTCGAGTCAAACTTGGTCGTGGCCAGGCCAGAGAGAAAGTCTGGACCTGTGATCTGTCGCATGATTACGTCTCCATCAACGCGGATTACCGCTCTTAATTTTCTTCATGTCAGGTTTAGCGAACCAGAGAACTCAGGTTGTTGCCGCTGTTATTCATAACGAACAGGGCCAAATATGTATCGCTAAACGTCCGGCACACAAACATCAGGGTGGTTTGTGGGAATTCCCCGGGGGCAAGCAAGAAGCCGGAGAAACGCCACAGGCGGCTCTGAAACGGGAGCTGAATGAAGAGCTTGGTATAAGTGTGATTGTCTGCGAACCGTTACTAAGGGTTAATTATGATTACCAGGATAAGCACGTCCATCTAAATGTCTGGCAAGTGACAGAGTTTGCCGGTAGTGCCTATGGTCGAGAAGGCCAAGAGGTGACTTGGGTAAGCCTGAAAGATATCCAACACTTTCAATTCCCTGCCGCTAATCAAGCAATCTTAGCCAAGCTCTTGGCGAAATAAGCCTGTTGCTCGTATGCTAGCTTAGTATTGATCCAGTAAGAAAAAGCAGCTCATAGGTGAAAGTCAGTTTTACCATGTCCACTAAACATTGATTGTAATTCGTAAATTCGCTAGTGAGCCTGAGCCGTCGATCCAATTTCAGAAAAAAGGGTATAAGAGTAAGACAAATTAGCACCCAACAGAATGGTGTTAGTAAAGCAAAGCTGGCAGTCAAAGCCATAGCGATTATCCAGCTTGAACTAAAGTAAGTTAACGCGACTGTTTTCCCTAAATAAAGAGCAACGGTACTTTTGCCAGCTGCCAGATCAAGCTGCATATCACGAATGTTGTTGATGTTCAGGACACCGACGCTCAGTAACCCCACCGCTGCTGCGGGTAGCCATATCCAGAAAGGTAATTGTTGTGATTGCAGGTAATAGGAGCCGGCTACGGCGGCGAGCCCGAAAAAAAGAAATACGGAAATATCCCCCAGCGCTCTATAACCATAGGGTCTGGAACCCAAGGTGTAGCAAGTTGCGGCGGTAATCGACATGCTGCCCAGAATAAAAAATAGCAGTTTAGAGTGCCAGAGCAGACTGCTTAGCAGTATCAGCAGTGAACCGCTGAGCAAGCAAAGAGCTATTAAAAGATAGAGCGCACAGCGCGCCTGCTGTAAAGAGATTGCGCCGGATTGCAACTGCCTGGGAGCACCCGGGCGATTAGCGTCAACGCCGCTTTTGGTATCACCATAATCATTGGCAATATTGGTTAATAATTGAAGTAGCACGGCGGTGGAGAGGCTTAGGGTTAGAACCGTCAGACTAAATTGCTGTTGCTTGGCAAGTCCGCTACCCACTAAAACCGGGCCTATAGAGAGTAGTAAGGTCTTAGGGCGGGCGACGTTCCACCAAAGCTTGAGCTGTCTCATAAGGCTCTGGCAAGGCGCTAATCAAAACGCATGGATAAATCGATAGCACGGCAGTCTTTGGTCAGCGCCCCAATGGAAATATAATCGACACCGGTTTCTGCTATGGGGCGTATGGTGAGCTCAGTTACATTACCTGAAGCTTCAAGCTTTGCTTTACCCGAAGTGATTGCTACGGCAGTGCGCATATCCGCAAGGCTGAAGTTGTCCAGCATGATGGTGTCTGCACCTGAGTTCAGCGCTTGATCGAGTTCT
>Ga0070726_10004504_pt1 | contig 11072 bp, 7 predicted proteins | sample tdAd471_FD_67275 | JGI IMG/M metagenome (GOLD analysis project Ga0070726, IMG submission 67275) | Marine sediment microbial communities from the Atlantic coast under amendment with organic carbon and nitrate - tdAd47.1 | ecosystem: Environmental > Aquatic > Marine > Coastal > Sediment | place...
CCGCGTCCGGTTGGAAACTGGCCGCCGCGAACGCTGCGGGAGTTTGACGATCAGTACACGGCACCGGTTTCCGGTTTCGACAGCGCCGAGCATTACTACTCGGACAGCAGCGCGGCGCAGTTCGTTCCGGATATCGAAGTCCCGACACTGATCGTCACTGCAGACGACGATCCGCTGATCCCCGTTCGACCGTTTCGCGAGCTGCCGAAGGTCGCCGCCGTGAAGGTCGAGATCACCAGCCACGGCGGCCATCTCGGTTATCTGAGCCGCCCGGACGATCCCGCCTTTCGCCGCTGGATGGACTGGCGGGTTGTTACCTGGCTTGCCGAGCACCTGCGATTTCCGCTCGTGCCGGTGCAGTAGCCGTTGCCGGGCCAGTCGCCTTTGCCGGGCCAGTCGTCGTTGCCTGCGGAGTCGCAGTCGGTGGGGCAGCCCGACCGGTGCTACTTCGGCACGCGTCGGCGATTGTCAAACTCAATCTGTGTGACGCCCTGCGGCGGAGTGTTCGCGTCGGCGATTCGTTCGCGCAGCAGTGCTGAGAGTTCGCCGACCAGCTTTGCGGATTCTGTTCGGTTTGCGAGGTTCGTCATCTCGGCCGGATCGCTGGCGTGATCGTACAGTTCGTTGCCGAGGCTGCCGTCCTCACCCCATTCCGTGTAGCGGTATCGTGCCGTGCGGATGCTGTAGCCGTTTGAGTATTGAGTGAACGCGCTTGTTCGTGGTGTTGCGTCGGCGGATTTGAGAGCCGGGACGAGGCTTACGCCCGAGACCGACGCTGGCGGTTTCAGGCCACACAGCTCACCGAGTGTCGGGTAGAAATCGACCATCTCGGCTGGCGACGTGCTGACCCCGCCGGTCGCCTGAACGCCCGGCCCGGCCATGATCAGCGGTACGCGAGCAGCGTTCTCAAACAGAGTCGTCTTCTGCCAGTGACCATGCTCGCCCATGTGATAGCCGTGGTCCGAGGTGAACAGCACGACGGTGTTTTCGTCGAGTCCCGTTTCCTGCAGAGCGTCGAGGATGATTCCGAGCTGCGCGTCCGCAAACGTGATCGATGCGTAGTAGGCTTGAATTGCCTGGCGGGCGAGGTTGTCGGCCAGGTCGATCTGATTCTTCTTCCGCCGGATCGACTGGACGGCCGGTTTCGGAATCGTGTCGAGGTAGCCATCCGGCACGGTCGGCACCTTGATCGATTCCAGCGGGTACATCTCGAAGTACTTCTTCGGCGCGACGTACGGCGTGTGTGGCCGGTAGAGGCCGACGGCCAGATAGAACGGTGTTTCATCCGCCGCGTACTTTTTCAGTTGCTCGACAGCGAGCGCTGCGGCGATGCCGTCGGTCTGTTCGGCGTCGGTGCCGTCGTCGGCCAGCCAGCTCAGCGTGCCGCCATAGCTGCCGGGCACCAGGCTGAAGATGCGCTCTTCCTTCCAGCGATCCCGGCCGCGCGGGTTGAATGTGAAGTCCCACGAGTACGGGTCGTCGTGACCGCTCGTGCCCATGTGCAGCGGCACGTTGTAGTGGTAAATCTTGCCGATCCGAGTGGCTGTGTAGCCGGCGCCGCGGAACATTTGCGAGAGCGTTTTCACATTCGGCGTGTGCTCGCGAATGTAAATTGCATTGCGCCGCACGAGTGTCTGGTCGGGATACATCCCGGTCATGAACGACGCCCGGCTCGGACCGCACAGCGGATACTGACAGTAGGCCCGATCGAACCGCACTCCCTGCTCCGCCAGCCGGTCGATGTTCGGCGACTTCACCTGAGGATGCCCATAGCACGCCAGATCGCAGTTCAGGTCATCGCAGATCAGGAACAGCACATTCGGCCGAGTGGGCTTTTCATCCGCCGCCGTTGCGGTACTTGCGAGTCCGGCCACGAGAACAACGACGCTGGCGAGTTTCATCAGGTTACTGAGCACAGAATTCTCCAGATCACGAGACAGCTTTCGGGTTCACGCGGCTGATTCATCAGGCACTCGGTCTGGCCGCCTGCCGAGTCGGACCGTAACGACGGCGGCACAGCATCTCCAGCAGACCTCAATCGTTCCCGGCTTGCGTAGTGGACTTCGCCAGAAGTCCCGAGCGGTCAGGCTTGCGTAGCGGACCGGACTTCGCCAGAAGTCCTGACCGGTCAGACTTGCGTAGTGCGCTCCGCCAGAAGTTCCAGGTGGTCTGAAGACTCCGAGAGTTCTGCCGAATTCCGCTACGGGCACCGGCCATTGATGGCCAACCTGAAACGACGGGACCTCGCAAGGGAACTCTGGTCGAGCTTCTGGGGCTGCTGAGGTCAGACCGAGTCGCCTGGCGGATTCGCACGTTGAGTCTCTACAGTCCGCCGGATTCTCTGTTTGGGCCGTTCTGTCGTCGGCAGTTCTGCGAGCATCAGTTGTGAGAAGTTGAGAAGGAGTCGTCAGCGTGCGAGTCGAACATGTTGCGTTCAATGTGCAGGAACCGCTCGAGATGGCGCGATGGTATGTCGAGCATCTCGGTTTTGAGGTCAAACGCCGGGTGATGGAAGCTCCGTGGGCGCACTTTCTGGTGGACTCGTCCGGGTCGACGATGATCGAGATTTACGGCAACACCAGCGCCGAGGCACTCGACTTTCCGAATCTCAGTCCGGCGGCCGTGCACCTCGCGTTCGTCTCGGACGATATCGAGGCCGATCTCCGGAAACTTATCGCGGCGGGGGCGACCAGCGAAGGCGGGGTCACTCCACTGCCCGGCGGCGACAGCATGGCCTTCGTCCGTGACCCCTGGGGTTTCACGCTGCAGCTGGTGAAACGCGCCGAACCAATGATCTGAATCGGAGCCCGTCAGCGCCTCGTACTCACTGCGAGTTCGCTTCCCTGCAGAGGAGATTCTGAATCAGTGCCCGAGCCCGACTACGACGCTTATCTCTGCGCGTACCTCGCGAGCTTCATGTCCGAGCACCGGCGTTCGCTGCTGCCTGAGGTTCTGTCGAATCGAACGCGACGGCTGACGGTCGTCCTTGAAGATCTGCACAAGCCGCACAATGCCAGTGCCTGCCTGCGAACGTGCGACTGCTTCGGTCTGCAGGATGTCCACATCATTGAAAACCACAATCAGTTTCAGGCTCACCGCGACATCGCTCGCGGGGCTCCGCAGTGGCTCACGCTGCATCGTCATCGGGACTTTGACGAGAACACTCGATCGTGTCTGCAGAGTCTCAGGGATGCCGGTTTTCAAGTCGTGATGACCAGCCCTCACGAACCCGACTGTCAACTGGAGACGTGTGATATTTCGCAGCCGACGGCGCTCGTCTTCGGCAACGAAAAGTCCGGAGCGTCAGAGACGGTTCGAGACATGGCCGACCATGTCATGCAGATTCCGATGTACGGCTTTGCGGAGAGCTTCAATATCTCCGTCGCTTTGGGAGTCGCACTGCACCACCTCACGTGGAAGCTGCGACAGCTCGACATCGACTGGCAGCTTGCCCCGCAGGAACGCGTCCCCCTGATCCGCCAATGGGTCCAGACGGCGAACGCGAAGCACCTCCCCGGCCTGAAGCGGCGCTTCGACGAACTCTGGCAGGCTGGTGAGATTGATACGTCGGTCGCTCCCGATTGGCCCGGAAACATTGGGTGAACGACATGGGTTGTCACGTGGCCACGCGCTGATCGCGGCGCGCTGAAACGCAGTTCTCGCAGGCCTCTCAAATCGCTACAAATATCCTATATTGACAATCCTGCTCAATGTGACATCATGGGCGGCCTCGGGATTCCGGCTGATCCCCACCTGTTCAAGACGCTCGCGTCACCTGAGAAGAGAGAGACTGCCATGAGAAACTTCACCCGGTTTTCTGCTGTAACGCTGTGTTTCGGACTCGCCCTCACGTTGGCCGGGAGCGGCGCTCGCGCTGCCGACACCGACGGACTCTTTCCCGGCGAACCGGTCGTCGACCCTGGTCCGGGCGCCGAACAGTCGAGAATCGATTCGCTGCGGACCCGGATTGCGGGCCTTGAACAGCGGATTGCGAGCCTGGAGTCCCGGAGCGGAAGTGCTCCAGCGGCAACCACGGATTGCTGCGGACCAGCGCTCGCGACCACGGACGTCTGCGGACAGTCCGCGGCGACAACAACGACCGCAAGACGAGTTGTTCTGCGGCGCTATCTGGTTCCGCTGGGAACGACCGTCGGTCCAACCGTGAATTCGACAGCGGCTCTGTCGGTGCAGGGCTTCGGCTCGACCGGTGTCGTTTCGGGGGCGTCGGTTCTCGCCGCACCGTCGACGTTTGCCACGTCCGCGGGCTTCACAACTCTGGCCGCGCCGGTGACAAGTCTGGCCGCGCCGGTGACGACGCTTGCTCGAGCTGCCGCCTGTTCGAATGCCGCGACACTGGGCACGTTCGGAGCAACGCAGTCAACCTGGGGAGCCTATCCGACGACGGTCTATCGCGGCACAGGCGCCGTTTACTCGAACAGCTACACCGGCGCCGCGCTGAATACTGGCAGCGGCGTTTCCTTTCTGCGCGTTCGCTGAGCGTCAGGCACTCTGAGAACACGCGGACATTCCGCACAGAAACCCCGTTCGGCCACGGATGCCGAGCGGGGTTTTCTGTTGCGCGAGTTGCCGGCGCGTCGATTCGAGTGTGAGCCGTCGTCGAGAGTGACCGCCACAGACAGGAGTGACCGCCACAGACAGGAGTGACCGTCACAGACAGGAGTGACCGCCACAAAGTTGCGACGGTCCCCTGTGGCTTGTCAGGATGCCGTCCTCGATTCGCGTCACCGACCGAGTGTGCCGCACGAGACTCACCCGGCTCGATCGACCACCAGAAGACGGCGGCTCATGAAAGTTCTTCCGGTTCGCTTTCAATTGTCTGTGTGGCTCGCCGCCGCCGCCGCGATCGCGTACGTCTGCCGAACGTCGATCAGTGTTGCCGAGAAGACGATCCGCGAGGACATCGGCCTGACTGAAGACCAGATGGGTTTCATTCTGGGGCCGGCGTTCTTCTGGTCGTACGCGCTGGCTCAGATTCCGGGTGGAGCGTTCGGCCAGGCTGTCGGGTCGCGGCGAGCGCTGACGTATCTGTCGATTGCTCTTTCAGGAGCGTCGGCATTCATGGCGGCCGCGTATGACTACTCGATTCTGCTGGCAGGCCGCCTGCTCGGCGGGATTGCTCAAGCCGGATTGTTTCCGTGTTCGGCACTCTCGATCTCGAAGTGGTATCCGAAGACGGAGCGGGCATTGGCCAGCGGGATTCTCGGAGCGGCCATGTCGGTCGGCGCGGCGCTCGGTGCCGCGGCCACGGGAGAGCTGCTCGACCTGGGCTGTTCGTGGCGACAGATCTTCGTTCTCTATTCTGTCCCTGGAGTCATTTGGGCGGCGGGATTTTTCATCTGGTTTCGCGACACGCCAGGCGAGCATCCTGCCATTGATGATGCCGAACGTGAGTTGATCGCCAGTGGGTTGGATGTCGACGGCGACACGTCTGAAAACACACCCGTTCCCTGGTTCGCGATGCTCGGCAGCGTCAGCCTGTGGATGCTCTGCGGGCAGCAGTTCTTTCGCGCGGGAGCGTATGCGTTTTTTACGAGCTGGTTCCCCACTTATCTGCAGGAAACGCGAGATGTTTCGACGGCGACCTCCGGCTGGCTGGCCTCGGTGCCGTTGCTGGCGACCGTCGCGGCGTCGCTGACAGGAGGTGCGGTATCGGACTGGCTGTTGAGAACCACTGACCGGCAGTGGCTGTCGCGGGCCGGCCTGGCGGGGGCGAGCCTCGCGGTGTGTGCTGGTCTTGTCCTGTCCGCATGGTTTGTTGAGGACGCAACGACGGCGACTCTGATCATCGGCGGCGGCGCGTTCTTCGCCGGGATGGCCGGGCCCTGTGCTTACGCGTCGAGCATGGACATTGGCGGTCGGCACGTCGCGCCGGTGTTCAGCACCATGAACATGATCGGCAACTTCGGAGCCGGTCTGCTGCCGTGGGTGGTTCCTTCGTTCCGCAGACTGGTCGACGACTCTCCGGGCCTGCTCGACCTGTCCAGCGGTAACAGCTGGAACGCCGTTCTCGTACTGTTCGGCGTGCTTTACTCACTGGCAGCCGCCTGCTGGATGTTCGTCGGCTCTGCCCATCTCTCTGGCAGGACTCCGTCGGAGCCGCAGGCCGAAGTGTAGGCTGCGGTTTCGAGATGGCACACTCGCCCTGCAGCAGGCCCGCTTGCCGGCGCCACGATGCTGTGTTTCTGGTAGCCTTGAAACTTCTCCGACGCGACATTGCCAGACTGGTTCTCTCGGCAGGCCCGCCGCGCCGTCATTCCCGCGAGGCACGAATCCGAACGTCATGAACATCACTCGCCGAACTTTTCTACGAGCCAACGGGGCGCTGGTCGCTCTGCCGTTTCTTCAGTCGCTCGCGGCAGCCGCGGACGGCACCGAGGCGGCGACTCGACCGAGTAAAAAGCTGGTCATCGTTTACATCCCGAACGGGATCGTGCGTCGCTGTTTTTTTCCCGGCGAGGAAGAGGGTGAGCTGCCGGGGTTTGTCGGCGGGTTCAACGCGGACAAGATCAAAAAAGAAAAGCGCATTGAGAACGTGCCGGGCATCTATCCGCTTGAGCCGACCCAGACGCTGCAGCCGCTTGAGGACCACCTGGCGGATGTGTCGCTCGTCACGGGGCTCGACCGCACGTTCAAAAACGGTCAGGACGTGCATGCTCAGGGAGCGTCGTGCTACCTGACCAGCATCTCGCCCGAGCAGGCTGCCGAACGAGGGATGCGGCATCCCAATGGCCGCAGCCTCGATCAGGTCATCGGCGATCACGTCGGGCATTCGACGGTCTTCCGCACTCTGGAAATCAGCTGCAACGGATTCCGGGCCGGCAAGGAAGACATCTACTTCGACAATATCTCGTGGTACGGCGAGGACAGAATCGCGCCGTCGATCAAGGATCCGCAGAAGCTCTACGATCGGCTGTTCATGGCCGACAGTTACCGGGCGCACATCGCGGATGTCACGGACCTTGTTCTCGCTGATGCGAAGACGCTGTCGCGACGGTTGCCGCACGACGACCGGCAGACGCTCGACGAGTTCATGGAGATGATCCGGAACGTCGAAGTCCGGATGCTGAAAATGCAGAAGCTGCTCGCCGGAGCTGACGTCAAGGTTCCCAAAGAGGAAGTGCTGCCGCGTGGCGAGTACATCCGGCTGCAGGCTGATCTGATGCTCCTGGCCCTGCAGATGGGCATCACGAACGTCGCGACGTTCATGATCGGCCCGGAACGCTGGGACGCGCCGATGCTCTACGAAGGGGTGTTTGACAAGCCGGTCAACCACCACAGCATGACGCACAATCAGAAGGGCGACGGCTACAAGTCGCTGCAGAAGATCGACGACTTCCACATGCGGCAGTTCGCCTACCTGTTGACGCGGATGAAGCAGATCAAAGAGTCCGACGGCAGCTCGCTGCTCGACAACTCGCTGGTCTCTTACGGAGCGGGTCTCGGCGACGGGGCGACGCACCAGTACTTCGACCTGCCGATGATCATCGCCGGCCGAGGCCAGGGCCAGGTCAAGCAGGGCCGGTTCATCAAGTGCAAAAGCGGCACGCTGAACTCGAACCTGTGGCTGACACTGGCTCAGCTCATGGGTCTGGAAATAGACAGCTTCGCCGACAGCGACGGCGTGATCTCCGACCTGTGGACGTAGCAACTGGGGATCTACTGATTTCGGAAGTTCAGTGCAGGGGTAGCGAAACTCGCCAAGAGTTTCGGTCCGAAAGTCTTGGCGACTTTCGCTACTTCGGGAAATAAATCCTGCCCAGTTACTTAGTTGAGGTGCCCGCCATGTGGAAACACTTCGTCACAGGCTCGTGGTTCGCGCTGTTTGTCTCTGTTGTCGCCGGGCCGAACCCAAAGTGCCGTGCCGACGACTTTGACCGCTTCCTCGCGCCACTGTTCCAAGGGCACTGTGTCGACTGTCACAACAACGACGATGCCAACGGCAGAGTCAACCTGCAGGCGATTACGTCCTCGAAGCAGTTCCTCGAACAGCCGACGCTGCTCAAAGAATTGATCGACGTTATCGACGCGAACGATATGCCGCCCGAAGGTGCGACGCCGCTTGATGAAGCTCAGCGTTCGCAGCTCCTCACGATACTGAAGCAATCGCTGCGTGAGGCGACGGCGGGCCAGACAGGCGAGCGGCTGCCCGTCCGGCGGCTCAACCGATTCCAGTACAACAACGCGGTTCGGGACATCTTTCAATTGAATCGTGACGTGTTCAGCCTGCCGGAAAAGCTGATGACGCGGCACAGCGATTACCTGTCCGGTTCAACGGGGCAGATGCCGGATCGCGTCAGTGTCGCGTCCCATTCCCTGAATCCGCAGGCCGGTCTGAAGGACGTCAACGCGTTTCCCAAGGATCTGCGCGCGTCCCACGGATTCGACAATCAGGCGAACCAGTTGACACTCTCTCCGCTGCTGCTGGATGCGTTTCTGCGACTCAGCGTGTCCATCGTCGAAAGCGCGGACTTCAACGAGCAGACCGTCGGCATCTGGAACGACTTCTTCGCTGCTCCTGACGATGCTGCGAACCTCCCGGTCGAAGTCCGCCAGCGTTTGACGAAGTTTCTGCCTCTCACGTTTCGGCGGCCTGTCGATGACGAAACGCTCGATCGCTATGTCAGCTACGCCGCGACGGGAATGCAGAACGGCCTGTCGTTTACAGACACCATGAAAAAAGTGGCGTCCGCCGCGTTGTCGTCGCCGCTGTTTCTGTATCGCTGGGCGGACGATGCTGACAACGATCAGTTCGCGCTGGCGAGCCGGCTGTCGTTCTGTTTGTGGGGCAGCGGGCCCGACGGCGAACTGCTCGAACTGGCCGGTCGAGGTGAGCTGTCAAAGCCGGAAACGCTGCGGCAAACGATCGACCGCATGCTGGCCGACCCGAAGATCGAGCGGTTCCTTGACACCTTCCCCGCTCAGTGGATGCAGCTTGAGAATGTGCTCGCCGCCGCGCCGGACCCGCAGTTGCAGCGGTACTTCAGCCTCGACAGCCAGCACCCGGCCGGCCTGCAGATGCTGCTCGAACCGCTGCTGCTGTTCGACGCGGTGTTCGTTGAGGACCGTCCGATTGCCGAGTTCATTCAGCCGCAGTTCGGTTACCAGAGCGACTTCCTGAGAACCTGGTACACGTCCGACCTGACAGCTCCGCAGGTTGACCGTGAGAAAGTTGCCGCGCAGAACCGCGAGAACGATCAGCGGCGGCAGGCACAGCAGGCGATCATCGACGCGACGCAGGCGAGGCTGAAGACGCTCGTCGATCCCGTGAAGGAACGGCTGTTGGCAGCTCGCCAGAATGAGACCGGGCAGAAGCCGGTCGATCTGAAGCCGTTCGCTGCCTGGGAGTTCGATGGCGACCTCAGGAGTTCCGTCGGTTCGCTCGACCTGAAGGCGAATGGCGAGATCGTGTTTGAAGACGGCATGGTCGTCCTCAACAAGTCGTTTCTGCAGAGTCCCGGTCTGCCGATCGAGCTGAAAGCAAAGACGCTGGAAGTCTGGTGCGTCGTCCCGAACGTCGATCAACGGGGCGGTGGCGTGATGGGCGTGCAGGGGCCGGGCGGTCTGTTCGACACGATCGTGATAGGCGAGCGAAAACCGCGGCACTGGATTTCCGGCAGCAACGGCTTCCAGCGAACGGAAGACTTCCCCGAGTCGACTCCCGAAGACGAGCCGAACAAGCTTCTGCATCTGGTCATGGTTTACACCGAGGACGCGACGACCACGCTGTACCGCAACGGCACGCCTTACGGCAAACCGTTCAGCAAGGGACTGGCAACGTTCCCGAAAGATCAGTCGTCGATTCTCTTCGGACTGCGGCACCTGCCACCGGGCGGTAACCGCTTTCTTTCAGTGCGCATCGACAAGGCTCGGCTGTACGACCGGGCATTGACCGCCGCCGAAGTCGCGTCGGCCTTCAGCGGATTCAACTGGTTCATCACCGATGACGAACTGCTCGCCGCGCTGCCCGAAGCTCAGCGGGCAACAAAGAAGGCACTCGACGAAACACTCGCAGTCGCGCGAGATACGTTCTCCAGTGTTCCGGAGAACCAGAACGCCGATCAGCTCCAGCAGCAGGCTCAGCAGCGCTTCGATAATGAGATCCGTGCGAAACTGCGGGCGCGCGAGTTCGACCGGGTTCCCGTTTCCGATCCACGCTACGGCGGCGTGATCACCAACGCGGCCGTCATGAGCATGACATCGGGTCCGAAACGGACGCATCCGATCGCTCGCGGTGCGTGGGTCATTGAGGTCATCCTCAACGATCCGCCGCCACCGCCACCGAATGACGTGCCGCCGCTCAACGAAGATGCCAGCGACGCGAATCTGACGATCCGCGAGAAGTTCAAGGTGCATCGCGAGAACCCGGACTGCGCCGGCTGCCACTCGCGGCTCGACCCGCTGGGCTTCGCGCTGGAGAACTTTGACATTACCGGACGCTGGCGCGATCACTATGAGAATGGTCGGGAAGTCGACGCAGCAGGCCGGCTGATGCGAAAGCACGACTATGCGACGGTGGTCGACTTCAAGGCGTCGCTGCTCAAGGAAGAACGCCGCTTTGTCCGCGGCTTCACCGGACACCTGCTGCGCTACGCGCTCGCCCGCGAACTCACCCCGGCAGATTCGCTGACCATCGACGAGATCGTCACCGCGACGAAACCGGAGAAGCATCGGCTGCGATCGCTCATTCGACAGGTTGTTCTCAGCGAAAGTTTTCTTCGCCAGAAGTGACGCGTCCTCCATCTCGAAAGCAGGCCACCATGACCATGCATCGCAGAGCCTTCCTCGCCAGTACCGCTGTCTCCGCGTTTTCGTTGACGTCCCGCCTTCGAGCGGAGTGGGAACCGAGTGTACGTTATCCCGATCCACGAGTTCGGATCGTCGACGAGAGCTTCGCGAAGTACCGCCTGAGTCTGGCGAAGGTCGAACGCATTGCCACTGGGATGCGGTGGAGCGAAGGCCCGGTCTGGTTTGGCGATGGCCGCTTTCTGTTGTGGAGCGACATTCCCAACAACCGGATGATGAAATGGGAAGAGGAGACCGGTGCGGTCAGC
>Ga0070726_10004505_pt1 | contig 11071 bp, 12 predicted proteins | sample tdAd471_FD_67275 | JGI IMG/M metagenome (GOLD analysis project Ga0070726, IMG submission 67275) | Marine sediment microbial communities from the Atlantic coast under amendment with organic carbon and nitrate - tdAd47.1 | ecosystem: Environmental > Aquatic > Marine > Coastal > Sediment | place...
TAGCCCGGCTGTTTTGTTGTTGCTTTAACTTTTTGGCGGCTCGTAATTCAAGTATTTCATGGGCAGATTCGCGGTCGACGCTAGTTTCATATTTATTTAAGAGCCTATCCTGCTTCACCTGGAGAGCACAGTCTGCCTCAGCAATCGGTCCAATACGAGATCCAGGCGGGCAAATCAGAGTACGTTGCACCATCGATGGCACACCTTTAGCTTCCAACACTGAGACAAGGGCTTCACCGACACCCAACTCGCCAATAATCTGTTCAACATCAAGTGCTGGATTCGATCTGAATGACTGCGCTGCGACCCGGACCGCTTTGCGATCCTTAGGCGTATAGGCCCGCAACGCATGCTGTATTCGATTCCCCAATTGCGACAATACTGTATCCGGAATATCTCCCGGACTTTGCGAGATGAAGTAGACACCAACCCCTTTGGAACGTATTAAGCGAACCACCTGTTCGACTTTCTCTAGGAAAACTTTTGGCACACCCCGAAATAACAGATGCGCCTCATCAAAAAAGAAAACCATTTTGGGTTTATCCTGATCCCCCACTTCAGGTAGGTTCTCAAATAACTCAGACAACAGCCATAACAGAAAAGAAGTATATGTCCGCGGGTGCTGGATCAGCTTTTGCGCTTGCAATATGTTAACCACGCCCCGGCCCTGCTCGTCCAGCTGTAACAGGTCATTTAAATCCAGCGCAGGCTCCCCAAAATAGATTTCACCACCATCTCGCTCAAGCATCATTAACCGCCGCAAAATAGCGCTAATAGAGGCCTTGGATATCGAACCATATTCCGCCTGAAGGCCTTTTGCACCGCCGGACAAAAACCCCAGTGTTGTCTGAAGATCCTTCATATCAAGCATCAATAAGCCTTCATCATCGGCAAATTCGAAGGCCAGAGTCAGCAAGCTTTCTTGGGTTTCATTCAAATCCATTAGTCGGGACAATAACTGCGGCCCCATTTCAGATATTGTCGAACGAACCGGAATTCCTTGGCTTCCTAATAGATCCCAAAACCTAACCGGGAAGGCTTCGAAAGCAAAATCCTGTATACCAATGGCCTTGACGCGTTCATCCACTTTAGGATGAGCTTTACCCGCCACGGACATGCCGGACAGATCACCCTTCACATCCGCCATAAATACCGGCACACCCGATCTCGAAAAGCCCTCGGCCAACACTTGCATGGTGACAGTTTTGCCCGTACCTGTTGCACCGGCAATCAAGCCATGTCGATTGGCATATTTTAATTTTAGAGACACCTGGTGCAGTGCACCGCCAATTAATAGCTCATTTTCCACTTTCTTCCCCTTGCTCCGTGAGGATAATAAAAAGCATCATATACGATTAAACCTTCTCAGGTAAAAAAATGGAAAGAAGAAGCTCTCACCCTTCCCTTTTTACCTACGCTTAACCAGAAGTCGTGTCAGCCTCAAAAAACTCAAGATTGATACGCTATGGTCAATCCAAAATTGATTCATAATATCACTCTTCTTCGAAATCTCTGTTGCTGTTGAAATGGTGTTTTAACATTTTACAAGGCTTTACAATTGCCCACGTTTGCCTGTGCTAGGATGCGTTGGAATTACCGAAATCGATTGGTAATCCGATTCATTAGAAATGGAGAACAAAGATGGCCAAGCTAACAAAAATTTTTATATCGACATTGATCATTTTAGGCATAACCGCTTGCGGAGATGAACCTTCAAGCATGAAATCAAGCATGGGAAAAGCAACCGAAAAAGCGGAAAGTGCTGCTCATGATATACAAAACGCTGCAACTGACAGCCTGGATATGGCGAAGCAACAGGCCAGTGAAACCTATGACGCCGCCAAAGATAAGGCTCAGGAGATGGTTGAAAATGCAAAGGATACGGCCAAAGAAAGTATTAACGCCAAATTGGAAGAAACGATCGATGACACTAAAAATAAGCTCATGGGTGATGCTGAAAAGCAAGTGACCGAACAATCCAAAGATAAATCCATGGACGAAGCAAAAGATAAACTATCGTCTCTGCTGAAATAGAGTAGCAGGAAATGATCGCTTGAAGAATCAACTCGGCGGCTTGCCGCCGAGTTGCGAGAGCGACGAGTGGGAACCATCTCCACTGTTTGCCGTAGCAATGAATTCGCTACAGCATAGCGATGACCAATAACACTGAAAAAACACCGATGACAACTTTGCTGTAATCCGGTTCCGGCTGCCAGTGCAGCACTGAACTCGGGTCGCTTTCACCTTTGCCTTCATACGCAGCACTCACCCGAATGAAGACAGCCCGATGTGATGAATAGCTGAAAGAGGGTTCAGCCAGTGTTTGATTTACCAGCAATGAGTTGAATTCCGCGTCACGCGCAATTTCAATATGATAACCACTTGCGTCATCGATATCTGTCCAGCTTATCGCTGCTTTTGTTCCCGACGCTGCCACCTTTAATCCTGCCGACGTGAGAGTCGGTGCAGTCAGCGGCGTATAAAGCGCAAAGCCCCGCTGCGCATCAATGCCTTTGAGGCCAACTTTATCGACTGCACGCCCAATGATCCGATACTTTCCATCAGACAGTGAGGCAAAGGTATGACGAGTACTCTCCACAGCGATTGTTTCTATGAGCCCCTGTTCATCATATAAATCCAGTTGGTAATATTTCGCATCGGGAATTTCTTGCCAGGCAACCGTCAATGGCAGTTTTTCGCGAGCACTACCCATATCACTCCAGACTAGAGCAGGCAGCAGCTTACGCGGAGGTGGCGCCGGTTTACCCTGCTCGACTTTGATACCAAACCCGGCATCAATATTTTGGGCTTTATTATCCGCACCGCCAATAACAGCTACTTCCCCCTGCAGCACTTCGCTACGCATAATCGCCACGTTTTGCGCTGTAGCGTCCAGCTTATTATCATCATTTTCACCGGCAACAACGCTAACCCGAAACTCAGTCCCACGCACCGCCGCCACCCCTGCAGGAGTATCTATACTAAAACGTGATTTTTTCTGTTTTTCCGGATTAACGCTGTTGACTGTCTCTCCCTGTTTCAAAATCAACAAGGTATCGACGAAGCCGATTCCTTCTTTAGAAGAGAGCCGGTTAAAAATGATATCGCTATGTGGCCGAATCATCATTTTCGTGCCATCCATAAACTCGATGAGGGCGTTACCATTACCCGAAATCAGTCTGTCTCCCATATATATCCTATTATCCGAGGGCAGCGGCTGAGGCTCAATTCCGCTTCTTTTTAGGCTTTCGAGAGAGGCTATTTGGGTGATTTCTCGCCAAGCTAGTTTGGCTAATTTAACCGCCGGTATATAGCTGATTTCACCTTTGCTGTAAATAACCTGCGCCGGTTCTGGCATGGCTTTCAACCATGAATAGGGAATTCGAAGAACATGACCTGGCGTTAACTGATTCGGCTTAGGTAGTTGATTGTATTGGCCTAATTTAATCCAGCACAGGGGCTCCTTCACATAACTGGCACAAATATTCCATAGGCTGTCGTTTTTAGTAACGGTATAAATCCATTCCTGCGCCAGAACCTGCTTGCTCGAAAACCCCACCAAACATAGGGTAAGGAAGATCGTCCTCTTAAGTTTTGTCCCCATGCAGTGCTCCCTTTTATTTTTTTAGTCGATCAATCCAGCCCAGCGTAAAGGCTGGAAAGTGCTGAGAATCTAAAGTTTTTCCAACCGATAACCATGTTGATAAACCGTCTTTAGGCTATATCCAATCGATTGGTTAATATTCAATTTACGCCGAATACGGCTAATATGCATATCAACCGTTCGCGTGTTGATATCCTGGCCAATGCCCCAAACCATTTTTAGTAAATACTCTCGCGATAAAATTTTACCTAAATTGTTAAACATAAAAGCCGCTAAATCAAAGTCCTTATTGGTCAGCTTTACCTCCTCCCCATTTACTTTGGCGGTATGGGTACTCAAATCCAACTCAATCGGCCCCAACACTAAGAACAAATCCGTCGACTCTGTATTCGATCTTCTTAAGACAGCCTTGAGGCGTGCTAGAAGTTCCGCTTTGCGTAGCGGTTTAATAAGGTAGTCATCGGCACCCGCCTCCAGCGCTGAAACGATATCATGCTCTTCATCACGCTGGGTTGTGAAGAGTATTGGCGTCGCCACCGTCATCACTCCTCTTAACTGTTTTAGAACCTCGTAACCGCTAGTGTCAGGTAACTCCCAATCAAGAATCAGTAAATCGAATAACTGATTCTTTACCAATTGAATAAACTGAGCGCCAGTGGCAGCGACGGACACAGTGAACCCCTCCTCGCTTAACCAATCGCAGAGCATCTCAGACTGCGGCTGGTCATCTTCCAATAGTCCAATATTCAAGCCCGATTCCTCCGTAAGCCAATTCGCGATACTTAGTTAACGTTGAGCACAGCACTATTTTATACGCTTAGCGTCGTCCACATAAATTAAGCGCAAAGCGTGTTTACATTTGTTTACAGCAGCGATCTTCTCTGACTTAAAGTCCCAGGCTACCATAAGTCCCTACTAAGGCTTTTAACTTATAAAGCATCATAAAAGCAAACAATAATCGGACAGCTATGAACGAATGCACATTGTATAGTGGCGAGCAGGATAGGAGAAAATACCGCCGTGTGCGCTGCAGCCTACCGGTGGTTTTGACTGTCGGGCCCAATAAATTCTGGTACGGTACCAGTATCAATATTTCTGAATACGGACTATTGATAAAACCTATCGAGTCAACGCATCCATTCCGTGTCCGCGATAAATTACACATCCTCATTGAGGGAATACTCTGTGATCAGACGTTTTCTGAAGATCAGTCAGGGCACCACCTTAGTGTTCGTGTCGTATTTATCAAGGCATGGGGCATCGGGCTTAAGTTTATCTAATCGGTTAAATCACTTCTCTAAATTTAACGCCGCAAATAGAAAGGGGGACGAAGTCCCCCAGCAAGCGACCAGGTCATATTTAGTGCGTCACTAACTTGGGTAGCTTTTTCGCTTGCTCCACCCAGCTCGATACACTATTGAGCCCGGGTACAAGTCGTACCAACTTTTTCTTAGTGTTCACTTCCGCCATCTTCTGCTGTAAATTCTCGGCATTGCGTTGGGCTAATTCAGGCACGGAGTCAACACCAGCATTTTCGAGTAAGTCAGCGTATTGTGTACTAACCCCACGAATGCGCGTCAGATCCGCCCGGTTCACCCACTCCAGTATCAACTTATCGCTAACACCGCTTTTTTCCGCCAGCGCTGTTCTTCCTTTTTTGGAAGCCCCTTGCCGCAATAGCTCTTCCACCGTTTTTACACCGATTTTTTCCATTTTCGCTGCATATGTTTTTCCAACGCCTTCAATATCCACAAGTTTAGTCATCGTCATGCTCCACTTTATAAGTTAATCAATACCAATCCTTTTCACTGATCATGATCAGGACGTTTTCAGGAATGACCACATCCGTGCAGTGAATCGACCTCTAGAACCGCCAAAAGCCAGTGAGTGCAATATCTTTCTCTGGTGTAGCTCTGTTGAATGCACTCACATTGTGACTGTTGTCAATCACAGCCCAATTCTCTTACAAGCGAGTGCCATTTATAAGTAGGCAGATGTAAACAGTTGTAAAATCCAGAATACCAGCAGCGGAAGACAAGCTGGGGAATTGAAAGATCGTGCAATACCGAATGCGCAAAATATCAATTAAACCAGCTAAGAAAACCAACCTAGCTGTAGCGCCATCATATAATAAATCGTGCCTGCAAAAATGCTGAGCAAAGGATTCCCGCGCCAAAGATGTAGTGCTGTCGTGATCAGTAACGCGCTGAGTTCATTGAAACCATAGGGTGAAGTGCTTAAATCCACAGATTTTAGGCAATAAAGCACCAGCAATGTCATGATAGAGGGCGGCATATAGCGGCCTAAATGCAGCAACAGCGGGTGATCTTTTTTGTTTTCAAAGGCCACAAAAGGAATAACCCTCGTGATAAAGGTAACTGTCGCCATCACCAAAATTACCGCTATCAGATAAGCACTATCGTTCATTGACGCCCCCATTCAGCCGAAATTGCAGCAACAAAATGACAATGGATAAAGCTATTGAAACCAGCAACATCTGACCCTTAAAAAACAGCCACGCAAAGATGCCGCAGATAAACGCAATCAGGAAGGGCAAAGTCTCCCGCAACTTTTTAACCTGCTCAATCAGGAGCACTGTAAAAAGTGCCGTTAGGGTAAAATCCATGCCAGTAGCGTCGAATTCTACCGCCAAGCCGATTCCCGCCCCCACCGTGCAGCCCAACACCCAGTAAAAATGATTAAAGGCCGTCAACGCCAAATAATAACCTTGTTCATCTGAGGCTGATGACGTCTGCGTAGCCGTGACCAAAGAATAGGTTTCATCGGTCAGCCCAAAGATCAAATAAAACTTTTTCAATCCTCTTGTCCGATAACGTCCTAACAGCGAAACCCCAAAAAACATATGACGCAAATTGAGAATAAAGATAGCGACAGCAACTTCCAACAACGACGCTTGAGCGGCTAGCAACCCTACCGCCATAAATTGCGCGGCCCCGGCATAGACTAAAAAGCCCATGAGTGGTGCAAAATACCATTCATAGCCAAGATTTTGGAACAAAACACCAAAGGCTACTCCCATGGGGACATAGCCGAACATGACGGGGGTTGACGCTTTGAATGCAGAGGAGTACGTGGACAAATTGCTCGTCTTATTGTTGGCTCAAATGAAATAAACAGAAGTTCGATAATGCTTGTTATCAATTCTCGAATCAAACAGAATTAAAAAATAGATTCCACTCAACGCACCGCTACGCTGCTATTTCAGCATTGAATACCTTTGTGATGAACTTTAAACTGGTATAGAGTTGCGTCCAATTTAGGCATATCCATTTCCCTCTTAAAATAACAAAAGAGTAATATAACGGCATGACAAATGACTGCCCCGTATTGACGCTGACGAAAGCGTTGATTTCAAAACCCTCGATAACCCCGCAGGATCAGGGTTGCCAGGATTTAATGATTGCGCGACTTGAGAATATCGGATTTGCTATCGAACGTTTAGCATTTGGTGAGGTCAAGAATTTTTGGGCGGTACATGGCGCGTCAGGCCCCATTTTAGCGTTTGCTGGCCATACCGATGTTGTCCCTACGGGTCCAATTAAAAATTGGGCTTCACCACCGTTTGAGCCCAGCATCAGGGACGGTTATCTTTATGGCCGTGGCGCGGCGGATATGAAAGGAAGCCTGGCGGCCATGATTGTCGCGGCGGAGCGTTTTATCGAACAACTGCCTCGGCACAGCGGCAGATTGGCTTTTCTGATTACTAGTGATGAAGAAGGTCCTGCCGTCGATGGCACACTAAAAGTGGTAGAGCATTTAAGCGCAAAAAATGAGCAGATCAACTGGTGTGTGGTGGGCGAACCCTCAAGTAGTGAAACCCTAGGCGACACCATTAAAAACGGACGTCGCGGTTCATTAGGCGGCCGTCTGCTGGTCAAAGGAATACAAGGCCATATTGCCTATCCCCAGAACGCCCTCAACCCCATTCACCAGGCGCTCGCTGCGCTCGACGAGTTGGTTAAAACCCCGTGGGATGAGGGCAATACTTTCTTTCCAGCTACTTCTTTCCAAATATCCAATATCAATGCAGGCACTGGCGCAACCAATGTTATCCCCGGCCTGTTAGAATTACTCTTTAATTTCCGTTACTCTACCGAGGTTACTGCGGCAGAACTCATGCGCGTTACCAAAGCCACCCTCGACAAACACCAACTTGACTATCAATTAGATTGGACACACTTCGGCCAACCCTTTTTGACAACTAATGGGAAACTGATTGAGGCCGCGCAGGATGCCGTAATGGCGGTCACTGGCATTAATACCGCATTATCAACTAGCGGCGGCACCTCAGACGGACGTTTCATTGCTCCGACAGGGGCCGAGGTAATAGAACTTGGGCCGGTCAACAAAACCATTCATAAACTTGATGAAACGGTGGATATCAAGTCTTTAGATCAGCTAGCACGTATTTATCAACAGATCATGACGATACTTTTAGCTGAGCAATAGGAAATCTCCTTGCCTGAGCTAACAGGAAGATCAGCGATGCCAAGCCCCCCAAAACCAGCCAATCGCATTTTGACCTGGCTTAACCGCCGCGGAGAAAATCAAAAACACAATCTACAGTTGCTTATTATTGGAGCTGGCGCATTCTTCTTTGGTGCAGGTATGATCATCTGGGTGGACAGAACAATGCCATCATCTCTAACGCAGGAAATGATCGCACTTGTCGGCTCAGTATTGTGCGTGATCGGCGTTCTCACGGCGCTACTCGGCTATTTGGGGCTGAGCCTATTCCGCCTAATTAAATTTTTCCACAACGATGATTAGCGTTTGGCGGTAACGTCCTCCGCTTGTAGCCCCTTATCACCTTGCGCTACATTAAATTGAACTTTCTGGCCTTCACTCAAGGCCCGTCGGCCACTACCACGAATCGAACGATAGTGCACAAAGACATCTTCACCATTACTTCGTGTTATAAAACCAAAGCCTTTGGAGACGTTAAACCATTTAACCGTACCTGTCTCGCGCTTGCTCTCATCATTTGTTTGGCCGTCCCCGTTTTCAGAAAACTCTCTCTCATTATTCGATTTAAAGTCCGTTATACCCATAACAAAGCAACCCACGAAGACAAGACAATAAATTGCCAGAAAATTGGCTAAGTTTGGTTCAGCACTTACGTTAGTGGACAACCACTCAATAACAAAGGGGGCCGGAATGGCCACTAAAAAACTAATTAAAATACTGCGAATTAAAATACTTAACATTATTACAAAACCTATAGACGAAAACACAATGGAAAATGCTGTAAGGCCATGGAGACAATATCTTGATCAGATGCAAGGCTCAAGTGAAGTAATACAGGCCAGAGCTAATATAAACATAGGCTTATATTCCTATTCAAGTTCATTTTATTGAAACCCAAATATTTAGCGTAATAGCACATCGCTTTTTAATTTTTCCGGCCTAACCAGGTCAAAACAGCTCTTCTTTTAATACAAATCACGCTTTGCAAGAAGCCGTTCAATACTTGCTGAATTGAAGTGATTTAACCGAAGGAGATACTAGAGGAAAGTATAATTGTGAACTATATTTTTTAAACGGCGCAATTCGCACGTAACACAATAAAGGCCAAAAGATGAAGTACAACGAAGATGCAACTCAGGCTGCCAATTATTTAAGGGAAGCCATCCCTCTCATGGTCAAATATGGGATTCACCCCAACCCACGAAATTTTGCCCTCTGGTATACCTATGTTTCGCACCGAACGCCCAAACTAAATCAGGAACTGGACAAAACCATTGCTCAATTTGATACTTGTCCTGCAGATATCAGCGCTGACCTTTTCAGGCGTTATGTCATTGATGATGAAGTTGATTTCGCCCAGCATGTGCAACAAAATTTATCTAAAATCATCGGCAATCTATCCCAACAAACCCAACATACACTGAAGGATGAACAGAATTTCGAGATTCAATTGCAAAAAGGATTAGAAGAACTTCAAGCGAGTTCAGGTGATAGTGGCATCGAAAAGGTTATTTACCAACTGATTCAGCATACCAAAGACGCTTCTAAAGTGACCGAACAGTTTCGTGATGAGATTAGCAAAGCCAATTCCGAGATCGACCAACTGCGCCGCGAGCTGACCGAACTGGCCGAACAAGCATCTCTCGACTCGCTCACCCAGCTGGATAACAGGAGGTCCTTTGATAAGGAAATAAAGCGTCTGGCTGCTGAAGCCTGTGCTAACGGCACTCCTCTTTGTCTTTTGCTGAGCGATATCGATCATTTTAAAAAATGCAACGATACCTATGGCCATGTCGTTGGAGACAAAGTTCTGCAATCCTTCGCCAAGGTACTCGCTCACGTCTGCCACGAAGTAGGATTTCCCGCGCGCTATGGCGGTGAAGAGTTTGTCGTTCTGTTACCCAATTACTCGTTAGATGGCGCTATCCAAGTCGCAGAGGAAATCCGAAATATCACTCAAAATATGAAGATTAAACAGCGTGGTTCAGACCAAGAAATTGATCGGATCACCACTTCAGTCGGGGTTGCGCAGTACCAGCTGCATGAGGATATTCAAGACTATATTGGGCGTGCAGACAGTGCGCTTTATCAGGCTAAGGAAAACGGTAGAAATCGGGTGATGGTTGCTGATTAGGTGTATTTTTTGACCGGTTTGGTATTTGCTTTTTCTGTTTTAGCGTGAATCACGCCAACCGATTTTAGTGATCGGTTGGCGCTTCATTATTATTCCTTCATATGATCCATCATACCTTTCATTTTGTCCTCAGCATCTTCGTGCATATCCTCAGCCATTTCTTCAACGTCATCCATGACTTCTTTTCCGGCTTCGAGGGCATCTGAAGCTTCTTCTTTGACTGAATCGACCATACTATCGGCTGACTCTTTGGCATCTTCCATTAACGAACTGGTGCTTTCCTCGACAGCAGACGCCTTCGACTCCATACCGTCACTCCCAGAAGATCCTTTGTCGGAGTCACAGGCCACTAAAAACATTGAAAAAAATACTACAGTTGCAAGCTGAACGATTTTTTGACTAATCATAACTTTTCCTTTCTCTCGATTGATAAATGAACCGTTATTCTTAACATCTGCCAACAGAGCTTACATTTGTAACACTTTTAAACCCCCATTCCAAGTAAAACAAAATCACAACCTTATTTAAATCAAGTCGTTAGATAAACATCAAAGCGACTCGATTTGCCATTAAAACTAAGCTGTGGAGCAATATTCGCCAAATTCGGCGCATTTCGAGGACGCTTAACAACTACTCGTTTACGTGCACAATCCAAGGCCGGCATCAACAGCAGATCACCGCTCGTGTCATGCTTAAGCAATAGATGTAAGGCCTGCATATCCTTTTTTACTTGCGCCGACTTTTGCCTGACCGGAAACATCGGATCCAGATATATCACATCCGGCCTTTGCTGCGCGTTAAGTAGCAACAAATACCTTACCGCGTCCGTTTCAAACAGGCTCATT